>Ga0335082_10003675_pt1 | contig 16702 bp, 16 predicted proteins | sample Lox_Sample_41_FD_206718 | JGI IMG/M metagenome (GOLD analysis project Ga0335082, IMG submission 206718) | Soil microbial communities from Loxahatchee National Wildlife Refuge, Florida, United States - Lox_Sample_4.1 | ecosystem: Environmental > Terrestrial > Soil > Wetlands | place: USA... | reverse complement strand
TCACTTGCGGTTGCCGCCGTTCTCTCGGCATCGCTAATGACGAACCACGCCGCCGCTCGCCTGGAAAACCGTCCGCTGCTCATTGCGATCACGACCATCCACGAAGCGGCGACCGGTTTTTGGATCGGCGGGCTGCCTTTTCTGATATTGGGCCTCTGGCACGCGAAACATGGGCCGACGCGCTGGTATTTGACCGGCCGCTTTTCTCGCATTGCGTTGATCAGTGTTGGTGGCTTGGTCCTGAGCGGGATCGTTCTGAGCTTGGCGTTTATCGGTTCGTGGCGCGGAGTTCTGGGAACGGCCTACGGCGTCATGGTGACGGCCAAGGCGGCAATGCTTTTTGTTTTGCTGTTGCTCGGCGGCGCAAATTTTCTTCTTGTGCGAAGCAGCAGCGTGGAATTCACGATGCCTCGCCTCCGCCGGCTGATTGAAGCAGAACTCGGTATCGGGATAACTGTAATTCTTACCGCGGCCTCGCTTACCTCGCAACCTCCCGCAATCGACTTGGCGGATAACACGGTCACTGCTCAACAGATCGTCGCTCGCATGAAGCCTGTGTGGCCTCGCTTTGGTTACCCGAAACCGATCTCCAGCCATTCCTCGAGTGTACTTGCTTCAACGTCCGCAGCTACGAGTTCAGAGCCAGTCGCGAGAGATGTTGATGGGGTCGCATTGTCCGCCAAAAATCTTGCGGACATCGAAGAATCGGAATCGAATCATCACTGGATGGGATTAATCGTACTCGCGATGGGTGTTCTTGCACTTTTAGCCAAGACCGGCAAAGCACCGTGGGCCGAATACTGGCCTTTACTTCTGATCTCAATCGCAATTTGGATATTTCTGCGCGCGGACACCGAATCGTGGCCTTACGGTCCCGACGGATTCTGGGAAACCTGGCTGAGAACTGACGTATTTCAACATCGCCTGGCGGCGATCGTTTGTATATTCTTCGCGGTGTTCGAGTTAAGAGCCCGCAGGCAAAAGCTGAAGACCAGCTCTGTTCTGTTGATCTTCCCGCTGATGTGCGCCATCGGCGGAGCTGTCTTGTTGACGCACTCCCATAGCGTGACGAACGTCAAAGAAGAATTGCTCATCGAATTGAGCCACGTGCCGATGGGAGTGCTCGCGGTCTTTGCAGGGTGGAGTCGCTGGCTCGAACTTCGGCTGCCTGCTGTAAATCAAACCGTGGTCGCTTGGATCTGGCCCCTCTGTTTTGTACTGATCGGCGCTGGCCTTTTGAATTATCGCGAGATGTAATCCTCGCAGCTTAAAGAAATTTTCTTGGGAGACGAGACGGAAGGAAGGATTGTTGCCATGGCTTGATCTTGTACCGCTTTCGTCGAGGGGAAAATGGGCGACCCCTTCGCCGGACAATTATGCGCGCCATCTGATTAACTAGATGGGAGTTGACCATCCGTCAGCTGACAAAAGACGAAGGCTAGGTTCACCTAGTCGTTGCACGACCGCGGGAATCCAGTATCATTAGCGCACGTCCACCGGGCCAACGTCTGAAATCAAATAAAGCACCAATGGAGAAGTCCTTGTCTCTGCCCGGATCAGGCCCCACAACCTCTAAGGCAGAATCGGTCCGCATCCCACGGACTGAGGAATTTTATTGCCAGATATACCAACAAGTCGCCACGGGCATTGCGATTACGGATTGGCAGGGCGTCTTTCAGGAGTGCAATCCTGCCTTTTGCGCCTTGGTCGGTTACACGGAAAAGGAACTACGGACCATCGACTTTGTGTCACTCATTCATCCCGAAGACCGGGAAGTCAATCTGGTGCAGGTTCGCCGCCTACGAGTCGGAGAAATTCCCTCTTTTGAGATAGAAAATCGATACATTCACAAAAACGGTGAGCCGGTGTGGGTTAGAAAGTTCGTTTCTGTTCTGCATGGCGAAAAAGGGGAACCAACAAATTTGATCGCGCTGGTGACAAACGTCACGGAGCGCAAGCGGGCGGAAGAAGCTATCAAGGAAAGCGAAATTCGTTATCGCAGGATCGTCGAGACCACAAACGAAGGAGTATGGCTTCTTGATTCTAAACTTCGCACTTCTTATGTGAACCGACAGATGGCGGGGATGCTAGGGTATGAACCGGGAGACATGATTGGACGAAGCGTATTCGATTTTTACTTTTCCGAGGATATCGAGCACAAAAAGCAAGTTTTGATGCGCCGAGAGCAGGGAGTGCGTGAGCAGTTTGAAGAAAGGCTCCGGCGAAGGGACGGTTCGGAATTGTGGGTACAAATGTCCGCAACTCCTGTGCTCGGGGAGGATACCGAGTTTGACGGGGCTTTTGCGATGGTATGCGACATTACCGAGCGCAAGCGGGCGGAAGAAGCTATCAAAGAAAGCGAACAACGCTTTCGGCTGATGGCCGACAGCGCACCGGTCATGATCTGGATGGCAGGGCTGGACAAACGCCCTACTTATTTCAATCGGCCTTGGCTGGACTTCACCGGCCAATCGCAGGCCGATCTTCAGAATGGTTTGGCTGGAATTGCGCATTCCGAGGACTACGCAAAGTGTCACGACATATATTGTCAAGCGTTCGATCAACAACAGCCCTTTACCAAAGAATGTCGTTTGAAACGACACGACGGACAATACCGCTGGATGCTCGACTTCGGTGTGCCGATGTTTCACGAAGATGGCTCCCTTGCCGGATATATCGGCTCTTGTGTGGATATCACCGAGCAGAAGCTAGCCGAAGAAGCCCTCTCTTCGATAAACCGCCGATTGATCGATGCGCAGGAGCAGGAACGGAGTCGGATCGCCCGGGAACTCCACGACGACATCAACCAGAGACTCGCGCTCGTGGCCGTGGAGCTGGATCGCCAGAGAGTAGATTTAGGCTCCACTACTAGCGAAATGCGGTCGGCCATGGGAAAGGCGATCAAACAAATTTCGGATATTGCGAGTGATGTTCACAGGATGTCGCACCGGTTGCATTCCTCTAATCTCTACATTATCGGTCTCGCTGCTGCAGCTGCTGGTTTTTGTCGAGAGTTTTCGAAGCAGCAAAACGTCGAGGTTGATTTTCAGTGCGAAGGGATCGCTAGGGAAATGCCGGAAGCTATTGCGCTGTGTATGTTTCGTGTGTTGCAGGAAGCTCTTCAGAATGCTGTCAGGCACAGCGGAGCTAAGCACTTCAAGGTGTCTCTCACGGAATGCACAAATCAGATTACTCTGACGATCTGTGATGAGGGCCGAGGCTTTGATCCTGCAGAAGCATTAAAGGGAAGCGGATTCGGCCTCACGAGCATGCGAGAACGGCTAAAGCTGGTCCATGGGGAGCTATCGATTGAATCTCAATTGCGGAAGGGAACAACGATACGTGCTCGCGTGCCTGTAAGTCCTAAAGCGATTGCTGCAGCAGGATGATCCACACACGATTCGCTTGTGCCCCACCCAAGTGGTTAAGGCTTTTATCAGGAGTCCGCTAGGCAACCAATCGGCGTTACCTTGTCATTTTGCGCGAGAATACTCGCCTTTCTTGTGGTCAGCCGTGTACTGAATGCCCGTGCACTAGAGTTGTTGTGGCCGATGTGAATGTCGTTAAGTCTCATAACTTGAATATAATCTATAAATATAAAGTCAAAGCTTTACGCTTCTGACGCCTCAAACGAGATGCACTTCTTCCCGTGATCAGAATCACACGGCCGTGGCCTTCGCGGTCGCGTCGCCTTGCGGCAGCCGTCCATCCGTGGTGCCTCGTATCACGAAACAGGGTGATGCCAAGCACTGTGAAAGTCTCCGGCGTCCTCCATCTTGAGCCTAGAGAAACGCCATGCTGGTAAAGAATCTGATGACGGAACCAGTGGTCGCCTGCACGCCATGGGACACGGCCGAAACAGCGGCAGCGCTCATGAAGACCCATTCGATCGGGGCCATACCCGTGGTCTCCGATATTCAGGACCCGCTCCTTGAAGGCATCGTCACGGACCGCGATCTATGCATCGCTGTCACCGCGGAAGCCGCATCTTCGAAACGGGTTGCCGTCGCCGACGGGATGACCCGCGTTCCAATCACCTGCTTCCCGGAGACCTCTTCGGAAGAGTGCCTTGCACTCATGCGGAATGCGCAAGTTCGCCGCATCCCCGTCGTCAATCTCAGAGGCCGATGCGTAGGCATCGTTGCCCTCGCCGACATCGCGCGCCATGCCTCGCCCTCAGAAATTGCCCGCACGCTGCGTGAGATTTCTGGCGCTTCGCGCCCAGCCGCTGCTCGGCAATTTGACGAGAACTATTTCTACTGCGGCCAGCTTCATGAGTCTGACGAGATTGCTTTGCTCGAACGGCGCCGCCACCAAGCGGCCCTCGAGGAGGTGCTTCCATGATCTTCGCTAATCGCTCCGCGGCCGGACTAAGTCTGGCCTGGCGTCTTGAAAAATATGCCGACCGCAACGATGTCATCGTATTGGCGGTGCCGCGCGGCGGCGTGCCGGTTGCCTTCGAGGTGGCCCAGGCACTTCATGTTCCGCTCGACATTTTTCTCCTGCGGAAACTCGGCGTGCCCGGCCACCCGGAACTGGCCTTTGGTGCCATTGCTTCGGGTGGAGTGCGCGTCCTCGACCGCCAAACCCTCCTGGCCCTGCAGATTTCGGAGGTTGAGGTAGCCGCCGTGACGGCGCGTGAACAGCAGGAACTGAAACGCCGCGAACTTGCCTATCGAGGCGATCAGCCGGCGCTTTCCGTCACGGGAAAAACCGTCATCCTCGTGGACGATGGCATTGCCACCGGGGCAAGCATGCTCGCGGGGATTCACGCGCTTCGGCAGCTGCGTCCCGCCAAAATCGTGATTGCTGTCCCTGTAGCTCCTCCCGAAGCTTGCGCACGCCTCACCTATGAGGTCGATGAAATCATCTGCGTGGCCGAACCCGAGCACTTCCGCGCCGTGGGCCAGTTTTATGACGACTTCGCTCAGACCGAAGACCAAGAAGTGATCGAGCTGCTCGGGAAAAACCGGAAGTCGCTTGTTTCCCGGGCGGCGTGAATTCCGGAATGGAGACGGTGATGCTCCGTCGCGACACCATGCGACAAGAAGTCCACATTGATGCGGATGGCGTGTCGCTTGCAGGAACGCTCGCAGTGCCGCAAGGCGCTCGCAGCATCGTACTGTTTGTGCACGGCAGCGGCAGCAGCCGCCACAGCCCGCGCAATCGGTTCGTCGCCGGAATTCTCGAAGCTCAGGGCATCGCCACGCTCCTGTTCGATCTGCTGACTCCGGCAGAAGAATTCGTCGATCAGCGGACCGCCGGCCTGCGCTTCGACATCGGACTGCTCGCGCGGCGGCTCATTGGTGCGACCGCCTGGACCAGGCGGAATTCCTTTACGAAAGATCTCGAGATCGGCTACTTCGGTGCGAGCACCGGTGCCGCCGCGGCTCTCGTGGCGGCTGCCGAGCTCGGGGATTTGATCGGCGCAGTAGTTTCGCGCGGAGGCCGGCCGGATCTCGCGGGCAAGGCGCTTGGCTTTGTGCGTGTGCCCATCTTGCTTATCGTTGGCGGAAGAGACGAAACCGTGTTGCAGTTGAACCGCCTTGCGCTGGCGCAACTCCCGGGTCCACAAAACGAACTTGTTGTCATTCCCGGCGCCACCCATCTCTTCGAAGAGCCCGGGACTCTCGAGAAAGTTGCGAAAGCCGCAGCCGATTGGTTTTCTCGCCACCTGACGGACGAAGTGCCAGAAGAAAATCAATCCCAGCACGCGCTGCAGGACAAAGGGAGATAGCACCATGCAAGACAAACCGGACCACCAAGAACTCGTCGCGGCAATCCGCAAGTCCGCTCACCCGCTCACCGGGGATCACACCGACTTCGCTCCCCTACTTCGGCTCATCGGTGATTCCCGCTTCGTCCTCCTTGGCGAAGCCTCTCATGGCACGCACGAGTTCTATCGCGTGCGGGCCCAGATCACCAAGCTCCTGATCGCGGAAAAAGGCTTCAATGCCGTGGCGGTCGAGGCCGATTGGCCCGATGCGTATCGCGTGAACCAGTTCGTCCGCTACGAGGGAGACGATGAAGACGCCGTCGACGCATTGCGTGGTTTCGAGCGGTTTCCATCCTGGATGTGGCGAAATGCCGATGTGCTCGACTTTGTGGGCTGGCTCCGCAATCACAATGGCCCCCGTCACGGCCACAAGGCCGGCTTTTACGGCTTGGACCTCTACAGCCTGCATTCGTCGATGCGCGCCGTGCTCGATTTTCTCGATAAAGTCGACCCTGAAGCCGCCCGCCGGGCGCGCCACCGTTATGGCTGCTTTGAAAATTTTGGCGAAGATACGCAGGCGTATGGCTATTCCGCCAGCATTGGACTAAGCAAGAGTTGCGAGGATGAAGTCGTCAGCCAATGGCTCGAGATGAGGAAGCGGGCCGCCGACCTGGCCCGGCGCGACGGGCGCGTGGCGCGCGATGCATTCTTTTTTGCCGAGCAGAACGCCCGGCTTGTAAAAAACGCTGAACAATACTACCGCGCCATGTTTCACGAACGCGTCTCTTCCTGGAATCTGCGCGACACGCACATGGCCGAAACTCTCGACGCGCTTGTTCATCATTTGGGCCCACGTTCGAAGGTTGTCGTCTGGGCGCACAACTCGCACCTGGGCGACGCCCGTGCGACGGAAATGGGGCAACGCGGGGAATTGAATCTCGGTCAGCTGGTCCGCCAACGCTACACGACCGATGCCAAGCTGATCGGATTTACCACGCGCTCCGGCACGGTGACCGCCGCGTCCGGATGGGATGGTCCTGCGGAACGAAAATATGTTCGCCCCGCCTTGCCCGGCAGCTATGAAGCTCTGTTCCACGCAGTACGCATTCCCAATTTCCTGCTTCCCCTCGGAGGGACGCAGCCGGCAACGTTTGCGCTTCAGGAGCCGATGCTGGAGCGCGCCATCGGCGTCATCTACCTGCCTCGCTCCGAACGCGCGAGCCACTATTTCTACGCGCAGTTGCCCCAGCAATTCGATGCCGTCTTGCACTACGACGAGACCCGCGCGGTTGAGCCTTTGGAACGGAACGCGGCATGGGAAACGGGCGAAGTCCCTGAAACTTTCCCGTCCACGCTGTAGCCGCGATCATCAAATCTTCGAACGATGCCGCCGACCCGTTGCAGAGCGTAGCCTCAGGCACTGTCGTTTTGGAAGTTGCCCTCGACGAGACCGGAAAGAATTTCCGACGTGCGCGTTGTGCGCGAAATCGACTCGCTCCCTGAACCCGCATAGCGCTCTCCTGCGGCAACGGAAATTTCAGGCGGCGAAGATGGATAAAAAGTCGGCACGATCAAAGTCCCGGTGGCGTTTTCGTTCGTGCCTCCGAACGTCGGTCCCCGATTCTGATGGTTTTGGGCGGTTCGAAGCAATTCTAATATACTTATAGTATTATTAATCTTTTATATATAAATAGAACAGCGTAACAGCCCCGTCCGCTTCTCGATGTCTCCTTGCGAGAGCTTTTTTTGGGTCTCCCACAGCTCACGCAAACGATCTCCAACCACCATGATGGCCTCTTTGCGCGATTGCGAAGGACGGGACCGACCAACAGAATCTTCGTTCATGCCAATTTTTTTCAAGGGAAACGAGATTAGACTTCCTTCATTCCATCTCGAAACCTCGCTTGCTATTGAGCCTCCACAAGTCTCATCGTAACGCCGATCACTCGCCCCACGATGTCCGCCTCCCGCGGATACGCGAAGCGGCGGACTTGGCATTTCGATTTCGGATGCGGCACCGCACTCAGGTAACCATCCTCCATCTGGCACCAGCTACAAACAAACTCACCCCGCAGCTCGACGAAGTAAATTGGCCTGTCGTCCTCATCCTCCCATTTGCCCTGCACGACCTTTCGCTGGTTCTGATCGATCTGTACAATCGAACCCGGCCGGATGATAGGAAACATCGTTCGATCCGAAAGGCCCACGAATCCGTAAGCGCTGTTGCGCAGGTCCATGTGCTGCAACAGTCGAATCGGAACCTCTCCCCAGATCTTCCCAAGTTTGGCAAGGAGATTCGTACGATCGAACTTGAACTGTCCTTTCGGTCTCATCGGCACCACGATTGTGCCCTCTGTGTCAGAGACTCTCGTATCCAATTGGGTTTTCGAAGGTGCGAACATCGCCTGATCCCGGCTGAAGTCACCCAGGTTGCAACCGAAGGCCGAGAAGATATTGGACCAATGAACGTTGTAAATTGCGCCTAGCGTGTACTGTTTGCAGGCACTCGGCGTGTACGTTCCGTTTTCGATGTTGTTCAGCCAGCCCCGCGAAATAAAATAGTCCGGATTTTGCTTTCTCTCGGCCAGTTGCCGGCTGCGTTCCTCGACTTGCCGCAAGCTCAACCCAAGGCGCTCCCGTATTCGCTTCAGACGAATACCTACCCTTTCTGATTGCGTGCTTGCTTCCATTGGCCAGTTCTAATGTTCTTACAACGTTACTATACATCTTGAGACGTGCACATATGCTATTACAGCTACGGCGGAACGCCTCACAACGCGATCTCTTGTCCGGAATTCAGGACACAGCGCGCTGTCCCGAAAAACATTCAACGCGAACATTTCGCATGCGGCCGGACGCCCGAAGCGGTGCACTACCGCCACCATGCCCCTTGCTACAGGAAAGCCAACATCGTCGCTTGCCGACACCATTCGAAGGATTCTCGCGACACGCAATCTTTCGCTTGCGGAAGTGTCACGGATCTCGCGAACGATAGAAAACCATCTCGCACACATTCCGCACAGTTTCTACAGCTCGCTCCGAAAACCATCCTTCAGTCCCAGCCTGTACCAGCTGTTTTCCCTGAGCAGGCTCTCTGGCTATCGTCTTGTGGATTGGCTGGCTTTGTTCGGAATCTCCCTTGATGCCGTGTCGCGTTTTCAGGTGTCCTTTCCGTCGTCTCGGACTGTCGAGCTTGACGCCACGATTTACCGGCCCGACCTCCCAGTGCCTTGGCTCTACGACCTGACGAAACCAGACTTTAGGACACCACTAACGCCGCTCAGCCAATGGGTCGAACCTGGTCTTCCCCGTAGGACAGATTCTCTCCGTCGCGTCTTGAAACACGCTTTTCGGTACATAAAAATTGGAACGGCCGACGCGCTCGCCTTTCCCGATTTGCTGCCGGGAAGCATCGTGCGAGTACGGGACGATCCGGGCGTCCTCGCTCGTGCCGTCATCGGGAAGGGGCTTGGTCAAAGGCTCATTGTTGTCCAGCATAATAGAGGTATTGCATGCTCGCGCGCCGTTCGATCGGAAGCCGACAGTATCGTCCTGTGTTCCGGACATCTTCCCTACGCGCCAATCGACCTGAGCGTGAAAGACGAGGGTTCCGTACTAGGGACGGCTGACCTTGAATTTCGTCCGGTAGCCCAAGCGCCAAAGCCCGTCGTTTCGGCGAAATTCGAGCGCTACCGGACAGAGAGCCCGCCCGGCCGATCACACACGGCCGGCGACTTTATGCAACGAGCACGAAAGGCTTGCGGGATTTCCTTTCGCGAGGCCTCCGCACGCACTTGCGTAATTGCGCGTGAACTCGGTGATCGTCGCTACTACTGCTCGCCCAGCGCTCTTTCCGATTACGAGACTCGGAAGTTTGCTCCGCGCCATATTCACAAGCTGATCTCCATCTGCGCCGTGTACTTCATACGCGCCGCGGATCTACTGGAAGCGTGTGGGGCTCCTTTAAACAAAGCGGGGACTCACGCGATGCCTTCTGAGTTTTTGCATGATCCTCCGCTAAACCGCGGCCCCGTGAATAAACCGTTTCGCTTCCTTCGAGAGATCGAACGACGGTTCGGCCCGCTTCCGTGGTTCTTGCGACATGCGGGTTCATCGTTGTTTGGGTTGGCAAATGTTTCACCGCGCGATCTGTTTTGGGTAGGTCATTCGCCACGATCAAAGCATTCCTGCCTTGGAGGCGTTCAAATCCTAATCGTGAACCGAAAACAAAAACGACCGAGGGCTTCCTTGTCTTGTCCGATCTGGGCGCAACCAATTTTCGTATTGCAGAAGCGCGGTGCCGGCTATCTCTGGGGCTTTTGCCGCATGGAGAACGGCATACTGGTAGTTTACCGTCCTGAGCAACGTGCGAAATCAACGCGCCTGCGTAACCGCGTGGATGCAGAAGTGGTGGGACGTGTAGTTGGCTTGATCCGAAGACTTCCCTAGTCCAGACCCACCGCGTCGCGAAGGCGAACAGACTGCGCCGTCAGCCGACTAGATCAAAAAATCGCCTGCGCTTGTGTTCCGTGTCGAATCTTGTGCACGCTGCACGTTCGCGAACAACTCTAGCAATCAGTCGCTTTCCGAGGTGTCTCAGTGACAGCCTGTACCCAGAGCAAAGATCTCGCGCTCCGAGAACACCTATATGGTCCCGTTTACCGAAACGATTCGCACATTATCGAGCACCGACGGAGGCGTGGTGCTCGACCTACGCTCCGGACAAATGTTTCGTGTGAACCAGTTGGGCGCAAGGGTGCTGGATCTTCTGGTGCACGGAGACTCTCCTGCGCAGATCGCTCTAAAGCTGAGTGTTGAGTTTCAGGTCGCGCTAACCGAGGTACAAACCGATGTCGACGAGTTTGTCGAGTCGCTGAAGTTGCTCGGGGTGATCCCTTCCCTTTGATCCCCGCGCCTGGCAGTAAGGAGACCTCCAAAATGAATGCGGATCCGGCAGAACGCGATACAGACAGCTGGCGCATCCTCCTGTGTGCTGGGCGCGGATTGGAGCTTCTTGTGCTCAAACGACCGCTAGGAATTTGCCTTCCGGTACTGCGCATTCCGCGACACGAGCGAATCGCCGAAAACCTGAACGCGGAGGCGCGACGGTCCTGGAACCTTGACACTGTCTGCATCGCGCCAATCACCGTTCCACATCCTGACCGCACATCCGGCGATGCGCGTTATCACCTCATGGAAGTTCTGCGGCCAGAGGAACTAGGCCGAATCGCGCCGAAAGCTATGGATTTCAGAGCTCTGAAGGCAGACTGCTTTTCGGATACGCGAGATTATCTGGCTGTCCGTCGCGCAATGAAGCTCGACGCTGGTGAAGCATTGTGTGATCAGCCTGGCCCGTTTTCAGACTTCGGAGCTTTCCGAAGGATCTCCGCTTGGGTCAAGGAGCAGCTCGAAGCGCTCGGATGGAGATGGGACGGTGCGTTCCGTCAGTTGCACTCGACTGAGTCGTTCGCCTTGATTCGCTTTCAAACGAGGGATGGCGCGGTTTGGTTCAAAGCCACAGGAGAACCAAACCGGCGCGAACTCGCGATCACGCGGGGTCTCGCAAAGTTGTATCCGGCCTTCCTGCCCGAGATCATTTCCGTACGCGAAGATTGGAACGCGTGGTTAACGAAGGAGGCGGAGGGTCTGAGTCTCGATTCCAATCGCGATCTCGGCGCATGGTGCCAGGCCGCCGACTCTCTGGCCCGACTTCAGATCGCTTCGATCGGACAAACATCCTCAGTTCTCGATTGCGGGGCGCATGACTCGCGCACCGTAAAGTTGCTCTCCGAAGTCACTCCCTTTTTCACTGCAATCGGAAGCCTCATGGAAAGGCAAATCAAAGCCTCCCCGCAAAGGCTGTCCGCCCAGGAAATCCGGTCTCTCGAATTGCGAGTGGGCAAAGCATTGAGGCAGCTGGAATCTTTGCTGATTCCGGACGCCTTGAATCATTTCGACCTAAACCCTGGAAACACAATCGTACGCTCGGGTGGATGCACGTTTCTGGACTGGGCCGAAGCTGGCGTTGGATATCCCTTTCTCAGCTTTGAATATCTCCGCCAGCACTTCCTGCGCACGTTCGGCAATGAATCTGGAGCCGCCACGAAGTTCCGAAGATCCTATATAAACGTATGGTCCACTCTGCTGCCCCAATCAGCCATCGACCACGCAATGGCTCTCTTGCCCTTGGTGGCTCCGTTCGCTTTCGCGGCAACAACCTTGCCCTGGAACACTTCGACCAGAAAACCCACACCTGAGTCCGCAGCATTTCTCCGAAGCCTCGCCCGCCAGATGCAACGGGAAGCCGAGCAACTGATGTCCGCAGCTTAGGTTGTTCATGAAAGGAAGCGCTATGCCAATCACGCTTGAAGCTTACGGGGAACTTCTAAGTCTCGAATACCCCGTACACCGGAAAGACTTCGCCGCAATCTACGATCGCGTTCGAAGGACTTCACTTTGCCGGAGGACAACACTCGAAGCTTCACAAATCACTCATGCCGTGGATTTGGCGGCTGCCTTTTACTTCCGCAAGATTCTTTGTCTGCAGCGGTCAGCAGCGACAGTCCGGCTCCTGAAAAGGCACGGATTTCCGGCGCAATTGGTAATCGGTGTTCAGCAAATGCCCTTCGCCGCGCACGCTTGGGTCGAGCTCGACGGTGTCGTCGTCAACGACAAATCCTACATGCCCCAAATGTACTCGGTTCTCGAGCGCTGCTGACGAGCATTGCGAAAGAAAGGAGGCGCTTTATGAGCGCTCAGTTCGGAAACTGGACTTTTGAGCGCCGCGACCAGCAAGCGCTCCCGCTCAGCGCGTTGCGGCAGCAGCTCGCTCCTTACGGACCCGATGGCGAAGCCCATTTTCACGACGAATGCGTGGATGTCATTTTCTATTGCCTGCGTGAAACCGATGAGGTCGCAAACTGCGAACAGCCATACCCGGCTGGCGCCGCCAAGGTTCTGACGTGGGATGGTCGCCTCGACAATCGCGAAAAACTTCTTGAAGAACTTCCGGACGCGGAGAGAGCCGGTGGCTCCGATGTCGCCATCGTTGCGGCCGCGTACGCCCGCTGGGGCCTCGCGTGCCTCCCGAAACTCCTTGGCGACTGGGTTCTGTCTATCTGGGATTCCCGAAATCAAGAGTTGGTGCTCGCGAAGGATTTCCTCGGATCGCGTCCGCTTTTCTATTCCGTCGACAACATCCGCGCCCAATGGTGCAGCGTTCTCGATCCGCTTGTGCTGTTTGCCGGGCGGCAATTTCAACTTAACCGGGAATACATCGCTGGATGGTTCGGCATGTTTCCAGCTTCGCACCTGACGCCTTATCTGGGCGTCTACTCGGTGCCTCCCGCTTCTTATGTTCTCGTCCGAAAAAACGCCGTCGAAATACGGGAATTTTGGCGATTTTCTCCGAAACGTCTTGTCTATGCGAGCGACGCGGAATACGAGGAGCAATTTCGGCAACTGCTTACGCAATCCGTAAAACGGAGATTGCGTTCGTATGCTCCCGTGCTCGCGGAGTTAAGTGGTGGAATGGATTCATCGTCCATCGTTTGCATGGCAGACCGAGTCTTGCAAACGGCGGGAAGTCTTGCGCCACGGCTCGACACAATCTCCTACTACAGCGCGGACGAGCCAAACTGGGATGAACTTCCGTACGTCTTGAAAGTCGAGGAGTTGCGCGGACGCGCGGGCGTTCATCTCCAAATACAAACAGGTGACATTTTTTCCTTTGATTTTACGGGCAGCCATTTCATGGCAACACCGGGTTCCCTGGAACCGGTTAGCAAAAGTGATTTTGAACTTCGTCGTGTATTGAGCGCTGGCGGCTACCGTGTCGTTCTTTCCGGCATTGGCGGCGACGAATTCCTCGGCGGCGTTCCAACTCCATCGCCTTTGCTCGCAGACCTCCTCGTTAGTGGTCAGTGGAGGACTCTTGGCAAGCAACTCCTCGCCTGGGCGCTTGCCCTGCGCATTCCGATTGTGAGCCTGCTTTGTGAAACCTTGGAATTGTTTTTCACTGCGGGGCGCGGCTCAAAAACGGCGCATCCTCCCGCGTGGCTGTCGCCCGATTTTCGGAAGGCGTATGCCAAGGCACTATGCGGATACCCCAAAAGAACGCGACCCTTCCGTTCGCGCCCGAGTTTTCAGGATAACCTGCAGACGCTTGAAGCTCTTCGCCGTCAGCTGTCTTGCTATCCGCTGGCCGAGAAACCCGCCTACCGAAAACTCTACCCCTATCTCGATCGCGATCTTCTCGAGTTCCTGTTCGCAATCCCACCCGGCCAGTTGTTTCGTCCTGGCCAGCGCAGGTCGCTCATGCGCCGTGCGCTCGCAGACGTTGTTCCGCAGGAACTATTGCAGCGAAAGCGAAAAGCCTTTGTGATCCGCGGTCCACTCATGGCCATTTCGTCCAAATTCCCGAACTTGGTGGAGCACGCTAGCCGGATGTTGGTCAACTCCATCGGCCTTCTTCTTTCCAAACCTTTTATTGCGGAGCTGGAACAAGCTCGCTCGACGCAACCACTCGCAATCACGCCAATTATCCGTGCCTTCGCGATGGAACGATGGTTTCAAAACGTCTCTCGGTGGAATGTCCTTCGCGATTTCGAGGCTTGCGCAAGCGCTCTGCCTACTCAACCGGCTTCCGAAGAGCAGCCGTCAGAACAGTTCTCTTAGCTAGGAGAAATCAAAAGGAAGGAGGTGAGACGCATGAAATACGAAAAGCCAAAAATCACGCTTGCCGCGGAAGCGGTTGCAGTGATTCAAGGACGGAAGTCCAGCGGCCCCGCGGACAGCGGGCAGCCGCAAAATCCGGTGCACACGCCCGCAGCGTATGAATCGGATGAGTAACAACGAAACAGGGACGGCTTCACTGCCACTCCTGTTCGTTTCGGGTGACAACTCAAAAAAGGAGGGAGGTGAGCACTCATGAAATACCAGAAACCGGAAATTATGCATGCGGCAGATGCCGTGGAAACGATTCAAGGCCAAAAGCTCAGTGGTCCCAGGGACAGCGGAGACATGGGCAATCCGATCCACACTCCGGCTGCGTACGAATCCGATGAGTAAATAGCACGCCCGGGCGGTGACATGATCATCGCCATCGCCCGGGCATTTGCCTAAGCGTCCCTATATGCCTGCCCAAGGGACGTATGACTTCCCTTTTCATTGATCAAGCAAAATTCGCTGGAAACCGATCCCATGAATTCAGAAACTCTTTTCGACAGCTTGGGAATCGAATGAACACGGCGGCTCTCCTGCCCCCGCTGAAAGAGCCACACGCAACGTACGACTCATTGTCGGAAACAATGCCGCGTCATTGGGAAGCCAAGCTGAGAACTCGGGCGCAGCCGCCTCAAGGACATTTCTTTGTCGGTGAGGCATTTGTAACGGCATATGCCGAACACGTGGACAGCACGATTGAGATGATTCCCGAGGAAACCATGACAGCCCTGTTACGCCATCCGTGGCCGGGAAGCATTCGCGAACGGCGGAATTTGTTCCGGGAATAGCCTCGCAGTAGACCTCCCCGCCTAACGCCAAGATCGGCATCTTTTGAGCCGAGCCAGCTCCCAAGACCGCCATGCTAGAGTTAGGCCGTGCGACCAGAAATCGAACAAGTCGTTCAACTGATCCGACGCAAAGATCCGAAATTCTTGGACGAGGCACTGGGATTACTTCAGAAGACGGTGTTCTCGTTCAGCATGAAGGTGTGTGGCCAAAAGCAAGATGCTGAAGACACCATGCAGGAAGTGCTGATCAAGTCGGTTCCCAACCTGCCGAAATTTGATAACCCGAAAGCGTTGATGGTCTGGCTGTACAAGGTCACCAAAAACCGCTGCCTGATGAGCAGACGCAAAAGCAAATTCGCTCCAAAGCAGGCCCTGTCGCTCGAAGAACTGATGCCTGATCAGAGGGAGCTGAAGAGATTCTCCGACAAGCCGGTCGAGACGCCCGAGACAGCTTTGCTGCGACGCGACAATGCCCGGCGATTGCGGGAGGCGGTGCAAAAGCTGCCGCCCGACTATCGATTGGTGCTGGTCTTGCGCGACATGGAAGAACTTTCCGACGACGATGTTGCCGATATCATGGGCTTGAAGCCGGGGACCGTTCGCGTGCGGCTGCACCGAGCACGGCTTTTTGTACGAAAGGAACTTGAAAAGCAGGTTCCGAAGTTCGTGCGCTCGAAGCTCCTGGTCCCGGTCCCGCCTGCACCAGCTCTAGTGAAGCCTCGAGAGCGCCGCTGTAAGGAAATGTTTGCTGAGCTGTCCGACTATCTCGACAATGAGCTGGACGCTTCGCTTTGCGCGGAACTCGAAAAGCACATGAGCGGATGCGCGTCGTGCAAGGCATTCTTGAATACCCTGGACCGGGCGATCGAGCTATGTCGCGCTACACCCAATGAGTTGCCAGATCCGAGCGTCTGCGCGGAGATGCGGCGAGCCCTGCTCACGGAGTACCAGGGAGTTCTAGCCAAAATAAATCGTCCTTCCCATTAGGCGTTCCTGCCAGGATTGACCTTCTGTCACCCTGCCAATTCCAACTTTCCCTGTAACAAACAGCCCAGTCTTGCATTTCTTTTTCAGAGCCTGGGGGCGAAGGAGTCAGCCCAGACCACATCACAAGGAAACGTGATGCGGCTCACAGGCCGGGCTCGCGCGATAGGTTTTGATTGGTGTGCGGGCCAGCAGCGCAGGCAGCGCGTGGAAACGAGAGGCGAATTGTGAGAATTCTGAGGAACTTAGGGGCCGTTATTTTAATGGTGGCCATAATTATGGCGCTCTCGACCACGGTACCGGCCCAGGCCGGACAGGGGCCGGGTACCGGAGGACCGCGTTATGACGCGAAAACCGAGACAACAATCAGCGGTGTGGTGCAGGAAGTAAAGGAAGTTGTCGGAGCCGGGCAAAGCACAGGCATTCATCTTCTTGTCAAGACAAGCGATGCGGTCGTAGAGGTGCATGTTGGGCCGAGCCGGTATCTGGA
>Ga0335082_10003674_pt1 | contig 16706 bp, 11 predicted proteins | sample Lox_Sample_41_FD_206718 | JGI IMG/M metagenome (GOLD analysis project Ga0335082, IMG submission 206718) | Soil microbial communities from Loxahatchee National Wildlife Refuge, Florida, United States - Lox_Sample_4.1 | ecosystem: Environmental > Terrestrial > Soil > Wetlands | place: USA... | reverse complement strand
ACACGGCGGAAGGTCCCAACCTCGCGCGCGTCGCGGAGAGCGGCGCGCAGCTCCACCCGCTTCCGGCGCGCTCGAACCTCGATCCGCTGCTCGTGCCGCGCGTCATCGGACTCCTGCGCCGAATCCGCCCCCAGTTGCTCCAGACCTGGAATCCGATGATGGACGTGATCGGAGGCTTTGCGGCGCTCGCGGCCGGCGTCCCCTGGATCCTCTCCGAGCGGAGCAGCCCGGCCTCCTACCCGGTGACCTGGAAGCTTCGCGCGCGCGGCCGCCTGGCGCGGCGAGCCGCCGGGGTTGCCTCCAACTCGCGGGCCGCGGATCGCTACTGGTCGGAGAGGCTGTCCGGCTCGGTGCTGCGGTGCGTGATCGGGAACGCGATTCCGATCGACGCCATCGCGGCAGCCCCGCGTGCTGCGCGCGCGCGCTTCGACGTCCCGGAGGACCGCCCGCTCGTCGTCTTCGTCGGGCGGCTCTCGTACGAGAAGAATCTCGACGTGCTGCTCGACGCGCTCGAGCTCGCGCAGCGCGAAGGCCCCCTCTTCGCCCTGCTGTGCGGGGAGGGACCGCTTCGCGGGCGCGTGCAGGCGCGCCTGTCGGCCGGCTCCCTGCGCGGGAGCGCGGCGGCCCCCGGCTTCGCGTCCGACGTCTGGTCGTGGATGAAGAGCGCCGACGCGATGGCGTCTCCGAGCCTCTTCGAGGGGATGCCCAACACGGTGATGGAGGCGATGGCGGCGGGCTGTCCGCTCGTGCTCTCCGACATCCCGAGCCACCGCGAGCACGTCGGGCGCGACGAGGCCCTCTTCGTTCCGACCGACGATCGAGAAGCGCTGGCGCGGGCGATCCGCTCGTGCATCGACGATCGCGCTGCGGCTCGCGAGCGCGCGGAGCGCGCCCGGACGCACAGTGCGGCCTGGTCCCTCGACGCAGTTGCCCGCGCGTGGGAAGGGTTCTACGAGGACGTCCTGCGACGGGCGTGATCTGCGCGCAGGCGCAACGCCGGTGGCGGTTGGATCGCGGGCACTGCTATACCGACGAGTTCTCTGCCTTGCTGCGCCTGCCCTGGGCAGGATGACGCAGCGAGGCCATCCCCCTGAGCGAGGGCAGCGAGATCTCCGATGTGCGGATTCGTCGCCTTGGCCGGAGAGCGCGCCCGGTCGCCCGGCGTCATTGAGGCGGGCCTTGCCGCCATCGCCCACCGCGGACCGGACGGCCACGGTGTCTGGCGCGCCGAGGACGGGCGCGTCGCGCTGGGCCACGTCCGACTCGCCATCCTCGATCTGTCGGATGCCGCGAGCCAGCCGATGCGCTCGGCCGACGGTCGGGCCCAGATCGCCTACAACGGCGAGATCTATAACTACCGGGAGCTGGTCGGCAGCGTCCCCCGGAAGCTGCGCACGAGCTCGGACACGGAGGTGCTGCTCGAGCTCTTGCAGGCGCGCGGCACCGCCGCCCTCTCGCTGCTCCGGGGAATGTTCGCGCTCGCGTACTGGGACGGCGAGGAGCTCCTGCTCGCGCGCGACCGGCTCGGCATCAAGCCGCTTTTCTACGCCGAGACCGCGAACGGAATCGCTGCGGGATCGGAGCTCGGCGCGCTGCTGGCAATGGGTGCCGTCGAGCGGCGCCCCGACCCCAGGGCGATCGACGAGTATCTCACCTACCTCTACGTCCCGTTCCCCCGCACGGGGATTCTCGGAGCCAGCGAGCTACCCCCGGGCTGTCTGCTGCGCTGGCGGCCCGGCCAAGGCGCGCGCATCGAGCGCTACTGGTCGGTTCCGACCGCTGCGCCGGCGAGGACTCCGTCCGCCTCCGAGGTGCGCGAGATCCTCGACGAGGCCATCAAGCTCCATCTGGTCTCTGACGTCCCGGTTGGAGTCTTCCTCTCGGGAGGGCTCGACTCCTCGTCCCTGACCGCGCTGGCGGCGCGGCACGCGCAGGGTGGCCTCAAGACCTTCATGGTGACCTTCCAGGACGAGGGGAGTCATCTCGACGAGCGCAGCTTCGCCCGGCGGATCGCCGCGCAGTACGGGACCGACCACACCGAGATCGAGGTGCGCGCCGACGCCGCGCAGATTCTGCCGGAACTCGTGAAGCACTTCGGACAGCCATTCGGCAATCCGACGGCCGTTCTCACCTACGCCCTCAGCCGTGAGACGCGGCGCTACGTCAAGGTTGCGCTCGCGGGCGACGGCGGAGACGAAGTCCTCGGTGGCTACCCTCGCTACCGGGGTGTGTGGATGGCGGAGGCCTACCGCCGGCTCCCCGCGCGCGCACACGCCTGGATCCATCGCCGCCTCGAGCCCGTGTTCTCGCGATCGAACGAGCGCGGACGGACCGGCAGCCGGCTGCGGCGCTTCCTGTCGCACGCCGATGCGCCGCCGGACGAGATGTACTTCCGCTGGGTCAGCTACCACGACGCCGCCTTCAAGGAGGCGCTGCTCGCCGACCGCTGCGGCTTCCTCGGCGGAGATGTGCCCCACGACGGGTATGCGTTCCTCAGCGGCCTGCGCGCTCGGCATGCCCGCCGCGCGCTGCGCGACGTCGCCCCTCTCGTCGACATCGAGTCGTTCCTGCCGCAGAACGTGCTCAACTACGGGGACCGGATGAGCATGGCGCACGCCCTCGAGGTGCGCGTGCCGTTCTGCGATCACGTCGTGGTCGAGCGCTTGGCACCTCTCCCGCTCGCCGTGAAGATGCCGGCGTTCGTCCAAAAAGGCATGTTCCGCTGGGCGATGAAGGATCTCCTGCCGAGGTCCGTCCTGCTTCACCGGAAGGTGGGCTTCAACCCTCCGATCGCGGCCTGGCTGCGTCGGGACCTCGCGCCGCTCGCCAGCGAGTACCTCGGAGAGGACTCGCTGCGCCGGCGCGGCTGGTTCCGGCCCGACGCCGTGGCGCGGGTCCGCCGGGGTTTCGAGCGCGGCTTGCAGGACGCCGCCTACACGGTCTGGTCCCTGGTCGTGCTCGAGGCGTGGCTGCGCTGGCTGGAGCGAGGCTGAGACTCGCGATCCGGCTCGCCGGTCGTCAGCGCGCGCTCGCGTTGGCGGTGATTCGGGCCCGGTCGACCTTGCCCGTCGAGGTCTTGGGGAGCTCCGCGAGCAGCTCGAAGCTCTCGGGGATCATGTAGCGGGGCAGTCGCTCGAGGCAGTGCTCGCGCAGCCCGGCGGCCCCGAGATCCCCGCCGCAGGCCACGAACGCTAGGATCCGGCTCCCGATCATCTCGTCGGGGACGGCCACGACGGCCGCCTCCTTGACGCCGGGATGCGCGTAGAGGACGCTCTCGATCTCGTCGAGCTCGATGCGATAGCCGCGGCTCTTGATCATGCGGTCGCGACGTCCGATCAGGCGAAGGTTCCCATCCGGCTGCCACGCCACGATGTCGCCGGTCCGGTAGACGCGCTCGCTCCAGTGCGGCTGGAAGGGATTCTGGACGAAGCTGCGCGCGGTCTTCTCGGCGTCGCCCCAGTAGCCCTGCGCCAGGGTCGGGCCGCGCGCGTAGAGCTCGCCCTCCACGCCGACCTCTTCGATCCGATTGCCGGATTCGTCGACCACTAGCACGTCGGTGTTGGCGCACGGCCGCCCGATCGGAATCGGCTCGTCTTGACCCTCGCTGAGCGGCGGCACCCGATACCAGGTGATCACATTGGTCTCGGTCGGGCCATAGAGGTTCGCGAACTCGGCGCGCGGGATCGCGCGCATGACGTCGCGCAGGAACTTGGTGGGGAAGACCTCGCCGGCGAAGAGCACGAGCCGCAGGCGCCCGAGATCGGCCCGATCAAGGCGGCCCTTCAGCAGCAAGAGCGTCAGGATCGAGGGGACGGAATACCAGACGCTGATCGCGTTCTTCTCGATCCACTCGGCCAGGCGGATCGGAAAGGTCGAGGTCCCGTCGGGCACGAGCGCGACGCTCGCGCCGGCGCGCATCGTCGCGAAGAGGTCGAAGATCGAGAGGTCGAAGTGGAGCGGCGCGTGGCTCGAGAGGCGATCTTCGGCCGTGAGGGCGAACTCGTCGACGGCCCAGTTCACGAAGGCCAGCGCGTTGGCGTGCGAGATCATCACGCCCTTCGGCGTGCCGGTCGAGCCGGACGTGTAGAGGACGTAGGCGAGGTCGCCCTCGATCGACGCCACATCGGGAGGGCTCGCGGCGGCGCGATCGACCACCTCCGGCCACGACACGCAGGCGAGCTCGTTCGAGCCGAGCGCGGGCTCGCCCTCGTCCACGAAGACGGCGGTTTCGAGGCGCGCGCCCTCGGCGAGGATCTGGCGGATCGCTGCGCCCTTCTGGGTCGAGGCCGCGATGCAGCGCACCCCGCAATTCTGGAGGATGAAGGCGAGCCGCTGCGGCGGCGCGTTGGGGTCGAGGGGGACGTACACGCCGCCCGCCTTGAGGATCCCGTGGATCGAGAGCAGCGAGCCCAGCGACTTGTTCATGTACACGGCGACGCGGTCGCCGCGCCGGACGCCTCGCTCGCGCAGCACGTGCGCGAGCCCGTTCGAGAGCGCGTCGAGCTCGCGGTAGCGGAGCGCCTGGTCGCCGAACAGGGCGGCGGTCGCTGAGGGCCAGCACTCGGTCGCTTCGCACAGGAGATGCTGGAGCAGGAATGCCATCGCCGGCGATCAGAGCCCGAGCCGCGCCGCGATGATGTTGCGCTGGATCTCCGAGGTTCCGGAGTAGATGCGGCCCGCCACCGAGTCGCGCAGGTCGCGTTCGAGCTCGTACTCGGTCATGAAGCCGTAGCCGCCGTGGATCTGGATCGCGTCGAGGCAGGACTGGACCCAGCACTCGCTCAGGTAGAGCTTGGCGATCGCGGCGTCCATGACCGCCTCCTGCCGCTCGCTCTTGAGCCAGCCCACCTTGTAGAGGATGAGCCTCGAGGTCTCCATGCGGACCTTCATGTCGACGAGCTTGTTCGCGACCGACTGGAACTTGCCGATCGGGCGGTTGAACTGCTTGCGCGAGCGCGCGTACTCGACGCAGGTCTCGAGCTGCCGCTCCATGGCGCCGAGGTAGCTCGCGAGCAGGCAGCCGCGTTCCCACTCCATCGAGGAGGCGAAGATCTTCGCTCCAGCGCCCTCGCGCCCGAGTAGGCCCTCCAGCGGAATTTCGCAATCCTCGAGCACCAGCTCGGCCATCGGCGAGGTCTTGAGCCCCATTTTCTCGATCGGCTTGCCGACCTGCAAGCCGGGCGCATCTCGCTCGACCAGGAAGCCGGTCACCCCCATGAAGCCGAGCTTGGGATCGGTCGTCGCGAAGACGACGAACAGATCCGCGACCGGCGCGTTGGTCACGAAGGTCTTGCTGCCGTTCAGGATCCAGCGGTCGCTACGCCGCACCGCGGTCGTCGCGAGCGCGGAGGAGTCTGAGCCCGAGCCTGGCTCGGTCATGCCGTGGGCGCCGATCCATTCCCCGCTGCACAGCTTCGGGAGGTAGCGGTGCCTCTGTTCCTCCGTCCCGAACAGCCAGATCGGAGTCTGGACCGCCCACATCTGCGCGTTGATCGCGAAGATGAGGCCGCTGTCGCGACAGCCGTAGCCGAGGCCCTCCATCGCGAGCATCGTGGTCACGATGTCCGCCGCGCTGCCGCCGACCTCTCGCGGGAAGGGGAGTCCCTGGATGCCGAACTGCGCGCACTTGAGCCAGTTCTCGCGGGGGAACCGCTGGGCGCGATCGTGCTCGGCGAGCTCGGCGTTGAGCTCCTGCCGGGCGAACTTCACGATCTCGCTCCGCAGGGCGAGCTGCTCGGCCGTGAAGGAGAGATCCATGGCTAGCCGTTCCTCTTGCGCTCCACGAAGGCTGCCAGCGTCTCGGGGACCAGATCGTCGTCGATCGCCTCGATTCCGAAGCGCTCCTCGAGGAAGGTCACCAGCTTCAGGATCCCCATCGAGTCGATGATTCCCTGGGCGAGCAGGTTCTCGTCCGGCGCGAGGGAACCCCGCTCGGGTGTGAACTCCGCCGCGATGTAGTCGTGGATCTCCTGGACGACGTCCAAGTGGACTCCTTCTACACGATCCCGAAGTGCCTTCGCACGATCGCCTTCTTCTCCCGCGGAGGGAGATTGCGCGTGTCGAGCCGGTGCTTGTGGTTTACGAGGAGCTGCTGGAGCAGGGAGGTCTTCATCACGACCTTGGCCGGGTTCCCGAGCACGACCGAGTCGTCCGGGATCACGCCCCGGACGACCGATCCGGACCCGATGATGCAGTTCGAGCCGATCCGCGTGCCGGGCAGGATCGTGCAGTTCGTTCCGAAGTAGCTGTTGCTCCCGACTTTGATCGGACCGAACACGTCCATCTCCGGGTGGTCCTGGAAGATCCAGACCGAGCCGTCGTGGGTCAGGAACTCGACGCCTTGCGAGATTGCGACGTGGTCGCCGATCTCCACGAGGTAGGGATCGCTGGAGAAGGCGGTCGTGAAGACGAGGCAGTTCTCTCCGATGCGGAGGCCCCGTCGGCGGAGCGCTCGGATGCGCCGCTCGTTGCTCGCCAGTGCCAGCAGCCTGAGGCGGACCGACTCGACGAGCTGCGCGACGCGCTGCATGAGCAGGTCGAGCATCCGCATACAGCCGCCTCCGCATCCATCACGGCCCCGCGGGACCGCGGCGGCGCTCAAGTTTACCCGTGCCCGCAGCGAGTCCGCCAGGTACGAACGGGCACAAGACCCGGGGGAGCGCGCAGCGCCGCGGCGACTTCTGCCGGCAGCGACGACTGGCGGGCCCGTCATGCCTCCGCCGCCGCCGCGGGCACGCGCAGCAAGCGGCGCACCAGACCCAGCCAGGGCAGCAAGGCGACGCCGAAGATCGCCGCGTCGGCGATCAAGTCGAGCAGAGGGCGGCCGAGACGCGGTCGCAGCCCCAGTGCGACGGCCCCGGGAAGCGAGGCCAGGGCGGGTAGCGCGACACCGCGGCCCAGGAAGCTGCGCACGTCGAGCGTGAAGCGCCGCACCAAGACTGGGAGCGTAACGAATAGGAACAGCCCGACCATCGCCACCGAGAAGGCCAGCGCCAGGGACTCGATCTCGGGGTGAGCGCGCGCCGCCACCCAGCCGAGCGCGACGCTCGCCGATCCGGCGGCGAGCATGCCCATTCCAAAGGCGCGGTGCTCGCCGACGCCGAGCAGCGCGTGGTAGCCCGGCAGCGTCAGGGCGTAGGCGGCCTGCCCGAGAAGCATGATCTGCGTGGTGCGTGCGAGCTGCACAACCGCGGCGGGCGAGACGCTGCTGCCGAGCCATGCTTCGAAGACCGAGCGCGCGGCGATGCCGAGGAAGATCACGGTGGGAACCACCGCGAGCCCGTTCAGGACGCAGACGCGGTTCAGGAGCGGCGCGATCGCGTCGAGGCGGCCCTCGCCGTGGAGCTGCGCGACGCGCGAGAGCACCACGCTGAAGAGTGGCGTGAACACCACGGCGATCGTCTGCACGATGTTGATGACGAGGCCGATCCGGCCGGCCGCCTCGGTGCCACCGCAAGCCCAAGAGGCGAGAAACTTCATCGTTTGATAGAGCAGGACCGTGCCGGTCAAGAACACCGTCGTGCTCAAGCTGTAGGTCACCATCGAGCCCAGCAAAGAGAGATCCACGCCCACCCAGCGGAAGGCGACCCGTGGCAGCATCCTGCGCAGGGCGAGCCACGAGGCGACGAATGGAGTCGCTGTGCAGAGACCCATCACCAGGGCGAAGCCAGTGAGGCCCATCCCTAGCCGGAAGCCGCCGCTCACGCCCGCAAAGATGGCGACGCCCGCGCCGAGCTGGAAGACGCAGAACAGGTCGAAGCGCTGCAGCCCGCCCAGCACCGATTGATAGAACCGGATCGGAAGCGTCACCGCGGTGAGGCCGACGGTGACGAGAAGTGCCTGCCACGCGAGGGGGACCTGGTCGGGATCGACCAGCGTGCGCAGCAGCGGGAGGCCCGCAATCGCCAGTGCGCCGCCCATCGCCAGCGCGACGGCGAGGAAGTAGAGCCGGACGCTCGTGAAGGCCGTCGCGAGGCGCGCGTAATCTTGACGCGCGGAGAGGTACGAGACTTGGTACTGGATCGCGGTGCCGAGGCCGAGGCTCAGGATCAGCGCATATTGGGTCGCGGCGCCCACGATCTGCCAGATCCCCCACTGTGCGTCGCCGAGGTGCCGGATCGCGATCGGCGTCGTGAGAAAGGTCGCGGCGAAGAAGGTGCCGTGACCGATCGCGCTGGCCAGCGCGTTCATGCGCATTCCGACGCGGCGGGTGGAGTCGGATGGCTCGTTGGCGCCGGAACGAGCCGGCTCGATTTCATGTGTTCGCAGTGCGTCGTCCCGGGAACTCATGCTCATCTAGATTCCGGAAGTCGGCACGCTGCCCAGGCGTGCGGCGGCCGGAGGACGCCGCACCAGCAGGGACAGAATGAAACGGATCAGGAGCAGTCCCCACAAGGGCCACACCAGGAAGCGGAGCGAATAGCCGATGATGTTCCGTACGTAGCCGGCCATTGCGGCGAACGCGAGCGCGGACACCACCAGCTTGAGCGACGATGTCTGCGCCGAGTTGCGGAGCCTGGTGACCAGGAAACCCAGCAACGCGGATCCAAGCAGAACGCCCGGCGTTCCGAAGTTGAAGTACCACTCCGCTCCCATCGTATACCCGTAGCCGACCACCGAATGGGGATTCGGGCTCAGCGTCCTTGCTAGCCACTCCGCAGGATGCGTATCGCCGGACTGGAAGCCTTGCGTGCGTGGAGTCAGGCCGACGTTCGGGATCAACCCGAGCGCAGCCCAGAGAAAGCTCGAACCCAAGGCATACGGTTTCTGGCTCGGGATGTAGTCCAGCGTGTACGGGAAGATCAGGCCGCTCGAGCCCATCTCATAGAGTGCCTTGCCCGCCAGTGCGATCGGACTGCTGCGCGTCGAGATCTCCACCGACCGGAAGTCCCGCCATTCCTTGAGCACGGGTACCAAGAGCAGCGCAACGACGGCCGCCGTCGCGATGGGCACGGGAGGGATCCGCCGTACGCGCTGCGAATAGCACCACCCCACGCCGATGGCGAGCTGGATCAGATTGCTGCGGTTTCCGTTCTGCACGAGGATTCCCGCGAGGAGCGCCGCCGAGCACCACATGAAGGCATTGATCAGCTTCCTGCGACGGTCGTAGCTGGCGATCAGCACGAAGATCCCGCACTCCCAGAACACGAAGCCCATGTCGACCAAGCGCGGATCGGCGCCGCTGGCCTTGGCCTCCCAATACTCGACCCAGCGCCCGAAGACGACCGAGGGGCCCATGATCGCGACGCCCGCGCTGAACATCGCCATCGCGCCGATCGTCAGCACGAGGCCGGCGGGTAGCAGCGAGTTGTCGCGGTTCGGGTTGCGCGCCGGGCCGGCCGAGAGATCGCGCAGCCCAACCAGATGGATCCCCCAGATGAAGGAGGTGATCGTGAGCAGCGAGAGACAGTACCCGCGCGCGAGGTTGCGAGGCAGGTTGAGACCTTCACCCATCGCGTTGTAGCCGCGTGGGCCAGAGTGGCCAAGGAGCTCGATCGCTACGGGCAGGCCGAAATAGAAGATCAGCATCGCGACCGGGACCCAGACCACCGGATCGAGCGCGCTCGCACGCCGGGCCGAGAGGAGGAAGTGCAGCGCGAAGACGAGGGAGGCGAGCAGCGCCGACGTGCCCGGTCCCCAAGGACCGCCGAAACTATTCCAGAACGTGCCGAAGACAAAGAACACGACGGAGGCGACGCCGAAGAACGTATTGCCGGCGAGGCTCGCCAGGGAGCTCCGCCGAACGGGTGCGGCGGGCATGCTGCGTTCGGAGAATGATTGCGAGAACTGCGGTCCCGTCACGGCTCGACCTCGGCGCAAAGCTCGCAGAGCCAGCGCCGGACGAACAGCAACCACGTCAGCAAGGAGAGGCCCGCCAGAAACGGCCCATTTCGATGGAGAAACGCCCCATGAGCATTGAAAGCGTAACGCACACGAGAAGTCCAGGCATCGCAGTGCTCGCCGACCGCGCGCTGAGCATGCCGACGCCGTGAGACCATGCAGCCCCCCTCCACAGTAGATCGGCAAACAGCCGGTCAGGCTTTCGGGGTACCCTGCGCCGCCGTCCGCCCCCCTTGCGAGCGCGCATCGCGGCGGGCAATCGGGCACCCGGCCCGGCACGGACGAATGCGAGATGCGATCCTCGCGGAGATCAGGTCGTCGCGCGTGGGCGTTTGAACAGGTACTCGGTGTTCGAGTGCCCCGTCGCAATGTTTTCCAAGTCGAACTTCAGGTCGTCGCGCGCGAAATCCTTCACCTGCTGAATCGACGAGAACTCCATCGGCCAACCGCCGAGCCAATCCCGCACGTCGGTGAGGAAGGACATGCCGCGCTTCTTCTTGTAGGTTCGAACGTGGGTTAGCGGATTCTCGCCGCGGCGCAGCATGTTTGCGAAGATTCCTGCGATGTACCAAGTCTCGATCGCGAGTCTTCCCAGCCTACCGGTCTGATTGTAACGGCGCTTCACATCGAGCCAGAACTCCGGGGATCGGTTCACGAAGAAGTCGGAGGTGTAGAGAGCGATGTAGAAGAGGCCGCCGGGGGCGACCAGCCTCGAAGCGTTGCGGATCGCGGTCCACTGATCGCCGGTATGATGCAAGACGCCCCAGGAGTACACGATGTCGAACTGACCTAGTTGCGAGAGAAAGGCCGTGTCGAGCACCGATCCCTGCTCGACGTGCCAATGGGCTGGCTGACCGGCGAGCGAATGCAATCGCCGCGTTGCTGCCACCGAGTTGGCATCGTAGTCGAAGCTGAAGAGCTCCGAGACGTTGGCCTGCAGCGCCGCCAGGGAGTGCAGGCCGGAGCCGCAGCCGACGTCGATCATCCGCCGACCCGAGAGGTCGTCGACCCTCAAGAACTCCAGCAAGTGGCTCTTGGCGACCTCGAGGCGCTCCTCGCTCAAATGGTGATCCAGGAAATCCTGCCAGTTCTTGCCAAAACCATATCGAGGAACATTCTCACTGGTCATCGCGAACTCCCGGGACTCGACGGCGAAAACGCCGCCCAGCCGACCTGCCCGAAGGCCCCAGTTGGTAGCAAAATCAGCCCATCCACGTCGGAGCGCGGGTCCGACGCGCCTGGATGGTCGCTCGCCCTTCTCCTGATGCGCGGGCGGCCTCGATTCCTGCCTCCTCCCTGATACGTTCTGCGCGCATGTGCGGGATCGCCGGGATCGTATTCCGTGACCCTTCGACGCGGGTGGATCCCGCGCTCGTGCGGCGGATGTGCAGGGCGATCGACCATCGCGGGCCAGACGACGAGGGAATCTGGACGGAGGCCGGCGCCGGACTCGGGCACCGTCGACTCTCGATCATCGATCTGTCGCCGGCCGGGCATCAGCCGATGTCGAACGAGGACGGCTCGATCTGGGTCGTCTACAACGGCGAGGTCTACAACTTCCAGGAGCTTCGGGAGAGCCTCGTCGCGCGCGGGCACGCGTTCCGCTCGCGGACGGATACGGAAGTCCTCGCCCACCTCTACGAGGAAGAGGGAGAGGATCTCGTGAAGCACCTCTCCGGGATGTTCGCCTTCGCGATCTGGGACCGGCCGCGGCGGCGCCTGGTGCTTGCACGCGATCGCGCCGGCGAGAAGCCTCTCAAGTACGCGGAGATTCCAGGAGGACTCGTCTTCGCGTCGGAGCTGAAGGCCTTGCTCGCGAGCGGCCGCGTGTCCGCGGAGCCCGAGCTCGAGTCGATCGATCGCTTCCTCACCTTCGGCTACGTCCCCTCGCCTCACACCGGCTTCCAGGACATCCGCAAGCTGCCCCCCGCCCACCGCCTGGTTTGGCAGGACGGCGTGGCGTCGATCGACCGCTACTGGACGCTCGATTTCAGCCGCAAGCAGGAGCTTCCCGCGGATCAGCTGAGGCAGCGGGTGCGCGCGGCGGTCCAGCGTGCCGTGGCCGGCCGCATGATCTCCGACGTCCCGCTCGGCGCATTCCTCTCGGGCGGTATCGACTCGACGATCGTGGTCTCCTGCATGGCGGAGGCTTCGAGCCGGCCGGTCGAGACGTTCTCGATCGGCTTCGAGCATGAGATCTACAACGAGCTGCCTCACGCGCGGCGGGTCGCCGAGCGCTTTGGCACCCGTCACCACGAGTTCGTGGTGCGTGCCGACGAGGCATCTCTGCTGCCGTTCCTCGCCGGCCTCTACGAGGAGCCCTACGCGGATTCGTCTGCGCTCCCCACCTACTTCCTCGCGCGCGAGACCCGCCGCTACGTCACCGTGGCGCTCAGCGGCGACGGCGGCGACGAGGGCTTCGCAGGCTACAGCCGTTACGCTCGCCTCGATGCGGCGCGTCGGTGGCTGGCGTGGTTGCGCGTGCCGGGCCTGGGCGCGATGGTCGACTACCTTGCGCAGCGCTCGCTGCCGCTTCCTCCGCGGCTGCATCGCCAGCTCGACGTAGCCCTCGGGATCACGAGCCCCGATCTCGGCGAAGCGCACGCCTGGACCGTCCGGATTTTCTCCGACCGAGACAAGCGAGGTCTCTACGCACCCTCGATGCAGGCCCTCCTCGCCAACCCCGCGAGCGCATTGCTCAGCCGATGGGCCGAGTCACCCGAGGCAGGGGAAGCGATGATCGATCGCGCCTGTTTCATGGACGCGATGGGATATCTGCCGGACGACGTCCTCGTGAAGGTGGATCTGGCCGCGATGGCGCATGGCCTCGAGACGCGCGCGCCGCTCGTCGATCACGAGGTGCTCGAGCTGGCGGCTTCGGCGCCGCCGGGAATCCGCTTTTCCGGGGGCAAGCTCAAGGCGCTGCTAAAGGATGCCTACGCCGACGTCTTCCCCCCCGGCTTGCTCGAGCGGCCGAAGATGGGCTTTGGGATTCCGCTGCAAGAGTGGTTCCGCGGGCCGCTATTGCCGCTGGCGCGCGAGCTCCTGCTCTCGAGCGAGAGCAGGATCCACCGCTATCTGCGCAGAGATGCGCTCGAGCGGCTCGTCTCGCTACACGTTGCGGGCAGGCTCGAACTCGGCTCGCAGCTCTGGTCGCTGATCATGCTCGAGCTCTGGCACCGCGAAGTCGTCGAGCGCCCGTGGGCTTCGGAGCCGTCGCTCGTCGAACGGTGGGACCGCGAGCGGCGGGTCGGCTAGCCCGAACATCTGGCCGTCGGCGTTGGCGGTCAGGGCGGGGAATTCGGCTTCTGCGTCTGCCACGTTGCAAGCGACCCGCACTCTCCGAGGCGGACGCTTCGACCAGCGAGACCCTCGAGGAGACGTGCGTCGACGCCAGCCAGCGTCTCCTGGCCGAGCCGGTTGAGGTGCTTCCAGTCGCGTGGTCCGTGGATCGCCTGCGTCTCCGCCTGCTCCCACAACGCGGGGCGCGCATCGCGGAACCCGACTCCCTCGCGCTCGGCGAACGCGCGGATCGCGGAGCAGATCGCATCGCTGCGCTGCGCCACACGCGCTGCGCGCGTCGCCGCCTGGCGGTCCTCATACAGTCCGTCGCCGTCCTCGTCGATCTGCGCCTGGTAGACGACTTCCTCGGAGGCGAGCCGATAGGAGGAGAGCGGGGAGGGCAGATACACCACGCCGATGCGAGCGTCGGGGAAGCTCTCGCGCAGGTAGTGGAGCGACTCGCCAAAGACGTACTCACCGAGCTCGACGTCGGCGTCATTGAGCTCGAGCGCCGGTGCCTGCAAGCCGTCTGGCAGCGGCTGCTCGCGGCCCCCGATCCACGCGCGGTTCCGGTCGCCGGCGCTCCAGGCGATTTCGTGGGAAGGGGGCCAGCGGTTGAACAGGGTCGCTCCCGCGATGCGAATCACCGTGCGCGTCAGGAGCAGGTTGTCCCACCACGCGAAGTGTGCGACGTCCTGCCCGATCGGGGACTGGTCGATCGCGGTCTTCTCCAGGAACTCGCGGAAGTAGGTGCGTTCTCGGAGCCGGTTTCGATCATAGTTCGGAAGATAACGAAGGCGGATGTCAACGGTGTTGTCGACGAGGTCGTTTCCCTCGTAGAAGTAGACGAGAAGATCGGAAGGCGGCTTGGGCCGAATCAACGCCAGCTCCCCCAGATAGCGCAAACCCGCCACGGGCTCGGTGACCAGGGCGCGGACGCTGCCGGCGCCGGAGGCGCCGAAGTTGATCACGTCGCGGTCGATCCGCTCGTGGAGTACATGGGCGCTCTGGAAGGGCGGATTTCCGCTCCCGGCATCCAGGAGCCAATCGCCCGCCCCTTGCGCGTACGAATCCCCCAGGATCGCCACGTAGTCGTGAGGCACGACCCCGCGCTTCGAGCTCTGGGCAAGGACCCTCGCGCCCCGAGGCAGCGCGACGTGGAGCTTGAGCGGAAGAAAACGCACCAGATAGAGCGAGGTAGCGAGCTCGAGCACGCCAATCGTGAACGCGAAGCTCGCCACCGCGAGCAGGACGCCTTGCACCCAGCCGGGGAGTTTCATGGACGCCGATCTCTTCGCGTGGACGAGGTCGGGATCGAAGCGATGAACGCGAGCGTCTCGCGGGCACAGCGCGACCAGGTGTAGGACTCCGCGCGCTCGTAGGCGCGCGCCGCGCACTCGCCGCGCAGGGTCGGGTCGAGCGCCAGCCGGCGGATCGCGGTGGCGATCTCGGTCGGACGCTCCGGATCGAAATAGGCGCCGGCGTCGCCGAGGATCTCGGGCATCGGACCGTTCGCGGCACAGGCGATCGGCAGGCCTGCGGCCATCGCTTCGAGCAGCACGTTGGGCATGTTCTCGCAGCTCGAGGCGAATACGAACAGCTCGGCTGCGTGCTCGAGCTGCGGAAGGTCCGAATACCCCACCGGTCCGACGTAGCGCAGGAAGCGCCCGCCAGGATCGAGACGATCGAGCGCCCCGCGCAGACGGGCGAGCGCGGGTGCGTAGGCTGGGCCGACGAAGTCGATCGCCACGGGAAGCCCCTCCGCGCGCAGCGTCGCCACGGCGTCGGCGACCTGCCACTGGTGCTTGTACACGTCGACGATCGAGACATAGAGCAGCCGCAGCGGCTCCCGCTCCGTCCAATCCTGGCTGCTGCGCTGGGGACGAGGCTTGCAACGGAAGGCCTCGTCTACGCCGTGCGGTATCACCGTCCAGCGCGTCGCGAGCGGGACCTGCCGGGCCACGATCTCCTGCGCATAGCGCGTGAGGAAGATCAGGCCGTCCGCGCGGCGAAAGCTGCTGCCCTGCGCGCGCCGGAGCAGGGCAAGTCGCAGGCTCATCCACGAGAGTCCGTAGCGCCTTCTCTCGTTCGGCTCGAAGGGGAGCATGTTGCGGCACATGACGACGACCGGAATGCGGTGGCGCGCCGCGCTCCCACCCGGCGCGAACAGGACGTCGCACGACGACGCCGCGAGGCGCGGCAGGCGCCGGCGCTGCCAGAGGAGTCTCCGCAAACGGCCCGCCTCGAGCGCCGGCTCGGAGACTCGCTCGAGCCAGGCGCGCTCGGGGAGGCGATCGAGCGTCTCCCCCCTCGCCCAGACGATCACGCGCGTGAACCCGTGCTCGAGGGGCTCGGCGGCCGCCAGGAATCGGGTGAGGTGGGTCAGGCCGCCGCCGCCGCCGACCAGGTTTGAGGCATCCAGACCGAGGATCAAGCGGCCAAGCCTCGCTTCGCTCCGTTCGTCACGTCGCAGAAAGACCGAGGCGCTATCTCGCCCACTGCATTCAAGCCGGCCCCCCGGGATTCCGAGACCGAAGGGTCGCAGTATACGAAGAGTCGAGGCCCTCCGCGCGGCGGCCAGGGCCATTTGCCGACGGTCTTGTGATCTCACGCACCGTGTAGAGCCGTCGTTCTGGCGATTCTCGATACGGGCAGACGGCTGGAGGAAGGCGCATGCGGGGCCGGATCGTGCGGGCATGGCGCCAGCGCGCTCTCGCGCCCGGGCTCGCCGCTGTCCTCATGGCGGCGGGCGCGCAGGCGCTGTCGCCTCCGCCTCCGCCTGTCCTTCTGGGAGCGCCGCCCCCGCCGCCGCTCGGGAGCGACGAGATCGTCCTCCCCGGCTTTTCGCCGCTCCAGGTCAGCGGGATCACGCCGACCGGGCTGACCGTCCAGCTCGGCACCGGCCGGACCTACGTCTGGGCCGGGGGGTTCCTGCCTGCCCAGATCAACAGCGCAGGATCGAGGCTCGCCGGCCCGATGAGCCTGCGGCTGCGCGTCGGCGGAGCCTCCCAGGTGCTGAGCGCGGGAGGTGTGTACTTGCTCGAGAGCACGCCGCACCACGTCGTCGTGCGCGCGCAGGGCGAGCCGTATCCGAACCTCGTCGTGGTCGCCGACACGCGCATCGAGTACGACGGCGTCGCGATGGTGACGCTCGCCATCACGCCGCGCGGCTCGGTGCCGGTGCAGGGGCTCGATCAAACGGTGGACGTCGTCAGTCGGCCCTCCACCCGGATGTTCAAGTTCGCAGTCGCCGACGCGCGAAACCAACCGCGTGCGCAGCAGATCGACCCGAGCTACAGCGGTCCGTTCCAGAACATGATCGGGCTCGCCGATGGGGACCGCTCCTTCTGGTGGTTCGCAGACAACGCAGTCGGCTGGATCTGGAACGGTCCCACCGTCACCGACCTCGCTCCGATCAGCTCGGACACGCTTCGGCTGACGCAGCATCTGATCGGCTCGAGCTACACCATTTCGAGTCCGATGCAGCTCCAGTTCAACTTCCTCGCGACTCCCGTCCGCGAGATGGGCTCCGCGTGGCGGAGGCAGCGCGTTGCGGCGGGCATCGGCCCCACCGAGGTGGGCCT
>Ga0335082_10003673_pt1 | contig 16707 bp, 15 predicted proteins | sample Lox_Sample_41_FD_206718 | JGI IMG/M metagenome (GOLD analysis project Ga0335082, IMG submission 206718) | Soil microbial communities from Loxahatchee National Wildlife Refuge, Florida, United States - Lox_Sample_4.1 | ecosystem: Environmental > Terrestrial > Soil > Wetlands | place: USA... | reverse complement strand
TGGTTGCCGACCCGCGCGTGGACTTCATCAGCTTTACCGGATCGAGCCGCGCTGGGGCGGCCATCAAAGCCGCGAGCGGTCTGCGCCGCGTCGCGCTGGAGCTCGGCGGCAACAACGCCACTATCGTTCATGATGACGCCGATCTCGCCCCGGCGGCCGCTGCCTGCGCGCGCAACTCGATGCGGCTTGCCGGCCAGAGCTGCATCTCCGTGCAGAGTGTGTACGTTCAGGAGCGCGCCTACGAGACATACCTCGGTCTGATCGAGGCGGAGGTGCGCAAGTTGAAGCTCGGCGATCCGCTCGACTCCGGCACGGATGTCGGCACGTTGATCGATGTGCAGGCCGCGCAACGCGTCGAGAGCTGGGTCGACGAGGCCGTCTCGAAGGGCGCGCGCGCGCTGACCGGCGGTCGCCGTCATGGCGCTGCTTTCGAGCCCACTCTACTGACTGGCGTCAAGCCCACCATGAGAGTCGTGTGCGAAGAGGTGTTCGGCCCTGTCGTCAACGTGATTCCTTACAAGGCACTCGACGACGCGTTCGCCGCCGCCAACGGCGGTCCCTATGGACTGCAGGCGGGGATCTTCACGCGCTCGAACGAGGTCACGTTCCGCGCGATCCGCTCATTGCGCGTGGGCGGAGTGATCGTCAACGGCACGTCGACCTGGCGCACCGATCAGCTCGCCTATGGCGGAGTGAAAGCGAGCGGTAGCGGCCGGGAAGGCCCGCGCTACGCCATCGAGGAGATGACGGAGCAGCGGCTGGTCGTCTTCAATCTGTGATCGTGGCTTTTGGATCCCCTCCCCCGCGAGCGGGGGAGGGCTAGGGTGGGGGCGAAATGCGGGTTCTGGTCACGGGAGGGGCAGGTTTCCTCGGCGCTGCTGCGATCCGAGCCCTGGTCGCTCGGGGCGATGCCGCCATTGCCTTTGATACGCGACTCGATGGCCTCGCAAAGGCAGAGGGAGACGAGCGGCTCATTCGCATACCGGGGGACATCACCGACATGGCCAATATCGCCCAGGCGGTGTTGGTCCACAAACCCGACGCTGTTGTCCACTGTGCGGCTATCGTCGGCGTGCTCTCCTCGCTCGGCAGCCCGATCAACGTCGTGCGCGTCAACATCGAGGGCTCGCTCAATGTCTTCGAGGCAATACGGCTGGGCGGCGTGCGCCGCTGCATCCACATCAGCTCCGAAGAAGCCTACGGCGCTTTTCGCGCGGCAAAAATCGGCGAGACGCATCCGCTCGACCCGGTGCTGCCCTACGGAATCTGCAAGGCGGCAGTGGAGCAGCTAGGACGCAGCTACCAGGCGCTATACGGGCTCGAGATCATCAACCTGCGCACCTCCTGGGTCTACGGCCCAGGCCTGCCGCGCGATCGCATCCCCAAGAACCTCATCGACGCGGCGCTGGCGGGACGCAAGCTGCATATCCCGACGGGCGCGGAGTCGGCGATCGACCACACGCATGTCGACGACGTGGTCTCGGCCATCCTGGCAGCACTCGATCACGAGCGTCATCGCTACGACGCCTACAACATCGCCAGCGGCACCGCGGCCACCGTTGCCGAGATCGTCGGCATCGTTCGCGAGCTGGTACCGGGAGCGCAGCTTTCGGTCGGTCCCGGAATCTATCGGCACGGCGATCGCGTCGAAGCGGTGCGCAAAGGCGCTCTCGACGTGAGCCGCGCGGCTGCCGAGCTGGGCTGGAAACCGCGCTACGATATTCGTACCGGGCTCGCGGCCTATGTGACGGTAATGCGTCAGGCGCAAGCGGTCTCCCCCCACCCCATCCCTCCCCCGGGCGGGGGAGGGGCCAGAGACACCGGGCGTGACCGAGTTGCGCAGTGACCGGCAGACTCTGATGATGACCGCATCAAGGAGAGAACAGATGGCTGCGAGCGAGCCGAAACACCCTAAACCGATGATCCGCCCAGCGGCCAGCGTAATGTGGGAGGAGCCGCCTGCCCACTACGGCGGTGCTTACTCGAAGATGTTGGTCCGCCCCGAGCCCTGCGGATCGAAAATCCTCGATTACCGCGTGTCGGTGTATCAGCCCAAGGCCTATGTAGCTCCACACCGACATCGCATCCAGGAACAGATCTATCACGTCCTGGACGGCGAAGGTCTCATGGAGCTGGAGGGCGAGCGCACTGTAGTGCGCAAAGACGACGTTATCTTCATTCCGCCAGGCGTGGAGCACGCAATCTACAACACGGGGATGACGGACCTGCGCTTCATCGTCGTCACCTCGCCGCCGGACGAATGAGGCCACGCTATAGTCTGGCTTGGCATGTGGTGAAACCGGACCCAGGGATAATCTAGCCGGGGGGCAAGCGATGCGCAGAGCCGAGGGCGAGGCCATCCTGCTCGCCAAACACGTTGACGTGTCCAAAGATCCAGAAGCGATGGCTTACGAAATCTGGCGCAGCTATGGCGACTTCTTCGTGGTCAATATTTTTCCGGACGGCTCGAAGACAAGGACCGCTATCACTGGAAGGCAAGCGCTCGACGCGCTCAGACACGAGATGATCGGGACCCTCAAGCGGACGCTGACCAAAGATGGTGAGCGGTTCTTACGTGGCGCGGTGTGATGAGGCTCGCTGAGATATCGCGATCCAATACGCTTTCTTGGGAGGATATTTATCATCATGGGCAAACTGGATGGCTGCGTGGCGATCGTCTCCGGGAGCGGCCGCGGCATCGGCCGCGCGATCGCGCTTCGGTACGCGCGCGAAGGCGCGAGGGTCGTGGTAGCGGATATAGACGAAAGCAACGCTCACGCGGTGGCCGGCGAGATCCGTTCGCTGAAAGGGGATACGGAAGCGTTCCGGGTGGACGTCAGCGATCCGAAACAAAGTGCGGCGATGGTGGCGCGCGCTGTCGATCGGTTCGGTCGGCTCGACGTCCTGGTGAACAACGCGGGAGTCATGCGCGTGCGGCCGTTGCTCGAGCTGACACCCGAGGACTGGGATTTCGTTAACGACGTGAACGCTCGCGGCCTGTTTTTCGCATTGCAGGCCGGTGCGCGCCAAATGATGCGCCAGGCTCCCTTGGGCGAGGGCAGGCCGCGCGGCAAGATCATCAACACCGCGTCGATCGCGGGACGCATCGGGCGTCCGATGTTCGCGGCCTATGGGGCCAGCAAGGCCGCGGCGATCAGCATCACGCAATCTGCGGCACTGGCGCTGGCACCCGACGTGACCGTCAACGCAATCTGCCCTGGCGTGGTCGACACCGAGATGTGGCGCCAGATCGACCGCGAATGGACTCAGATGGATCGGCGCCCTGCCGGCTCGGCGTGGCAGGCTCGCATCAGCGGCATCCCGATGGGGCGCCCTGAGACGCCCGAGGACCTGGCCGGCATGGCGGTGTTTCTAGGGAGCGCAGATTCCGACTACATCACAGGTCAGTCTTACCATGTCGATGGCGGGCTGGTCATGAACTGACCGCTTGGCTCACGGCTTCACCTGCCACCGCTCGGTGGGCGCTCCCGAACGATCCGCGATCGGCGCCCGATCTCGATGTAGACCACCAGAAGCCACCACAGCAAGCTGACCATCCAATTGGTAATCAGCCAGACGGGCAGCGTGTAGAGGGTGGCCCACAGTGCAGGAATGCCAGACTCCCGCAAAATCTGGCGTCCAGCAGCGCGCACCCTGTTCACATGGTCGCGTGTCCCGATGCCCAGCAGCCCCACGAGCCATGCCAGCGGGACGATGATAAGAAGGGTGCCCAGCACCAGACCATTCAGCACGCCGGTTGCGGCCACCACCAACACCACTGCAATGAGTCCAACCGGCCACAGCACCCAGGCGTTGCGCCCAGCGAAAAACCAGCGCGTCGCGCGCTCGATCGCGTCCATAATCAGGCCCTCCCTTGCCCGAGGAGATGCTGCACGCATAAGGCACGAGAGTGCAAGAAATGTCAAAAAGCCCTGATGGCCCCCATCGCTCGGACCCTAAACCTCGGCGCCCATCTTGTCCCTCAGCACAACGGCCTTGATCGCCCCCACGATGTCGTCCGCAGACGGGATCACCAGTCGTTCGAGCTTGTCGTTGTAGGGCATGGGCGAGTCGCGTGCGCCCACGCGCAGGATCGGCGCATCGAGCCAGTCGATGGCCTTCTCCGCCACCATGGCGGCGACCTCGGCGCCGAAGCCCCAGCGCTTCCAGCCTTCGTGGGCGATGACCAGACGGCTCGTCTTCTTCACGGATTTGATGATCGTGTCCTCATCCAGCGGGCGCAGCGTGCGCGGGTCGATCACCTCCACGTCGATACCCTCCGCCTCGAGGCGGGACGCTGCCTGCAGGGCGGGGTCCACCATGGCCATGGTCGCCACCAGCGTCACGTCATGCCCATGCCGTTTGATCGCTGCTTTGCCGATCGGGATCGCATAGGCTGCCTCGGGCACCAACGCCTTCTTGCCGACGTACAGCATCTTGTGTTCAAGGAAAATGACCGGATTGTCTTCGCGCATTGCACTGGTCAGCAGACCTTTCGCCTCGTAGGGCGAGGAGGGGCCGAGCACGACCAGGCCGGGGACGTGTGTGAACCAGGCTTCCAGGCTCTGCGAATGCTGCGCAGCGAGGCGGATACCCCCGCCTTGAGGTCCACGGATCACCAGCGGCACGGTCGGCTTGCCGCCCAGCATGAAGCGGAACTTGGCGGACTGATTGACGATCATGTCCATCATCAGCGTGATGAAGTCGAAGATCTGCACCTCGGCTACGGGACGCATGCCGGTGACCGCCGCACCCACGGCGCAAGCAGCGATCGCGCCCTCCGAGATCGGGGTGTCGCGGACGCGCTCCGCGCCGAACTTCTCGATGAGCCCGCGGGTCGCTGCGAAGATGCCGCCGATCTTGCCCACGTCCTCGCCCAGCACGAACACGCGCGGGTCGCGCTCCATCTCCTGCGCGAGCGCCTCTTTGATCGCTTCGGCGAATGTCAGCTCGCGCGCCGCGGTGGGCACGGGCTCCGCTGGCATGTAGTGCGGCGCGTAGACGGCATTGTCGAGGTCCTCCACGGTCGGCTCCGGGCTCGCGACGGCGAACTCCTTGGCTGCCACAAGCTCGGCCTCGACTTCGGCACGCATGCCTCCGAGCGCATCCTTGGTATAGCCGTACTCGGTCTCGAGCCTGTGTTCGAAGCGAGCGATCGCATCGAGCTTGCGCCACTGCACTTCCTCGGCTTCCGTGCGGTAGCGGGGCAAGTTGGCTCGCATCGAGTGATCACCCCAGCGGTACGTGAGCGCCTCGATCAGGGTCGGTCCTTGGCCGCGGCGCGCACGGGTGACCGCTTCGCTCACGGCGGAGTGCACCGCTAGGACATCGTTGCCGTCAACCGTCCCGCCCGGCAAGGAATATGCGCTGGCGCGCTTCGAGAGGACATCGATCGAGGTGGAGTCCTTGGTAGAGGTCGACAATGCGTACTGGTTGTTCTCGCACAGATAGACGACCGGAAGCTTCCAGACGGACGCGACGTTGAGGCATTCGTGAAAGATGCCTTCGTTCACGGCGCCGTCGCCGAAGAACACGACTCCAACCGCGTTGCTGCCGCGCAGTTTGTTCGACAGCGCTGCCCCTGTGCCGATCCCGATGCCCGCGCCGACGATGCCGTTGGCGCCCAGGATGTTGAGCTCGAGGTCGGCGATGTGCATCGACCCGCCGAGCCCCTTGCAGTAGCCGGTGACGCGCCCCATCAACTCGGCCATCATCTTTTGCAGCGAGGCGCCCTTGGCGATGCAATGGCCGTGGCCCCGGTGATGGCTGACGACAAAATCCTCCTTGCTCAGCGCGGCGCAGGCGCCTGCAGCCACCGCCTCTTGTCCGACGTAGCTGTGCGCCGTGCCCTTAACCAGGCCTTCCTTGAACAGGTCCGCGACACCCTCGTCGAAGCGGCGGATCCGGAGCATGGATCGGTAGATCGCCTCGAGCTCTTGCTTCTCCATGGTGTGTTTCCTCCCTTTGGCGCCGAATCGATTGTTCGAAGCGTCCCAACACCAGCATTACTCTCAGCGTGGCTTGTCTCCGCCCAGGGTGATTCGATGCATGACTCTGCGATACCCGTGATAGTCGTTCACGGCGTTGTGCTGTGCGCAACGGTTGTCCCAGAGCGCGAGCGAACCGACCTGCCAGCCGAAGCGGCAGGTGAGCTCCGGCCGGGTCTGATGCTGGAAGAGGTAGCTCAGCAGGGGAGCGCTCTCTTCGTCGGTCATGTCCTTGAAACGCACGGTGTGAGCGATATTCACGTACAGCGCCTTGCGGCCGGTTTCGGGATGGGTACGCACCGCGGGGTGGTCGGCCAGATACTCGTTCCTGGCGTCCTCGCGCCCGTCCTTTCTCACTCGGTCCTCGCGCGTGCGCGTTGCGTCCGCCTTGGCTGAGCTGTTCACGGCGACCAATCCGTCCAGCATCCTGCGCAGCCCTGGGGAAAGGGTTTCGTAAGCGAGATACTGATTGGCGAACAGCGTGTCCCCGCCCGTAGGTGGGACCTCGCGTGCGAGAAGCATCGAGGCCATCGCCGGGCGCTCGAGGTACGCGGTGTCGCTGTGCCAGACGCCGCCGAAGTTCGCTCTCTCGTTTTCCAGCTTGCTGACCTCGATCACGTCAGGGTACCCGGGCAGCCCTTTGAGGAGCGGGTACTGGATGGGCTCGCCCATGGTGCGTGCAAAGGCGAGGAACTTTGCAACGGTGAGGTTCTGGTCTCGAAAGAAGACCACGAGATGCTCGAGCAACGCCGTCCGTATCTCGGCTACCATCTCGGCCGAGAGCGACCCGCCCAGGTCCGCGCCGCGGATCTCCGCTCCCAGCGCGCCGGCGACCTTCTTGATCTGGAGCAAGTCTTCCCCCATCAATAGGAACACCGCTACTTTACTACGCTCTTGAGGGACCCTTGCAGCTGTCGATCAGTGGGTGCCGCGCGCCCGGCTGACTGCGCTGCACAGCTCGACGAAGCGATCGTCCTGTGGCCAGCGCTCGAGTTCGAGCGGGAGCTTGCGCCGCCAGTTTGGATACCGGCTCGAGGTGCCGGGCAGGTTGACCTGATCCCTGAGGCCGAGCACATCCTCCACCTGAACCATGAACAACTTGCAGGGCGTGCGCGCCAGATAGGCGTGCACCGCGCGCGCTAGCTCCGGTGTCATGGTCGGCGCGGAAGCGGGGTCGGGGGTGATGCCGGCCGGCAGCAGCCCTTCGCGCTCGAGAGCAAGGAGCAGCCGCGCACGGTCTCGGCTTCGGTCCTGCATCTGCCACTGGCGCACCGCATCCGAGGGAAACAGATTCAGCTCCTCGCGCAGCGCGAGGTCGTGCCCTTCCCAGAACCCGGCCAGCGTGGGCAGGTCGTGAGTGGAGGCGGCGACCAGCGCCTCAGCGGGATATTCGCCAGGCGCCTTGAACTCGCCCTCGCGCCGCTCGAAGTAGAGGATCCGACAGGACAGGACCCGCAGCCCGGATAGCGCATGCCTGACTTCGTCGGGCACGGTGCCCAGATCTTCGCCGACGACCATGCAGCGGTTGCGCTGGCTCTCCAACGCCAGGACTCCAAGCAGGTCCTCGAGCGGGTAGCGCACATAAGCGCCCTCCGAGGGGCTGGCGCCAGGTGGGATCCAGAACAACCGCATCAGCCCCATCACGTGGTCGACGCGCAGAGCACCGGTATGGCGCATGTTCGCGCGCAGCGTCGCGATAAAGGGCGCGAAACCTGACTGGGCGAGGCGCGCAGGATTGAGCGGCGGCAACCCCCAGTTCTGGCCGGTCAGGTTGAAGTCGTCGGGCGGTGCGCCCACTGTTGCGTCGAGTGCGTACAGACTCTGATTGGACCATGTTTCCGCGCCGCCGCGGTCGACCGACACCGCGAGATCGCCATACAGCCCGACCCCCAGGTGCAGCTCGAGTGCTCGCCGTTTCACCGCGCCCAGCTGCCGATCGACCTGCCACTGCAGCCACTCGAAGAACTCGACGCGCTCGCGGTTTGCTTCGGCAAAGCGCGCAACCTCGGCCGAACGGGGGTCGCGGTAGGGTAGCGGCCAGGCGGGCCAGCCCCATGCAGTGGAATCTTGACGGAAGAAGCGCTCTTGCAATGCCTCGAACAACGCGTGCTGTCGCAACGCCTCGCCTCCGAGCGCCTGGAAGTCGCGGAACTCGCGCGAGCGTGCCGAATCGAGAGTGAGATGTCGCCGGCGAAAGCTCGCGTAGAGCAGTTCCAGCACGCGCATTTTGGCTTCGGCGACCGCAGAGTAATCCACCAACTCCGCAGCCCGCAGCTCGCGCAGCTGCGCCTGGAATTCGCGCGAGTGCACCAGCTCGCGCGCCTCGTCGCACTCGCGGAAGTCGTCGATGTGCTCCGAATCGAGGTACAGCGCGTTGAGAAACAACCGGCTCGACGGGCTGTAGGGGCTGGCGTGGTCGGGATTGTGCAGAAACAGCGCGTGCAGCGGGTTCAGGCCGACGAGTTCTGCGCCACGCTGGGCCCACTGCTCGAGCAGCAGCCGCAGGTCGGTGAAATCCCCCATCCCCCAGTTGCGCTCGGAACGCACCGCGTACAACTGCATTGCCGGACCCCAGATGCGTCGGTCCGCCTGCACGGCGTCCGGTTGGTAGCAGGTATCCGGGGCAACGATCAGCAGCGTGTCGGCTAGCGTCTGCTCGCCACGTACCAGCAGCAGCCGGTGATAGCCAGGAGCAGGCTTCGGGCCGAGCGTGAGACGGCGCGCGACGAAGTGCTGGCCGTCCATTTCACTGCGCGCGGCTTCAGGAAGCGTGCGGACCACAAAGCGGTCGCCGTGCTGTTGGCCGCTTTCTTCCACCAGTCGCCATGCCAGCTCGTCGGAGTCCCAGGCCTGCGGAAGTTGCAGGACGAGGTGCGCTGGCAGCGCGGATTCCCGCACGACCACCACGGGCGGCAGCAGCTTGCGCCAGGTTGCGCCCTCGCGCTCGTATAGCGCCTGCCGGACCTGCGCGTCGTCGTCGGCCTGCACCTTCATTGCGACGAGCAGAGCGCGCAGGTTTAGCTCCGATACCTCGTGAGCATGGCCCCAGATGTCGTGCCACTGCGGCTCGATGCCGCATGCAGCTGCGAGCCGCACCAACCCCGCGAAGTCAGGCACGTTGTCGTCCGCGCGCCCACATGTTGAAGCCCAAGCACGGGTCGCCCTGCGGCCGCAATCCGACGAGCATGCGGTGCGCGCGTCTCACGGCTGCGCGATCTCGGTGAACAGCGCCAGCGAGCGGCCCTGAAGGTCATAGCGTGCTGCGCCGGGGAAGCGCCCGTCCATCGCCAGCCCCTGCTCGTAGGCCGTGTCCAAGAGCACCTGCCAGGTCGAACTAACCCGGAATTCAGGGAGCGCGAAGCGAATCGCCTCGTGGTGCGCGTTGAGCAGAAGCAGGAAGTTGTCGTCGCGCACGGGGTGCCCGCGCCGGTCGGTCTCACCCAACGCCTCGCCGGCGAAGTACACGCCGAGCGCACGCGCGAATTCCTGGCTCCACTCGTTGTCGTCCATTTCGCGTCCCTCGGGCGTGAGCCAGGCCAGGTCCTTGACCCCGCCGCCGCGGATTGGGCGCCCCTGGAAAAAGCGGCGGCGGCGGAACACCGGATGCTGGCGTCGGATCTGGATCAGACGCTGAAAGAACTGCAGCAGCGCTCGGCCGTCGTCATCGAGGCTCCAGTCCAGCCACGAGATCTCGTCGTCCTGACAGTATGCGTTGTTGTTCCCTCTCTGGGTGCGGCCGATCTCATCTCCGGCCAACAGCATGGGCACGCCCTGGGACAGCAGCAACGTGGCGATGAAGTTGCGCTTTTGCCGCGCGCGTAGAGCGTTGATGCCGGGGTCGTCGGTCGCACCCTCCGCCCCGCAGTTCCAGGACAGGTTGTTGTGTTGACCGTCGCGGTTGTGCTCCAGGTTGGCCTCGTTGTGCTTGTCGTTGTAACTCACCAAGTCGGTGAGGGTGAAGCCGTCGTGGGCGGTGACATAGTTGATGCTGGCGTGAGGCTTGCGCCCGCTCGCCTCGTACAGATCGCTGGAGCCGGTCAGGCGCCGGGCGAAGTCGCCGATGAATCCACCATCGCCCTTCCAGTACGCACGCACCGTATCTCGATAGCGGTCGTTCCACTCCGCCCACCCGGTCGGAAAATTTCCCACCTGATAGCCGCCCTCGCCGAGGTCCCAGGGCTCCGCGATGAGCTTGACCTGCGACAGCACCGGATCCTGGCCGATGATGTCGAAGAAGGCGCCGAGGCGATCGACCTCGTGCAGCTCGCGCGCCAGCGCCGAAGCCAGGTCAAAGCGGAAGCCGTCCACGTGCATCTCCAACACCCAGTAACGCAACGAGTCCATGATGAGCTGCAGCACGCTCGGGTGACGCATGTTCAGCGTGTTGCCGGTGCCCGTATAGTCCATGTAGTAGCGCAGGTCGCCGGATACGAGACGATAGTAGGATGCGTTGTCGATGCCGCGCAGGCTGAGCGTGGGACCAAGCTGGTTGCCCTCGGCGGTGTGGTTGTAGACCACGTCGAGGATGACTTCGAGCCCGGCCGAGTGCAGGGTCTTGACCATGGTCTTGAACTCGCTGACCCGGCCGGTCGACGAATAGCGCATGTCGGGAGCGAAGAAGCCGAGCGAGTTGTAGCCCCAGTAGTTTCGTAACCCTCTCGCTACAAGGTGGCGATCGTCTACGAAAGTGTGCACCGGCATGAGCTCCACCGTGGTGACACCCAGGCGACGCAGATGATCGATGGCAGGCCCGCAGGCCAGGCCGGCGTAGGTGCCGCGCAACTGGGGAGGCACTTCCGGGTTACGCAGCGTGAAGCCGCGCACATGCAGCTCGTAGATGACCGTGTCGTGCCAGGGTACGCGTGGCGGCCGATCCTCGCCCCAGGTGAAAGCAGGATCGATGACGCGGCACTTGGGCATGCCCGCCGCGCTGTCGCGCCGATCGTATGACAGGTCCTCGCTGCGATGTCCCACCCGGTAGCCGAAGTGCGCGTCGCTCCACTTGAGCGTGCCGCTGAGATGCTTGGCGTAGGGTTCGACCAGCAGTTTGTGCGGGTTGAAGCGCTGGCCCTGCTCGGGCTTGTAGGGACCGTAAACGCGATAGCCGTACAGCAGTCCGGGCCGCGCCTCGGGAAGATAGCAGTGCCACGCTTGATCGGTGCGCTCGTGCACTTCCACGCGCTGCACTTCGTGCCGTCCGGAGGGATCGAAAAGACACAGCTCAACCTTCTCGGCGTGGGCCGAGAACAGGGAGAAGTTGACGCCTTCCCCGTCCCAGGTTGCGCCGCGCGGGTGAGGATCGCCCGGCCAGACGGCGCTGATGAGCTTGGCCAACTAGGGGAAGCGTAGTGTTGTGCGGAGCTTCCCTAACGCCGCGAACCTCTCCAGCCCGGTTCGTCGCGATCGAGCAAGCGCTTCAACGCCGCGAAGTGCAGTTCGGCCTGTTGGCGCCCCCCGCCAATCTGTCGGGCCGCGTGCGCGCATATCTCGTCGGGTTGTGTGCGCAACGGCTTCCCGGTGCTCTGCGCTAATACCTGCACCATGCAGGAGCGCTCCAGGTAATAGAGATCATCGAAGGCGTAATCCATGCGCTCGCCGCACACGAGGACGCCGTGATGAGCCATGATCATCACCTCGGCGCTTCCGAGCGCGCCGGAAATGCGGTCTCCTTCGTCGTCCGACAGTGCCACGCCTCCGTAGCCGTCGTCGTAGGCGATGCGGCTGTGGAAGCGCATGGCGTTCTGGTTGGCGCCCAGCTCGAGCCGCCCCCCTTTGGTGATGGCGAGCGCCGTCGCGAAAGGCATATGACTATGGAGCACCACTTTTTTCTTGCAGCGCAGGTGCACCCGGCTGTGAATAAAAAAAGCAGTGGGCTCGACTTTGTGCTTGCCGTCGAGCACCTTGCCATTCTCATCTACGACCATCAGATCCGAAGGGGTGATCTCGGACCAGTGCAGACCCTGGGGATTGATCAGGAACTTGTCGGGATGCCCGGGCAGTTCCATGCTGAAGTGGTTGCACACGCCCTCGTTGAGCGCCATGCGTGCGGCCATGCGCAGCGCTGCGGTGAGGTCGATCCTGGCCGCCCTCTCATCGTAGCTGTTCCGGGCCAACGCCTTCTTTCCAACGGCCTTCAGGTCGCTGACATCCATTTGAATCTGCCTCCTTGGTTCGATGCGGGATTCTAAGCCAAAGCCGCGCCGGTCAGCGCGACGCGTTTAACCCCGTCCGCCTTGCGCTGCGTTTAGACGTGTCAGAATTGTCCCAACCTCTTGTAAAGGAATTCAACGTGAACCGTTTACGCGCTTTCGTCTGCGCCGCGCCCGCCATGCTATGTGGCGGCTATGGGGCTCATGCCTCCGAGCCGGTTGCCAACTCTGTCACGATCTACAGCAGCGCTCAGCCAGGCGCGGTGTCGCCCGAACTCTACCGCTACGGCGGACAGCAGGGCTATCAAGTGCCGGGCTACGCCGTGGTCCGCCACGAGCGGCCGATCGAGCTCAAGGCCGGACGCAACGACGTCCGCTTCACGGACGTCGCCGGATTGATCGACCCCACGACCGTCTCCTTCGAATCTCTGACCGATCCCAAGGGCACGCGCGTGGTGGAACAGAACTTCCAGTTCGATCTGGTCAGTACCGACAAGCTGCTGCGCAAGTTCATCGACCGGGACATCACCGTGGAGCAGACCAGAGGCGACAAGCTGGACAGTTTTACCGGCACTCTGCTGTCGACCTCCGGCGGCCTAGTGCTGCGCGAGCCCGACGGTTCGGTGCGCGTGGTGTCGCACAACTCCGGCATCACGCTGCCTAGCCTCCCGGGCGGACTGATCACGCGACCCACCCTGGTGTGGGATGTGATCACAAAGAAGCCGGGCAAGCATACTGCGCGCGTCGCGTACCAGACGACGGGCATTACCTGGTGGGCGGATTACAACCTGACCTACTCGGAGGGAGCCGACGCGAACTCCTGCAGCCTGAATGTTAGCGCCTGGGTCAGCATCCTGAACCAATCGGGCGCTTCCTATCCGGATGCCAAGATCAAGCTCATCGCCGGTGATGTGCATCGGGCGCCACCCGCAGCCGCGCCCTCGGCGCGGGTGATGATGAAGGCAATGGCAGAGGAGGCCAAGGACGAGGCGGGGTTTCAGGAGAAGACATTCTTCGAGTACCACTTGTACACGCTGGGACGTGCGAGCTCCTTGCCCGACAACTCCACCAAGCAAATCGAGCTGTTTCCAGCGGTGACCGCGGTCCCCTGCGAGAAGACCCTGGTCTACTACGGGCAACAGGGCTTCAACTACGGCTTCGGCCCCAATCCATATACCGACCGCAACCTGGGCGTGACCAGCAACAAGAAGGTCGACACCTATCTCAGCTTCAAGAACACCCAGGACAACGGGATGGGCATCCCGATGCCGTCCGGGCGTGTGCGTGTCAGCAAGCTGGACAGCGCCGACGGATCGCTCGAGTTCATCGGAGAGGACCGCATCGACCACACACCGAAGAATGAAACTGTTCTGCTCAAGCTGGGTTCGGCTTTCGACGTGGTGGGCGAGCGACGCCAGGTGGACTTCAAGATCGACACCAGCCGCAACACCATCACCGAGGAGATCGAGATCAAGATCCGCAACCGCAAGCAGGAGCCGGTCAAGGTCATCGTGAAGGAGAATTTGTACCGGTGGACCAACTGGAAGATCGTTGCGACCACGCAGCCTTACGAGAAGCAGGATGCGCGTACCGTGCACTTTCCCGTCACGGTGCCAAGCGACCAGGAAGTCGTGGTGCGGTATACGGTGCGCTACACGTGGTGAGGGGGTGTGGCGACGCTCTCCGCCCGGATGCCGCGAAGGGTCTCTAGCTTTGGCAGAGGCCCCATACCTTACAGGAAGGGCAGCGTAACCGGGAATCCATGTCCCCGGGTTCCGCGCCGGTCATCCGCGCTACGTTCTGTGCAGGCAAGCCCGGATAGAGCGTTGCGCTCTATCCGGGCTGCCGTTTACTGCGTTCGAGAAACGCGCGCATGGCCTGCTGCGGCTCCCCGCTCAGATAGGCTTCGCGCTGAGCCTTCCTCGCTGCCTCCAGTGCGCCGTCGAAACCGGCTTGCGTCATCTCGCGGAACCGTTGCTTGGTAAGTCGCACAGCCGTCGCCCCGAGCTTCGCGAGATCGGCGGCGAGCGCGAGGGAGCGCTCCAGCACCTGATTCAGCGGTACCAGGTAGTTAATGAGCCCAAGCTCATAGGCGCGCTGGCCGCTGATGAGCTCACCGGTGAGCGACATCTGCATGTTGTGAGACTGCCCCAAATGCAGCGTCATCAGATACGAGCCTACGATGCTTGCCAGCCCAGCGCGGATTTCCGGCTGGCCGAGCTTCATTTCAGGAAAACCTACGCGCAGATCTGCGCACAATCCGATCTGATAACCCGCGCCCGCAGCCACCCCGCTCCACGCAGCAATGCACCGCCCGGTACATGGCGTGCTGGCGGCTGAGCCATTGGTCGACCTCTCCGACGCTGTAGCGCGCCGTCTCGTTGAGGTCCTGCCCTGAGCTGAAAGCGCGCTCTCCGGCACCGGTGATGATCACCGCGCGAATTGTGTCGTCGCGGTTCAACTCGGCGAGGGCGGCGATCAGCGCCTCACGCATCTCGGTGTTGACCGCGTTCAGCGCCTGCGGGCGATTCAGAGTGACAAGGGCAGTGGTGTCCCGGCGTTCGATCAGGACCGTATCCGGCTCAGCGGGCATGGTCTCTGGCCGTGGAAGTGGCAGGCGAGCGGCTTAACCCGCCCGCACGCTGCTACGCGCAGCTCAGCTCTCGCTTTGCAGCAAGTAGCACGAGCGTAGATTGATTTCGGCGGTGTCGCGGTCCACCAGCTTGAGCTCTGAGGTCGGTTGGAAGAACCCCATGTGGATGTCCTGCCACACGTAGTAGATCCGCCCCGGCTCGGCGTCGATCATCAGTTCGGACCAGCGCTCCGCGTACGAGACGACAATGTGCTGGCCGTTGCCCACTTCCCAGCGGAAGTAGGTTTGCGCGCCAGTCTTGCCCATCGTCTTGCCATCCAGTGTCACACGGATCGGCCAGGGCGCGCTGGGGGGCTCGTTGCGGAACAGGTAGATCACCGCCTTACCCTCGGCCGGCTGCATCAGCTTGGCGATGGCATCGGCTTTGGGTGGGGCGTACGGACTGGCACAGCCAGCCAGGCAGACGGCCATGCTGAGCAGTGCGCAGGCAAACACGGATTTCACGTTCATGAGTCTCTCCTACGATTAAACCGAAACCGCTGAGTTGCCGAGCGCTGGCGGCCTGGCAGTTGGCACACGCCCTTCAGACATACGCAGGCCCTTCGATGACGGGGTGAGCCTGGAGGAACTTCTCGTCCACTTCCACCCCGATGCCGGGAGACTCGAGCGGACGAACGCAGCCGTCGCTGCCCACCTGGTAGGGCCGGCTGACAAGCTCGTCGCGAAACAGGTTGTTCTTGGACACGTCGCCCTCGAAGTAGCCACCGTTGTCGATAGCAGCCAGGAAGTGAATGGTGGCCGCCATGTTCAGCCCGGTCATGGAGGTGTGCGGATTTATTGGCAACTTCCATGCCGAGGCGAGGTGGGCCACCCGCAGGGCCTCTGTGACGCCGCCGGTTTTCGACAGATCCGGCTGCAGGATCGTCACGGACCCATCCTCGATCAAGCGGTTGAACTCGAAGCGTGTGTAGTGGTTTTCGCCTGCCGCCAGTGGCACGCTGCCGAATGAGGTGGCCCGGTGATAGCTCTGGTAATCGTGCGCCGGGAACGGTTCCTCCAGCCAGCCCACGCCGTGATCGTCGTAACCGGGCATGACCTCGCGAGCGTCCGCTACCGTGTAGCCGGTGTTGGCGTCCACCAGAATCTCGATGTCATCGCCCAAGGCCTCGCGCACCGCTTTCACGCGCGCCAGATCGCGCGAGGGTGTGTCGCCGACCCGGAGCTTGATGGCTTTGTATCCCGCCTCGACCAGCGGCCGCGCTTCGGCCACCAGCGCTTTGGGCTCCTGGTAGCCCAACGATACTCCACCCGCATAAGCCGGAATCGGTTTCGAGGCACCGCCCAGCAACCGGTACAGCGGGGTGCGCAGTGCCTTGCCGCGGATGTCCCACAACGCCATGTCGATGCCGCTCATCGCCAGGCAAGCACCCGCGCCCATGCCGTGACTGGCAAGCTGGCGCACGTAAATCCTGTTCCACACGCCGACAACGTCGTGCGCGTCCATGCCCAGAACCAGCTGCCTGAGTGTCGTGTTGACTAGATGCGCCACGGCACCAGGGCAGCGTCCATGATGCGATTCGCCCCAGCCAACGATCCCCGCCTCGGTGGTGACCTTCACGATCACCGCATCGCGCTTTACCGCGCGCCCGATGCCCAGCGTCACGCTGTTTTTCGCGTCCACCGGAAACGACGATGGAAAGGCCTTGAGGTCTACGATGCGCAGGGCTGCTGCTGCGTTTGTCATGGTTTCTCTGGGTTACTCATGGGCAACGCTTCGAGCCCAACGATACACCGCGCTAGCACGGGCAGCAACGTCGAGCCGGCGCACGCCTTAACCTTCAGCCCTAACCGTGGCGCTTCCGCTGCGTTCAGCCGAGAGCGCTGCGTCTGACCTCCACGCCCTTGCGTTCGAGCAGATCGGGCTGTAAACGCGTACCAAGCCCCGGGCCCGGCAATCCGTAGATGTAACCGTCTCTGA
>Ga0335082_10003668_pt1 | contig 16711 bp, 18 predicted proteins | sample Lox_Sample_41_FD_206718 | JGI IMG/M metagenome (GOLD analysis project Ga0335082, IMG submission 206718) | Soil microbial communities from Loxahatchee National Wildlife Refuge, Florida, United States - Lox_Sample_4.1 | ecosystem: Environmental > Terrestrial > Soil > Wetlands | place: USA... | reverse complement strand
ACGTGGTCTTCCCGGTGCTGCACGGTCCCCACGGCGAGGACGGTGCGGTACAGGGGCTGCTGCAGCTCGTCGGCGTCCCCTACGTCGGCGCGGGCGTGCTGGGTTCCGCGCTGGGACTCGATAAGGCTGTCCAGAAGGTGCTGTTCGCCGCCGCCGGTCTTCCGGTCGTCCCGCACGAGATCGTGCGGGAGCCGGCCTGGCGGGAGGACCCGGAGGGCGCGCGGGCTCGGATCGAGGCGCTCGGCTATCCGGTGTTCACGAAACCCGCGACGCTCGGGTCCTCCGTCGGTATCACGAAGGTGGACGGACGACAGGAACTCGATGCGGGCATGGAGGAGGCGTTCCGCTACGCGGCGAAAGCCGTCGTCGAACACGGGATCGAACCGATCCATGAGATCGAGTGCGCGGTGCTCGGCAACGACGACCCGGTCGCGTCGCTCGCCGGCGAGATCGTGCCTCGGCGCGCGTTCTACGACTACGAGGCGAAGTACCTCGACGAGCAGGGTGCGGAGCTCGTGATCCCGGCGCGGATCGGCCCGGCGGTACAGGAGCGGGTGCAGCGGATGGCGGTCGCCGCGTTCCTCGCCGTCGAGTGCGCCGGCATGGCGCGCGTCGATTTCTTCCTCCGCGGCGACGACGAGCTCTGGCTGAACGAGCTGAACACGATCCCCGGGTTCACGTCGATCTCGATGTACCCGAAGCTGTGGGAAGCGAGCGGACTCTCGTATCCGGATCTGGTCGAGCGCCTCATCGACCTGGCGATCGAGCGGCACCGCGTAGAGCGGACCAAAGACGTGCGCGTCCGCGAGCTGCAGGGCGATGCGGGGTCGTGAGGGTCGGAGCGGCTACAGGTGGACCACCGGGCAGGTCAGCGTTCGCGTGATGCCTTCGACCGACTGGATCCGCGCGACGACGAGCTTGCCCAACGCATCCACGGTCTTCGCCTCGGCGCGGACGATCACGTCGTAGGGACCCGTCACATCCTCGGCGTCGGTCACGCCGTCGATCGACCGCACCTCGCTCGCCACGGCCGCGGCCTTGCCAACCTCGGTCTGGATCAGGATGTAGGCGTTCACCACGGTGCGATCCCTCCTGTCGTCGCGGGGAGGTCATGCTAGCCCCGGCTCCCGAAGGGACGCAACGCGAGCGCCTCCCGGTGGTGCATCATGAGCGGCGTGCGGTTCGTCGATCGGGCCGACGCCGGAGCACGGCTCGCGGAGGCGGTCGCGGCCGGGGTGACCGGCCCCGCGGTGGTGCTGGGCATCCCTCGCGGCGGCGTCATCGTGGCGTCCCCGGTGGCGCGCGCCCTCGGCGCCGCCCTCGACGTGATCGTGCCGAAGAAGCTGGGCGCGCCGTTCCAGCCGGAGCTCGGGCTGGGTGCCGTGGCCCCGGGGGTCGTCATCCTCGACGAGGCGCTGATCGCGCGGCTCGGGGTGCCCCAGCGCTACCTCGACGCCGAGATCGATCGCGAGCGAGCGGAGGTCGTCCGCCGCACGGAGCTCTACCGTGCCGGCCGGCCGCCCCTCGACCTGCACACGGGCGCCGCGGTCATCGTGGACGACGGGGTCGCCACCGGCGGTACGGCACTCGCGGCCATCGCCTCGGCGCGGGCCCAGGGCGCCGCAGAGGTGGTGTTCGCCGCCCCGGTTGCGCCGCCCGAGTTGGTCGGTCGCCTCGAGGTGGCCGCCGACCGGATCGTGATCCTCGCGACGCCGGCTCGGTTCTCCGCCGTGGGAGAGTGGTACGAGCGGTTCGACCAGGTGAGCGACGAGGAGGTGCAGGCCGAGCTGGCCACGACGACGTGAGGGTGTTCGAACTCACGATCGCCGTCGTGCTCACCGCCTTCGGCGTCCGCTCGATGCTGACCTGGGCGCGGCGGCCGTTCGCCTCCACGGCGGTGGCCGACCAGGTGCTCTACGCGCTCTACCGGACCGGACGCGTCGGGATGTGGTTCGCGTTCGCCGGGCTCTTCTGGGTGTTCGCCTTCGCGCCCGGCACGTCTGCCGACGGCCAGCGGTTCACGCGCGAGGACGTGTCGAGCTACTCCTGGTTCGTCGTGCTGTTCGCCGTGCTCGCCGTATTGCAACTGATCGGGGGATGGTTCCTCGGCCACCGTCCGTCGAGCGATGCGGAGGACCCGGGGGCCGCGCCGGACCGGTCGCCGGACTGAGCGGCCATCAGCCAACGGCCTTGATGATCTCCTCGGACAACTCGGTGAACCGCTGGAGATGCTCGACGCGATCGGCCTTCAGCCGCTCGACGATCCCGGCGTACTCGTCCGAGCGCCCCTCCCGCTCGTACAGTCGGCGCGGCTGCAGCAGCTCCGGATCGTCGAACCCCGGCACCTCCGAGGCCACCCGGTAGCCGAAATCCGGATCCTCGTCGAAGGTGATGGAGTCCTCGGCGATGCCCTTCACACAGGCGGACGTGTGCGGGATCTTCACCTTCTTCGAGCGGTCGTCGCCGTCGGTGCCACCGACCCGGCCGGTGTTCAACAGGTAGGTCTCGATGGGATGCGTCGCCAGGAGGTCGAGCAGTCGGTTGCCCTGCAAGCCGTGAGGGAGGGGGAAGAACGGGTTCGTGCCGGGCACCCGGAGGAACTTGCCCTCCTCCGCCGCGCCGCCGGCCGCGGTGCCCGTCGTCTCGCCGAGCATGAAGTACGCCGCCGCCTGCTCCTGGGACAGCCTCGCCACCGCCGGGATGATGTTCTCGTTCCGGTTGAGGATCAGGAGGTAGTCGACCGGCCCCACGTTACGAGCGTCTTCGTGCGACAGGAGGTCCTGCATCTCGAAGACCGCCCGGCCGTTCTTCGTGTAGTGCTCGTTGAAGAAGTCGACCCGGCCGTCGGCGTCCTGGGAGACGTTCTCGAGGTACGCGCTCGGCTTGATCACCGCGCCGTGGATCGACGGCTCGAACCCCGGATCGAGCCCGAACGTCTTCGCGAAGCATCCGTTCTCCGTGCCGAACGCGCGCCCGCCGGGCAGCAGCCCGACGAAGTCGTCCTGGACCGGCCGGGAGCCGTTCTGTGTGGTGAACGTCGTGGTGGTCTTGCCGGTCCCCGACAGCCCGATGATCATGAAGACCTTCTCGCCGTCCGGCGTCGGGATCACCTTGAGACCGGCGTGTAGGGCGAGCCCTCCCTTGCCGTAGACGATGTCGTTCCACATCCGCAGGCCGCCCTTCTTGGACTCCCCGAAGTAGTCGGAGTGCAGGACCCTCGTCACGTAGGAGTCCAGGTCGACCGCGATCACCCGGTCGTCCGGGAAGCCCGGCGCGGCGAGGCCCGGCGTGTAGAACACCTGGACCTCGGGCTCCTCGCCGTCGTCGCGCGGGAAGTAGAGCTTCCGCTGCATGCCCGCGATGTTCGCGTAGCGCTTCTCCATCACGAGGCGAGCGCGGGTCCGCAGCTCGGGATCGTTGCCGATCCAGCCGTCGATCTGGATCACGTCGTGTTCGGCCAGGTACGCGTCCTGCATCGCGGCGACCCGTTCGTAGTCCTCGCGGGCCATGACTTTCCCGCTGGAGGGGCGGTCGACGACGTAGGTGCTGCCGGCGCTGCGAGACAGCACGGTCGTGTGCACGTTCACGTTGCCGAACTCGGTGATGCGCGCCTCGGGCATCTGCTCCGTGAACGTCCGGAGCTCATCCGGGGTCGGGTCGTGGAACACCTGCGCCACTCGGGCCTCCTCGTTGCCGCTACGGAACGCCGCGGGGGCGTTGGTTCGTGCTGGGAACACTAGAGTCTATCGGACGGACCCCCCGCGGCTCCCGCGCCGTCCGGCGCGAGAGTGGCTGGGGCGGAAAGGCCCTTCATCCGTGGAGCTCACCGAGGACGGATTGCTTTCGGCCGTGCGCAAGGTACTGTCCGGCGCCGGTCCGGAGGTCGTCGTCCCGATCGGGGACGACGCGGCGGTCGTCCGGCCCGGCTCCGGAGATCTGGTCCTGACGACCGACGCGCTCGTGGAGGGGACGCACTTCGATCGGGGGCTGAGCACGGCCCACGAGATCGGGTACAAGGCCATCGCGGTCAACGTCAGCGATATCGCCGCGATGGCGGCCTCGCCGCGCTATGCCCTGTGCGCCCTGACGCTCCCCGGTGATCTGGACGCGGCCTGGGCCATGGAGCTGTTCGGCGGGATGCGCGAGGCGTGCGGCGAGTTCGGCTGCACGTTGGTGGGGGGGAACCTGGCGCGCGGCCCCGAGATCACCGTCGCCGTGACGCTGACCGGGGAGGTCGCTCCCGGCCGCGCGGTGACACGATCCGGTGCCCGCCCTGGGCAGGCCGTCGTCGCGACGGGCCTCCTCGGCGGCGCGGCGGCCGGCCTCCGGTTCGCGCGACGAGGGCCGCCCTGGGACGAGCAAGAGCGGGACGCGATCCTCCGGCTCGCCAAGCCCGTGCCGCGGGTCGGGGAGGCACAGCTCCTCGCCGGCCGCGGCGCGACCGCGATGATCGACGTGTCCGACGGGCTCGCGATCGACCTGTCGCGCCTCTGCGCGGCCAGCGGCGTCGGGGTGCGGCTCGAGCTGGCGCGGGTTCGCGTGCATCCGGCCGCGACCCTCCAGGACGCGCTCGGTGGCGGCGAGGACTACGAGCTGGTGGCGACGCTTCCGAGGCCCGGGGTCGCCGAGGCGGCGGCCGAGCTCGATCGGACGTTCGGCACGCCGCTCACGCAGATCGGCTCCGTGACCGACGCAGGCCTCGTCGCCACGGATCCGGATGGTCGTGAGCACGCGCTCGAGCCCGACGGCTGGGACCACTTCGCGTGAGGGCCGGGCGCCGCGCGCGAGCGCTGACGATCGCGGGGAGCGACTCGGGCGGCGGCGCCGGGATCCAGGCGGACCTCAAGACCTTCAGCGTGCTCGGCGTGTACGGGATGACCGCGATCACCGCCGTCACCGTGCAGGACACGCGGGGCGTCCGGCGGGCCGAGACGCTGGCGCCCGAGGTCGTCGCGGAGCAGATCGCGACCGTGGCGTCCGACATCGGCGTGGACGCGGCGAAGACCGGGATGCTCGCGACGGCGGCGATCGCCGAGGCGGTCGCGGAGGCCGTCGCCGCCGCCGGGATCGGCATCCTGGTCGTCGATCCCGTGTCGGTCTCGAAGCACGGCGATCCGCTGCTGGCGCCGGACGCCGTCGGAGCGCTGCGCCTCGCGGTCCTGCCGCTCGCGACCCTCGTGACCCCGAACCTACCGGAGGCCTCCTCGTTGGCGGGGATCGACGTCCGCTCGCACGAGGACATGCGGCGGGCGGCCGACGCCATCCTCGAGCTCGGCGCCGGCGCCGTGCTCGTGAAGGGCGGGCACCTCTACGAGGAGCGCGCCTCCGACCTCTTCGTCGACGCCGGAGGTCAGGAGTGGGTCGAGGCGGATCGGATCGACACGCCGAACACGCACGGGACCGGCTGCACGCTGTCCGCGGCGATCACGGCGCACCTCGCGAAGGGCGCGACGCTCCGGGACGCCGTGCTCGCCGGGAAAGCCTTCGTGACGGAGGCGATCCGGTCGTCGCTCGCGATCGGAGGCGGGATCGGTCCCGTCGATCCGCTCTGGCCGATCGAGCCATGAGACCGGCTCTAGCGGTGCGCCGGGCGGAGGACCTTCCCGGCCTTGATGCAGCTGGTGCACGCGTAGACGCGCTTCGGGGAGCCGTCCACGATCGCGCGGACGCGCTGGATGTTCGGGTCCCATCGACGGTTGTTCCGCTTGTGCGAGAACGTCACCGACTTCCCGAACCAGGGCTTCTTCCCACAGATGTCGCACACGGCTGCCATGAGTCCACGAAGGGTACCAGAGGCTCCCGCGGCGACCGGCCCTCAACCCTCGATGACCTGCAGGTTCCGTTGCAGATCCTGCGCGGAGAGCTGGCCGGGCGAGCTCGCCGCAAGGTGACCCGCGGCGTCGTAGAAGAACGTGCCGGGGGGCCCGAGCAGGCTGTACGCGGTGCCGATCGCGTTCGACGGGTCGAACACGCTGGGGTAGGTCATGCCCTGCTGCGCGATGAAGCGCCGGGCACCGTTGGCGGAGTCCTGCAGATCGACGCCGAGGAACTGGACGCGGTCGCCGTAGCGCCGATGCGCGGCGACGAGCAACGGGGTCTCGGTCTTGCACGGCTCGCACCAGGAGGCCCAGAAGTTCAGGACGACCGGCGTGCCCTTGAGCTGGGCGAGGAGCTCCTTGAGCCCGTCCGGATCCATCGGAGGGAGGGCGTCGGCCGTCGTGGGCAGCAGGCTCGCCGTGGCCGCGTTCGTTGCGGGGATGGAGGCGGTCTGGCTCGCGCCGGACGAGCAGCCGGCGAGGGTGAGCAGCGCCGCGACGGCGAGGACCGAGCGCGGGACGCCGGGCCGTGTCACGGCACCATGGTAGAACCGGCTCCAGCGTGAGGAGCCCCTCGGTGCCGCTGACGCTCGCCTCCCCGGTCGTTCAGGTCGACCGCCGGCTCGCGACCCGGCGCACGGGGTCGCGGTCGAGGGGCCCCGAGGCACAGGCGGTGCTCTCGGAGGCGTTCGGCATCGAGACGGTCGGCCAGCTGCTGCACCACTACCCGCGGCGCTACATCGATCGCTCCCGCGTCGCCACGATCCGCGGCCTGAAGATCGGCGCCGAGGCCACCGTGATCGCGACCGTCCGATCGGTCGCGAAACGGCAGACCCGGCAACGACGGTCGATGGTGACCGTCACGCTCGCCGACGGCACCGGGTTCCTGGATCTCACGTTCTTCAACCAGCCGTGGGCCGCCGAGCGCTATCGCTCGGGCATGGAGCTGGCGGTCTCCGGCGTCGCGCAGCTCTACCGCGGACGGCTCCAGATGGCGAACCAGGAGGTTGAGGTCCTCCGCGGCGCGGAGCAGGAGCTGGTGCACACGGCGAGGATCACCCCCGTGCACCCGGCGTCGGAAGGCGTCACGCCGAACACCGTCCGCGAGCTGATCTGGTCCGCGCTCGAACAGCTCCCCGCGCAGCCCGACCCGCTGCCGGCGGAGGTGATCGCGGCGGAATCGCTGGCACCGTGGGACGCCGCCCTGCGGCGGATCCACTTCCCGGCCGACGACGTCGAGCTCGCCGATGCGCGGGAGCGGCTGAAGTTCGACGAGCTCTTCACGCTCGAGCTGGGGGTCGGGTTCCGTAAGCAGCGACTGGAGGCCGAACGGAGCGGGGTCGCGCACGACCCGGACACCCCGCTCGCCGGGCGCCTCGGCGCGAGCCTTCCCTTCGAGCCGACGCGCGCCCAGCTCCGCGCGATGGACGAGATCGGCGAGCGGATGGCCCGTCCGCAGCCTATGAACCTGTTGCTCCAAGGAGACGTCGGCTCCGGCAAGACCCTCGTCGCGCTGCACGCGTGCCTCCTCGCGATCGGCTCGGGGCACCAGGCGGCGATCATGGCTCCGACCGAGGTGCTCGCGGCCCAGCACGCGCGCTCGGTGGCGGCGCTGCTCGGGCCGGTCGGCGCCGTCGCCTCGAAGCCCGGGGCGTCCACCAGGGCTCCCAGGGACACCCAGGTCTCCTTGTTCTCGCCCGGCGACGAAGAGGGAGGGCCGGATCCGGGGTCGGGGCCGGAGCCGTCCCTGACGTACGCCCTGCTGAGCGGGGCGGTCACCGGCAAGGACCGCGAGCGGATCGTGGCCGGCCTGGCCGACGGGACGATCGATCTGGTCGTCGGCACGCACGCGCTGGTGCAGGAGGCCGTCGCCTTCCACGACCTGTCGCTCGCGGTCGTGGACGAGCAGCACCGCTTCGGCCTGCACCAGCGCACGGCGCTCCGGGGCAAGGGCGACGGTGACATCGACGTGCTGATCATGACGGCCACGCCGATCCCGCGGACCCTCGCCCTCACGTACTACGGCGACCTGGACGTCGCCGTCCTCGACGAGATGCCGGCGGGCCGCGTGCCGGTCGAGACGCGCCTCGTCCGGACCCCGGTGGAACGGCGTCGGGCCGAGGAGCTCGTTCGCCAGGAGGTCGCCGCCGGCCATCAGGCCTTCGTCGTCTGCGCCGCGATCGACGAGACGAACCGGACGCAGGTGCGCGCCGCCGAGGCGGAGGCAGAGCGCCTACGGACCGAGGTGTTCCCCGAGCTCCACGTGGCGCTGCTCCACGGCCGCATGCGGCCGAAGGAGAAGGACGCCACGATGGACGCCTTCCGCGCCGGCCGGACCGACGTGCTTATCTCGACGACCGTGATCGAGGTCGGCGTCGACGTGCCGAACGCGACCGTGATGTTGGTGGAGAACGCCGAGCGCTTCGGGCTCGCACAGCTGCACCAGCTGCGGGGCCGCATCGGCCGCGGCGGCGACCGCTCGTTCTGCGTCCTGTTCGACGCGTCGGAGCCGACGAACCTCGAGGCGCGTGCCCGGCTGGACGCGATGCTGCGCACCGCGGACGGGTTCGAGCTGGCGGACGAGGATCTCCGGCTCCGGGGTGAGGGCACGCTCTTCGATATCCGCCAGTCGGGGATGCCGGACCTGAAGCTCGCACGTCTCGCCGAGGACATCGAGCTCGTGCGGCGAGCTCGCGTTCGGGCGTTCGCGCTCCTCGAGGAGGATCCCGGTCTCGAGCGGCACCCGGCGATGCTCGAGGAGCTCCGGCGCCGCTTCGAGCGCTCGATCGAGTGGCTGTTCCGGTCCTGAGCCCCGCGAACCCCCGGGTACGCTTGCCAGCGTGCGCGTGATCGCCGGAACCGCGAAGGGATCGCGACTCGGTGCCGTCCCGGCGGGTGTCCGGCCGGTTTCCGACATGGCCCGCGAGGGCCTCTTCGCGAGCCTCGGGCGGGCGGTCGAGGGGACGCGCTGGCTGGACCTGTTCGCGGGAACCGGCGCGGTCGGCATCGAAGCCTTGTCCCGCGGGGCATCACACGCCACGTTCGTGGAGCGCTCGCACGCGGCGGTCGCCGCCATCGGAGCGAACCTCGAACGGACCTCCCTCGGCCCGCTCGCGACCGTCCGGCGAGCGGAGGTTGGGCGGTTCCTGGAGCATCGAGCGCCCGATCCGGACCTCTACGACGTGGCCTTCCTCGATCCGCCCTACGAGATGGGGGACCCGTCCCTGGCCGCCTCGCTGGCGGCGCTCAACGTGGGATGGCTTGCCCCGGAGGGGTGGACCGTGATATTGACCCGAGGTCATAAGAGCCCTTGGCCTGCGGTTCCGGTACACTGGGCCGTCTGGAGGCAGCTCCGGTACGGAGACAGCCTCCTGACCCTGTACCGGGAGGAGCGATGGGCTTGACCGCCCTGTGTCCGGGAACGTTCGACCCGGTGACGAACGGACATCTGGACGTCGTGGGCCGCGCCGCGGATCTGTTCGAGTCGGTGGTCGTCGCCGTGATCGAGAACCCCTCGAAGGCGCCGGTCTTCCGGCTCGAGGAACGGGTCGCCCTCCTCGAGGAGGCGGTGCGGGACCTGCCGAACGTCCGCGTCGGGTCGTTCCAGGGGCTCCTCGTGGAGTACGCGCGCACGCAGGGGGCCTCGGTGATCGTGAAGGGCCTGCGCGCGGTGAGCGACTACGAGTACGAGATCCAGATGGCACAGATGAACAAACGCATCGGCGAGGTCGACACGCTCTTCCTGGCCACCAGCCCGAGGTGGTCGTTCCTGTCGTCCTCGCTCGTGAAGGAGGTCGCCCGCCTCGGCGGCGACGTCGAGGGCCTCGTGCCCGACCACGTCCGCGCCGCGCTCGACGCCAGGCTGGTGGAGGTCTAGATGGATCTGGCGGGCAGGTTGGAGCAGCTCGTCCAGCTGATCAACGAGGCGAAGTCGATGCCGCTGTCGTCCTCCGTGCTCGTCAACCGCGACGAGATCCTGCAGATGGTCGGCGAGATGCAGGAGAGCCTGCCGGAGGAGATCAAGCAGGCGCGCTGGATCGTGAAGGACCGTGAGGACCTCCTGGCGAAGGCGCGGGCCGACGGGGAGCGGGTCATCGAGCAGGCGCGCGAAGAGCAGCGTCGGCTGGCGCTGAAGGAGGAGGTCGCTCGCCGGGCCGAGACCGAGGCGCAGGAAACGCTCGATGACGCGCAGGACCGGGCCGACGCGATGCGGCGTGAGGCCGAGGACTACGTCGACGGCAAGCTCGCGCAGTTCGAGATCTCGCTCCGCAGGATCCTCGAGGACTCCCAGGCCGCCACCCGGAGCCTCGCGAAGACGCTCGATCAGGTCGAGCTGGGCCGGGAGCGCCTCCGGGCGCCGTCGACCGTCGCGGAGGAGCGCCTGTCGCCGTCGGAGCCGGACAGCACCGAGCTCTACGACGAAGGGGACGTGCCGGAGGCCTGATGCTGAACACCATCGACGTCCGAGATCTGGTCGGCTCCCCCGGAGCCTCGAGGCGCGCCGCGGTGCGCGGCACCCTGGAGGATCTGGGGACCGAGCTCGCTCGCGTGCCCGACGACGCGCCGATCGACGCCGACCTCCTGCTCGAGTCGATCGTCGAGGGGATCCTCGTGAGCGGGAGCGTGCGCGGCACCCTCGCGCTCCACTGCGCCCGATGCCTGAAGGCGTTCGACGGCTCCTTCGCCATCGAGGTCGAGGAGCTCTTCACGCCGGATGCCGACGAGGATGCCGATGAGTACCCGCTGGATCCCGCTGACGAGCTGGATCCCGAACAGATGATCCGCGACGCCGTCGGCGTGGAGCTGCCGTTCTCTCCGCTGTGCCGGCCGGACTGCCTCGGCCTGTGCGAGGTCTGCGGCGGCGATCGCAACCTCGGCGAGTGTCCCGGCCACCAGCCCGTCGATCCGCGGTTCGCCGTGCTGTCCGACCTGATCCCCGAGCTCCCCGACACCGACTGACGATCGAGAGGAAGAGGAACCCCCATGCCCGTCCCGAAGAAGAAGCAGAGCAAGACGCGGACCGCGAAGCGCCGGGCCACGTGGAAGGCTGAGCCGACGGCGTACAGCGCGTGCCCCCAGTGCAAGCAGCCGAAGCTTCCCCACCGCGTGTGTCCGAATTGCGGGTACTACGCAGGACGCCAAGCGGTGGAGGTCGAATAGCCGCGTGAGCGCCGATCTCGTCGGGCCTCCGCTCGAGGCTCTCGATCGCGCGCTCGGGATCTCGTTCCGGGACCCGGCGCTGCGAGGAGCCGCACTGACGCATCGGTCCTTCGCGTTCGAGCACGGTCTCGCCGTGACCAACGAGCGGCTGGAGTTCCTCGGCGATTCGGTGCTGGGTCTCGTCGTCACCGACATGGCGTATCGCGCGTATCCGGAGCTCCCCGAGGGACAGCTCGCGAAGCTCCGCGCCGCGATCGTGAACATGACGGCCCTCGCCGACGTGTCTCGCGCGCTCGGCGTCGGCGACGTCGTGCTGCTCGGCAAGGGGGAGGAGCAGTCCGGCGGGCGCGACAAGGCCAGCATCCTCGCCGACGCGCTCGAGGCGATCTTCGGAGCCGTGTACCTGGACCTCGGGCTGGACGTCGCGCGCGAGCTGATCGAGCGGCTGTTCCGCCCGCGGATGGAGGCGTACGTGCGGGGCGAAGGCGACCGCGACTACAAGACGATCTTGCAGGAGATCGCGTCGCAGGAGCTGCACGCGCTGCCGGTGTACGCGATCGAGGAGCGCGGGCCGGATCACGAGAAGGAGTTCACGGCGACCGTCGCGATCGGCGGCGAAGCCCTCGGAACGGGCACTGGCCGGTCGAAGAAGGAAGCCGAGCAGCAGGCGGCCCAGGAAGCGTACGCGCGACTCGCCGAGCGGCGGGCGACGCGCAACGGCCGGTGAGCGGGGGAGAGGCCATGGAGCTTCCCGAGGTCGAGGTGATGCGCCGGGACCTTGATCGCGACGTCGTCGGTCGCAAGATCAAGGACGTCGACGTCAAGGGCACGAAGAACGCGATGCGGGTGATCCGCCGCCACAAATCCCGCAAGGAGTTCACCTCGCGTCTGGCCGGCCGCAAGGTCATGAAGACGGAGCGGCGCGGGAAGTACATCCTGCTGCACCTGGACGGGGGGGACGTCTGGGTCGTGCACTTCGGTATGAGCGGGCAGTTCGTCCGAGCGAACGGCCGCGTGGCGCTCGCACCGCACACGCACGTCGTCGTGACCTTCCAACAGGGCGGAGATCTGCGGTTCATCGATCCGCGCACGTTCGGCGAGATGTTCGTATCCACCGCGGACGACCTGGGCAAGGTCAAGGAGCTCCAACACATCGCGATCGATCCGCTCGATCAGGTGTTCACGTGGCCGACCTTCCAGTACCTGTTGGCGCAGCGAGCCACGAAGATGAAGCAGCTCCTGATGGATCAGAAGTTCATCAGCGGCCTCGGGAACATCTACTCGGACGAGGTGTTGTTCGCGGCGGGGATCCGCTACGACCGGCTGAGCGATTCGCTCTCCTCGCAGGAGGTGCGCCGGCTCTACCGGGCGATCCAGGAGATCCTGCAGGACGCGATCAAGGCGCGGGGAACGACCCTCGACGACGAGGCGTACCTGGACCTGTTCGGCAAGCCGGGCGAGTACCAGAACGAGCTGAAGGTCTACGGTCGCGAGGGCTTGCCTTGCCGCCGTTGCCGTACCCCGATCCAGACGGTCAAGGTGCAGCAGCGGACGTCCTACTTCTGTCCGCAGTGCCAGAGCTGACCCAGAGCTGACGCCGCTCAGGCGAGCTCGGCGCCGGCCTCGCGCATCTGCCGGATCGCGCGCTCGCCGTCGCCGTCGTGCAGATCGACCGCGCGGATCGCCTCGGTGATCACCTCGGCGCCGAAGCCGAGCGCCCGCGCGTCACGGACGGTGTCCAGCACGCAGTAGTCCGTCGCGAGACCGACGACGACGACGCGTTCGACCCGGCGGTCGCGCAGCAGCCGTTCGAGCAGGGTGGCGGAGACGATGCCGCTCGCCGGGTCGCGCACGCTGAACGCGGAGTAGCCGTCCTCGCCGCCGACGCCCTTGCGGATCACCTCGCCCGTGACCTCGAGCCCCGGATGGAACGCCGCGCCCCAGGTCCCCTGGACGCAATGGACAGGCCAGATGCCGCCGTCCTGCGCGAAGTGCGGCGTGTGTGCGGGATGCCAGTCCTGCGTGTAGACGACCGTCGCGCCACCCACCCGCGCCCGGGCGATCGCGGCGTTGGCGGCCGACACCACCTCCAGGCCCCCGGGCACGGCGAGCGATCCGTTCGGATCGGCGAAGTCGTTCTGGACGTCGACCACCACGAGCGCGGTTCCCGGATCGAAGATGGTCATGGCTCCTTCCCAGCGTACCCTCGGTCCATGTCGACGCGCCGCGTCCACGTCGTGGTGTCCGGCCGGGTCCAGGGCGTCTTCTTCCGCGCGACGTGCGCGAGCGAGGCGCGCGCACGCGGGATCGTCGGTTGGGTCCGGAACCGGCCCGACGGCGCCGTCGAGGCGGCCTTCGAGGGGACGCCGGAGCAGGTCGAGGCGCTCGTCGAATGGTGCCGGCGGGGGCCGCCGCACGGGCGCGTCGACGGCGTGGAGATCCGGGAGGAGCCGCCGGTGGGCGACCGGGCGTTCGCCGTACGGTGAGCCCGGCGCCGCAAGGAATCAGGACGCGCTCCCGGCCGGGAATCACATGCCTGTTAGCATCCGCGCGATGTTCCTCCGGCAGATCCAGATCCGGGGCTTCAAGAGCTTCGCGGACAAGACCGTCCTGGAGTTCGTCCCCGGCGTGTCCGTGATCGTCGGGCCGAACGGGTCGGGGAAGTCGAACCTCGTCGACGCGATCAGCTGGGTGCTCGGCGAGCAGGGCCCCCGCGCGTTGCGCGGTGGCCAGATGGCCGATGTGATCTTCGCCGGGACCCCCTCGCGCGCCGCGCTCGGAATGGCCGAGGTCAAGCTGGTGATCGACAACGCCGCCGGCATGATCCCGGTGCCGATGTCCGAGATCGAGATCAGCAGGACGATCTTCCGTTCGGGGGAGTCCGAGTACCGGATCGGCGGGCAGGTCGTCCGGCTGATGGACGTGCAGGAGCTGCTGTCGGAGTCGGGGATCGGGCGCGCGCTCCACACCGTCGTCGGGCAGGGGCAGCTGGAGGACGTCCTGCTCTCGAAGCCCGAGGACCGGCGGCGCTACATCGAGGAGGCGGCGGGCGTCGCGAAGCACCGGCGCCGCAAGGAGCGATCCGAGCGGAAGCTCGTGGGCCTCGACCAGGATCTGCTGCGGCTCTCCGACGTGCTCACCGAGCTCCGTCGCCAGCTGAGACCCCTGCAGCAGCAGGCCGAGATGGCCACGAAGCACGAATCGCTGACGCAGCAGGCGGAGGACCTCTCGCGCAAGCTCGCGGGTGCGCGCCTGCGGGCGCTCCTGCGCGAACAGGAGCGGCGCCGCGGCGGCTGGGAGCAGGGGCTCGACGAGCGTGCGTCGGCCCGGACGCGACTCGACGAGCTCGACGACGAGGTCCTCGCCGCCGCGGATGCACGGGCGGCGGCCGCGGTCCGCCTCAGCGAAGCGGAGCAGCGCTTCCGGGCGACGGCGGTCGATCGCGAGCGCGCGGAGGGGTCCTACCGGGCCGCGATCGACGCGGAGTCGGCCGCCCGGAACGAACTCTCCGCCCAGGCGTCGGGCGCCGTCCGTCTCGAAGCCGTCGAGGCCGAGATCGGCCGGATAGAGACCCAGCTCGCGCAGGTCGTCGATGGACTCGCCGTCCACGAGCGGGAGCTCGACGGCGCGGAGGATCTGTACCGGCAGGCGGAGGATCGCCGTCGCGAGGTCGAGGAGGCGCGGCGCCGGATCGGCGAAGAGGCCGCCGGCCGCCGCGCCGAGATCGAGGCGATCGAGCGCTCGCTGCTGGCCGAGGAGCACGAACGCGAACGCCTCGAGGGAGAGCTCTCGACGCTCCGCGCGCGGATCGACGCGGCCGAGAGCGAGCGCGAGGCCGTCGAGCACGACATCGAGACGATGGACGGGCAGACCGCGCCGCTCGCCGAGCGGCGCTCGGCGCTCGAGGACGAACGTCGGAAGCTGAACGATCGGATCGAAGAGCTGGAGGAGGCTCGGCGGCGCATGCATGCCCGGCGGGATCTGCTGGAGGCCCGCCGCCGCGACATCGAGGAGACCCCCGGCTCCCGCTTCATCGAAGGCCATCGGGGTCGAGCCGTGGGCCTGCTCCGCGACCTGGTGCGGGTCGAGCCGCATCTCGCGGCCGCGCTCGCGGCCGCGCTCGGCCCGCTCGCCGACGCGGTCGTGTACGACGACGGTGGGCGCGCGCTCGCCGACGCGCCCGGCGGGGACGGCGCGATCCTCGCGATCGCCTCGGGGGGTCCCGTGCCGGCGGGGCTCGAGGGCGAGGAGAAGCTGCTGGCATTCGTCGAGGCGGAGCCGGCGGCGCGCGGCATCGTGAGCACCGTCCTTCGAGACGTCTACCTGGCGACCTCGATCGACGATGCGGCGGCGAAGCAGGCGAGCCACCCGCGCGCCTCGTTCGTGACGCCGCAGGGGGTCCTCATCGGACCCGCCGTGATCCACACGGCGCGGACGGCCGACGACCGCCTCCGCGAGATCCGCGCCGAACTCCAGGTGCTCGCGCACGATCTCTCCGCCACGGACCAGCAGCTCCGCCCCCGCCGCGAGCGCGCCGAGGAGATCGGAGGAGAGCTCGCGTTCCTCCTCGAGCAGATCGACGCCGCGGATAGCCACATCACGGGCGCCGCCGAGCGACTGACCGCGTTCGAGCGCGAGCTGACCGGCGCCCACAAGGAGCGCGATCTCCTCGAGCAGCGGCTCGCGGCCGTCGTGGACGGCGCGGCGATGTGGCGCGATCGGCTCGCCGCGGTCGGCGCCGCCGGGCCGGCCGAGCTCCCGGATCTGCCGCCACTCCCGCAGGCGCCGATCGGCGCCCGCGTGACGGTCGAGACCCTGCGTCGCGAGCGCGCCGACCTTGATCGTCGGCTCGCCGAGCTCCGGACCGAGCGCGACCGGCTGGCCTCGCTCGATCCGGTCACGCTGCGCGAGGCGCTCGCGGCCGCCGAGCGCGCCCGGGCCGATGCCGAGGAGCTCGTCCGGTCGGCGGACACGGCCTTCGCCGAGGCCAGCACCGCGCGCGAAGAGGCCGGGACGGCGGAGCGAGCCGCCGCCGACGCCGAGGCAGGCACGAACAAGGCATGGCGCGACGCCTCCACCGAGCTCGATCGGCTCCGTGAGAAGTACGAGGAAGACGATCGGTTCCGCGGCGATGTCGAGCGGCGCATCAAGGAAGCCGAACGACTCCTGCGCGAAGGGTTCGGGGCCGAACCCGATGACGTCGTGGCCGCGCTGACGGAGGACGACTCGGTCGACTCGATCGAGAAGAAGCAGGAGCTGGTGCAGCGGCGGCTCGCGCTCCTCGGGCGCGTCAACCTGCTGGCCGCCGGCGAGCTCGAGTCGATGCAGGAGCGGCACGACTTCATGCAGCGTGAGCTCGACGATGTCCGGAAAGCCCGTCGCGATCTCCTGGAGGTGATCACCCAGATCGACCGGGAGATCACGGAGACCTTCACCACCGCCTACCGTGACGTCGCGGTCCAGTTCGAGCGGCTCGTGGGCGAGCTGTTCCCCGGCGGCGAGGGACGCCTGATCCTCACGGATCCCATCAACCCGCTCGAGTCCGGCATCGAGATCGAAGCCTCGCCCGGACGCAAACGCGTGAGACGCATCTCGCTGCTCTCGGGGGGCGAGCGATCGCTGACCGCGCTCGCGTTCCTCTTCGCGATCTTCACGGCGCGCCCCTCGCCCTTCTACCTGATGGACGAGGTGGAGCCGGCGCTCGACGACGTGAACCTCCACCGGTTCCTCCGCCT
>Ga0335082_10003666_pt1 | contig 16714 bp, 15 predicted proteins | sample Lox_Sample_41_FD_206718 | JGI IMG/M metagenome (GOLD analysis project Ga0335082, IMG submission 206718) | Soil microbial communities from Loxahatchee National Wildlife Refuge, Florida, United States - Lox_Sample_4.1 | ecosystem: Environmental > Terrestrial > Soil > Wetlands | place: USA... | reverse complement strand
TCGACTATTCTTCTGCATTCCTGAAGACGCTGAAAGGGATGGAGTGGAACGAGGCCGCTCTCGACGTCTGGATCACAGCGCCGCAGGCCTGGGTGCCGGGTGTGTACATGTTCTACAAGCAGCCGGATCCTGAAGTGCGGCGCAAGATCATCGAATACCTGAAGGCGAATCGCTGAGTCCGGCGGCCTGCCGGCAGCTGATTCCCCGGATCGCAACGCGCTGCTCATGCTGACGCGCATCCAGCACGTCGGCCAGTGGCTGTTCCTGCGCGTCGAGGCCGGCTACAACAGAGCTTTCGGCGAGCGCTTGAACCCGCTCTATCACCTGGGCGCGATCACCTTCTTCCTGTTCTGGATCGTGGTCGCGAGCGGCCTGTATCTGTATGCGTTCTTCAAGACCGGCGTCAGCGAGGCGTACGCATCGGTCGACGCCGTCACACACCGTCAATGGATCTGGGGCGGCATCGTGCGCGGCCTGCACCGCTACGCCTCGGACGGCATGGTGGTCACGATGGTGATGCATCTGCTGCGGCACTTCTGCTTCGATCGCTATCGCGGATTGCGCTGGTTTTCGTGGGTGACCGGCGTGGTGCTGATCTGGCTGCTCTATGCTTCCGGTATCAATGGCTTCATGCTGGTGTGGGACGGCCTCGCGCAGTTCGTGGTCGTGGCGAGCGCGGAGCTGCTGGATTGGCTGCCGATCTTTCAAGGCACTTTGATCCGCAACTTCATCCATCCGAGCAGCGTGAACGATCGTTTGTTCTCGCTGCTGTCGTTCATGCACATCGGCATTCCGCTGGTGTTGCTGCTGCTGATGTGGATCCATATCCAGCGCGTGCCGAAGGCATCCACCAACCCGCCGCGTCCGATCGCGATCGCATTGCTCGCCACCCTGGTGGCGCTGGCGCTGACCGCGCCGATTGTGAGCCACGCGCCAGCCGACCTGAACGAAGTCCCGGCGCAGCTGCGCTACGACTGGTTCTATCTCGGTATCTTTCCGCTGATGTACGCCTGGTCTGCGAGCGGCGCCTGGTTGGTGCTCGGTTCGGCAACCGCACTCTTCGTGCTGCTCCCCTGGCTGCCGCCCAGGCGCACCGCCGCCGGAGTCTTGCGCATCACTCTGCATCCGGGCAACCGTGACATCAGCGCGCGGCGCGACGAGACGTTGCTCGAAGCCGCGCTGCGTGCCGGCATCGCCATGCCATTCGAGTGCCGCAACGGCGGCTGTGGGGTTTGCAAAGGCACGATCCTCAACGGCAGCATCGACTACGGCGCTTATCAGAAGAGCGCGCTGAGCGATGAGGAGCGGGCCGGGGGCAAGGCGCTGCTGTGTTGCGCAACCGCGCTTTCCGACGTCGAGCTCGAGTACGAGGAGGCGGCGGCCGAGCGCGACGTCCCGCTGCACACGCTGGAATGCACGGTAGAGCGCATGCAGCGCGCCGCGGAGCAAGTGATGATCGTGCACCTGCGATTGCCTGCCGGCAGCCGCATGCCGTATCGCGCCGGACAGTATTTCAACGTAATCCTGGAAGACGGCGCCCGGCGCGCGTTCTCGTTTGCCGCCAAGCCGAACGAGGGCGACCTCATCGAGATGCATGTGCGCTTGATTCCCGGCGGACGCTTTACCACTCGGCTCTTCACGCAGTTGCAGGCGGGAGACCGGCTGCGCATCGAGGGCCCCATCGGCCGGTTCTTCCTGCGTGACAGTGCGCAGCCGATCATCTTCGTCGCGGGCGCGACTGGATTTGCGCCGGTGAAGAGTCTGCTCGAATATGCGTTCGAGACCGGGATGCAAAGGAAGATGTATCTATACTGGGGCGTGCGGCGTCCAGGCGATCTGTATCTGGAACAGCTGCCGCAGCGCTGGAGTCTCGAGCACACCAATTTCACGTACGTGCCGGTCGTATCCGAGGCGATTCCGCAAGATCGGTGGACCGGGCGAACCGGCCTCGTGCACGAGGCGATCCTACAGGATTTCGCCGACTTGTCAGGGTTCGAGATCTACACTTGTGGCTCGGCAAGAATGGTGGAGGCGGCCCAACCCGCGTTCGTGACGCAGGGCCTGCATCAGGATGCATGCTTCTCGGATGCGTTCTTTGCTGCCGCACCCGCGGCTTGAGCTTGCTGCTGCTCGATCCGGCGTGCGATGCCTGGCTGGATCAGTGCCTGGGATCGCTTTCGGCACGCGGGTTACTGGTGGATGCACGCGATGGTGCTGGTGTGGGCGATCTTCACGCTGATGCTGTTCGTGCTCGAGCCGGTGTGGCTGCATCGCGGGTTTCAAGCCCGGGCCGAACGCGATCCCGAGCGGACATTTGCCATGGTTCAGTGGCTGCACCGGTTCCTGCTCGCGATCAGCTTGCTCATCATCGCCGGCGCCGTGGCCGGCAGTCACGGCTGGCTGTCCGGATGATGAATTATGACCTTGTAAAGCTGATCCACGAGACGACGGTCGCGCTGTCGTTCGCCGGATTTTTTGCGCGCGGCTGCGGCATGCTGGCCGATGCGGCCTGGATTCGCACCCGTCCTGCCAGAACGCTTCCTCACATCGTCGACACGGTTCTGCTGCTCTCCGCGCTGGCGCTGGCTTTCGAGCTTCGGATCAGCCCGCTGTCCGAGGCCTGGCTTGCCGCGAAGATTGTCGGGTTGATTGCGTATGTGGCTCTGGGTGTTCTGGCCTTGCGACCGGGCCCGCCAAAGATCGTGCGGGGCTGTGCATGGGTTGCAGCGCTCCTGGTGTTCGGCTATATCGTTTCGGTTGCCATCACCAAAGATCCCAGGGGCATCTTATCGATGCGATAGCCGCGGGCGCGCACGCTCGATGAGCCGGTAGCGCTCAACCCGGCTTGCCGTCGACGCGAGCCTGCGTAAGAACGGACCAGTAACGCACCGCGTACAACCCGAAGCCTGCCGACCACGCGGCCGCGGAGAGCAGCACGCAGCCCGCATAGAAGGATGGCAATAGCAGCGGACCGAAGACGCGAACCATGGCGGCGGCGAGGATCAGCAAGTAGCACCCGGTGTCCGCAGCGTCCGCCCTCAGCGGACGTCCGGTGTGTCCTTTCGCAGTCCGGGTCATCATGCCGATGGTGAGCCCTCCGACGGCGCCTACGGTCAGCGCGTGGGCCGCAATCGGCGAACCGACGACCTGCGGCTCGCTCAGCGCCCGCAGCGCGAAATGGATGGGAATCCATGCATAGGCGGCGTGCAACACCCAGACCAGCGGCGCGCGAAAAGTCTTGTACGGCGCCCACAGCCACCAGCGCGCAACGTGAATGAGCGCCGCCAGGGCGAGCGCGATGACGAGGAGCGCTGCCTTGACCTGCATGAGGTCCAATAGAGCAACGATCACGACCGCGCCGACAGCTGCCCGCTCGATGATCTCATGACGACGCGAATTCACGCCCGGTATCGCATTCATCGTGAACATCGGAATCACCCGGCCGGCCATGATGGTCATGATCAGCAGCACGAGGTCGAGGGCGACCTGGATGCCTACCCACGGCGGCGTTTGCCATCCGAGAATATGCGTGAGGTGCACATACAACGCGGCTGCGCCGATGAGAACGAGGAGGGCGACGAAGAAATAGTTTCGGCGATTCCGAGCCTTGAACAGTGGAATGCCGATGCCGATCGCCACTGCGAGCGGGAAGGCCGCATTCGCAGCCGCCGACAGCCACGACCACCGCGTCAGGATCAAAATGCGGCCGCAGACCCACAGCGCGGCGATCGCCATCAGCCACGCGCCGGTAGGCGTCGGGCTGCTGGTCCAGTTGCGAACGGCGGTGAACAGAAACCCCGCGATCACCGCCAGCGTGAATCCATACAGCATCTCATGCGCGTGCCAGACCGGGCCGGGAAGATAGCCGGCTGCCAGCCAGTCGGCGTACTGCGCGGCCCACAACGCGATAGACACGGCCGCGAAGACGCTTGCCAGAAGATAGAACGGCCGAAACCCAAGCTGCCACAGCGCGAAGCGACCCGGCGCCGGCTGTTCGCGGCGGGAATCCAGATTGATGGAGGTAGACAGCTCGCCTCCGATCAATTTCGGGCCGGCTTTGCATCGCCGCTCATGACCCGCAACACGACCAGCGTCGCGCCGGGCACTTGCAGCCGCTTCTGCAGTTTTGCGACCGCTGCATCGGGCGCTCGAGCTGCCAGATCGAGCGCGAACGAAAACGCCGCAGGCGCCAGTGACGTGCGGACCGATCTGCGATCGATGCCCGGGACGTCCGGCGCTGCGCGCGTAATCCTGCTATTCGCGACTGTCATGTCGACTGACCCCATCATTGGTTCCAGAGTGACCGCAAGCGTACTTAGGTCTACAGACGCCTACACCTCGCAGCTCACCGCCGCCGGGGCCTGCGATTCCGGCACGAACCACTCCAAGATGCGCCGCAGCTTTACGACCTCGCCGATCACGATCAACGCCGGGGCCTGCATCCCGGCCGCCTGCGCCAGGAGCGGCAGCGTTTCCAGCGAGCCGCTCACGATCCGCTGACTTGGCAGAGTCGCCTCTTGCACGACCGCGGCGGGTGTGGCCGCCGGCATCCCATGCCGAATCATCTGGCGGCAAATCTCGGGCAACGCACCCATGCCCATGTATACCACCACCGTCTGATGCGGCCGCGCGAGCGCCTGCCAGTCGAGATTTACACTGCCATCCTGTAAATGACCGGTGACGAACACGCACGACTGCGCATGATCGCGATGGGTCAGCGGGATGCCCGTATAACATGACATGCCGGATGCCGCGCTAATGCCCGGCACGACTTGAAACGGAATACCGTGACGTGCGAGGACTTCGAGCTCCTCCCCGCCGCGCCCGAAAATGAACGGATCGCCGCCCTTGAGGCGTACCACACGTTTGCCCTGCTTCGCCAGACGCACCAGCAGGTCGTTGATGTCCTCTTGCACGAGCGTGTGCTGATTGCTTTGTTTGCCGACGTAGATGAGATCGGCATCGCGGCGCGCAAGCTCGATGATCCTTTTGCCGACCAGATGATCGTAGACGATCACGTCCGCTTGCTGCAGCAGGCGCAGCGCGCGAAACGTCAATAGATCGGGGTCACCAGGGCCGGCACCGACCAGCCACACTTCACCTTTTTCGTGCTGTTTTGCATCGGCGCGCTCGAGGGCGATTGCCAGCGCGTGCCGCGCTTGTTCCGTTTGCCCGGCCAGCGCCAGCTCTGCGATCGGGCCTTGAAATACGCGCTCCCAGAAATGCCGTCTCGCATCGGGCAGAGCGAGCTTTTCTTTGACCGCGCGGCGAAAGCGCGCCGCCAGCATCGCGAGCCGGCCGATCGAAGCGGGAAGCACGCTTTCGAGCTTGGCGCGCAACAGGCGCGAAAGCACGGGCGCTGCGCCGCCGCTGGAAATCGCGACGACGACTGGCGAGCGATCGATCACCGCCGGCATCGCAAAGCTCGACAGCTCAGCGTCATTCACCACGTTGACGGGGATACCGAGCGCGCGGCATGCACGAGCCACGCCGGCGTTGACGCTGCGCTCGTCGGTCGCTGCAACGACGAGGCGTGCACCGTCCAGCAGTTGCGGGGCGAATTGTGCGCAAAGATGCTCGATCTCCTGCCGGCGAGCTTGCGCTTCGAGGCGTCCACACAGTTGCGGAGACACCACCCGCACCCGCGCGCCCGCACGCCGCATGGAGGAAATCTTGCGCGCGGCGACCTCACCGCCACCGACGACCACGCACAGTGCATCGCGCACATCGAGGAACACAGGGAGGTAGTCCATGCGCCCGATCTCTCCTATCCACTTGAAGTCTCATCGATGTAACGGCGTCGGCTGGCAACTGAGCCGCCCGTGACAGAACTAGTATATGCGGGAAGCGTCTGCGCAAGTTTTAATCTGAGGCAAGGAATTCGCGCGTCGATTCGTTAAGCTCACCTGGACTGCACATTTGCGAGTGCAACGGTGAAAGGGGCGACGATGAGGGGCAGACGACTCGAATGGCTGGCGGCCGCGGCGCTGGCGGGCTGCTTCGCAATAGCGGTGGAACAGGCGCGTGCCGACGAGAAGAAGAGCGACGATGAGCACATGACCGAGGCGGAGAAGAAGTACCAGGCGGGAGGGTCTCCACTGGCCGAGGAGCACATGTATCACGACATCAATCCCAAGGCTCCGCCGATGACCGAGGAGGAGTTCGAACGCGGGCGTCAGATCTTCTTCGAGCGCTGCGCGGGCTGTCACGGCGTGTTGCGCAAAGGCGCAACCGGCAAGCCCCTGACTCCAGACATCACGCTGGCGCGCGGCACCGAGTATCTGAAGGTGTTCATCAATTACGGGTCGCCGGCAGGCATGCCGAACTGGGGAACCTCGGGCGAGCTCACCGACAAAGAAGTGGATCTGATGGCGCGTTATGTGCAGCAAACCCCGCCCACGCCGCCGGAATGGGGCATGAAAGAGATGAAGGCTTCATGGAAGGTGCTGACGCCGCCGGCCGAACGGCCCACCCGGAAGATGAACGATTACAACATCGGCAACATCTTCTCGGCGACCTTGCGTGATTCGGGCGAAGTCGCGCTGATCGACGGTGACACCAAGCAGATCATCAACATCGTCAAGACCGGTTACGCGGTGCACATCTCGCGTCTATCGGCTTCCGGCCGCTATCTGTTTGTGATCGGGCGCGACGCGAAGCTCAACCTCATCGACCTATGGATGCCGAAACCGGACAACGTCGCGGAGATCAAGACCGGCCTGGAAGCGCGTTCGGTCGATACGTCCAAGTACAAAGGGTTCGAAGACAAGTATGCGATCGCGGGCTCTTACTGGCCGCCGCAGTTCGTGATCATGAACGGCGATACGCTGGAGCCCATCAAGATCGTGTCCACACGCGGCATGACGGTCGACACACAGGAATACCATCCAGAACCGCGCGTGGCAGCGATCGTGGCTTCGCATCTGAAGCCCGAGTTCGTGGTCAACGTGAAGGAGACCGGCAAGATCCTGCTGGTCAACTACAAGGATGTGCAGGCGCTCAAGATCACCGAGATCGGCGGCGCACGCTTCCTGCACGACGGCGGCTGGGATTCGACTCAGCGCTACTTTCTGGTCGCAGCGAACCAGTCGCACAAGATCGCCGTGGTCGACACGAAAGAAGGCAAGCTCGCCGCGCTGGTGGAGGTGGGTAAGATTCCGCATCCGGGCCGTGGCGCCAACTTCGTGCATCCGAAATACGGCCCGGTCTGGGCGACCGGTCATCTCGGCGACGAGACCGTCTCGCTGATCGGCACGGCGCCCGGGGACAAGAAGTACGGCCAGTACGCGTGGAAGGTGGTGGAGACTCTGAAAGGACAGGGCGGCGGCTCGCTCTTCATCAAGACGCATCCTAAGTCGCACCACCTGTGGGTCGACACGCCGCTCAACCCGGATCCGAAGATCAACCAGTCGGTCGCCGTGTTCGACATCGACAATCTCGGCAAGGGCTACCGCACGTTGCCGATCGCGGAATGGGCGCAAGTCAGTGAGGGCGCCAAGCGCATCGTACAGCCGGAGTACAACAAGGCCGGCGATGAAGTCTGGTTTTCGGTCTGGAGCGCGAAGAATCAGGAGTCGGCGATCGTGGTGGTCGACGACAAGACGCTCAAGCTGAAGGCCGTGATCAAGGATCCGAAGCTCATCACGCCGACCGGCAAGTTCAACGTCTACAACACGCAGCACGATATTTACTGAGGAGCACACTTGTCATCACCGCTCACAGCTTGTGCCGTGTTCGCCGCAGCTCTTGCTTGCGCCGTGCCGGCGTACTGCGCAGAAAGCGAAGCACAAAGTGCGCAAAGCTTGCGGCAGAGTGAGCTGGTGCGCTTGGTGCGGCAGGACTGCGGCTCCTGTCACGGGATGACGCTCGCTGGGGGACTGGGACCTGCGCTGTCCAAGGAGGCGCTCGCGCAGCGGCCACAGAGCTATCTGCAGGAAATCATTCTGCACGGCATACCGGGCACGCCGATGCCTCCGTGGCGGGGGCTGCTATCGGATCAGGATGCTCAATGGATCGCCCGCGAACTCCTCAGAGGATTTCCCGATGGACGCTGAATGTCTGTGGCGCGTGGCGATCGCTGCATGCATGGTGTGGAGTGCGCAAGTCGTCGCATGCTCGGACGCACCGCCGCGCGGTACCGGCGATCTTGGCCTCGTCGTCGAGCGCGCCGCGGGTAGTCTGCAGCTCATCGAGACGACAAACAAGACAGCGCTGGGCCGCATTTCGGGTCTGGGCGATCTGTCGCATGCTTCTCTCGTGTACTCACGCGACGGACGCTATGCCTATGTGTTCGGGCGCGATGGCGGATTGACCAAAGTCGATCTGCTTTGCGCGAGAATCGACCGGCGCGTCCTGCAAGCGGGTAACAGCATCGGCGGAGCCATCTCACAGGACGGTCGGCTGGTGGCCACGCAGAACTACTCGCCTGGCGGCGTCAAGGTGTTCTCAGCGGAGACCCTGGAGCTGCTGGCCGATATCCCGTCGGAATACGCGCCGGGTCAGCGGGCGAAGGTGGTCGGTCTCGCCGATGCGCCGGGTAACCGCTTCGTGTTCAGCTTGTTCGAAGCGGGCGAAATCTGGGTGGCGGACCTGAGTGATCCAGGGCATCCGCAGATCCAGAGATTTCGCGATGCCGGTCGTCAACCTTACGACGGGTTGATCACGCCTGATGGCCGCTTCTATCTGGCCGGACTGTTCGGCGAAGATGGCCTGGCGCTGGTCGATCTACGGCATCCGGAGCGTGGGGTCAAACGCGTGCTGCAGGGCTACGGCCGCGGCGAAGAGAAACTGCCAGTCTACAAGATGCCGCATCTGCGCGGCTGGAGCATCGCGGGCCGTTACGCCTATCTGCCTGCAGTGGGACGCCATGAGGTGTTGGTGGTGGATACGCAGGACTGGACGGAAGCGGGCCGCATCGCCGTTGCCGGCCAACCCGTATTCGTCATGGCGCAGCCCGACGGCCGGCAGGTGTGGGTCAATTTCGCGCTGCCCAACAACGATACGGTGCAAGTGATCGACACTGAAACGAGGGATGTGATCCGCACGCTCAAGCCCGGCAAGGCAATCTTGCATCTCGAGTTTGCGCCCCGAGGCGAAGCGGTATGGCTTTCGGCGCGCGACGACGATCGCGTGCTGATCTACGACACTATCAGCTTGCAGCGTTTGGGCGAGCTCGTGGCCGATCAACCTAGTGGCATCTTCTTCACCAGCCGCGCACACCGGATCGGATTGTGATGTTACTCGAGCCGCGACACGAAAGCTGCGCACGTCAAGCCGAAGCGCTATCACTGGAGCGGCCGGATGCGCCCACGCTGCGTCTGCTCAATGAATTTCAGCATCGCTTTCCGTTGACGCATGCGCCGTTCGCCGAAATCGGCATGCGCCTCGGACAAACGCAGCAATGGGTCGTGCACGCATTGCAACGCGCGCAACGACAGGGTGCAGTGAGCCGGGTAGGCGCGGTGTTCGCGCCGCACGCGATCGGGACGAGTGTCCTCGCTGCATTACGTGTTCCACCCAAAGATCTGGAGCGTGTCGCGCAGCTTGTCAGCAGCTGCGCAGAAGTAAACCACAATTACCAGCGCGAGCATGTCTACAACCTGTGGTTCGTCGCGACCGCTGCAGACCAGCGCTCGCTCGAGCGCAGGCTCCGCGAAATCGAGTTGCAAGCGGAGTGCGACCGCCTGCTCGTCATGCCGCTGCTGGACGAGTACCGCATCGACCTCGGCTTCGATCTAGCCGGTGGGCGTGGCGCCTGCGGTCTGCCCACTGGTATTCGCAATCAAACTCCTCGATCGTTGTCGCCGGAAGACAAAGCACTGATAGCTGCGCTGCAGCCTGGTTTGGAGTTGGTTGCGCATCCATACGCGGTGCTCGCGAGGCGAGCGGGAATGTCAGAGACGGCGTGCATCGAGTTTATCCAGGCATGGATCGAGCAGGGCGTGATCCGGCGCTTCGGGATCATCGTGCGTCATCGCGAGCTTGGTTTTCGCGCGAACGCGATGGTGGTCTGGGATGTGCCCGATGCGCTGGTGACGACATTCGGTTTGCGTGTTGCGTCTCAACCCGACGTGACACTCGCGTATCGACGTCGGCGTTGTCTGCCGCAGTGGCCTTACAACCTGTACTGCATGGTGCACGGGCGCGACCGGGCTGCGGTCGAGGCCCGCATTGAGCGGCTGCGCGGGGAATGCGGACTGAGCCACTTGCCCTCGCACATGCTATTCAGCCGTCGCTGCTTCAAGCAACGCGGCGCGCACTACTTGACTGCAGAGCTCGCATCTTATGTCTGAGCTCGTCTGCGACGCGGTCGATCGCGAGATCATCAACCAGCTGCAAAGCGGCTTCCCGATCTGCGAGCACCCCTACGCGTCAGCTGCGGCAAAGCTCGGTATTACAGAAGTCGAATTGCTGACGCGCCTCGAGGGATTGCTAGCAGCCAATGTTCTTACGCGCTTCGGGCCGCTGTACAACATAGAGCAGGCGGGCGGGACCTTCGTGCTGGCGGCAATGAGCGTACCGGAAGCCGATCTGGCGCGCACGGTCGACATCGTCAACGCCATGCCGCAGGTCGCCCACAACTATCAGCGCGAGCACCGCTTCAACCTCTGGTTTGTGCTGGCCACCGCCGCCCAGGGCGAAATCGATACAGCCGTCGAGCACATCGAAAAGCGCACCGGGCACGCAGTGTATGCCATGCCGAAGCTGCGGGAATATTTCCTCGAGGTGAGATTGGCCGCTTAAGCATATGAACCATCTGGCTTCACGCTCCGGTATCGACACCGTCGATCGGGCCATCATCCGCGCAACGCAAAGCGGCCTGCCGTTGACGCCGCAGCCTTATCACGATATCGGGCGTGCGCTTGGCGCGCCAGGTGAGGAGATCATGGAGCGCATGCAGCGCCTCCTGGACTTAGGCGTGATCCGCCGGATCGCTGCGGTCCCCAATCACTATGCGCTGGGCTATCGAGCGAACGGGATGTCCGTGTGGGATGTGCGCGACGAAGACGTAGATGAGCTTGGGCGCAAAGTGGGCGAGCTGGCATTCGTCAGCCATTGTTATTGCCGGCCGCGTCATCCGCCGGTTTGGCCGTATAACTTGTTCGCCATGCTGCACGCGAAGACGCGCGAGGAGGTGGAAGCGCATAGGCAGACGATCGCGACATTGCTTGGCGAAACCTGCCGTGGAGCGGACGTGCTGTACAGCACGCGGATCTTGAAGAAGACCGGGATGCGGATCTAGAGTGACCGAACCTGAAATGCGCAAGGGCGATTCAGTGAGGACGATGACGTGCTGCGAATATCGCAATACATGAGGGAGATCCGTGATCCGCCGAAGGCTAGGCCGGTGGTGGTGCCAAGTGGACCGGTGGTGATCTGGAACCTGGTGCGACGCTGCAATCTGTGCTGCGAACACTGCTACTCCGTTTCTGCGGATCGCGATTTTCCGGGCGAGTTGAGCACGCAGGAGGTTTATCGTGTCATGGATGACCTGCATGCATTCGGCGTGCCCGTGTTGATTCTTTCCGGCGGCGAACCGCTGCTGCGGCCAGACTTGTTCGACATCGCACTGCGCGCCAAGCATTTGGGGTTCTACGTCGGCTTGTCGAGCAACGGCACACTGATCGACACGAATAATGTCGGCCGCATTGCCGACACCGGTTTCGACTATGTGGGTATCAGCGTCGACGGTCTGGCACACATGCACGACCGCTTTCGCCGCAAGCAGGGTGCGTTCGCTGCGGCGTTAAATGGAATCGGGCTGTGCCGGGACGCAGGCATCAAAGTTGGCGTGCGGTTTACGCTGACCGAAGGCAACGCGGCGGAGCTTCCGGCGATTCTCGATCTGCTCGATACCGAACGCGTCGACAAGTTCTACCTCTCGCATCTGAACTACGCAGGACGCGGCAACGTCAACCGCCGCAAGGACGCGTTCCTGCAGACCACGCGCCGCGCAATGGACCTGCTGTTCGATGCTTGCTGGCGGGATATCGAGCGCGGCGTGCACCGCGATTACGTGACCGGCAACAACGATGCCGACGGTGTCTATCTGCTGTTCTGGCTGCAGCGTCGATTCCCGCATCTGGCGCAGCGCATGCGTCACAGACTCGCCCAATGGGGCGGCAATGCTTCGGGCACCGGGATTGCCAACATCGACAATCTCGGCAACGTGCACCCGGACACGTATTGGTGGCACTACAACCTCGGCAATGTTCGCGATCGTGCGTTCTCGGAGATCTGGAACGACATCGGCGATCCGATCATGGCGGGCCTCAAACGCAAGCCGCGCAGCGTCCAGGGCCGATGCGGGCAATGCACGTACTTCGATATCTGCGGGGGCAACACGCGAGTGCGGGCTCTGCAGACGACCGGCAACGCCTGGGCCGAAGATCCAGCCTGCTACTTGAGCGATGCCGAGATCAGCATCGCGCGCGAAGCGATGGTCGAGGCATGAACCGATTCCGATCAACTCGGCCGATGCGCACCAGTGCCGCAATGGCGCTTGCTACGCTTGCCTCGGTTGTCTTCGCCGACGAGATCGACGTGCGCACGTTGTACGCCGAGCACTGTACCACTTGCCACGGGACCGAGCGCCTCGGTGGGATGGGGCCTGCCCTGTTGCCGGACAACCTCGAACGTTTGCGCCGTCCGGCGGCGGAACAGGTCATTGCGGAAGGTCGCATCGCCACGCAGATGCCCGCCTTCGGGGCGAAGCTCACGCGCGATGAGATCAAGCGGCTGACCGATTATGTCTACAGCGCGCCAGCGAGGATGCCGGTATGGGACCTGCGCGAGATCGCGGCTTCGCGTGTTATCTACCATGCGGCAGGCAGCCTCCCCGACCATCCGCTGTTCGACGCCGATCCGCTCAATCTGTTCGTGGTCGTCGAAGCCGGCGATCACCACGCGACGATTCTGGATGGCGACCGGCTGGAACCGTTGACACGCTTCGCCACGCGCTTCTCCCTGCACGGCGGCCCTAAGTTTTCGCCCGACGGCCGCTATGTATACTTCGCCTCGCGCGACGGCTGGATCTCCAAGTACGACATCTGGAATCTGCAGATGGTGTGCGAGGTGCGTGCCGGCATCAACACGCGCAACGCCGCGGTGTCGAGCGACGGCAGATTCGTCCTGGTAGGAAACTATCTGCCGCAGTCGCTGGTGATGCTCGACGCCGCCGATCTGTCGCCCTTGAAAGTGATCCCGGTGCGCAGCGAGCAGGGCAAGAGCTCGCGCGTCTCGGCCGTTTATGACGCGGGTCCCCGCGGCAGCTTCGTGGTTGCGCTGAAAGATATTCCAGAGGTGTGGGAGATCTTCTATACGGACCAGCACGACCCGGTGTATCAAGGCCTGGTGCACGATTATCGCAGCGCCGAGGCGCTTCCCGAGGCGGGACCGTTTCCGATCCGAAGGACCGTGCTGGAAGAATATCTAGACGACTTCTTCTTCGATCCGAGCTATGCGTACCTGATCGGAGCTGCACGCGAGGGCGGCAAGGGTCAGGTGATCAATCTCGACGTGAGGCGGAGGATCGCCGTTGTGGACTTGCCCGGTCTGCCGCATTTGGCATCGGGTATCAGCTGGCAGCTCGACGGCCGGACGTTGCTCGCCACGCCCAATCTCAAAGAAGGCGTGGTGAGCGTGATCGACACGAAGAATTGGCAGACGGTCAAACAGATCCCGACGCTCGGCCCGGGCTTCTTCCTGCGCAGTCACGAGAATACGCCCTATGCATGGGTGGATGCGCTCAACAGCGCGAGCAAGGATGCGCTGCAGGTAATCGACAAGCGTACACTGGAAGTGGTGCGGACACTGCGCCCAGAGCCGGGCAAGAGTGCAGCTCACGTCGAGTTCACGCGCGACGGCCGGTTTGCATTGGTGAGCCTGTGGGAGATGGATGGTGCGCTCATCGTGTACGACGCCCTTACGCTTGCAGAGATCAAGCGCATCCCGATGCGTAAGCCGGTGGGCAAGTACAACGTGTTCAACAAGATCACGCGCTCGAGCGGCACGAGCCATTGAGGCTATGCGGGGTCGTGGAGAAGCTGCGCGCCGAGACCCTGACGTGTTGAAGCAGACCCAGCATACCGGTCGATGGCTGTTTCTGCGCATCGAAGCGAGCCCCTGTGGCTGTATCGCTGGTTGCGCAGTTCTGCACAAAACCCATCCGTCGCCGGAGCATATGGCTGGTTGGTATGACGACCAGTTACGCTTCTCCTAGTAAGTGTAGATCAGCGTGATCCAGATCTTGCGCAGATCGGTCTTGCCCGAATTCGCGTCGCCCTGACGATAGTCGGCGTACTCGATCTTACCCGTGAGCTGCTTCAGGAACGCGTACGTGATTCCTACGTCGAGTTCGTGGCCGAAGTCGATGTCTCCTGTGTCGGAACGAAACCAATGGTATTCGCTGTAAAGCCCAACCTTGTAGGGCTTTGCGCTGGCAGTTACGTAGGTATCGCGAATCCCCTGCCGAGGCGTGGTGGTGAACTGATCGGCCCAGCCCTGGAATAAGTGGTTGGTGCCCAGCGGCGTTTGAAATGCGTACTGCGCGTTATTGCTGCCCAGACGCTCCTGATCCAAGCGCAAGAAGATGTCGCGATACTGTCCGCCAATGCCTAAGTGATAGTAGCGTGCGTCGATGCTCGGATCACCGCCCGTATAAGCCTCTTGCTTGGCATATTCCGCGGTGTACAACACCTTCCACGGGTCGCCTATCGGATAGCCGCCGTCAGCACGCGCGCCGAAGATTTTGTTGGAGTTGTTCGAGAGCCCGGTGTTTTGCCCGGTATTGGCTTGATCCTGCAGGTATGCGTAGGCGACCAGCGCGTTGCCCGGCTGCCACGTGTATCGCGCATTGAAAATCGGCGCGTTGATATCGCGCTGCGTATCGAGCGTGGTCCGCTGCCGCATCAGGAAGCCTGCGTACAGATTAGTATTCGGCAAACTGCTGTTCTCCACCGTCACGGCATTGAACACCTGCTGCCACTGGCGAAAGTCGACATTGCCGATGAAGCGCACGTTGTCGAGCTTGATCGATTGACGTCCGCCGCGCGCAAGTGTTTGTGGCACGCCGGTGTAGTCTATGTACAGTTGATTCACGTCGGTGCCGTCAGGGTCGGCGACCGTCGGATAAGGCGAGTTGGTGACTGCCGGGTTGTCGTTGTAGTCCTGTGGGCCGATATGACCCACATTGATGCCTTCAGCATAGCCGCTCAATCCGTACCAGGTGCCGGTGCGATAGCCCAGCATAGTACGCATGGTATAGGCGTTCGCGTCATTCGGCTTGTTTTCCTGCTCAACGTGCTCGTAACGCGGCCGCAGGTAAATCGTGGGCTTGCCGCTGGTCAACGCCTGACCGAGATCGGTTGTGCCCAAGTCGGGCTGCTGTGCGGATGCACTTCCCGCGAGCAGCAGCGAGGCCAGGGTGGTGCGGATGAGCCTGCGCATGTTCTTTTCCCGTTTGTTTAGACGCGATCAATACCACGCGGCACGACGCGGGGTGACATGTTGTCAACGAGCTTCCGACGCGCGATGCCAATCGACGGTCAGTTAAGCTTGGCGCCGCGCCATGCTATGCCGGATGGGTGCAGCTACTGTGACAAACCTATCCTGGGCAGGTCGGCCTGTCTTTGACATCGATTAAAAAACGACCATGGGCGATGGGCTTTGGTCCATTGTCGCTATGGATGTGGCTGCATGTGCGGCTCGGCGTGATGCCGTAATGGAAAGTTCGAAAATGAGTCACCGACGCGGCCCACAGCAGATGCAGGAGCGCATGAAGACGATGAGAATGCCAGGGCAGTCAGAGAAGCCATCAACCAGGTTCTCATGTTCAATCTCCGTGAAATTATTGATTGGTCCCAACGAATTCGCGTTCGCCTCGCGGGGGCCAAAAAGCCTCCTGCCAACCTCACTACGTTAGCGGCTACGTAAGTAGAGTTCACTACAGCTGCTCCGGTTGCTTCCAGCTAGAGCAGTTGCCGGGTGGGCCTTACAGCCACTGGAAAGCGCCGCCTTGTCACGGCGCACACCCTTAGGAGACACTGGGGTCGCCCGACAGCGGTCGTTCACCGGGCGACGTAACGTGCTGGGGGAAGTTTGCGTTTGGCCAGGAGAGTTCGCATCCGACGGTTAACCTAGATCAACCACTCCGAATCACTGACCGCTACCATGTGATTCTGGGTGGGCCCCTATCCCATTCTTTTACCGTCGTTCCCGATTGGCACAGCACAGAACAAGAACAAGCCGTGCTCGGACTGCACTGAAAGCGTCAAGTCACGACTGACAGCGTCGGATGCGAGAAAGCGTAACCGCTCAGCCTTAGGCAAGGCGCAGCCAACAATGCGCGACGTCGAGCAGTTCTTGGAATGCAACCAAAGCGCGACCGATAACGGAACCTGTTGGCGAGCCAACGGTAAAAGCGAAACAGCGGGTCGTGGTCGGTACTCAGATAATTCGGTTTGGATTGGCCGGCAGTGGCGTGGTTGAACATGCGGCAAACCGAGACGCCATCAATGTGTGCCGGTGCGACGCCAAAGCCGATGATGCGGCGTGTGAAGACGTCCATGACCAGCAGCACCCAGTGGCTGCGCAGCAGGACGGATTCAACGCGGAACAGATCGGCACTCCAGAGGCTGTCCTTGAGGTGGCCAATGAATGTCAACCAGGACGGGCCATGGGATCCAGAGTCGTCTGGCCGGTAGTGCTTCGCGAG
>Ga0335082_10003664_pt1 | contig 16721 bp, 18 predicted proteins | sample Lox_Sample_41_FD_206718 | JGI IMG/M metagenome (GOLD analysis project Ga0335082, IMG submission 206718) | Soil microbial communities from Loxahatchee National Wildlife Refuge, Florida, United States - Lox_Sample_4.1 | ecosystem: Environmental > Terrestrial > Soil > Wetlands | place: USA... | reverse complement strand
GCGCGGGCGATCCGGCTCTCGAGCTGGGGCAGCAGCCAGTCGATGTGGTCGCGGAACATGTCGAGCAGCCGCAATCGCAGGCGGCTCTGCAGCCCCGCCTTGTTCACCTCCACCAGGCGGTCGATGAGCGCGCGGGCGGTGCCGGTCGCGTCGGCGGCCGAGAGCGACGACAGCCACAAGCGGAGGTTCTCCGGGGAGAACTCGCCGTCTTCGTCGGTGCCGCCGGTCGCCGAGATAAAATTCAGGATCATCGAGGTTGTCAGGTGCCTGCGAACCCGATTAACGCAAAGAACATGCCGGAGAAACTGTGGCAAATTCCCGCAGGATTCCGCGCCGCGAGCGGCTGATCGTCGCGCTCGACGTGCCGAGCGCGAACGATGCGCGTGCGCTCGTCGCGAAGCTCGGCGATGAAGCGGCGTTCTACAAGCTCGGCCTCGAGCTCTTCATGAGCGGCGGTTACTTCGAGCTCGTCGACTGGTTGGTCGCGCGCGGCAAGCGCGTGTTCGTCGACCTCAAGTTCTTCGACGTCCCGGAGACCGTTCGGAGCGCCGTGCGGGCGCTGCGCGGACGCGGGATCGCGCTCGCCACCGTCCACGGCAACCAGAAGATGATGGAAGCAGCCGCCGCGGAGAAGGGCGACGTGAAGATCCTCGCGGTCACGGTGCTGACCAGCCTCGATCGCGGCGACCTCGACGACCTCGGCTTCGCCTGCGACGTTGACCGTCTGGTCCTGTCGCGCGCGCGCCGCGCGCTCGAGGCGGGCTGCGACGGGGTCATCTCGTCGGGTCTCGAAGCGCCGATGCTCAGGCGCGAGCTCGGCGATCGGCTCCTGGTGGTCACCCCGGGCATTCGCCCGGTCGAGAACCGGCCGGTGGACGACCAGAAGCGCACCGTCGACGTCGCACAGGCATTTGCTAACGGCGCCGACTACATCGTGGTCGGACGTCCGATCCGCCAGGCGGCGGATCCGGCGGCCGCTGCCGCCGCCATCCAGGGGACCATCGCCGGCATCTTCGCCGACTGAAGCGGCCGCGGTCAGGCCGATCGCCCCTCGTACTTGAAGGTGCCCTTCCAGGCGGCCAGGACGAGATTGGGGTACTCCGGCCGCCCGAGGCTGCCGTTGTAGCGGCCGAGTGCCCGGTAAAGGTCGCCTTTCTCGATATCGAGATAGTGGCGCATGATCACGCAGCCGTAGCGGATGTTCATCCGCAGGTGGAAGAGGTTGTGGTCCTTCGCACCGATCAGCCCGACCCAGAAGGGCATGACCTGCATCAGGCCGCGCGCGCCCGCCCTCGACACCGCGTACTTCTTGAAACCGCTTTCGACGTGGATGATGCCGAGGACGAGCTGCGGATCCAGACCGGCGCGGGTCGCTTCGTAGTGCACCGTCTTCAGCAGCTCGACCCGGTACCGGGTGTCCGGGATGCGCTTCGCGAGCCGGTCAGACATCGCGAGGAGCCACTTGTACCCGTCCTCGGGATGCGCGAACTTGAGCTCCGGTACGCCTTTGTCGCTGATCGCCCGCGAGAGCGCCGCCTGCACGCTCGCCGAGAGCGGCTCGTACTCCTGTGCGCCCGCGCGCACCGCCCCCGGTGCCGCGGCAAGCGCGAGGAGTATTCCCGCAGTCAGGAGGTGGCGCACAGTCTCGTTGTCAGAAAGTCGGCTGCCTCGGCGACCGGCACGACGGTCGGGGACGCGTCCCTGCGACCCTGATATTCAAGTTTGCCATCCTTGAGCCCGCGGTCTCCAACCACGACGCGGTGCGGGATGCCAATTAGTTCCGAGTCGGCGAGGAGGACGCCGGGGCGCTCGTCGCGATCGTCGAGCAGCACGTCGATGCCCGCAGCGGCGAGCGTCGCGTACAGCGCGTCGGCGGCCTGTCGGACGGCGTCGCTGCGGCGGTAGCCGAGCGGCACGATCGCGAGGCGGAAGGGCGCAATCGGGTCGGGCCACACGATGCCGCGCTCGTCGTTGCCCTGCTCGATCGCCGCGCCGACGATGCGGGTCACGCCGATCCCGTAGCAGCCCATCTCGAACGGGCGGCGCTTGCCCTGCTCGTCGAGAAAGGTCGCCTCCATTGCGGTCGAGTACTTCGTTCGCAGCTGGAAGATGTGTCCCACCTCGATCCCGCGGACGATCTCGAGCGATCCCTTGCCGTCCGGGCTCGGGTCGCCCGGCACGACCTTGCGGATGTCCGCGACGAGCGCCGGTTCGGGCAGGTCCCGGCCGAAATTCACGCCGGTGAGGTGAAAGCCTTCCTCGTTCGCGCCGCACACGAAATCCGCCATCGCCGCGACCGATCGGTCGGCAATGACGCGGATCGCCGGATCGATGTGGACCGGGCCGATGTAGCCGGCCTTGCAGCCCAGGTGGCGCTCGATCTCGGCGTCGGTGGCGAACCGGAAGGGATCAAGATCGGGAAGCTTCTGCGCCTTGATCTCGTTGAGATCGTGATCGCCGCGCACGAGCAGCAGGTTGAACGCCTCGTCGTGCATCACGGCGATCGCCTTCACCGTCTGCGTGAGCGGGAGGCCGAGGAGGGCGGCGACGTCCTCGCAGCGCGTCTTGCCCGGCGTCGGCACCTTCTGCATCGCCACGGCCGGCGCGGCCCGCGCTGCGCGCGGCGCGAGCGCCTCCGCGAGCTCGACGTTGGCCGCGTAGGCGGATTGCGGGCAATAGGCGATCGCGTCCTCGCCGGATTCGGCGAGCACGTGAAACTCGTGCGAGCCGGTGCCGCCGATCGAACCGGTGTCCGCCGCCACCGCGCGGAACTGCAGGCCGAGCCGGCCGAAGATGCGCGAATAGGTGTCGTGCATGTTCCGGTACTCGCGCTCGAGGTCGGCGTAATCGGCATGAAAGGAGTAACCATCCTTCATCGTGAACTCGCGGCCGCGCATGACGCCGAACCGCGGCCGGATCTCGTCGCGGAACTTGGTCTGGATCTGATAGAAGTGCACCGGCAGCTGCCGGTAGCTCTGGAGCTCCCGGCGCGCGATGTCGGTGATCACCTCCTCATGGGTCGGGCCGACGCAGAAGTCCCGCTGGTGCCGGTCCTTGAGGCGCAGGAGCTCCGGGCCGTACTTGACCCAGCGGCCGGATTCGTGCCACAGCTCGGCCGGCTGGATCGCCGGCATGAAGACCTCGATCGCCCCCGCGCGGTTCATCTCCGCGCGGATGATCGACTCGACCTTGCGCACGACGCGAAGGCCGATCGGCATCCAGGTGTAGATGCCCCCCGCGAGACGGCGGATCAGTCCGGCGCGCAGCATCAGCTTGTGGCTGACGATCTCGGCGTCGGCCGGGGCTTCCTTGAGCGTCGAGACGAAGAACTGCGAGGCCCGCATCGCGTGAAGCTCTCCTGGGACCGGGCGGATTCTAGCGGAGCTGCGCCCGCACGCGCTCGCTTGCTTTGCAGCCCGCGGGAATTGTGGAAGAATGGGTCCGGAGAACTGTTTTCACGGAGCCGATCATGCTCGACCGGGACGGCTACCGCCCCAACGTCGGGATCGTCCTTTGCAACCACCGGCACGAGGTCTTCTGGGGAAAGCGCGTTCACGAGCACGCCTGGCAGTTCCCGCAGGGCGGCATCAAGCACGGCGAGACGCCGGAGCAGGCGATGTACCGGGAGCTGCACGAAGAGGTCGGGCTCGAGCCCTGTCACGTGAAGATCCTCGGGCGCACCCGCGGCTGGCTGCGCTACGAGGTGCCGTCGCAGTGGATCAAGCGCGAGTGGCGCGGCAGCTACCGCGGGCAGAAGCAGATCTGGTTCCTGCTCCGGCTCCTCGGCCGTGACTGCGACGTGAGCCTGCGCGCGACCGAGCGCCCCGAGTTCGACGCCTGGCGCTGGAGCGAGTACTGGGTCCCGCTCGAGACCGTGATCGAGTTCAAGCGCGACGTGTACCAGCAGGCGCTCTCCGAGCTCGCGCGCTATCTCGCCCGCGACCAGCGCCGGCACGACGTCCCGCGGGCGCCGCGCGCGGCGCGCTAGCACCGGCGCTCTTCCAGGAGGACCGTATCAATGACGCTCGACTATGCTGCCCTACCGCTTCGACGCCTGAGGTCGGGGGCTCACCTGCGGGCCACGACACCCCACAGCGGCGAGCGGCTCACGCTCGACTCCCGCGCGCTGTCGGTCATGACCGACTTTGCAATCGTGCCGGCAGCGACGATCGAGCCCGACGCGTCGGTCGACGACGCCAACCGGTCGATGATCCGCCGCGGCGTGCGGTCGCTGATCGTCGTCGATCACGCGCACCGCGTGCTCGGGATCATCACCGCGACCGATGTCCTCGGCGAGCGGCCGATGCAGGTGGCGCTCGAGCACGGCGTGAAGCACCACGAAGTCCCGGTCCGCGAGGTGATGACGCCGCTCGACCGGATGGAGGCGCTGCCGATCGACGCGCTGATCGATGCGAAGATCGGCCACGTCGCCGCAACCCTGCACAAGGCCGGGCGCCAGCATGCACTGGTGGTCGAAACCGGGGCCGACGGCGACACCGTCCGCGGTATTTTCTCGCTCACCCAGATCGCGAGCGACCTCGGCATCAGCATCGAGACCACGTCGGTGGCCGCGACCTTCGCGGAGGTGGAGGCGGCGCTCGGACGGTGAAGATCGGCTTGACACGCGTGCGGGCCCGCGCCTATAGTCGGTCGGTGGTTTAGAGCTAGTCTAAATCAACTTGTCGCGAGGGGCCGGACCCCCCGCACCGTCTGGCGCAAACAAGGAGGCCGCTCATGGCACAACTGAAAGGATCCAAGACCGAAGGCAACCTCAAGGCGGCCTTCGCCGGCGAGTCGCAGGCCAATCGCCGCTATCTGTACTTCGCCAACAAGGCCGATGTCGAGGGGCAGAACGACGTGTCCGCCGTCTTCCGCTCCACCGCCGAGGGCGAGACCGGGCATGCGCATGGCCATCTCGAGTACCTCGAACAGGTCGGCGATCCGGCCACCGGGCTGCCGATCGGCCGCACGCGCGAGAACCTCAAGGCGGCGATCGCCGGCGAGACCCACGAGTACACGGACATGTATCCGGGGATGGCGAAGGAGGCGCGGTCGGAGGGCTTCGACGAGATCGCCGACTGGTTCGAGACGCTCGCCAAGGCCGAGCGTTCGCACGCGAACCGCTTCCAGAAGGCGCTCGACTCGCTCGCCGACTGACGCGCGGCGCGGACGCTCTGGAGGAGGAGCGGCGAAGGCCGCTCCTCTTTCCGCTTCCGACCGCGTCGCTCACCACCCGCGCTGCTTTCCGCTGGCGCGAGCGCGCGCCGGTATACACGGGTACATCCATCATGGCCAGAGAAGGCAGCCTCGAAGCCCCGACGCGTCATCCGATCGACTGGCGCTCGCCCGACTTCTACGATGCGGAAAAGCTCGACCGCGAGCTGCACCGCGTCTTCGAAATCTGCCACGACTGCCGCCGCTGTGTCAGCCTGTGCACCGCGTTCCCGACACTCTTCGATCTCGTGGACGAGGGCAAGACGGGCGAGCTGGATGGCGTCGACACCAAGGACTACACCAAGGTCGTCGACCAGTGTTACCTCTGCGACCTCTGCTACATGACGAAGTGCCCCTACGTTCCGCCGCACGAGTGGAACGTCGACTTCCCGCATCTGATGCTGCGCGCCAAGGCGGTCAAGTTCCGTAACGGCGAGGTCCGCTTCCGCGACAAGCTGCTCTCCAGCACCGACGCCCTCGGCAAGCTGGCCGCGATCCCGGTCATTGCACAGACGGTAAATGCTCTGAATGCGAACGCTCCCGCGCGTTCGGCGATGGAGAAAGTGCTCGGGGTCCACCATGAGCGGAAGCTGCCGCCCTACAGTCCAGCCAGGTTCCGCAGCCACGCCACGCCGGCGAGGCGTCGCGAGGTCCGTAACGGTGAGCGCACGCCCGGCAAGGTCGCGGTCTACGCCACCTGCTACGTGAACTACAACGAACCGGGGATCGGCGATGACCTGCTCGCGGTGCTCGATCACAACGAGATTCCGTACGTCCTGGTCGAGAAAGAGGCCTGTTGCGGGATGCCGAAGCTCGAGCTCGGTGACCTCGATGCAGTCGAGAGGCTGAAGAACGTCAACATCCCGCCGCTCGTCAGGCTTGCGCGCGACGGGTATGCGATCCTGACGGCGATCCCGTCCTGCACGCTGATGTTCAAGTCGGAGCTGCCGCTGCTCTTCCCCGACGATGCGGATGTGAGGGCAGTGGCCGAGGCGATGTTCGACCCGTTCGAATACTTTGTGCTCAGGAACCGCGACGGGCTGCTCAAGCGCGACTTCAAGCAGCCCCTCGGCAAGGTGTCGTACCACATTCCCTGCCATGCCCGGGTTCAGAACGTCGGCCAGAAGACGCGCGAGCTGCTCGAGCTCCTGCCGGGAACGCAGGTGAACGCCGTCGAGCGGTGTTCGGGACACGACGGTACATGGGGCGTCAAGACCGAGTATTTTGCGAACGCGATGAAGATCGGGAGACCGGTCTTCAGGGCGATGGCCGGCGCCGATCCCGATTACATCAGCTCCGACTGTCCGATCGCCGGCCGGCATATCGAACAGGGCATGGGCGAGACGCGCGCGCGCCGTGAGCACCCGCTCGCGCTGCTGCGCATTGCCTACGGGCTCGCTGGGCGGTCATGACGAGTGCCAAGATCGAGCGCGGGAGCCTGTTATCGCTCGAGGCCTACGCGCGGCAGCGCAACGACTTCCGCGCGCGCGTGATCGCGCACAAGAAGAACCGCAAGGTCGAGCTCGGCGCTCACGTCGCCCTCGCATTCGAGGACGAGCTGACCATCCGCTACCAGATCCAGGAGATGCTGCGGATCGAGCGGGTCTTCGAGGAGGACGGGATTCGCAGCGAGCTCGACGCCTATAATCCCCTCGTTCCCGACGGGCGCAATTTCAAGGCGACGATGATGATCGAGTACCCGGATCCGGCAGAGCGCAAGCGAATGCTTGCGCGCCTGAAGGGCATCGAGGGCCGGGTCTGGATCCGCGTTCAGGGCTACGAGCGCGTCTACGCCGTGGCCGACGAGGACCTCGAACGGGAGAACGAGGAGAAGACCTCCGCGGTGCATTTCCTCCGGTTCGAGCTAGCCGAGCCGATGGCGCAGACGCTCAAGGGCGGCGGCGAGCTTGCGATCGGCGTCGACCATCCCGAGTACCGCGCCGAGATCCCGGCGGTTCCGCGCAGCGTGCGCGACGCGCTGGTCGCGGACCTCGCGTGAAGCCTCGCATCTCGCTCGTGCTCGCGGCCGCGATCGCCGCTGCCGCGTGCTCGGGCCCCGCGCCGCTCGTGTCGGCCGATCAGGTTGACGATCCCGCCTCTCCTCAGCGCGCGAAGGTCGAGCCGGAGGTGAAGCTCCCGCCGTTCCCGAAGGAGCAGACCCTGATCCGCTACGACGTCACGCCAAAGACGTCGCTCGAGTATTTCGTCGATTCGACCTCGATCACGCTGCCGGGCGAGGGCCTCGTCCGGTTCACCGTCGTCGCCAAGAACGCCTCGGCCGAGAACGTGAGCTACGAGGGATTCCGCTGCAGCACGCGCGAGCACAAGATCTACGCGCGGGCCAACCGCGACGGCGCATGGGTGATCGTCAAGGGGGCGAGCTGGGAGCCGGTCAGCGAACGCACCACGCAGATGTTTCGCCGGGAGCTGTACTGGAACTTCTTCTGTCCCGGGAAGCACACGATCAACACCCCGCGAGAAGGCGTCGACGCGCTGCGCTTTGGCCGGCATCCGGACGCGCGGCCCGAGGGCTCAATGGCCTACTGAGCGGGGCTCAGAGCAGCACGAGGTTGTCGCGGTGAATGAGCTCGGGCTCGTCCACGTAGCCGAGTGCGTTTTCGATCTCGCTTGACGGGCGTCCGAGGATGCGGCGCGATTCTGCTGCGCTGTAGTTGACCAGCCCCCGGGCAACCTCCCGCCCGTCCGCGGCGACGCAGGCGACGACTCCCCCGCGTTCGAATTCGCCTTCGACGCGCTTCACGCCGATCGGCAGCAGGCTCTTTCCCCCGGTGGCCAGGGCGCGGACGGCGCCGGCGTCGAGCACGAGGCGTCCGGCGACCTGGACGTGATCCGCGAGCCATTGCTTGCGCGCGGCGAGCGGCGCGGTGTCCGCATAGAGGAGCGTGCCGATCGCCTCGCCCGCCGCGAGGCGGAGGAGGACGTCGGGCTCCTGGCCGGAAGCGATCACTGTGTGCGCGCCGCTCCGCGCGGCGCGTTTCGCCGCCAGGACCTTCGTGAGCATGCCGCCGCGGGCGAGCGCGCTGCCTGCGCCCCCGGCCATCTCCTCCAGTGCCGGCTCACCGGCGCGGGCCTCGCGGACGAGCGTTGCCGCCGGGTCCCGCCGCGGGTCGGCGGTGAAGAGACCCGCGGTGTCGGTCAGGATCACCAGGACCTCGGCTTCGATGAGGTTCGCGACCAGGGCCCCCAGCGTGTCGTTGTCACCGACGCGGATTTCGTCGGTGACGACGGTGTCGTTTTCGTTGATGACCGGGACGACCCCGAGCCCGATCAGCGTGCGTAGCGTCGACCGCGCGTTCAGGTACCGGCTCCGGTCCGCGAGGTCGGCATGCGTCAGCAGCACCTGAGCGGTGCGGATCGAGTGTTTCCGGAAGCAGCCTTCGTAGGCTTCGGCGAGCCCCATCTGACCGACTGCGGCCGCGGCCTGCAGCTCGTGCATCGCATGCGGCCGTTTCTCCCAGCCGAGCCGCTGCATGCCGGCCGCGATCGCTCCGCTCGAGACCAGGACAACCTCCTTTCCGGCGACCCGGAGCTGCGCGATCTGGTACGCCCAGTTTCCCATCGCCACGAGGTCGAGGCCCTCGCCCCGGTTCGTGACGAGCGAGCTCCCGACCTTGACGACCAGCCGCTTTGCGTTGCGCACACGCTCGTTCATGACTTGCGCTCGAGCTCGTTCATCACGGCGTAGCAGAGCTCCCGGCAGCCTTGCCCGGTAACGGCGGACACGACGAACCAGGGACCCTTCCAGCGCAGCCGACGGACGAGCTCGTTCGCGGCGTGATCGCGCTCGGAGGGCGAGAGGAGGTCGGCCTTGTTGAGCACGAGCCAGCGCGGTTTGCGGTGCAGGCGCTCGTCGTACTTCCGCAGCTCGGCGACGATCGCCCGCGCGTCGCGAACCGGATCGGCGGCCGGGTCGAACGGCGCGATGTCGACGACGTGGAGCAGCAGCCGGGTACGCGCCAGGTGGCGCAGGAACTGGTGCCCGAGGCCCGCGCCCTCCGCGGCGCCGGCGATCAGTCCCGGGATGTCGGCGACGACGAAGCTTCGGTTCATGTCGATGCGCACGACCCCAAGGCTGGGGTGTAGCGTTGTGAACGGATAGTCGGCCACCTTCGGCCGCGCGCTCGACACGGCGCGGATCAGAGTCGACTTGCCGGCGTTCGGCAGCCCGAGCAGGCCGACGTCGGCGAGCACCTTGAGCTCGAGGGCGAGCTCGCGGCTTTCGCCAGGCTTGCCCGGGGTTGCCCGGCGTGGCGCGCGATTCACGCTCGACTTGAAGTTGACGTTCCCGAGGCCGCCCCGGCCGCCCTGCGCGAGGACCGCGACCTGGCCGTGCGCGGCGAGATCCGCGACGAGGGCACCGCTCTCGCGGTCGGTAATTACGGTGCCGACCGGCATCCGCAGGCGCACGTCGTCCGCGCCGCGGCCGTTGCACTGCTTCCCGTGGCCCTTCTCACCGTCCTTCGCGCGGTGGATGCGCGCATAGCGGTAGTCGATGAGCGTGTTCACGTTGCGATCGGCAACGGCGTAGACGCTCCCGCCGCGTCCGCCGTCGCCGCCGTCCGGTCCGCCGCGGGGCACGTACTTCTCGCGGCGAAAGCTGACCGCGCCGTCTCCGCCCTTGCCGGCGTGCACGGAGATGCGGGCTTCGTCGACGAACTTCATGCTGCTTGCGCAGGGCACCAACAAAAAAGCCCTATCGCGCGGATAGGGCTTCGTTGTTGGGAAGCCAGCCTACTGTGCCGGGATCACGCTCACGACCTGTTTCGAGTCCGGGCCTTTTGCGCCGAACTCGATCCGCCCTGCGACCTTCGCGAACAGCGTGTGATCGCGCCCCATCCCGACGTTCGGGCCGGCGTGGATCCTGGTTCCGCGCTGGCGCACGATGATGCTTCCGGCCGGGACCACTTCGCCGCCGTAGCGTTTCACGCCGAGCCGCTTCGATTGGGAGTCGCGGCCGTTCCGCGAGCTTCCGCCTGCCTTCTTGTGTGCCATTTGACGCTCCGTTCAGCTTGCGGCGGGGATCAGCCGGAGATGCCGGTAATGGCGATCTCGGTGTACTGCTGGCGATGCCCCTGAGACTTCTTGTAGTGCTTGCGGCGCCGCAGCTTGAAGATCGAGACCTTGTCGTGCTTGCCGTGGGCGACGACGGTCGCCTTCACGGCGGCCCCGGCGAGAAGCGGGCCACCGAACTTCACCGCTTCGCCCTCGCCAATTGCGAGCACCTCGTCGAGGACGACTTCGGCGCCGACTTCCGCCGCAAGCTTCTCGACCTTGAGTTTGTCGCCAGCCGATACCCGGTACTGCTTACCGCCGGTCCTGATAACCGCGTACATGATGCGCACCGCCCTTAGGGGTTGGTCTTTGCGTTGCTCTTCGTCTTCGCCGTCTGTTGCAGTTCAACGCGTTCGTTCCTGGTCCCCGATACGCGTTGGTATCCGGTATCGAGCCTCGGGTAAATCCCCAGGAAACTCAGTATTATACCGATCGCTCGGCGGTGGAGTCAAAGACCGCTTGTGCTACCCTCTACCGGGCCCTCCTTGGATCTGCCCCGTCCCCGCTTGTCCGCCTCGCTCGACCCGATCCGCGCCCTCGTCGCCGACGACATGGCGGCCGTGGACACCCTGATCCGCCACCGGCTCGACTCCGACGTCGTCCTCGTGCGGCAGGTCGCCGAGTACATCATAGCGAGCGGCGGCAAGCGGCTGCGTCCGGTGCTCGTGCTGCTTGCCGCCGGCGCGTGCGCGTATCACGGACCTCACCACCACGAGCTCGCCGCGGTGGTGGAGTTCATCCACACCGCCACGCTGCTGCACGACGACGTCGTCGACGAATCGGAGCTCCGCCGCGGTCGGCGGACCGCGAACGCGGCGTTCGGCAACGCGGCCTCGGTGCTGGTGGGCGATTTCCTCTATTCCCGCGCCTTCCAGATGATGGTGGCCGTGCGGAGCATGCGCGTGATGGAGGTGCTCGCCGAGGCGACCAACACCATCGCCGAGGGCGAGGTGATGCAACTCCTGAACGTCCACAACGCCGACGTCGGCGAGGACGAGTATCTTGAGGTGGTCCGTCGCAAGACCGCGAAGCTGTTCGAGGCCTCTGCCCGGCTCGGCGCGATCCTCGGGGGTGCGTCGCCCGCGGTCGAGGAGGGCTTTGCCGCCTATGGCCGTCATCTCGGGACCGCGTTCCAGATTGTCGACGATGTCCTCGACTACTCCGGTGACCTGCACGAGACCGGGAAGAACATCGGCGACGATCTGAACGAGGGAAAGCCGACCCTGCCGCTCATTCACGTCATGCGCCGCGGCACCCCGGCGCAGATCGCGACGGTCCGGCGGGCGATCGAGGAGGGCGGGCGGGACGCGCTCGTGGCAGTCCTCGACGCGGTCCATGCGAGTGGCGCGCTCGAGGTCGCGCGCCGACAGGCTCGGGCAGAGGCAGCAGTGGCCTGTGACGCGCTCGCCGCCGCCGGTGATTCAGCCTACAAGCAAGGTCTGCTACACTTGGCGGCCTTCGCGGTGGAGCGCAATTACTGATCTCAGCCGGCGCCGCCGCCTCCTTTCCGCGACTCGGGGTGTAGCTCAGCCTGGTAGAGTACTGCGTTCGGGACGCAGGTGTCGCTGGTTCGAATCCAGTCACCCCGACCAGCTTTCCCCGCCGTCGCCCCCCGTGCGTTCGCGCCGGTGCGCGACTCTTCACGTTCCGGGCGCGAACGCGCCAGCCGTAGTGCGGCCGCGCCCCTATAATCGCGGCGGTTCCACGCCTCCCCGCGTCATGGGCAAGCTGCTGATCCTCGTCCTTGTCGGACTCGTCGCCTACTTCCTGTGGCGCGGGCTCAGGCGCGACGGCGAGGCGCCGCGGAGGCCGTCTGCGAACGGCGAGCGCATGGTCGACTGCAGCCAGTGCGGGGTCCACCTACCGGTCTCCGAGGCGGTCGAGGCGAAGGGCCGGTACTTCTGCTCCGACGAACATCGTCGGCTGTTCAGCGCTTGAACAAGCCCGTCGCACCGGAGCTCGCCGCGTTCCGAGCGCACACCCTGCAGGTGGAGCCGCGCGAGCCGCAGGTGGTTCCCGACTCGTTCTGGGTCTCGCTTCGCTACTTCAACGCCTACCGGATCGCGATCGCAGCGCTCTTCCTCGCCTCGGCGCTTGTTTACGGCGACGCACTCAACCTGGGTAGCCATGACCTGCGACTCTTCACGGCCGCCGCCGCGGCGTATCTCGCGGCCGCGGTTGCGTTCCGGGTAGCGCTCAAGCGGGCGCCCCGCAATTTCGATAGCCACCTTACCACCCACGTCTGTACCGACATCGCTGCGATGGTGCTGCTCATGTTCGCGAGCGGCGGCTTCCGCAGCGGCCTGGCGGTGATGCTGCTGATCTCCATCGCCGCGGCGTCGCTCGTGAGCCGCGGCCGGTTGCTGCTCTTCTACGCGGCGCTCGCGACCATTGCGGTGCTGGTGGAGCAGGCGGTCGAGGTCCTCGCTTTCAGCGAGAGCGCCGGGGGCTTCCTGCCCCCGGCAATGATCTCGATCGGGTACTTCGCGACCGCGTTGGTCACCAACCAGCTTGCGCAGCGCGTGATCACCAACGAGCGCGTCGCGCGGCAGCGCGGCCTGGACCTCGCCAATCAGCTGCGGATCAACCAGCGCGTTATCCAGGATGTGCAGGATGGGGTGCTGGTCGTGGATTCGAACGGTCTTGTGCGCAGCCACAACCCGCGGGTCGGGCAGCTACTCGGGCGGCCAGCGCCGGAGCTCGATCAGATCGGCGCTTTCTCCCCCGAGCTTGCCCAGGCGCTCGCGGAGTGGCGCTCGGGGGCCGGCCGCGCGACGCCGGTGCTGACGCTCCCCGATACCGGCACGGTGTTGCGCGCCCGGTTTGTGGACGCCGGTGTCGAGAACGACCGGTTCACGGTGATTTACCTTGAGGACATCTCCAAGCTGGAAGACCAGGCGCGCCAGCTGAAACTGGCCGCACTAGGCCGGCTCACCGCCAACATCGCGCACGAGATCCGCAACCCGCTCGCGGCGATCACCCACGCTTCCGAGCTGATGAGCGAGGAGAATCGGCAGCCTGCGCGCGAGCGCCTGACCCGGATCATCCGCGACAACGCCGGGCGGCTCGACCGGATGGTGAAGGACGTGCTCGAGCTCAACCGGCGTGACCGCGTGCAGTCGGAGGCGATCCGGCTCACGCCCTTCCTCGAGACGTTCCTCGACGAGTTCGCGCAGAACGAGCAGGTCGACCGCGAGGGCTTCGCGCTCGAGATCGACGGCGATGACGGCATCGTCGAGTTCGACCGTGCCCATCTGCACCAGGTGCTGTGGAACCTCGTCCGGAACGGGTGGCGCCACTCCCAAAAGGGCGCGGGAAGCGTCCGTCTACGCCTTCTGCGGCAGGGCAATCGGCTAGAATTGCACGTCGTCGACGACGGCCCCGGCGTGGCGAAAGACCTGCAGAGCCAGCTGTTCGAGCCGTTCTTCACGACCTACAGCGCGGGCACCGGCCTCGGCCTGTACATCGCCCGTGAGCTGTGCGGGGCGAACGGGGCCGCGCTCGACTACGTCGACCGCGGGGCCGGCGGCGATTTCCGGATCACTTGGCAGGGGGTGCGGGGATGAACCGTCCGGAGCGTCGCGCAGCCGCGAAGACTACGGTGCTGGTGGTCGACGACGAAGCCGACATCCGGGAGCTGCTCGAGCTTACCCTGATCCGGATGGGCCTCGGAGTCGAATGCGCCGGATCGGTCGCCGAGGCGACCGGCTTTCTCGAGCGCATGAGCTTCGACCTGTGCCTCACCGACATGCGCCTGCCGGACGGTGACGGCCTCGAGCTGGTGCGCTACATCGGCGCGCATTGCGCCGACCTCCCGGTGGCGGTGATCACGGCGCACGGCAGCACCGAGAACGCCGTAGCGGCGCTCAAGGCGGGCGCGTTCGACTACGTGTCGAAGCCCCTTTCGCTCGAACAGCTGCGCACGCTCGTCAAGTCGGCGCTCAACCTGCCGCAGAAGGCGGTGTCCAAGCCCGAGGGCGGCGGCGCGTACCGGCTGCTCGGCGACAGCCCGCCCATGCAGCAGGTGCGCTCGATGATCGACAAGCTCGCCCGCAGCCAGGCGCCGCTCTATCTCACCGGCGAGTCCGGAAGCGGCAAGGAGCTTGCGGCGCGCCTCATCCACGAGGGCGGTGCGCGGCGCGACCGGCCGTTCGTGCCGGTGAACTGCGGGGCCATCCCAGAGAACCTGGTGGAGAGCGAGTTCTTCGGCTATCGCAAGGGGGCCTTCACCGGCGCCGACACCGACCGCGAGGGTTTTTTCCATGCGGCGAACGGCGGGACGCTGTTCCTCGACGAGGTCGGCGACCTGCCGTTGCCGATGCAGGTCAAGCTGCTCCGCGCGATCCAGGAGAAGCGGGTCCGCAAGGTCGGGGCGACGACCGAAGATCCGGTCGACGTCCGGATCATCTGCGCGACCCACCGGTCGCTCCCCGCGTTGGTCGAAGCGGGCAAGTTCCGGCAGGATCTGTACTACCGGCTCGCCGTGATCGAGTTGCGCCTGCCGAGCCTGCGCGAATGCCGAGAGGACATTCCCCTGCTCGCCGACGCGGTGCTCGCGCGGCTGGGCGAGGAGAGCGGTGGCCGGCGCCGGAGGCTGTCCGCCGCGGCGCTCGCGGCGCTCGTCGAATACGACTTTCCGGGCAACGTGCGCGAGCTCGAGAACGTCCTCGAGCGCGCCATCGCGCTCTCGGGGACGGACGAGATCCAGCCCGACGATCTGCAGCTCGCTCCGCCGACGATCGCCGAAGAGCCGCAGGCGCCGAACGCGAAGTGGCCGCTCCAGGAGTACCTCGACCGGGTGGAGCGCGAGGCGATCCTCGAAGCGCTCGACAAGACGCGCTTTAACCGGACCGCTGCGGCCAAGCTCCTCGGCATCACCTTCCGCGCCCTCCGCTACCGGATGGAGCGGCTCGGGATCCATTAGCGGGGCGTGGCGACCCACGCCGACCGCGGCGCCCGGCGCCCGCCGGGACGGGTTCCCGGCCGGGGCGGGGCGCCGTCGTTGCGGATCGACGCCGCCGGCATCGCGGCCGGAGCGCGGCAGGTGCCCTCGCCAAACGCGGACGCCCGCCCGCGCGGAACCAAGATCACGCTGCTCGTCGTCCACAACATCAGCCTGCCTCCGGGGGTGTTCGGGGGCGACGACGTCGTGCGGCTCTTCACGAACACGCTCGACTGCTCGTCCAACCCGGCCTACGAGTCGCTGCGGGCGCTGCGGGTCTCGGCGCATTTCTTCGTTCGGCGGACCGGGGAGATCGTCCAGTTTGTGCCGTGCGGGCGGCGTGCCTGGCACGCCGGCGAGTCCACGTGGGGCGGACGCTCCCGCTGCAACGACTTCTCGATCGGGGTGGAGCTCGAAGGGACCGACAGCGTTCCGTACGCCGACGTCCAGTACGACCGGCTCGCCGCCGTGGTGATCGCCCTCGGACGGCGCTATCCGATCACCGACCTCGTGGGCCATAGCGACGTCGCGCCAGGTCGCAAGACCGATCCTGGCCCGGCGTTCGACTGGCCGCGCCTGCGAGCGCTTGTCGGGGCCGCGCGCCGCCGCTGAGGCGGCGCGGCCGGTCGTCGGGCCCCGTCGGCGGTTCCCGCCGTCGGCCCTCTCGCCGCGCTTCCGCAGTCGGCCTGCCTCCGCATCCGCGTCGTTCGGCACCCAAATGACCGATCCGTGACGAACTTCACGCGCTGCGCGCAGAACGGGCGCTGGGGCCGTGAAAGGCTTGAGAAAAGCGTTGCAACCGGCCATCCGGCGCACTAGAATTAGCGTTGGGAGTGCAGCAATACACTATATGTAGTGGTCCGGCCGCGCGCGCCGGACAGGCGGGCCGGAGGGGCCCGGGCAACCAATAAGCACGAACAGAGGAGACCGAGATGCAACTTGCGGGTGAAGCCGTAGCGTCCCAGCCGTTCGTCACCGCAAGTGTTCCTGAGTCCGCCTCAACTCATCAGGCTTCGCTTCTAGCCCAGTACAAGGTCATACGCCGGAACGGCGCGGTGGTCGCGTTCGAGCCGGGCAAGATTTCGGTCGCGATGACCAAGGCGTTCCTTGCCGTGACCGGCGGTCAGGGCGCGGCGTCCGCCCGCATCCGCGAGGTCGTCGCGCGGCTCACCGACGGCGTCGTCGGCGCGCTCATCCGGCGCCAGCCGACCGGCGGCACCTTCCACATCGAGGACATCCAGGATCAGGTCGAGCTTGCGCTGATGCGCTCGGGCGAACACGACACCGCGCGCGCGTACGTGCTCTACCGAGAGAAGCGTGCCCAGGTCCGCGCGCAGGAGGCCGCCCAGAAGAAGGCCGCCTCGGCGCAGCCGCTGCTGCACGCGCTCGAGAACGGCGAGCGCCGCCCGCTCGACATTGCGCGGCTGAAGGCGCTCGTCGAGATCGCGTGCGAGGGGCTTGGGGGCGCGGTGGGTCCGGGGGCCATCCTTGA
>Ga0335082_10003663_pt1 | contig 16726 bp, 18 predicted proteins | sample Lox_Sample_41_FD_206718 | JGI IMG/M metagenome (GOLD analysis project Ga0335082, IMG submission 206718) | Soil microbial communities from Loxahatchee National Wildlife Refuge, Florida, United States - Lox_Sample_4.1 | ecosystem: Environmental > Terrestrial > Soil > Wetlands | place: USA... | reverse complement strand
TGTTCGGTGCCTCGGGACCGGCGATCGCGAACAGCGCCGAGGCCGAGTGGCGCTCGGCGATGAACCCGGACCTCATCAACGTCCTGATCGTCTCGCCCGAGCGCATGTCGGCCTGGAAGCTCTACAAGTACCTGCAGCACCTCGCCGGCAACAAGCAGAAGACCGAGCGCTACGAGATCGCGCTCTGGAAGAAGCTGTTCTACCCGCTCGCGACGCTGGTGATGATGGCGCTCGCGCTGCCCTTCGCGTACATGCACGCGCGCTCCGGGATGGTCGGCATCAAGGTGTTCCTCGGCATCATGCTGGGCATCGTGTTCCACATGCTCAACAGCCTCTTCTCTCACATCGGCCTGCTCAAGGAGTGGCCGCCCTTCGCCGCGGCCGCGGTGCCGAGCTTCCTGTTTCTCGCCACCGCGGTGCTGATGATGGTCTGGATCGAGCGCCTGCGGCCGGTCTGGGTGCGGCTGCGCGGCTAGACCGCGGCTTCTCGATCGCGCCGAGGCAGAGATGAGTTCCGTCGATACCCGGAGATTCAGCGGATTCGCCAAGCTCTATAGCGTTTCCCGGCCTCAGGCTCCGCAAGAGGCGGTGGAACTGGTACTGCAGTACCTGAGAAAACCGAAGTCGGAACTCACGGTGGACCTTGGTTCGGGCACCGGGCTGTCTACCGCGATCTGGAAGAACCATGCCGCCAGGGTCGTCGGCATCGAGCCTACACAGGACATGATTCGCCAGGCCAGGACGGACCACCCCGAACTGGAATTCATCAAGGCATCCTGCTACCAGACCACTTTGCCTTCCGGCTCGGCAGATGTGGTGACGTGTTCCCAGTCGTTTCATTGGATGGAGCCGGTCTCGGCGATCGAGGAGGTCGATCGGTTGTTGGCGAGAAACGGCGTATTTTCCGTATATGACCACGCCTGGCCCGTCTCATGGGACTGGGAAGCGGAGCTTGCCTATGCGAAGCTGCTTCGGCAAGTGACGGCTTATCTGAAAAGCCATCCGGGGCGCGACGAGGATATCGTTTACTTTCCAAAGTCGGGGCACCGAAAGAACATCGAGAATTCGCGCAAGTTCCGCTACGTGACGGAGGCCACGTTCGACCATGTCGAAGATTGCGATCCTGAGCGGTACGTCGGCATGGCCCTGTCGCAAGGCCAGGTCCAGAAGGCTTTGAAAGACGGATGCGGCGAAATCGAGGAATCCATCGAGGAATACCGAGAAATCTGCTCGCGTTCAAAGCAGAAGCAGATGCGTGTGAGTTACAAGATGATCCTTGCGATCAAGTGAACTCGAATTTCCACCAGGGGAGACGGAAAATGCTCGAAAATCATCTGCGGCGACGCCGTGCAGTGGTTGTTTCGATCCTTTCCGCGGTCGCTATCGGCGCCGCGATTCGCTCCGGCGCGGCTGCCGCCGCGGATCCGCTGCAGGCGAGGAAGGACCTCAAGGCGATGGGACTCGAGTACACCGGCCAGGACTTCGCCAAGGCCGCCGGCAACGGCGACATGACCGCCGTCCAGCTCTTCCTCGACGCGGGCATGGACGTCAACACCGGCGGCGGCGCCGCGCTTGGCCTCGCCGCCGGCAGGGGCCAGACCAAGATGGTCCAGTTCCTGCTGTCCAAGGGGGCGAAGCCAACCGCCAATTCCCTGCAGTTCGCCCGGACCCGGGGACACAAGGACATCGAGAAGATCCTCCTCGACGCCGGCGCGAAGGAATGAACTCGTCCTGCAGGGGAGGCGGTTCCATGATGCGGTCGATTCGCGCTTTCGGCGTGCTGCTCGCCTGGACGGGCGCGGCGCTCGCGCAGTCTTCGGAGTTCCGCGACTTTCGTCTCGCGCGCATCGACGATCCGCTGCGCGTCGATTTCGCCGCTGCCGTCGAGCCGGCGGCCTTGAAGCAGGCGATCGCGGCCGGCGCGGCCGCGAGCGACTGGCAGGTGACCAGGGAATCCCCGGGGCAGGTGGAGCTCAAGCGCGACGTCAGGAACAAGCATTCGATGCGGATCGCGCTCGAATACCAGCCGCGCGGCTACACGCTGCGCTATGTCGACAGCATCAATCTGTTGTACGACGAGAAGGCGGTCAATGCGCGGGGCTACAGCCATCGGGCGATCCACAAGAACTACAACGTGTGGATCCGCGAGCTGGCGAGCGCGATCAACGCGCGGGCCGGATCGACGGCGGTCGTCGCGAGCGGCGCCCAGCGCGCGGCGGGCACGAACAAGGCGAGCCCCGGCCTGCCGGCGCCGCTCCCGGAGCGCGTAGAGATCGTTCCCCCGGGTCCCGAGGCCGCTCCCCAGGCCGCGGTGTACTCCGGGCAGTGGGCTGGAACGTGGGGGACCACCCTCCAGCACATCCTCGTGGTCGAGCGAGTGGAGGGGCGCAATGTCGCCTTGCTCTACTGCTGGGGCACTAACGCGGCAACGCGGGATCCGGGTTGCGCGAGAGAGACCGGCACGGTCGGCGAAGATGGCGTGCTGCGCGCCAGCTTGCGGAACGGCGCGCAGGTGAGCTATCGCGCGGACGCCGAAGGCCGCAGCGTGAGGGGCGAGTTCCTGAGAAACGGGCGCTTCACGTTCGGAACGTTCAACAGGGTCGCGCGCTGAGCCTCAGTCGACGGGGACAAGCAGGCTGCCCGCGAGGCGGTCGTGCAGGAACTGGCGGTCGCGGTCGACCATCGCCCAGAAGATGCCGACGAGCGTGGGCACCAGCAGCAGCGCATAGCAGAAGCGCGCGAGCGCCGCGCTCGGCGCGAGCGGCCCGTGGCCGTCTTTCGCGACGACGCGGATGCGCCACGTCTTCATCGCGAGCGTCTGGCCGCCGCGCAGCCAGCACCAGAGGAAGTAGATCGCGAACACCGCCACGATGAACAGCTGCAGCAGGTGACGGCGCCAGCCGCCGATTTCGAGCGTGCCGGCGGCGAGCTGGAATAGCCAGGTGGCGAGGAAGCCGATGCCGAACAGGAGCAGGAACTCGTACAGCATGCTCGCGAGACGGCACAGGATCGAGGGCGCCGCGTCGGCCGCGACCGGCGCGGCAGCGCCGCTCACAGCGGGGTGACGGCGGGCGCGGGAGTGGTGCCGGGCTTCTTCGCGGGCGCGCGCTTGCGGCGCTCGGCGGGCCGCACGTAGGAGGGCGGCACGTCGTACATTCGCTTCTCCGCCGGCGGCAGCGCCTGGTACTCGACCCAGTAGCGGCGCAGCTCTTCGCGATGCTCGGGCGTGAGCTTGCCGAGGCTGCGGTACTGCTCGCGCGCCTGGTCGCGCTGCTGCGGCGTGAGCTTGGCCCACTTCTGCATGCGCGCCTGCACGCGCTTCTGCTCCTCGGGCTTCATCGCCGGGTAGCGCTTGGCGATGCCGAGCCACTTGCGCTTCTGATCGCGCGAAAGGTGCTTGTCCCAGTCGGCCGCGAGCGGCGCGAGTGCCTGCTGCTGGTCCACGGTGAGCGAGGCCCACTGCGGGCCTGCGATCTTCGACCCGGCCGCGACGGCCGGCGCGGCGAACGCGAGCAGCAGCAGGAGGGTGCCGAGCGCGAGCCGCATCATTGGCTGTCCGAGGAGACCTTCTTCAGCCAGGCCTCGAAGCCCTTGTCGAGGTAGGCGTCGATCGGCAGGTCGTCGGTGAGCAGCTGCGCGTCGAGCTGCTCGATGTCGGCGGCGCGCCGGTCCTGCTGCCAGCTGAAGATCGCCACCAGGCCCGCGATCGTCAGCAGCACCGGCAGCACGACGCGCAGCGAGAAGCCGCCGATGCCGCCGAAGCCCGCGACCAGGCCCGCCGAGGAGGCGCGCGCCGCGGCGAACGCGGGCTCGCGCACGGGCTTGCGCGCCGCAAGCGCGCGCTCGCGGGCTTCGCGCAGGCGCGCGCCGATGCGCGCGTCCACGCGCGAGCCCTCGTTGAGGGCCTGGCGGATCTTGTTGGCGAATCGGATCTCGTCATTCATAGGGTCACGCCGCGCGCCCGCAGCGCCGACGCCAGAGCATGCGTCGCCCGGGAGCAATGCGTCTTCACGCTGCCCTCCGAGCATCCCATGGCCCTAGCGGTCTCTGCGACGTCCAGTTCCTCCCAGTAACGCATGAGGAAAGCCTCGCGTTGACGCAAAGGCAGCTTGGCGATCTCTTGCTCAATGATTTCAATGACTTGGGCTCTCTCCAGCCGCTCGGGCGGCGCCTCCTCGCGGTTCGACTCGGCCGCGCCGCGCAGAGTTTCCAGCGGATCCTGCTCCTCGTCCTCGCCGCGCCCGGGCGCAAGGCTCGAGAGCAGCGTGGTCCAGAGAGAGCGCACCTTCTGGCGCCGGAACCAGTCGCGGATCGCGTTCTGCAGGATACGCTGGAACAGCGGCGGCAGCTCTGCCGCGTCGCGATCGCCGTAGCTCTGCGCGAGGCGCAGCATGGCGTCCTGCACGATGTCGAGCGCCGCCTCCTCGTCGCGGACCGCGAACATCGCCTGCTTGAAGGCGCGACGCTCGACGCCCGCGAGGAACGCCGACAATTCACTGCGCGATGCCAGGTTTGCTCCTCCCGGGCCTGGTCTCCGACCCTTCGGGGCATGGTATCAAACCGCGCGCGGCGAGCGCCCCGTCGCGGCTTGACCGCATCGCAGCAAGCCGTTAATGTTCAAAGCTTTTCCGCCATCGCAGTCAAAACCGAGAGAAAGGGAACCCGTCCCGCCATGGACCGCATCAAGACCGAAGAACTGACCGGCGCCGAAATCGTGATCCGCTGCTTGCAGGCGGAGGGCGTCGAGTACGTATTCGGCTATCCCGGCGGCGCGGTCCTCTGGATCTACGACGAGCTGTTCAAGCAGGACAAGGTGCGCCACGTGCTGGTGCGCCACGAGCAGGGCGCCGCGCACGCCGCCGACGGCTACTCGAGGAGCTCGCACAAGGTCGGCGTGTGCCTGGTGACCTCCGGCCCCGGCTTGACCAACGCGGTGACCGGCATCGCCACGGCGTACATGGACTCGATTCCGATGGTGGTCATCAGCGGCCAGGTGCCGACGCACGCCATCGGCGAGGATGCGTTCCAGGAATGCGACGCGGTGGGCATCACTCGGCCCTGCGTGAAGCACAACTTCCTCGTGCGCGACGTGAAGGACCTCGCGATGACGATGAAGAAGGCCTTCCACATCGCGACCACCGGACGGCCGGGCCCGGTGCTGGTCGACATCCCGAAGGACGTCACGGTCAACAAGGCCGAGTTCCACTATCCCGAAACGGTGTCGATGCGCTCGTACAACCCGGTGCGCAAGGGCCACTCGGGGCAGATCAAGAAGGCGGTGCAGCTGCTGCAGGAAGCCGAGCGGCCGATGATCTACACCGGCGGCGGGGTGGTGCTGTCCAACGCCGCGGCGCAGCTCAGGGACCTCGTCAAGCGCACCGGCTTCCCGGTGACGAACACGCTGATGGGGCTGGGCGCGTATCCAGCTACCGACAAGCAATTCCTCGGCATGCCGGGGATGCACGGCACCTACGAGTGCAACATGGCGATGCAGAACTGCGACGTGCTGCTCGCCATCGGCGCGCGCTTCGACGACCGCGTGATCGGCAACCCGAAGCACTTCGCGCAGAACCCGCGCAGGATCATCCACATCGATATCGACCCCTCGTCGATCTCCAAGCGCGTCAAGGTGGACGTGCCGATCGTGGGAAACATTCCGGACGTGCTGGGAGATTTTTTGAACTTGATAAAAGAAGCCAAGACAAAGAATATTTCCGGCTGGTGGAAGCAGATCGAGGAATGGCGCGGCAAGGACTGCCTGAAGTACGACCGCAAGTCGAAGGTCATCAAGCCGCAGTTCGTGCTGGAGAAGCTCTACGAGGTCACCGGCGGCGACGCGATCATCACCTCGGACGTCGGCCAGCACCAGATGTGGGCCGCGCAGTTCTACAAGTTCGAGCAGCCGCGCCGCTGGATCAACTCCGGCGGCCTCGGCACGATGGGCTTCGGCCTGCCGGCGGCGATGGGCGCGGTGCTCGCGAACCCCGGCGCCACGGTGGCCTGCGTGACCGGCGAGTCCTCGATCCAGATGTGCCTGCAGGAGCTCTCGACCTGCAAGCAGTACCGGCTGCCGATCAAGATCATCAACCTGAACAACAAGTACATGGGCATGGTGCGCCAGTGGCAGCAGTTCTTCCACGGCAACCGCTACTCCGAGTCCTACATGGACGCGCTGCCCGACTTCGTCAAGCTCGCCGAAGGCTACGGCCACTCCGGCGTGCTCGTCGACAAGCCGGCAGACGTGGAGCCCGCGCTGCGCGAGGCGTTCAAGCGCAAGAAGGACCTGGTGTTCCTCGACTTCGTCACCGACCAGGCCGAGAACGTCTATCCGATGGTGCCCGGCGGCAAGGGCATCACGGAAATGATCCTGTCCGAGGATCTCTGATGCGCCACATCATCTCGATCCTCGTGGAGAACGAGGCGGGCGCGCTATCGCGCATCTCCAACATGTTCTCGGCGCGCGGCTACAACATCGAGTCGCTCACGGTGGCGCCGACCGAGGACGCCTCGATGTCGCGCATGACGGTGGTCACCAAGGGCTCGGACGACGTCATCGAGCAGATCACCAAGCAGCTCAACAAGCTCGTCGACGTGGTCAAGGTGGTGGACCTGTCGGAGGCCGAGCACATCGAGCGCGAGCTGATGCTGATCAAGGTGCGCGCCGGCGCGAAGGAGCGCGAGGACGTCAAGCGCATGGCCGACATCTTCCGCGGCCGCGTGATCGACGTCTCGGACAACACCTACACCATCGAGCTCACGGGCGACGGCGCCAAGCTCGACGCGTTCATCCAGGCGCTCGACTCGAGCGCGATCCTGGAGACGGTTCGCACCGGGGCGAGCGGCATCGGCCGTGGCAACCGAATTCTTAGAGTCTAAGGGGAATCGAATGAAGGTCTACTACGACAAGGATGCGGATCTTTCCCTGGTCAAGGGGAAGAAGGTGACGATCATCGGCTACGGCTCGCAGGGCCACGCGCACGCGCTCAACCTGCACGACTCGGGCATGAAGGTGACCGTCGGCCTGCGCAAGGGCGGCGCGTCCTGGGACAAGGCGAGGAAGGCCGGCCTCAAGGTCGCCGACGTCGGCGAGGCGGTGAAGAGCGCCGACATCGTCATGATGCTGCTGCCCGACGAGCACATCGCTGCGGTCTACAAGGCCGAGGTCGAGCCGAACCTGAAGAAGGGCGGCGCGCTCGCCTTCGCGCACGGCTTCAACGTGCACTACGGCCAGGTGCAGCCGAGGAAGGACCTCGACGTCTGGATGGTCGCGCCCAAGGCGCCGGGGCACACGGTGCGCTCGACCTACGCCGCGGGCGGCGGCACGCCGATGCTGGTGGCCGTGCACCAGAACCCGTCGAAGAAGGCGCGCGACATGGCGATCAGCTACGCCGCGGCGATCGGCGGCGGCAAGGCCGGCATCATCGAGACCAACTTCAAGGAGGAGACCGAGACCGACCTGTTCGGCGAGCAGACCGTGCTCTGCGGCGGCTGCGTCGAGCTGGTGAAGGCGGGCTTCGACACGCTGGTCGAGGCGGGCTACGCGCCCGAGATGGCCTACTTCGAGTGCCTGCACGAGCTCAAGCTCATCGTCGACCTCATGTACGAGGGCGGCATCGGCACCATGAACTACTCGATCTCGAACAACGCCGAGTACGGCGAGTACGTGAGCGGGCCGAAGATCATCGACGCGGGCGTGCGCGCGCGCATGAAGGAGGTGCTCGGCCGCATCCAGTCGGGCGAGTACGCGAAGGAGTTCGTGCTCGAGAACCGCGCCGGCGCGCCGACGCTGCTCTCCAAGCGCCGCCAGACCGCCGAGCACCCGATCGAGAAGGTCGGCGGCCGGCTGCGCGAGATGATGCCCTGGATCCGCAAGAACCGCCTGGTCGACCAGTCGAAGAACTGATGGGGTATCCCCACCCGATCATCGCTCGGGAGGGTTGGCCGTTCTTGGGGATCGGTTTGGTTGTTTCCCTGGGAATTCATTTCCTGCTCGGATTCGCCTGGGCCCTGCCGTTCTGGGCGGCGACGGTCTTCGTCCTCCAGTTCTTCCGCGACCCGGCGCGCGAGGCGCCCGAGGACCCGCAGGCCGTGCTCGCACCCGCCGACGGGCGCATCGTCGCCGTGGAGAAGGCGCGCGACCCCTACCTGCAGCGCGACGCGCTCAAGATCTCGGTGTTCATGAACGTGTTCAACGTGCACTCCAACCGCGCGCCGGTGGACGGCACGGTGAAGGAGCGCTGGTACCACGCCGGCGCCTTCCTCAACGCCGCGCTCGACAAGGCCTCGCTCGAGAACGAGCGCAACGCGCTCTGGCTGCGCACGCCGGGCGGCGCCGACGTCACCTGCGTGCAGGTCGCCGGGTTGGTGGCGCGCCGGATTCTCTGCTATGTTGGCCGGGGCGCCGTCCTGGAGCGGGGGCAGCGCTACGGGTTCATCCGCTTCGGCTCGCGCGTCGACGTCTACCTGCCGCCGGACGCCGAGGCGAAGGCGGCGCTGGGCGACAAGGTGTACGCGACCGAATCTATCCTGGCGAAGTTAAAGGCGGGCTGACGGCGCATGGGTGAGACGGAGGAAGTCGAGCGCACGCAAGCGCAGCCCGGCGGCGGACAGGAGCCCCTGCGCCGCGGCCTGGGGGGCCTGCGCCGGCGCGGCATCTATCTGCTGCCCAACCTGTTCACCACGGCGGCGCTGTTCTTCGGCTTCTTCGCCATCGTGCAGGCCATGAACGGCCTGTTCGAGCAGGCCGCGATCGCCATCTTCGTGGCGATGGTGCTCGACGGCCTGGACGGCCGCGTGGCGCGCCTCACGCACACCACGAGCGAGTTCGGCGCGCAGTACGACAGCCTCTCCGACATGGTCTCCTTCGGCGTCGCGCCGGCGCTGGTCATGTACGTGTGGGCGCTGAAGGACATGGGGCGGCTGGGCTGGATCGCGGCCTTCGTCTACTGCGCGGGGGCCGCGCTGCGCCTGGCGCGCTTCAACGCCAACATCGACGTCGTCGACAAGCGCTTCTTCCAGGGGCTGCCGAGCCCGATGGCCGCGGCCTTCGTGGCGGGCCTGGTCTGGGTGTTCGACGACCTCGGCATCGACCGGGAGCTGTGGCTCAAGCTCATCGCCTGGGCGTTCACGATGTACGCCGGCATCTCCATGGTCACCAGCGTGCCGTTCTACAGCTTCAAGGAGTTCAACCTGAAGCGCGCGGTGCCGTTCTGGGTGGCGGCGCTGTTCGCCGCCGCGCTCGGCGTCATCTCGCTGAAGCCTTCCGTGGTCCTGTTCCTGCTCGTGTTCGCCTACGGCGTGCACGGCTACGTGCTCTGGGGCATGGGCATGCGCGTGCGCAAGCTGCCGGAATACCCCTAAACTGCGACCTTTGCGGTTGTAGCGGGGAGCCACATGCAGCGTGCGGTGCGAAAACTCAGGGTGGTGACGGACCAGGGAGACTGGAGCCCGGCGCAGTCGGCCGAGCTCTACGGCATCCGCAACTGGGGCGCCGGCTACTTCGACATCAACGAGGCGGGCGAGGTCACGGTGCGGGTGCCGGGCGAGGGCGGCACGGCGCCGGTGAGCCTCATGGAGATCATCGAAGGCATGAAGCAGCGCGGCCTGCAGATGCCCGTGCTGCTGCGGCTGGACAACCTGCTCGAGGCGCAGATCCGGCTGCTCAACGAGAGCTTCGGCCGGGCGATCCTGGCGACCGGCTACCAGGCGAAATACCGCGGCGTGTTCCCGATCAAGGTCAACCAGCAATGCTCGGTGATCGAGGAGATGGCGCGCGTCGGGGCGCAGTACGGCCACGGCCTGGAGGCCGGCAGCAAGGCCGAGCTGCTCATCGCGCTCGCGCACCTCGAGCCCGACACGAGCTACATCATCTGCAACGGCTACAAGGACGAGGAGTTCGTCGATCTCGCGCTGCAGGCGCTGCGCCTGGGCTTCAAGTGCATCGTGGTGGTCGAGACGCCGACCGAGCTGCCGATCATCCTCGAGTCGGCCAAGCGCCTCGGCGTGCGGCCGATGCTCGGCGTGCGCGTCAAGCTCGCCGCCAAGGTCGAGGGGCACTGGAACGAGTCGAGCGGCGACCGCTCGATCTTCGGCCTCACCACGGCGCAGATCGTCGAGCTCATCGACGACCTGCGCAAGCACGAGATGCTCGACTGCCTGCAGCTGCTGCACTACCACCTCGGCTCGCAGATCCCCAACATCCGCGACATCCGCGGCGGCGTGCAGGAGGCCTGCCGCTACTACGTGGCGCTGAAGAAGGAGGGAGCCGCGCTCGGCTACCTCGACCTCGGCGGCGGCCTCGGCGTCGACTACGACGGCTCGCAGACCAACTCGAACTACAGCAAGAACTACTCGCTCGACGAGTACTGCACCGACGTCATCGAGACCATCATGAGCACGCTCGGGCCGGCGCAGGTGCCGCACCCGGTGATCGTCACCGAGTCCGGGCGCGCCACGGTGGCCTACTCCTCGATCCTGCTGTTCAACATCCTCGACGTGACGAGCTACGAGCCCGCCGAGGCGGCGCCCGTGGTGCCCGAGGACGAGCACGAGCTGGTGAAGAACCTGCGCGAGGTGCTGAACGGCGTCACCGCCAAGACCGCGAAGGAGTGCTTCAACGACGCGGGCTACTACCGCGAGGAGATCCGCGAGCTGTTCCGGCGCGGGCAGATCGGCATGCGCTCGCTGTCGCGCGCCGAGAGCATCTACCTGCACATCGTCTGGGCGATCATCGGCGTGCTGCAGAAGGTGCGCCGCGTGCCGGCGGGCTTCGAGGGGCTGGAGGAGTCGCTCGCCGACATCTACTACGGCAACTTCTCGGTGTTCCAGTCGCTGCCCGACGTCTGGGCGATCGAGCAGGTGTTCCCGATCATCCCGGTGCACCGGCACCACGAGGCGCCGACGCGCCGCGCGATCCTCGCCGACATCACCTGCGACTCCGACGGCAAGATCGACAAGTTCATCGAGTCGAGCGGCCTCAAGCACACGCTGCCGGTGCACAGCTGGTCCGAGAGCCAGGAGTACTACTTCGGCGTGTTCCTCGTCGGCGCCTACCAGGAGACGCTCGGCGACCTGCACAACCTCATGGGCGACACCAACGTGGCGAGCGTGCGCCTGCACGCCGACGGCACGTTCGAGTTCGTGCGCGAGATGTCGGGCGATTCCATCTCGGACGTGCTCAGCTACGTCGAGTACCAGCCGCAGCGCCTGCTCGAGCAGCTGCGCCGGACCGCGGAGCAGGCGGTGAAGAAGGAGCGCATCACGCTCGCGCAGCGCCAGGAGCTGCTGGAATCGTTCAACGCCAGCCTGCGCGGCTACACCTACTACGAAGACTAGGCCAGGGAGCCGGACATGTCGAAGGTGCTGATCGTCGGCGCGGGCGGCGTCGGCCAGGTGGTGGCGCACAAGTGCGCGCAGCTGCCGGAGGTGTTCTCCGACATCACGCTGGCGAGCCGCACCGAATCGAAGTGCAAGGCGATCGCGAGGCAGATCAAGCGCAGGATCCGCACCGCGCAGGTCGACGCGGACAAGGTGCCGCAGATGCTGGCGTTGATCAAGAAGGTCGAGCCGAAGCTCGTGATCAACGTCGCGCTGCCCTACCAGGACCTGCACATCATGGACGCCTGCCTGAAGACCGGCGTCGACTACCTCGACACGGCCAACTACGAGCCGCTCGACAAGGCGAAGTTCGAGTACAAGTGGCAGTGGGCCTACCAGTCGCGCTTCAGGAAGGCGGGCCTCATGGCGCTGCTGGGAAGCGGCTTCGATCCGGGCGTGACCAACGTCTACACCGCCTACCTGCACAAGCACGAGTTCGACGAGATCGAGACCATCGACATCGTCGACGCGAACGCCGGCAGCCATGGGCAGCCGTTCGCGACCAACTTCAATCCCGAGATCAACATCCGCGAGATCACGCAGCGCGGGCGATATTGGGACGGCGTCGCGAAGAAGTGGCAGGAAACCGACCCGCTCTCGGTCAGGCGCAGCTTCGACTTCCCCGAGGGCATCGGCCCGATGAACATCTACCTCCTCTACCACGAGGAGCTGGAGTCGATCGCGAAGCATTTCCCGAAACTGAAGCGCGCGCGCTTCTGGATGACGTTCTCCGAGAACTACCTCAATCACCTGCGCGTGCTGCAGAACGTCGGCATGACGCGCATCGACCCGGTGAACTTCCAGGGCAGGGAGATCGTGCCGATCCAGTTCCTCAAGGCGCTGCTGCCCGACCCGGCGAGCCTCGGGCCGCTCACCAAGGGCCGCACCTGCATCGGCTGCGTCGCCACGGGCACCAGGGACGGCAAGAAGAAGACCGCGTTCATCTACAACATCTGCGACCACGAGGCCTGCTACAAGGAGGTCAAGTCGCAGGCGATCTCGTACACCACGGGCGTGCCGGCCGCGGTGGGCGCAGAGATGATGCTCACGGGCAAGTGGCGCGGGCAGGGCGTGTTCAACATGGAGCAGTTCGATCCCGATCCTTTCCTCGAGGTCATCGGCCCGCGCGGCCTGCCCTGGAAGGTCGTGCCGCTCAATGCAGCCATGGACTGAGCGGTTCGCCCGGCTCGACACGAGCCGCGTGCCGTCGCCGTGCTTCGTCGTGGATGAAGTCGCGGTCGAAGAGAATTTGCAACTTCTAGATAGGGTTCAAAAGCAAAGCGGGGCGAAAGTCCTGCTCGCGCTGAAGGCCTTCTCCATGTGGAGCCTCGGGCCGCTCGTCGCGAAGTACCTGTCGGGCACCTGCGCGAGCGGCGTGCATGAAGCCAGGCTCGGGCGCGAGCACTTCGGCGGCGCCGTGCACACCTATTCGGCGGCGTTCAGTGAACCGGACTTGCAGGAAGTCCTCAAGCTCTCGGATCACGTGGTCTTCAATACGCCGGCGCAATGGAAGCGCTTTCGTTCACTTTGTGAATCGTTTTCGAAAGAAAGAAAAGGTCTCAAGTTTGGGCTCCGGGTAAACCCTGAACATTCCGAGGGCCATACCGCGCTCTACGACCCTTGCGCGCCGTTCTCGCGGCTCGGCACGCCGCGCGCCGGCATCCGGCCGGGCGACCTCGACGGCCTGACCGGGCTGCACTTCCACACGCTCTGCGAGCAGGACTTCCCCCCTCTGCAGCGCACGCTGAAGGCGTTCGAGGAGAAATTCGGCGACCTGCTTCAAGGGATGCAATGGGTGAATTTCGGAGGCGGACACCACATCACGCGCCCCGGCTACCAGGTTGAATCTTTAGTTTCTCTTGTAAAAGCCTTCTCAGGAGAGCATCAGGTCCAGGTGTACCTCGAGCCGGGCGAGGCGATCGCCTACCACGCGGGCGTGCTCGTCGCCGAGGTGCTCGACGTGATGGAGAACGGCATGCCGATCGCGATCCTCGACACCTCGGCCACCTGCCACCTGCCGGACACGCTGGAGATGCCCTACCGCGCGCAGATCATCGGCGCCGGCGAGCCGGGCGCGCGGCCGCACACCTGGCGCCTCGGCGGCCAGTCCTGCCTCGCCGGCGACGTGATCGGCGACTACGCCTTCGACGAGCCGCTGCGCGCGGGCCGGCGCCTCGTCTTCGAGGACATGGCCTACTACACGATGGTGAAGACCACCACCTTCAACGGCGTGCGCCTGCCCTCGATCGCGATCTGGAACTCGAAGACCGATGCGCTGCGCGTGGTGCGCCAATTCGGCTACGAGGACTTCAAGGGACGACTGTCTTGAACTTGAGATTCCTGTCCTCGGAGCTTTCCCCGGTGAAGCCGGAGGCGGCCCTCTTCCATGTGCTCCCGGTCCCGTACGAGAAGACCGTCTCCTATGGCAACGGGACCGCAAGAGGCCCCGAGGCAATCCTGAAGGCGTCCGATCAGCTCGAGCTCTGGGACGGGCAGAGCAAGCCGGGCGAAGAGGGGATCTACACGTGGCCGGCGATCGACTGCTCGGGCAGTGCCGAGGATGTTCTTGAAGAAATTTCCGCGTCAGTAGGAAGAATTCTGAAGATGAAGAAGATGCCGGTGGTGCTGGGCGGCGAGCACACGGTGACCTGGGGCGTGATCAAGGGCTACCTCGACGCGGGCGTGAAGGACTTCGGCGTGGTGCAGGTCGACGCGCACGCGGACCTGCGCGACGCCTACGAGGGCGACAAGTACAGCCACGCGAGCGTCATGCGGCGCGTAGTGGAGGCCGGAATACCGCTGGTGCAGCTGGGCGTGCGCGCGTTCTGCGAAGAGGAGCGCGAGGCGCGCAAGAAGCACAAGGTCCGTGCCTTCGATGCCATCGACCTCGTGCCGAAGGGAATCTCGAAGATTTCTCTGGGGAAACGCTTCCCGAAAAAAGTCTTTTTCACCCTCGATGTCGACGGCATGGACCCTTCCGTGCTGCCGGCGACCGGCACGCCGGTCCCCGGCGGCCTGGGCTGGTACCAGACGCTGGGCCTGTTCGAGTCGGTGGCGCGCCAGCGCCGCATCATCGGCTTCGACGTCATGGAATTCGCCCCCATCGAGGGCTTCCATGCCTTCGACTTCGCCGCGGCGCTGCTCACCTACAAGCTGATGGGGATCGTCGCGCGCAGCAGCGCACGCGCTACTTGAAGACGCTGACGACCAGCAGGTTCGGCAGCCAGGTCGACAGCGCCGGAAAGAACGTCGCCGCGACGAGAACGAGCGCGTCGGTGAGGAAGAACGGCACGGAGCCCCTGACGACCTGCGACACCGGGATCCTCGACACGCCGCTCACCGCGAACAGGTTGAGGCCGACGGGCGGCGTGACCAGGCTCATCTCGACGGTGAGCGTGAGGATGATGGCGAGGTGCACCGGGTCGATCTTGAGCGCCATGGCGATCGGGAAGGCGACCGGCACGGTGAGCAGGATCATGGCCACGCCGTCGACGAAGCAGCCGAGGATCATCTCGACGCCGATGAAGGCGGCGATGAACCCGAGCGGCGTGAGACCCCACGAGGTGATGACCTTGGTGATGGTCTGCGGCCAGTAGAGGTTGGCGGCGAGGAACTGGAACACGCCGACGCTGCCGACCAGGAACAGGATCACCGCCGTGAGGTTGAGCGAGCGCTGGGTGACCGGCAGGAGCTCCTTCAGGAACGCGCCGCGCCGCGTGATCAGCCCGTAGAGCATGGCGTAGCCGCAGGCCACCGCCGCCGCCTCGGTCGGCGTGAACAAGCCGCCGTACAGGCCGCCCAGGATCACCACGGGCATGCCGAAACCGGGCAGCGCGGCGAGCGTCGCAGGCCAGAGCTGGCGTGCATCGAACTTGCCGCGCGGCAGATTCTTCCATCGCGCGAGCACGATGATCGTCGCGATGTTGGCGGCCGCGAGCAGCAGGCCCGGAATCACGCCGGCGAAGAAAAGGCGCACCACCGAGGTCTCGGTCACTACGCCGTAGAGCACGAGCGGGATGCTGGGCGGGATCAGGATCGCGATGCCGCCGCTGGTGGCCACCAGGCCCGCCGCGATCCACGGCGGGTAGCCGCGCTTGATCATCTCGGGCACGGCGATCACGCTCATCGCCGCCGCCATCGCCACGCTCGAGCCCGAGATCGCCGCGAACAGCACGCAGGCGAGCACCGTCGCGATGCCGAAGCCGCCCGGCAGCCAGCCGACGAGCGCGTCGGCGAAGCGGAACAGCTGGGCGATTAGCCCCGTGCGCTCCATCAGGTAGCCCGAGAAGATGAACAGCGGGATCGCCATCAGCGCGTAGCGGTTGATGAAGTTGAAGAACGCCCGGAAGATGACCTCGGGCCCGAGCAGGGGGTCGGTGAGGATGTAGGCCGCCGCCGAGGCGCTGAGCGCGATGCCGATCGGCACGCTCAGCAGGAGCAGCACGAGCACGACGATGCCGACGATGGCCAAATCCGCTCCCGTCTGCGCTCAGCGGTTCAGTGGAAGGCGCCTTCTTCCGGCTCGTCGAGCACCTTGCGGCCGAGCAGGCCGTTGATGCCGCGCCAGACCTGGAAGAAGAGGGATACCACCATGAATGCGAAGCCGAGCAGCAAGGCCGCGAGAAACGGCCACATCGGCAACGCGAGGCTTTCGCTGCGGCTGCCGTACTCCATGCTTTCCCCGATTTCGGGGAAGCCCCACCACACCACGGCCGCCAGGAACAGCAGCGAGAACACGGTTGCCAGAAGCCGGACCACCTCCGCGATCCGCCGCGCAGCCGGGCCCAGCGCCTCGAGCGCGCCGGTCAGCAGGTTGACGTTCAGGTGCGCGCCGTGCCGCTGCGCGATGCCGAAGTAGAGGAAGACCGCGGCCAGGATGAAAAGCGTGACCGTGTCCTGCTGCCACTCGTAGGACTGGCCGAGCAGGTAGCGCCGCCCCACCTCGAGCAGCGCGAGCAAGGTGCACGCCAGCATGACGGCGGCGGCGGCGCGCGCCAGGAAGCGCTCCTGGAACGCGCGCCAGAGTGCGTAAGCTCTCTCCACGCGCGGCGCCGGCGGCTCAGCGCGCTACTTGATCTGGATCTTCGAGGCGTATTTCGAGCAGTCGATCTTCTCGATCCACGACGAGCCGGCCGGATTCTGCTTCGAGAGCTCGCGCGCTTCCTTGGCGAATGTATCGACCCAGGGCCGCGCTTCCGGCGGCACCTTGGTCTTCACGTACTGCGTGGAGGCGTCGCCCACCGCGCTGGTCATTGCCGTGGCTTCCTGCGGCGTGAGCCAGTAGACGCCCGGCTTTGACGGGTCCTTGGTGCCGTATTTCTCGTAGGTCAGCCGGTCGACGCACCAGTTG
>Ga0335082_10003662_pt1 | contig 16728 bp, 19 predicted proteins | sample Lox_Sample_41_FD_206718 | JGI IMG/M metagenome (GOLD analysis project Ga0335082, IMG submission 206718) | Soil microbial communities from Loxahatchee National Wildlife Refuge, Florida, United States - Lox_Sample_4.1 | ecosystem: Environmental > Terrestrial > Soil > Wetlands | place: USA... | reverse complement strand
GAAAAGATAGATCGACCCTGGCGAGGCAACCATGGCCAAGACGATCCCGTCCACCGACTCCCAGAGCGTGTTCTGCGAATCCTGCCTCAAGCTCGTGCCGAGATCCGAGGCGCTGTCCGCGGCAGCGCGCGATTATGTCGCCTATTTCTGCGGCCGCGACTGCTACGACCGCTGGCAGCGCCAGCGCCCGCCGCTCGCCGCGCCGGGACCGCGCGACGCGCAGGAAGGCGCCGGGCGCAGCATCTCGCGCGACGAGCGCGTGAAGCGCGCCGAGCGGCAGCACCCGCAGCGCGACGAGCCCAGGGCCGACAGCGTCGAGCCCGACGAGCTGCCGCCGGATTGACCTTGGTCAAACCGCCGCCGCGCCATCGCGGCATCCTTGGCGCATCGGCCACCAAGGAAGGACGCAAGCCATGCAACTGCCCGTGCAGGTCACCTACCGCGGCATGGAAAGCTCCGCGGCCCTCGAGGACGCGGTGCGCGAGAAGGTCGCCAAGCTCGAGCAGTTCCACCCGCGCATCGTCAGCTGCCGCGTGGTGATCGAGGAGGCCGGGCGCCACAAGCACCAGGGCAAGCCGTTCGTCGTGCACATCGATCTCAAGGTGCCCGGCGGCGAGATCGCCGTGAACCGCGACCACGATGAGGACGTCTACGTGGCGCTGCGCGACGCGTTCGACGCCGCACGCCGCAAGCTCGAGGACTTCGCGCGCGAGAGCCGCGGCGACGTCAAGCAGCACGAGGCCACGCAATCGGGCACCGTGGCGCGCATCCTGGCGGACGAAGGCTACGGTTTCATCGCCACCGCCGACGGCCGCGAGCTGTACTTCTCGCGCGAGAACGTGGTGACGCCGCCCTTCCAGCACCTCGCCGAGGGCACGCCGGTGCATTTCATCGAGGAGGCCGCGGCCGAAGGGCCGCAGGCCAAGCGCGTCAGCGCGCGCCAGCGCTAGCCGGGGCGCCGCTCGCCCTTGCGCACCCAGACGCCGCGCTCGGCGCACTGCAGCACCTCGCTGCCGCTGCGCACGCACTCGCCGAGCGCGAAGGCCTCGCCGTTGAAGTAGCAGGCCGGCGTTTCGGTCTCGAGGCCGGGCGTGACTGCTTCGGCGTCGTACTCGACCTCGTCGATGATGGACGAGTTCTTCAGCTCGGGGTCCGGCGCGCCGACCTGCGGCATCGAGTCCTTCACGGGCATCTCCCTGTGCGTTGGCTTGTCAGTGCGCGCGCGCTCCAGCTCCGCGCGCAGCTCGTCTTCGCGTCCCAGGTAGCGCGGCGAGAAATGGAACGGCACCACGTTCCGCGCGCGCGCCGCGCGCGCGATGCACCCCGCCTGCGCGGCGGTGAGGTGGTGCTTGCGCTCCGCGTGCGCCGCGTCGGCGGCCAGGAACACCGCCTCGATGAACAGCAGGTCGGCGTCCGCCGCGAGGCGCGCGATGCGCTCGGCGTTCTCGGCCGTGCCGCGCACGTCGGTCACGAACGCGAGCTTCTGCCCGGGCACGATCTGCAGCGCGCGCAGCCTGAGCTCGCCGAGCGCGACTCGGCGCTCGTGGGCGCCGTCGCGGTCGTGCCAGCGCACGCGGATCGGGGTATCGTCGGGACGGCCCTCGGCCACCGCGCATTTGAGCTCACGCAGCCAGGGCCCCACCGCGAGCCCCATCTCCGCGAGCCGGTTCTTCCACACGTTGACGTGCGCCTTCTCCTCGAAGGCGAAGCCGAGGCACGGGATGCCGTGGTCGAGGAACGCGGCGCGCACGCGGAACGCGGGCTCGTCGAGCAGCACGCCGCCGGCGCAGTGCGCCTCGGGCAGCGGCTCGCGCGCGAAGCCGGCGCCCGAGCGGAAGCGCGCCGCGCGCGCGCTCCAGCCCGGGTCCACCTCGAGCGCCTGCAGCGTGAAGTCGGCGGGATAGCGGTGCACCAGGTTCCAGGTGTAGGCGGCGAGCTTGTGCTCGAGGCGCTCGAGGAACCCGGGCGGGCCGTACAGGCGCAGCCGCGGCCCGCGCCCGAGGCACACGCGCAGCATCCGGTCGAAGCCGGCGAAGTGGTCCATGTGCGCGTGCGAGACGAACAGGTCGGTGACGCGCAGGATCTTGCGCGGCGGCAGCGCGCCGACGTCGCCGACGTCGAACAGCAGGGCGCGCTTCGCGTCGCGGAAGTCGAGGTACAGCACCGGGTCGCCGAAGGCCCCGTTCACCAGCTCCGCCGCGATCACCGGCCGCATTGAGCTGCGTCAAATTCCCCACGCAGGCATGTCGCTATTGTGCCCCAATGGAAACGCGCACCCGCTTCAACGTCGGCTACCTGATCTTCGCGCTGCTCGCGCTGCTGATGGTGCAGCGCTGGTGGCAGGAGGCGCAGTCGGTCGACGTCGTGCCCTACAGCGAGTTCGAGCAGATGCTGAAGGAGGGCCGCATCGCCGAAATCACCGTAGGCGAGCGCCTCATCATCGGCAAGCTCAAGCAGCCCGAGGGGCGCAAGACCACGGTGGCGGCGAACCGCGTCGAGCCCGCGCTCGCCGACCGGCTCTCGAAGTACGGCGTGCCCTACAGCGGCCAGGTGGAGAGCACCTTCCTGCGCGACCTGCTGTCCTGGGTGGTGCCGGCGCTCGTCTTCTTCGGCGTGTGGATGCTGCTCGCGCGGCGCTTCGCCGGCCAGCAGGGGCTGGGCGGCTTCATGAGCATCGGCAAGAGCCGCGCCAAGGTGTACGTCGAGCGCCAGACCGGCGTCAGCTTCGCCGACGTCGCGGGCGTGGACGAGGCGAAGGCCGAGCTGCAGGAGGTGATCGAGTTCCTCAAGGATCCGGCGAAATACGGGCGCCTGGGCGCGCGCGTGCCCAAGGGCATCCTGCTCGTGGGTCCGCCGGGCACCGGCAAGACGCTGCTCGCGCGCGCCGTGGCGGGCGAAGCGGGCGTGCCCTTCTTCTCCATCTCCGGCGCCGAGTTCGTGGAGATGTTCGTCGGCGTGGGCGCCGCGCGCGTGCGCGATCTGTTCGACCAGGCGCGGCAGAAGGCCCCCGCCATCATCTTCATCGACGAGCTGGACGCGCTCGGGCGCGCGCGCGGCAGCTTGGGCCTGGGCGACCACGACGAGAAGGAGCAGACGCTGAACCAGCTCCTTTCCGAGCTCGACGGCTTCGATCCCAGCACCGGCGTGGTGCTGCTCGCCGCCACCAACCGCCCCGAGATCCTCGACCCGGCGCTGCTGCGCGCGGGGCGCTTCGACCGCCAGCTGCTGGTCGACCGGCCCGACCGGAAGGGTCGCATCCAGATCCTCGAGGTGCACGCGAAGAAGATTCGCCTCGCCGCCGGCGTGTCCATCGAGCAGGTCGCGGGCCTCACGCCCGGCTTCTCGGGCGCCGACCTCGCCAACCTGGTGAACGAGGCGGCGCTGCTCGCCACGCGCCGCGGGGCGGAGGCGGTGTCGCTCGAGGACTTCACGCAGGCGGTGGAGCGCATCGTCGCCGGGCTGGAGAAGAAGAGCCGCGTGCTGAACGACACCGAGCGGCGCGTAGTCGCGCACCACGAGATGGGCCATGCGCTCGTCGCCATGGCGCTGCCGGGAACCGACCCGGTGCACAAGGTCTCGATCATCCCGCGCGGCGTGGGCGCGCTCGGCTACACCATCCAGCGCCCGATCGAGGACCGCTTCCTGATGACGCGCGAGGAGCTGGAGAACAAGATGGCGGTGCTGCTCGGGGGCCGCGTCGCCGAGGAGGTGTGCTTCGGACGCCTGTCGACGGGCGCGGCCGACGACTTCGTCAAGGTGACGAACATCGCGCGCGGCATGGTGATGCGCTACGGCATGGTCGAGTCACTCGGTCCCCTCGCCTACGAGGAAGAGCGCGCGCCGTTCCTCGGCGGCGTGCAGGTACCGGGGCCGCGCGAGTACAGCGAGCAGACCGCGCGCGAGATCGACGTCGCGGTGCGCGCGATCGTGATGGCCGCGCACGACAAGGCGCACGCCATCCTCGTGCGCGACAAGGCGCTGCTCGAGCGCGGCGCGGCGCTGCTGCTGCAGAAGGAAACGCTGACCGAGGATGAGCTGCGCGACTTCAGGAGGTGACCCGTGAAGCGACTCCATCGCTCCGGCGAAGACCGCAAGATCGCCGGCGTGTGCGCCGGGCTGGGAGAGTACTTCGAGCTCGACCCGGTGCTGTTCCGCGCCGCCTTCCTGGTGCTCGCCTTCGCCGGCGGGCTGGGGATCCTGCTGTACCTGGTGCTGTGGCTGCTGATCCCGGGCGCCGCCGCGGCGGCCGCGCCCAGGGAGCCGCGCCGCACCTAGAGCGCGGCGCGGCGCTGCGCGCGCTCGCGCCGCGGCCCCTTGCCGATCATCTCGGCGAGCCCCGCGAGCTCCTCGCCGAACAGCTCGATCAGGTCGTCGGCCGCGAGCACGCCCACCAGCGCACCGGCGTCGTCTACCACCGGCAGGCGGCGCACGCCCTTCGCGCGCATCAGCGCGATGGCGCGGCCCACGCCCTCGCCCTCGCGCACCACTTCGAGCTGCGGCGGCATCACCGCCTCGACCAGCGTCTTCTCGGGATCGAGGCCGAGCGCCATCACGCCCACCGCGAGATCGCGGTCGGTGACGATCCCTGCGGGCACGCGCCGCGCTCCTTCCTCGCGCACCACCACGAGGCTGCCGACATGCTGCTCGCGCATCAGCCGCGCGGCGAGCGCGCAGCTCTCGTTCAGCCCCACGAACACCGCTTCGCGACTGCACAGCTCTCCGACGGCCATGGCGACCTCCAGGTGATCAGACGGGTGTCGGCGCCGCGCGCGGCTGCAGCAGCAGCGCCCCGATCATGCGTGTTCTCCTTGCGCCTGGTGTTCGTAGACCGCGCGGCATTCCGCCTCGCGCCCGCGCACCACGCGCCGGCCCTCGAGCGCGCCGCGCGTCTCGGTGACCACGGTGCACTGGGCTTCGACGTGCTCGCCGTCGTAGTAGTAGATCACCACCCAGTCGCGCGTGCGGCCGAGCTCGTGCGCGCGCGCCGTGTTGGAGAACAGCGCCGTGAAATGCCAGCCGCCGCGCTCGGCGTGCAGCACGGGCAGCCACGCTTCGCCCTGCGGGTTGAAGCGCTTCGGCGCGATCGTGCGCAGGCGCCCGGCGGCCGCCTGCTCGCGGTACTCGCGGTCGATCTCGAGCAGCAGCGCCACGCCGGGTGCCGGCGCGGCCAAGCGCGGCGCGCGCGCCACCCGCCGTCCGAGCATGCTGGCGAGCGAGGCGCGGATCTGCGCCGCGCGGCGCGGCCCTACGCCCGGCACGTCCTCCAGGCGCCCGTCGTGCGCCGCCGCCTCGAGTCCCTCCAGCGTGTCCGCGTGCAACGTCTCGTGGATCGCGTGCGCGGTCTCCGGACCGATGCCGGGCACGATGCAGAACAGCGCCTCCGGGTCGGCGTCGCCGCGCAGCCGCGCAAGCTGGGCCCAGCGCCCGGTGACCAGCATCTCGGCGATGGCGCCGGCGATACCCGGGCCGATGCCCGGCAGCACCTCCAGCCCCGCGCGCCCTTTGGCGTCGAACAATTCGCGCAGCGGGCGCGGCTCGCGCGCGATCGCGTCGGCGGCCTTGCGGTACGCGCCCACGCGGAACGGGTTGCTCCCCTGGGCCTGCAGCAGCGCCCCCGCCTCGCGCAGCTGCGCGGCGATCTGCACGTTTTCGTCCACGCCCCTAGGCTGCGCGCGCGGCGTGACGCCGGGTTGAGCGAGATCAAGACCGCGGCCGGCCGCCCGTCCATCATCCTTCAATGAGCGAGGTTTCCATCCCCGCCGGGGCCGTGGCCCTGCCGGGTGACCTGGAGCTGCCGCCGAAGCCGCGCGGCGTGGTGGTGTTTTCGCACGGCAGCGGCTCGGGACGGCGCTCGCCGCGCAACCGCTACGTCGCCACCGAGCTGCAGGCGGCGGGCATCGGCACGCTGCTGCTCGACCTGCTGACGCCCGAAGAAGACGAGGACCGCGAGAAGCGCTTCGACATCCCGCTGCTCACCGAGCGCCTGGGCGACGCGGTGCGCTTCGTGCAGCGCCACGCCGCGGCGCGCAAGCTGCCAGTGGGCCTGTTCGGCGCGAGCACCGGCGCGGCCTCGGCGCTGCGCGTGGCGGCGGCGATGCCGCACGAGATCGGCGCAGTGGTGTCGCGCGGCGGGCGCCCCGACCTCGCGGGCCGCGCCGTGCTCCGCAGCGTGAATGCGCCCACGCTGCTGATCGTGGGCGCCGAGGACCATGGCGTCATCGAGCTGAACGAGGCGGCGCGCGAAGCGCTCACCGGTTGCGCCTCCGAGCTGATGCTCGTGCCGCGCGCCACGCACCTGTTCGAGGAGCCCGGAACGCTCGAGGCCGTGGCGCGCCTCGCGGCGGATTGGTTCCGGCGCCATCTCGCGCGCGCTAGCTGAGCCAGCCCCGGGCCTCGAGCCACGCCTCGACGCGCGCCGCGCCCTCGGCGGGCGCGCCGCGGTCGCCGTGCACCACCAGCTCGGCCGCGAGCGGCGGCTCGTAGGCGTCCTGCGCGCCCGGCAGCGTCGCGCTCCGGTTCTCGCGCGCCGCGCGGTACAGCCCCTTCGGGTCGCGCGCCCGGCACGCTTCGAGCGGCGTATCGACGTACACCTCGGCGAAGCGCGCGATCCTGGAGCGCGCCGCGTCGCGATAGGCGCGCCGGTTGGCGGTGGCGTCGAATACCACCGGGCGGCCCGTTTCCGCGACATACGCGCCGAGGTGCGCCAGCGCGCCGTAGAAGAAATCGCGCTCGGCCGGCTCGTAGGTCGCGAACGGCGTGAGCTGCGTGCGCAGCACGTCCGACTCGAGCACCGCGGCCTGCACGCCGCGCGCGTGCAGCCGCGCGACGAGCTCGCGCGCGATCGCGCTCTTGCCCGAGCCCGGGAGGCCCGTGAGCCACACGGCGAAGCTCATGCGCCGCAGTACTCGCCGGCGCGCGCCGGGTCGAAGCGCGGCGCGGCCAGCACGTTGAGCGCGAAATCGAGCACCTTGCGCCGCACGCCCGCCTCGAGCGCGGGATACCAGAGCGGGTTCGCCATGACCAGCGCGCGGAAGGCGAAGAACGGCGCCGCCACCTCGAGGATCTCCGCGTCGCCCGAGCGCTCGAGGTAGCGCGCCCAGAAGCCGCGCCACAGGCGCTCGAAAACCCCCTCGAGGCGGCCCGAGCGCTGCAGCGAGAAGAACAGGTAGTTGAGCGCGAGGCAGGTGACGTCGTCGGCGGCCTCGCCCCACTCGCCGCGCGAGCGGTCGAGCACCGAGAAATCGGCGCCCTCGCGGAACAGGATGTTCCAGGGGTGGAAGTCGCCGTGCACCTGGCGCAGGCGGTGCGTCTTCGCCTTGAGGCGCCAGCGCCAGTCGTTCGCGCGCCGCTCGATCTCGCGCACGGCCTCGACGAGCGGCCCCGCGGGGTAGCTGTCGGCCACCCCGAAGATGCACTCGCCGTGGCCCACCAGGTCGCGCAGCCGGCGCACGTAAAGCCCCGGGTCGGGCCCGCGCAGGCGGTGGATGTCGACCAGGTAGTCGCAGAGCGCGTCCGCGCGCGCGAAGTCGAGCGGCGCGGCGGCCGCGCCGGCGCGCAGGCGCAGCAGGTCGTCGGCGTACTCGCGGCCTTCGACGAACGGCGCGAGCATGAAGAGCTCCTCGACCGAGCCGAGCGCCTCCAGTGCGCCCTCGGCACGCACCGCGCCGACGTCGAGCGAGGGCACGTGGCGCGGCAGGCGGTTGAAGGCGCCGTGCGCCCACAGCAGCAGCTGCGCGCGGTCCGCCATGTGCTCGTGGCCGAAGGGCCCCGGGCGCACCGTCTCGAGCACCGCGCGCCGCGGCGCGCCGGCGAGCTCGTAGTCCAGGCGCAGCGGCACGCCGTAGCCGTAGCCCTTGTCGCCCTGGCGGCCGCCGCCGAGCGGCGTGACGCGCACGTCGGCCACCTCGGCGCCGTGCAGTGCGCGCAGGTAGGCCTGCAGCGCCTGCGGGGTAAACGGGGAGTCCAAGGCCGCTCAGCCCTTGATGCAGATGAGCGGCTCCACGCGCGCCACCTTGCGCGCGAGGCCCGCCGCGTCCGCCGCGTCGACCACCGCCGCGACGTCCTTGTAGGCGCCGGGCGCCTCTTCGGCCACGCCGCGCATCGACGGGCTCTTGATGAGGATACCGCGCGCGGCGAGCTCGTTCACCACCTGCCGTCCCTGCCATTGCTTCAGCGCCTGGTGCCGGCTCATGGCGCGCCCCGCGCCGTGGCAGGCGGAGCTGAAGGCGAGCGCCTCGGACTCCTTCGTTCCCGCGAGCACGTACGAGCCCGTGCCCATCGAGCCGCCGATCAGCACCGGCTGTCCCGCGTCGCGGAACGCCGCCGGCAGGTCGGGATGCCCCGGGCCGAAGGCGCGCGTCGCGCCCTTGCGATGCACGTAGAGCTTGCGCACCCCACCGTCCGCGCGGTGCTCCTCCACCTTGCAGGTGTTGTGCGACACGTCGTAGAGCAGCGGCAGGCGCGCCTCGGGCAGCATGCGCCGGAACACCTCGCGCACGAGGTGCGTGAGGATCTGGCGGTTGGCGAGCGCGCAGTTGATCGCCGCGCGCATCGCGCCCAGGTAGTCCTGCCCGACGTCGGACGTGATCGGCGCGCAGGCGAGCTCGCGGTCGGGCAGCGCGATGCCGTGCTGCGCGGCAGCCACCGCCATGCGCTTCAGGTACTCGGTGCCGATCTGGTGCCCGAGGCCGCGCGAGCCGCAGTGGATCATCAGCACGATGTCGCCCTGCGCCAGGCCGTAGGCCGCCGCAATCGCGCCATCGAAGACCTCGGTCACCTCCTGCACCTCGAGGTAGTGGTTGCCGCTGCCGAGCGTGCCCATCTCGTCGCGCTGGCGCTTCTTCGCCTGCGCCGAGACGCAGGCCGGCTTCGCGTGCGACATGCGCCCGCGCTCCTCGATGCGCTCCAGGTCGTCCGGCTCGCCCCAGCCGCGCTGCACGGCCCAGGCCGCGCCGCCCGCGAGCATCGCGTCCATCTCCTTCTCGCCCAGGCGGATCGCGCCGGTGCTGCCCACGCCCGCGGGAATCGCGCGCGAGAGCTCGTGCGCGAGCGGCGCCTGGACGCTGGCGAGGTCCGCGCGGCTCAGGCCGGTGTGCAGGCAGCGCACGCCGCAGGAGATGTCGAAGCCCACGCCGCCCGCCGACACCACGCCGCCCTCGGCCGGGTCGAAGGCCGCGACGCCGCCGATCGGGAAGCCGTAGCCCCAGTGCGCGTCGGGCATCGCATAGGAGGCCTTGACGATGCCGGGCAGCGCGGCGACGTTGACCGCCTGCTCGTATACCTTGTCGTCCATCGCGCGCATCAGCGCCTCGGTGGCGTAGATCACCGCGGGCACGCGCATCGCGCCGCGGCGCGGGATCTCCCATTCGTGCGCCGAGCGCTTCTCGAGGCGGCCCAGGTCCATGTCAGACGTCGACCACGGTCTGCGCGACCCAGCCGCCGCCCTCGCGCGCCACGCGCAGCATCGTGTAGGTCGCGCCCTTCACCTCGACCGCGGGCTGGTGGCGCGCCGCGTCGACCGGCTCGCCCCAGGCCTCGGCGCGCAGGCGCGTCCCGTCCAGCGCGACGGCGAAGCGCGAAAACAGCATCCTGCGCGTGGACATCTCGTAGACGAGCGCGTTCAGCCACTCGGCAAGCAGCAGCTCGTCGTCGGGCGCCTCGCAGGCGAGCTCGATCCGCTCACCCGGTCGCACCGCGGCCGGGTCGGCGACGACGGCCGTGAGCGCGAGCGCCGCCTGCTCGAAGGCCTCGGCGCGCGTCGCGCCGCGGCCGCGCACGCCGATGTCGGCGCCGTGCTCGAAATGCTCCCAGCGGCCCGCCATCGAGCCCTCCGGAAAAAAAGAGAGCGCGACTCGCGTCACGCTCTGGCAAGCCCACCCATAGGAGGAGGAAAGAATTCCGGGCGGGCCGCTACGAATCCCATCCTGCGCCGGCCGGGCGCGCGCGACTTGATCTGCGTCAATTGCCGCGCGCGCGCGCCTCGTGCGAGCGCTCGCGCGCGAAGGCGCGCACCAGGTCGACGAGCTGGTCCGACGCCTGCTCGAGCAGGTCATCCATCGACACGATGCCGGCGAGCGCGCCGCTGTGCGTCACCACGGGCACCCGGCGCACGCCATGCTCGCGCATCGCGCGCAGCACCTCGGCCGGCCCGTCGGCCTCGCGCACGGCGACCACCCCCCGCGTCATTACCTCGCCGACCTTGAGCGCGCGCGGGTCGAGCTCCTTGGCCACCACCGCGACCGCGATGTCGCGGTCGGTCAGGATGCCGACCGGCACGCGCTCCGAGGCGCGGTCCACCACGACGATCAGCGTGCCCACGTGGCGCTCGCGCATGCGGCGCGCCGCGTCGGGCAGCGCCTCGTCCTTGTAGGCGACGACGACGTCGCGCTTGCAAATGTCTCCGGCGTTCATGGCGAGCCTCCCAGGCAGGTATCCGTCGCCATGCTCGCCCCGCGCGCAGCCCGCCGTTTGACCTCGGTCAATCCGGCGTCGGATCGTCCTCTCAGTCCTCGGGCCAGTCGCCGAGCGGGTCCTCGACCGAGGCGTCGTCGGCGGGCGCGCGCCGCTGGCGGCGCGGCTCGTCCTCGGGCCCGACCAGCGCGCGCGGCGCGGCCTTCAGGTCGTCCCGCGCGCGCGCCGGCGACGCGCGGGCGGGTCGGACGGGCTTGCGCTTCTTCCTGCGCATCGGCATCACCTCAGGCGACGCTCGGCAGGTCCTCGGCGAGCTTCCTGAACTGCGGCCAGTCGAGCGCCGGCCAGATCTCCGAGTGCGCGTGCCCGTAGGCGCGCATCAGCACCGAGACGCGCGTCGCCGTCTCGAGGTCGGGCGCCGTGAAGATGTCGACGTAATCCCAGGGCCCGAGCACGGCGTAGCTGCTGAGCCACTTCACGCCCTTGCAGTGCTTTCGCACCTGCTTCATCACGTGGCGCTCGAGGCTCTCGAAGGAGCGCGGCTGGTTGAGCGATTGCGTCGAGACGCGGGTGAGCATCACGAAAGTCGGCATGGTTGCCTCCGGTTGCTGCGGACATCCTCGCATCGGCCGGGGCGGCGGTCTTGATCTCGATCAAGCGGCCTGCTTCGGACCGCCGGTCAATGCGCGCGTGAAGCGGCTCCATCGGTGCCTGCGCGAGCGCAGGATCGGCGGCGTCTGCGGCGGGCTCGGGGGTCCGGATCTAGGCCGTGCTGTGGCTGCTGATGCCGCCGGCCGGGTCGTGACTCAGCGCCGCAGCACGCACTTCTCGTACAGGGTGGGGAACGCTCCCGCCGGGTCGTACTTGCGCTTGAGCGCGGCGTAGGCCTCGCCGCCGTACAGGCGCGCGAACTCGTCCTCGGGAAAGAAGCTCTCCGAATACAGCGACTTGATGCCGCCGAGCTCGACCACCTTGCGTTCGACGAGCCGGTTGAAGTGCCCCGGCGGGTGCGCTTCGCGCGTGCGCTTGACGTCCCAGAAGCCGAAGTTGACGAGCCAGCCCGACGCCCGCGGATACAGCGTGAAGCGGCCGGCGCCCGGCGCCGGGCCGATCGGGCAGATCCATTGCGGCCACAGCCCGATGCTGCGCGCATAGAACTCGAGGAACTCGGCGGCGCGCTCGAGCGGGACGTCGACGTCCTGGATCACCGACTCCGAGTGCAGGCCGAGCAGGCGCTCGACCTTCTTCGTCACGCCGACGCGGCTGTTCCAGCGCATGACCTTCGTGTAAGTGCGCGACCCGAGCCGCGCGCGGCCGTAGACGAGGCGCCGCGCGACCGGGTTCTGCGCGAAGACGTTCTTCGAGCACCAGAACCAGTCGGTGTCCCACCGCCACAGGTAGTCGCGGATCGTCAGGAAGTCCTCGCGCCGCTCGCGGATCGAGCGGTAGTAGATCTTCTCGAACGTGTAGTCGCTCGTGGCCGGGGCCGTTTGCGCAAATCGCCCGAGCGTGAGGTAGAGCTCGCCCGGCGAGAACACCGTGCCGTCGATGAAGTCGGCGTCGTCCGCTCGCAGGTGATCGCCGAGCGCGGCGAAGAACGACGCGGCGTCGGGAAACGGCAGGTGCTCGAGCCGGACGTAGGGCTTCACCGGCACCGCCTTCGCCTTCACGCGCAGCGCGTAGCCGAGCGTGCCGTAGGAATTCGGAAAGCCGTGGAACAGGTCCGCGTGCTCGTTGCCGGGCGTCGCGACCAGGATCCGCCCGTCGCCGGTCAGCACCTCGATCTCGAGCACGCCGTCGTGCACCAGGCCATGGCGGTGCGACGACGACTCGATGCCCACGCCGGCCACCGCGCCGCCGAGCGTGATGGTCTTCAGCTGCGGCACCACCGTCGGCATCACGCCCTTCGCGAGGCAGGCGTCGGCGAGCGCCTCGTAGCTCGTCATGCCCTCGGCGTCGACCCAGCCGGCGGACGGGTCGACCTCGAGCACCTCGTGGAACTGCCGCACGTCGAGCCGCCGGCGCGCGTGCGCCGCGCGGTCGCGGAACAGGTTCGAGGTGTCCTTGGCGAGCCCGACCGGGCCCGCGCCGGCGCTAAGCTGCGCGCTGAGCGCCCGCGTCTTCTCGGTGTGCCGGCTCGTAGAGGAACCCCCGGCTCATCGGGTAGTTCTTGCGCGTGATGTTGCCCTTCGAGAACACGATCTGGAACAGGTGCGTGTAGCCGGCCGGCGAGCGGAACATCTCGGCGCAGCCGTAGAGGTAGACGCGCCAGACGCGCCGGAAGCGCTCGTCGAACTTCTTCGGGTCGAGCGCCTGGATCTGCGGCCAGTGCCGGTCGAAGCGCTCGGCCCAGGCGTCCAGCGTCAGTGCGTAGTGCCGGCGCAGGTTCTCGATGTCCACCACCTCCAGCCCCGCGCGCTCCATGGCCGCGATCGTGTGCGCGAGGCTCGGGATCCACCCGCCGGGGAACACGTGCTTGCGGATGAAGAACTCGGTCTGGAAGTGCCCGACGTGGCCGATGAAGTGCAGCATCCCCAGGCCGCCGGGCTTCAGGAACCGCGCGTGCGCGGCGACCACCTCCTCGAGCGAGTCGCGCCCCGCGTGCTCCAGCGTGCCGATCGAGACCACCTTGTCGTACTCGCGCCGCGTGTCGCGGAAGTCGGTGTCGATCACCTCGAGCGAGCGCTCGAGGCCGCGGCGCGCGATCTCGGCGCGCACCATCTCGACCTGCGAGGTCGTGTTGTTGATGCCGGTGACCTTCACGCCGTACGTGCGCTGCGCGTGGAACATGAACCCGCCGAAGCCGCTGCCGATGTCGACCACCTCCTCGCCCGGCTGCAGGCGGATCTTCGACGCGACGTGCTCCATCTTGTTCTGCTGCGCCTGCTCGAGGGTCTTCGTGCCCTCCTTCCAGTAGCCGCAGGTGTACATCATGTGCGGGTCGTCGAGCCAGTAGCGGTAGAACTCCGTGCCCAGCGCGTAGTGGTACTCTGCGTTCCGCTTCGCCTGCGCCCAGTCGCGGTTGGAAAAGCGCACTTCGTGCCAGCGGTTGCGCACCGCGACCAGCAGCTTGCGCGAGGCGACGCTGACCTCCATGCCGACGGCCATCGCCGCCGGCAGGCTGCCCTCGATATCCAGCTCGCCGTCGAAATAGGCCTCGAGCAGCCCGATGTGGCCGAATGCCGCCACGCGCGCGTAGGTCGACGGGCGCCGGAACACGAGCGTGAACGCCGGCGCCTGGTCGCGGTTGCGGTACTCGCCCCCGCCCGCGAAGCGCACGGCGAACGGCAGGCGGGCCCGCTCGCCTTCCCGGCGCAGAAACGACTCGACCAGGCTTCTCACGGGCGGGGATTGTACTGGCCCGCCGGCCTCCCCGCCTCCCGCGCCGAACTCAGTGCGACATCAGCACCGGCACCGTCATGGACTCGAGCAGCGTGCGCGTGACGCCGCCCAGGACGAGCTCGCGCACGCGCGCGTGGCCGTAGGCGCCCATCACGATCAGGTCGGCCCCGAAATCCGCGGCCCGGGACAGGATCTGCGAGCCGACCTCGAACCCGGCCCCGCTCTGGCGCGCGGCCTGGACCTTGACGCCGTGGCGCGCGAGCCAGAGCCCGACGTCGGCGCCCGGCACCTCGCCGTGCGCGCGCCGGCCGCGATCGGGATCGAACGCGCAGACTTCCACGGCCTGGGCCTGGCGCAGGAACGGCAGCGCGTCGCTGACCGCGCGCGCGGCCTCGCGCCCGGCGTCCCAGGCGACGAGCACGCGCTGGCCGACCGCCGAGAACTTGCCCGCGTAGGGCACGAACAGCACCGGCCGCCCGGTGAACAGCGCCAGCTCGTCGGCCAGCCCCCGCGTCTCGCCCGGGTCGCCGGGCTCGGGCTGGCCCGCCACCACGAGGTCCGCGTAGCGCGCCGACGTGCGCAGCGCGATCGACGGCTCTCCCGAGGCGGCGCGCCATTCGGCGCGCGCGCCGCCGTTTCGCTTGGCGAACCGGTCGAACGCCGCGCGCGTCTTCGCCTCGGCCTCGGCGCGGTGCTTGGCCATCGTCTCGCGCAGCACGGGGCCGCCCGCGGCCTCGACGTACGGCGGCAGCTTCGGCTCCGCCGGGGCGAACAGCCCCACGAGGTGCGCGTCGAAGCGCTCGGCGAGGCCGTCGGCGAGCACCAGGCGCGACTCGGTACGCGCGCCCGCGTCGAGGTGAACGAGGATCGTCTTGTAGGTCATGGCGAGGCTCCTTGTCGGTCGATGATCGCCCGCGGCCCGGTGCCGGGTTTGCGCCAGATCAAACGCCCGTGGCATCGCGCATCAGCGCGCGCCAGCGGGCATAGCGTTCCCGCAGCCCCGTGTCGGCTGCCGGGGCGAACACGTCTTCGGCCGGCGCCGTGTTCCAGGCCGCGGGCCGCCCCAGCGCGAGGTAGGCGATGCCTCGCGCGCTCGCCTCGGGATCCTCGCGCCGGTGCACGGGCAGCCCGCTCAACGACGCCAGGCGCCGGCACAGCCCGTCCAGGCGCGACACGCCGCCCGAGACTCGCATGCGGCGCGCGGGCGGCACGTGCGGCGCCATGTGGTCGATGTTCGCCTGCAGCAGGAACGCCATGCTCTCGACCACGGCGACGGCCCGCTGCCAGGGCTCGCCCTGCCCGACCGCGCCAACGAAGCGCGAGTCGAACTCGGCCTGCCAGAACGGGCCGCCCAGCCCCGCGACGCCGTTGAGGAACAACGGCGGCGCCCCGGGCCGCTGCAGCCATTCGGGCAGGCGCGCCGTCGCATCGGCGATGCCCTGCGACTCTTCGAGCCACTCGAGCGCCGTGCCCGCGCCGTTGACGTTGCCCTCCACCATCGACACCGTCGTGTCGCCGTCGGCGAGGATGATGCCGGTCAGCTGGCGCGGCACCTGCGGCGGCGCGCCCGGGAGCGCGCGCTGCACGAAGGCGCTGGTGCCGATGTTGACGTAGGCGCAGTCCGGCTCGGGCCAGCCGAACGCGAACACCGCCGCCGACTGGTCGCCGTTGACCGCGGTGAGCGGCACCGATGCGCCGCCGGCCTCGAGCGTGCCCCAGCGGTGGATCGTCGGCACGCTCGCGGGCAGGAACCCCGCCGGCAGGCCGAACAGCGCGAGCAGGGCGGGGTCCCAGTCGCGCGCGTGGATGTTCCACAGCTGCGTGCGCGCGGCGCACTGCGGCTCGGCGAGCAGCGGCCGCTCGCGCAGCATCCGGAAGACGAGGAAGCTCGCCATCGGTCCCCAGGCGAGCGTGCCCGCGTCGCGCGCCGCGCGCACGGCCGGCAGGTGATCGAGCGCCCAGCGCAGCTTGCTCGCGCCGTAGTGCGGCGACAGGTACAGGCCCGTGCGCCGGTGCACGTCGTCGCCATGCTCGCGCTCGAGCGACCCGACCCAGGCGTGCGCGCGCCGGTCCTGCCAGGAATAGATCGGCGAGAGCGGCCGGCCGGTCGCGCGGTCCCAGCACACGACGTTGGAGCGCTGGCTGGACAGGCCCGCGCAGGCGAGCCCGCCCCTTCTCGGGCCGAGCGCGCCGAGCGCCTGCGCGACCGCGTCGAAGACCGAGGCCACGACCTCCTCGCCGTCCTGCTCCGCCCAGTCGGGCTGCGGGCGCGCGAGGCCGACGTCGCGGCTGCCGCGCGCGAGCACCGCGCCGGTCGCGTCGACGACCAACGCGCGCGTGGCGTGCGTGCCCTGGTCGATGGCCAGCGCCAGACCCATACTAAGATGCTAACCGTATGGCGAAGATCGGCGTGATCGGCGGCGGCGCGTTCGGCACCGCCATGGCCTGCGTGGTGCGCAGGTCCGGCAACGAGGTCGTCCTCTGGGCGCTCGAGCCCGAGGTCGTGCAGGCGGTCAACCGCGAGCGGCGCAACCCGGTGTTCCTTCCCGGCGTCGAGCTGCCCGCGGGCATCCGCGCGACCGGCGAGTTCGCCGAGGCCTGCGCGGGCATGGACTTCCTGCTCCTCGCGCCGCCGGCCCAGCATATGCGCGGCATCGCCGGGCGGCTGCGCCCCTGCCTCGGGCCCGCGACCGCGGTCGTGAGCTGCTCGAAGGGCCTCGAGCAGCGCACGCTCGCGCTGATGCCCGAGGTTCTCGCCGAGGCGCTGCCCGGGGCGCCGGTCGCGGTGCTCTCGGGGCCGTCGTTCGCGCGCGAGATCGCGCAGGACCTGCCCTGCGCCGTGGCGCTCGCCAGCGCCGACCCGCGGCTCGCGCAGCGGCTCGCCCCGGCGATCGCCAACCCGCGCTTCGGCGTGCACCCGAACCCCGACCCGGTGGGCACCGCGATCGGCGGGCTGATGAAGAACGTGGTGGCGAT
>Ga0335082_10003661_pt1 | contig 16734 bp, 12 predicted proteins | sample Lox_Sample_41_FD_206718 | JGI IMG/M metagenome (GOLD analysis project Ga0335082, IMG submission 206718) | Soil microbial communities from Loxahatchee National Wildlife Refuge, Florida, United States - Lox_Sample_4.1 | ecosystem: Environmental > Terrestrial > Soil > Wetlands | place: USA... | reverse complement strand
CTTGCGCGCGGAGCGAGCGCCCATGTTGTACTGTCGCACCTCCAAACGAGACTAGCTCATGCACCCCCGGATCGACCCCGCAGGCGCCCGCAGCGTGGTGCGCATGCGCGTGCGCTTCGCCGAGACGGACCTGATGGGCATCGTCCACCACGGGAGCTACGCCCTGTATCTCGAGCAGGCGCGCGTCGAGTGGCTCAGGCGCCGCGGGGTCCACTACGCCGAGTGGGCCGGCCGCGGCAACCACCTGGCGGTGGCCGAGCTGCACGTGCGTTTCCGCGCTCCGGCCCGGTTCGACGACGAGCTCGACGTGGAGACGACGCTGGCCCACGTGGGCGCCGCCAGCATGCGCTTCGAGTACCGCGTGACGCGCCATCCGGACGGCGCCCTCCTGGCCGAGGGCCACACGCTGCTCGCCTGCGTCGACGACAAGGGCGCCCTGCGCCGCATGAGCCCCGAGTGGCTCGCGGTGCTCGCGCGGCCCGAGGCCTCCTAGGGTCGCGAGTTGGATCGCGACGCGGCCATGACGGTAGACTGCGCCCCCATGGGCCCGGTCCGCTTCCCCCGAGCGTCCCTCCTGGCGGCGCTCGCGCTGGGGTTGCTCGCGTGCGGCGGCGGGGGGTCCAAGCGACTTCAGGGGAAGTGGCACGGCCTGCGCGCCGAGGGCGTCGCCGTCGCGTCGCAGGCCTCGGCGAACTCGTTCGCCACGGGGATGACCCTCGAGGTCTCCGGCGACTCCATCACGGTGACGACCCCGCACGACAAGCAGGCGGGCCGCTACAAGGTGGTGCGCGAGGACAAGTCGACGCTGGTGCTGACGACGGACAAGGACGGCCCCAAGGAACCGCAGACCTTCACGTTCGTCGACGACAAGACGGTCAAGTGGCTGGTCATGGACGGTGAGCTAATCGTCTTCGGCAAGCAGTGACCGATGCGCGAGGGGAAACCTAGCTTCACGGCGGCGGGGGTCGCGGCGGCGCGCGCCGTCGCCGGCGTGGACCCCGTGGCGCAGGGGCTCGTCGACGGGACGCTCGCGTGGCTCGTGCGCCTGGGCCGCTCGGGAAGGGTGCCGGCGGCGGCACTGAACCTGGCGACGCTCGGTCTGCTGGACCACATCGAGATGCGCACGCGCGCGATCGACGCGGCGGTGCGCGAGGGCGTCGCCGGCGGCGCGACGCAGCTCGTGATCCTCGGGGCGGGGCTCGACGCGCGCGCCTGGCGCATGGCGGACCTGTGCAACGTGCACGTGTTCGAGGTGGACCACCCGTCGACGCAGGCGTTCAAGCAGGCGCGCGTGGGCGGGCGGCGGCCGACGGCGCGCGACGTGCACTTCGTCGCCGTGGACTTCGCGCGCGACGACCTCGGGGACGCGCTCGCCGGCGCCGGCCACGACCCGGCCGCGCCCACGTTCTGGATATGGGAGGGCGTCACCATGTACCTGCCGCGCGAGGCGGTGCGGGCGACGCTCACGGTGGTGGCGGACCGGTCGGCGGCGCGCAGCCGGATGGCCGTGACGTACGCGACGCCCGAGGCGACGCCCCTCGGCCCGGCGGCGGTGCGCGTCGCCAACGTCGCGTTCCGCGTGATGGGCGAGGCGATCATCGGGCTCATGGCGACGGCGGACATGCACACGGAGCTGGCGGAGGCCGGCTTCCAGGTGATCGACGACACGCCCGCATCGGAGTGGGGCGCGCGCTACGGAGGCAAGAAGCGCCGCCTCCTCCTCGTCGACGAGCGTCTCGCGGTCGCCCTCAGCGACGCACCGACTCGCGCGTCACGCGCAGCGTGAGCGTCTGATCGGCCCGGCGCACGCCGAGCAGCACGTCGTCGGCCACGGGCCCCTGCAGCTTCGCGCGCGCCTCGTTCATCGACGCGACGTGCGCGCCGTCCACCGTGAGGATCACGTCCCCCGGCGCGAGCCCCGCGCGCTCGGCCTCGCTGCCCTCGACCACGTGGACGACGACGACCTCCACGGGCGCGTCGGTCTCGCCCAGGGTGACGGCCACGTTGCCGCTCGCCCCCGGCTCCTTCGACGTCGCCTCGTCGCCCTCGTCGCGCGAGAGCACGATGTGCACGCGGTCCGTCGTGCGCCCCGAGACCACCTTCACGTCGCGCACGTGCGCGCGGCCGACGTCGGGCGCGTACGCCTCCAGCGTCAGCGTGCCCTCGGGCAGCTCGCGGAGCGCGAAGTGCCCGTGCGAGTCGGCCACGGCGACGCCGGCCGGGGTCGACCCCACCGCGAGCCACGTCGGCACGTGCCCCTGCGCCACGCGCGCGCCCGGCACCGGGTCCCCCTTCGCGTCGACCACGTCGCCCTCGACGGCGCCCTCCTCTCCGAGCTCGACGCGCGGGATCTCGAAGGCCCGCCGCCCCTGGCTGTCCGGGATCGCCAGGGTGCGCGCGACCGGCGCGTACCCCGCGGCGCGCACCTGCAGCTTCGCGTCGCCCGGCGCGAGCCCACCGAGCGAGAAGGCGCCCGATGCATCGGTGCGCGCGCGCCGCACGCCGAGGTCCGTGTAGAGGGTGACCTCGGCGTCTGCGACCGCGTCGCGCCCGCGCGCCATGACGACCTCGCCGGTCGCGCTCTCGGCCGGCGACAGCGCCACCCGCAGCGACTCCTCGCTTCCGTCCGTCGTCACCACCTTCGGCGCGCGTCCCGGGGCGCTCACCTCGATGCGCAGAGGAAGCCCGCGCGCGCGCTTGAGCGCCGTCGCGCCGTCATGACCGGTGAACGCCGTCGTGCGCAGCGGCACGTCGGCCGTCAGGGAGCTCGCGCTCACCTGCGCCGCGTCGAGCGGGTAGTCGCGCTCGTCGACCACCGTGACCGGCAGCGGATCGCGCGCCTCCGGCAGCGTCACCTTCACCTCTTTCTTGCCGCCCTCGGGCACCGCGACCGTCATGTGCACGTCCGGCTGCGTGTCGTCGCCGTCGACGCCCGCCGTGAGGCTCACCTCCTCCGGGAGCGCCGCGAACGCGAAGGTCCCGTCGGTCGCCGTGCGCGTCGTTCGCTCGAGCGATCCGCGCGTCGCGCTCACCGTCACACGCGCCCCCTCGACCGGCCGGTCGCGCGCGTCGACGACGGTGCCCTCGAGCGCGCCGCCCGCGTGCATCACGACCTCCACGTGCGCCTCGCCCCCGGGCGCGAGCGTCACGACGTCGCTCTGCGCCTCGACGTACTGCGGGTGATGCACGATGGCGCGGATGCGCCCCGGCGACGCGGGGCTCGCGCGGAACTCCCCGCCAGCGTCGGTCACCCACGGCTCGACCGGCGTCGCGCGCACGGCGGCCGCCGCCCCCGCGAGCGGCGCCTCCACGACGGCGCCCTCGTGCGGGATCGGCGGCACCGGCCCCGGCACGACCCCGAGCTGCCCCATCGGCAGCAGCGGCGCAGGCCCGGAGAGCATCGCCTCGAAGTGCGCCGCCTGGAACCCGGCGCGTCGCGGATCGTCGACGATGGGCGCCCCGCTCGGATCGGTGCCGACGATCTCGATCGTCGCCCCGTCCACGGGGTAGCCGCGCGCGTCCACCACGTGCCCCGTGAGCGTCCCGGCGCGCACGAGCACCACGCGCATCTCGGCCGGCGGCGGATCGGCGACGGCGATGCCCCCGCGCGTGACGAAGCCCTCGGCGCGCACGCCGAGTGTCGCGCTCCCCGGCGCGATGGGCCCGAGCCGCGCGTGCCCCTTCGCGTCGGTCGTCGCCTCGAGCGGGAACGGCGAGAGCCCGCCCTCGGCCAGCGTCACGCTCGCCGAGCGCACCGGGTCCGCGTCGTCGCCGTCGCCGTCGGTCACGCGCACCGCCACGAAGCGCCCCGGCTCCACGCGGAGCACGACGCTCTTCTCCTCGCCGCGCGCCAGCAGCACCCCGAGCTCTATCGGCGACACGCGATCGCCTGCCGTCGCGCGCAGCGCGTAGCTCCCCGCCGCCAGCGCGCCGATGCGCACGTCGCCCTTCGCGTCCGCCGTCGCCGATCGCGCCGGCCAGAGCGTCGCCCCCGCCGCCTCGACGCGCGCACCGGCGACCGGCGCCCCGCCCTCGTCGACGACGTGCACGGAGATCGTCCCGAGCTTGCGGAGCACGAGCCGCGCCGTCTCCCCGTCGTGCTCCACGCGCGCGCTCTCTTCCTCGTATCCCGGCGCACGCGCGATCACGCGCCACGGCCCCGCCGCGAGCCGCCCGACGCGCGCGCTGCCGTCGCTCCCCGTCCGCGCCCCCACCGGCAGCGGGTCCCCCGGCTCGAGGACCTCGACGTCCGCGCCCGCGAGCACCGCCCCCGCCTCGTCGTGCACGAGGGCGAGCACGACGTGCTCCGGCACGAGCTCCATCGTCACCGCGCGCGTCCCCGCCTCCACGACGAGCCGGCTCGACGCGCGCGCGCGCCCCGGCGCGTCCGCGAGCAACCACGCTTCCCCTCGCGGCAGCGCCGCCAGGTGCGCGCGGCCCGCGGCGTCCGTCTCGCGCGCATCGGCCAGGTAGGCGCGCCCGTCGACCATCGCCAGCGCCCGCACGTGCGCCCCCGCGAGCAGCGGCCCGTCCGGCCCGTCGCGCACCGTCACGTCGAGCGCCCCGTCCCGGTCGCGCACGTCCTCCGGCACCGGTGGGGCCACGAGATCGCGCACCACGTCGTGCACCGTCGCCCCCGGCAGCCCCCCGATGCAGAGCACGACGGCCAGCCAGGCAGCGGCGACGCGCGCCCAGCGCAGCCATGTGTCGCGGGGGAGGGGCCCCGCGACAACAGCGGGATCGAGAGACGGCGGCACCCTGTCGGAGAGCGTAGGCGGCCGGGCCGCCGCGGACCAACGTTCGGCCACGGCCCTGCTACGATTGACGATGGTGGGGCAGCCGGCCTCTTTCATCGGTGTCGCGCTCGCGGGCGCGGCGCTCCTCGTCGCGTGCGGCAGCGAGTCGATGCCGCCGGTGCTCGGCGGCACGGCCGGCGGCGACGCGGGGGCGTCCGACGGCGGCCCGCTGTCCTTCGGCGACGCGAGCCCGATCATCAAGAACTGCGGCGTCGGCCCCGACGGCGGCGTGTGCGCGTGCGCCGACGAGCCGCTCGCCGTCGACCCGCCCACGCTCTACTACGTGCTCGATCGCTCGGGCAGCATGGCCGAGCTGAACAAGTGGAACACCGTCCGCACCGTCCTCGAGAACGTCGCCATCCAGCTCGGCGGACGCGCGGCGTTCGGCGCGGCGGTCTTCCCCGACCCCAAGGCCGACAACTGCGCGGTCGGCAAGCAGGTCTTCGCCCCCGCGATCGGCGACGCCCTGAACGGCCTCGCCGGCCCGGTCGACCACGCGCTCTTCTACACGCTGAGCCTCATCACGGCGAGCGGCGGCACGCCGACGGCGGCGACGCTGCAGGCCCTGCTCCCGGGGCTCAAGTCCAACAAGGGCAAGACGTACGTGGTCCTCGCGACCGACGGCGGCCCGAACTGCGACCAGAACACCTCGTGCAACGCGTCGATGTGCACGCTCAACATCGAGAGCGACGACGGCTGCACGCCGACGGGCACCAACTGCTGCACCCCCCAGGGGTTGCCGGGCTCGAGCCAGCTCTCGTGCCTCGATGCGCAGCCGACGATCGACGCGGTCACGGCCATCGCCGCCGCGGGCATCCCCGTGTACGTCGTGGGCGTTCCCGGCAGCGAGCCGTACGCGCAGCTCCTCGACGCGCTCGCGACCGCGGGCGGCACGGCGCGCTCGAGCGAGCCCCTCTACTACGCGGTGTCCACCTCGGACGAGAAGGCGCTCTACGCCGCGATGTCCAAGATCGCCGCGAAGGTCGCGGGCTCCTGCACGCTGACGCTCGACAAGGCGCCGCCCGACCCCTCGCTGGTCAACGTCTTCCTCAACGGCAGCGCGATCCCGCAGTCGGGCGCGGATGGCTGGACCCTCTCCGGCACGACCGTGACCATCCTCGGCGCGAGCTGCCAGGCCATCCTCGACGGCGACGTCCTCGACGTCCGCGTCGTCGCCGGCTGCCCGACGCTCACGCACTGACCGCGACGGTCAGTGGACCGTGTACCAGCGTCCTTCGTGCTCGATGACCGGAACGCCTGGGCGCACGTGCGGGGGCACTTCGTCCTCGTCGCCGGGGATGCCCTTCTCGCGCTCCATGCGCTCGCGCGCGGCGGCCTCGGCGGCGTCCATCTCGGCCTCCTCGCGCGCCCACTGCTCGAGCTTGAGCTTCGCGCGCCTGCGGCGCTTCACGAACGCGACGACCGCGAGCACGCTGATGAGCCCCCAGAGCGCCGTGCCGCCCGTCACCGCGGGCAAGAGACCGAAGCGATGGCCCACGTCGAGCCGCCACTCGTACTCGAGCTTGCGCAGGTCCGTGTCGTACGCATCGCCGAGCGCCCGGTCGAACGCCGTCCCGGCGCGCACCCGCTGCACGAGCGATCCGAAGCGCGCGCGGTCGTCGTCGCGCATCAGGAAGCGCACGACGTCGGCCGACTCGGCGTAGGCGATGCCCGCCTCCGAGCCCTCCGCGGGGAAGCCGCGATCGAGGTCGTCGAACGGCACGAGCGACTTGGCGAGCGTCGCCTGCCAGAGCGTCTGCAGGCGCGCCGTCCACGCCTCGCCCGACTCGTGCACCGCCAGCCCCTCGTCGAACCATCGCGGCACGTGCCGCCCGCCCACCGCGTCCGACAGCGCCAGGTGCATCAGCTCGTGGCGCGAGAGCTCCGGCAGGTCCGTGGCCTCCCAGGTTCGCGGCGCCTGCAGCGAGAGGATCGCCAGGTGCAGCGCCGGCCACGCGACGCCGGACGCGTACACCGGCACCGGCGCCCCCTCCGGCGCGAGCCCCTTCATCTGCTCCGGATCGCGCGCGATGCGCACCAGCGCGTGATCGAGGACCGGCTGCCCCAGGTCGCCCGCGATGCGCGTGCGGAACTCCTCGGCATCGGCCGCGAGCGAGGTGGCGCGGTCACGCACGCTCGAGGGGAACTCGAGCACGAGCCAGCCGTCGTCGATGCGCTGGAAGTCCGCGGGAAGGGCCGGGAGTTTCGCCGCCGTCGGCTGCACCACGACGCCCACGTCGCGCGGGGCCGTCGAGTCGGCCTCCGGCTCCGCCGCCTGCCCCTGCTGCTGCTGCTGCGCGCCCGCCGCGGGTGCCCAGGAGGCGAGCGCCAGCAGGGTCGCGACGAGCAGCAGGAGGCGGGCGAGCAGCGGGCGCATCTAATGCGGGACCTGCATCTCAAGATGGATCGGCACCGGGCCATTGTCTCGTGTGGCGAAGTACACCGCGCCGCCCGCGAATGCCGCAGCACCGAGAGCGCCCCAGAACCAGCCGGATTCGTAGAAGGCACGCTTCTTGGGGGGCTCTGTGACGGGCGCCGGCTCCTCGTGCGTGGCGAGCGCCGGGGCCTGCATGGGGCCCGTGGGCGGGGGGGCCGGCGGCGCTATCCCGACCGTGCCGGCAATCGCCTGAGCCGCGCCTCCCCACTGCAGCGTCCGGGCGTCGTCGGGCACGTACGTCGTCGCGTCGAACGACCCCGTGTCGGCCCGGAAGACGCGGGCCACAGGCAGGCCGCCCTCCATGTGGACGACGACGAGCGCACGCGCGTTCAGCTTGTGCGCGAGGTCACTCAGGGCGGCGACGGACGCGGGATCCTCGGCGGCGACGCCCGGCGCGCTCTCGGGCGGCACGGGCGCTCCCAGGCCGAGGGACTGCGCGAGGGCCCGCGCCGCCTCGGCCGCCCCGGACATCGCCACGACGAGCGCCGCGGGCTGCGCGGCGGGGGTCGGGGCCGCGGTCTGGGTCGTGGTCGGCGCCCCGGCGGGGGTCGGGGTCGCGGTCGTGGCCGCTGGCGGAGGCGGCAGCGGAGGAAGCGGCGCCGGTTGATCCGCGAGCGCCGGCGCGGCGGCGGCGGTCATCACGAAGAAGCCCAGGGCGATTGCGACGCGTCGCATGAAGAAAGCTCCTTGATTGGATGCGCGGCAGAGGCCGGCCATCGCTGTAGCACACGGCTGTGCCCCCCTCAGCGGGGGACCAGCGCCTCCACGATGGCGCCGAACGCCGGCGCCCGCTCGCCGATCGCCGCCCGCAACGGCGCCTCGCGCAGCATGGCGACCCCGACCGCCGCGACGACCACCGCGATGGGAGGCCCGACGAGCGCGATGCTCCGCCGCGACACGAGCGACCGCCGCGACGCGAAGAGCGCGGCGAGCGCGAAGGCGAGCACGTCCACCACCGTCCCCGCGGCCGCGTACGACACTTCGTCGTGCGACGCCGCCCGCACGAACCGCACGCCCACCGCGAGCAGCACGATGCCGACGGCGGCGCCGAGCGCCAGGAGCAGCACGCGCCGCCCTCCCTCGGGCATCATGCGCGCGATGTTGAAGACGCGAACGCACACGAGCGCGTCGCCCACGGCGAACGCGAGCGCCCCGAAGGCGAAGGTGACACCCGCGAGCCCGTGATGGTGCGTCGTCGCGCGCAGCACGCTGCCGAAGAGCGAAAGCCCGACGAGCAGCACGGCCATCCAGAGCGTCATCACGTAGAGCCGCAGCCCCGCGCCCGCTCCGGCGAAGGCCCGCAGCCCCTCGCGCGCCCCACGCAGCACGACGACCGCGGCGAGCATCGGCAGCAGCGCCGCCGCGGCGAGGCCGATCCAGGCGTGCGTCCTGCCGACGTCCCCCGCGTCCGACGACGCGACGCGCAGGGCCGCCGGAACGACGCACGCGAGCGCCGCGACGGCCGCGAGGCCCACCGCCGTCCCGAAGCGCACGAGCAGAGCCGATCCCCCTTCGTCGGCTCGAGCGGGCGGCGGAGGCGCGGACCCGGGCATGGCGGCGCGCGCCAATGTAGCAGTACGAGTCCCGCACGCTCGCAAGAGTTCGGACTCGAACACCAGACGCTAGAACGGGTCGGGCGAGAAGTAGGGCGGCAAGCGGAAGAGCGCGTCCGCGCGCGCCAGGGCTTCCGCGTCGCGCGCCGCGAGCATTGCGAGGCGCGCCGCGTCCCCCGCCCCGAGCGCGCCGTACGCGATGGCCGACAGCGCACGTCGATCGAGCGTCAGATCCGGCTCGTCGCGCGCCGGCTCGACCGCGGCTCGTCCGTCCTTCACGTTCAGCCGATACCTCTGCCCCTGGACCTCGAGCGCGAGCGAGCCCTCCGCGGCCCATCCGCGCGCCGACAGCCCCGCTTCGACCGCGAGCATGCTCACCATGGGCCCCGCGGCGACCTCGCCGAGCACGTGCTCGACCTGCGCGTCGCCGAAGCGCCCCGCGTCGGCGTCCACCAGCGCGCGGTCGATGGGGTCGTCGCTCGCGACGTCGACGCGCACCTCGCTCACCTGATCGCGCTGCGCGCCCAGGACCGCCCAGAGCGATCGCTCCGCCGCGTCCGTGCGCGCCGCCATCTCGTCGACGACGAGCATCGTCTGCGCGTGCGGCTCGCTCTGCACGAGCGACCACGCGACGTAGCCCTCGACGCCGTGCGCGCCCTCGACGACGAGCCACACGCGCCGCTCGTTCGCCAGCCGGTGCTCCCACACGCGCTCGCCGCGCACGAGCGATCCGGTCCGGCGCTTCGCCACGTGCTCCCAGCACGCCTCCAGTGCGCCGCGGTCCGCCCCCGTCGCCGCGCGCGCACGCAGCTCGGGCCGAGCGCGGGGGGCGATCGACGCCGGGTGCAGCCGCAGCCGGCGGTAGCTGCTCGTCGTCGCGAATCCCGCGCGCCCGTAGAAGCCCTGACGGAACGCGTAGAGCACCGCCACCGCGTCCCCGCGCGCCGCGGCCGCGCGGCAGAGGTGCTCGAGCATCGCGCTGCCCACGCCGCGCCCGCGCGCCTCCGGCGCCACGCCGATGCTCGCGATGCCCCCGACGCGCACGCGGACCCCGCCGAACCACGCCTCGAGCGGGAAGAGAAAGGCGTGCCCCAAGAGCGCGGCCCCCTCGCTGGCCACCCACAGATCCTCGAAGCGGCCGAGCGGGTTGCCCGTGAAGTTGCGCACGCGCGCATCCCTCCCGCGCGGGTCGGGGAACGCGCTCGCGTGCACGTCGAGCAAGCGGTCGAGGTCTGCCTCTCGTGCGGTCCGGAAGGTGAGAGCCATTGCGCGTCTGGTGTGCCCTTCGGGCCGTCGGCCCGCCTTCGGCGGGACCTCAGGCCAGCCGGACGCGCTGGCCCGGCACGCGCCCCTCGTGATACGGGCTGGGTGGGGAGATGTCGAGCGGCACTTCCGACCCCAGGAACGAGGAGGGCAGCCGTCTGGGCGGAGCCCGGGCCGACTTCGTCGCCTCGCTCGGGCGCAAGATCCAGGGGGCTCGCGAGCTGCTCGCGCAGCTGGAGGACGACCCCACCTCCCGGCCGGCGCGCGACGAGCTGCGCCGCCGGATGCACGCCCTGGGGGCGGGGGCGCGGATGCTCCGCTTCGACGCGATGGCGCGGTCCATCGGCGACGTCCTCACGGTGCTCGAGCGGGCCTCGATGTCCGGGATGCTCCGCGAGCAGGACGTGGCCTTCGTCGCGCAGGTGGTCGACGATCTTCCGGCGCTCGCGTGGGGAGAGTCGCTCCCGCGCGAGCCGGTGACCGCCGCGCCTCCCGCGGGCGACGAGTCGGAGCCCGAGCGTGACGTGGCCCCCGTGTCGGCCCTCGTCGTGGGCGCCGAGGAGCTCGCCGAGGCGCTGACCGAGGACGGGGCGTCGGCGGCGCGGCCGTTCGAGTGCGAGCGGACGAGCGACGTCCAGAGCGCGCTGCAGCTCGCACGCGCCTTCGCGCCCGACGTGCTCGTCGTCGACGCCGACCTGACCGGCGCGAACGAGCTGGTCGAGGCGCTGCTCGACGACCCGCTGACCGAGCCGGTGCCCATCGTCGTCGTCGGCACGTTCGGCTCGCAGGACGAGTCGGCGCGCTTCGTCGCGCTCGGGGTGGCGAAGGCGCTCGCCAAGCCCGTGCCGCCGTCGCTCCTGCGCACGGCGTGCGAGGAGGTCCTCGACTCGCGCGAGGGCCGCACCGTGCGCGTCACGCTGGGGGAGCCGACGCTCGAGCAGCTCGCCGACCGGCTCGCCGAGGAGATCAAGCGCGCCCTCACAGGCAGCGTGGACCGGCCGGCGCTCTCGTGTCGCGTTCCGCTCGGCGAGGGGACCGAGGTGCTCGGCGCGCTCTGGGGCGCCATCGCGCGTGTGCAGGAGATCGTCTCGCAGCGCACCGGCGGCGCCGTGCGCTTCGGCGGCGACGCGCCCGAGGGAGCCATCGCTCTCGCCCCGTGGCTGCACCAGGATCTGCCGGGGGCCGACCGGCTCGCGGGGCGCGGGCGAGGCGCCGCGGCCGACGTGCGACTGCAGGGTCGTCGTGTCGTCGTGGCGGACGACGACCCGGGCGTCACCTGGTTCATCTCCGACCTGCTGCGCACCGCGGGCTGCGAGGTGCACGAGGCGCTCGACGGCCTCTCGGCGCTGACGACGGCGTACCGCGTGCAGCCCGAGCTCGTCGTGAGCGACATCCTCATGCCGGGCATGGACGGCTTCGCGCTGTCGCGCGCGCTGCACCGCGACGTCGCCCTGCGCGACGTGCCGGTCATCCTGCTCTCGTGGAAGGAGGACCTGCTCCAGCGCGTGCGCGAGCTCGGCGCGAGCGCCGCGGCGTACATGCGCAAGGAGAGCGACTCGCGCGCCGTGCTCGCGCGGGTGCGCGAGGTGCTCCGGCCGCGCGCGCGCATCGAGATGCGCCTGCGCGGCGACGGCGAGGTGCGCGGGCGGCTCGACGGCGTCACGGCGCGACTGCTGCTCGAGCTCGTCGGCTCCATCCGGCGCGACGCGCGCGTGGCCGTGCGCGACGCGAGCTACCTCTACGAGATCGAGATCCGCGACGGCTCGCCGCGCAAGGCGACGCGCACGGCGTCCGACGGCGGCTACCAGAGCGGCGAGCGGGCGCTCGCGAGCCTGCTCGGGGTGGGAGCGGGACGGTTCGTCGTGTCGCCGAGCCGCGAGGCGATCCGCGGGGAGCTGACCGGGACGCTCTACGAGCAGCTCGCGCGCCCCATCGCGGCGGCGCGCGGGGCGCTCGCGGCGGCGACGGGGGCGCGCACGATGAACGTCGAGCGCATCACCATCGACGAGGAGGCGCTCGAGGAGTACCTGCGGGCGACGCCCGAACCGGCGCGCGCGCTCATCAAGCGGCTGGCGCACGGAGACTCGCCGCGACAGATGCTGCTCGCGGGAGAGGTGCCGCCCAGCCTCTTCGAGGACGTCGTGTCGGACCTCGCCGCGCGCGGGGCGATCCGCGGGGTGGCGGGCGTGGGCGGCACCGACGTGCTGACGCCCGCGGTGGACGCGGCGCTCTCGGTGCTGCGCGGCGCTCCCAAGCGCACGCAGACGCTGCCGCCCAACGCGCGCCCGAGCGTGCTCCCGGCCATGGTCGCCATACCCGTGCGGCCGCCGCAGGCGAAGGCCGTGCAGTCCGCCCCGGCGACGTTGCCCGAGGCGGGGCGCGCGGCTCGCCCGCCGGTGCCGCGGCCGGACTCGGGGAAGTACGAGTCGTTCAAGCTGAGCGAGCCTCCCCCGCCGCCGCCGGCGCCGGCGTCTGCGCCGGTCATCGAGGAGCAGCCGGTCCCGTCGTCGCTCGAGGACGCGGTGATGCGCGAGATCAGCGACCGGTCGCCCGAGCCGGGCATGACGCACAGTACGTCGAACCCGCCGCCCATCGTGGAGCCGAGCGAGCTTCGCCCGCGCTCGTCGAACCCGCCCGCGGTGGTGACTCCGGAAGAAGAGGAGCCGCTGCCGTCGATCCCGCCGGACGCGATCGTGCCGGGCGCCAGCTCGGGCGAGGAGCAGGCCGCCGCGCCCGTGTCGGCGAGCGCGCCGGGGCTGCGGGCCGCGCCTCCGGTGGAGCCGGTTCACGACACGGCGGTGGACGCGCCGGTCGCGCAAGCCAAGCCAGCGCCCCCGCCGCCCCTCGATCGCACGCTGCCGCTTCCGATCCCCCGCCCGGCGCCCAAGCCCGCGCCTCCACCCCTGCCGACGCCCGCCCGACAGACCGCTGCGAAGGCCCCCCCGGCCGCCGCCAAGGCTCCCGCTGCTGCGCCCGCGGCGCCGCGAAGGCGCATCCGCTGGGGCGTGGTCCTCGCGTTCCTCCTGCTCGGCTTCGCGGTGGGCGCGGTGATCAACGCGACGCATCCGGAGGAGGCGGCGCCCGGGCCGTCCGCGGTGTCCATCGGCGCGTCCGGGTCACCCATCGTCGAGAAGCCCAGCGCGAGCGCGGCGCTGATGCCGACGGCGCCTGCGTCCTCCAGCGTCGCCGTGCCGGTGTCGCCTTCGGCGTCTGCGTCGGTGTCCGCATCGGCTTCGACTGCGCCGGGCGCACCGTCGGCCAGCAGCAGCGTCGGTGACGACATCCCGCTGGGCGCCGAGGTGCCCGCCGGGTACGGGCTCGTCGAGGTGCACGCGGCGCCGGGCTCGCGACTGCGCATCGACGGCGCGGTCGTCGCGAACGGCCCGAGCGCCTCGCTCGTGGCGGCGCCCGGCTATCACGAGGTGCGGGCCGAAAGGGACGGGCGGACGACGAAGCACGTGGTCGAGGTCCGCGCGGGCAAGATCACGCGAGTCGACTTCCTCGCCCCATGAGGTAACGAGCGTCCCGTGGGCCAGACGATGCGGCTCCTGCTGGTCGCGATGGCGGCGGCCCTCGTGCCCGGGTGCACCTGCGGCCGCGGGTCGCAGACGACCCCGGCGCCGGAGCCGCCGGGCACGTCCGCCGCCAGGGCGACGACGGACGGCGACGCGGGGGCGGGCTCGGCGCGGCCCGTCGTGCTCGACGTCGTGCGCGACCTGCACGCGTGCGCGCTCGGGCATCGCGGCGTCCTGCTCGACTTCGGCGACCCGTCGATGAGCGACGACGTCCACCCGGGCTCGATCGCGCCCGGAGTCGACGAGCTGGTGGAGCACGAGGGCGCGACGTGGATGCGCGTGCGCTCGCGCGCCGTGACCGCCTCCTTCTACTGGCCGGCCGTGGCCGCGGCCGACGCGCCTCCGGAGGCGAGCACCTACGTCGAGGCGCGCGTGCGCGGGCTCACGGCGCGCGGCGCCGTCGTGCTGATCGACGGCAAGACGGTCGGCTCGTGGAGCCTAGGCCGCAGCGAGCCGCGCGTCGTCGTGGCGCGCTCGCTGGCGCCGCTCTCGCTCACCCCCGGGGCGCACGAGCTCACGCTGCGCTTCGTCGGAGGCCCGCGCACCGGGGAGGAGCCGCTCGCCGAGATCGACTGGGCGCACGTCGGCGTCGGCGAATCCGGCGAGCCCTACGCGGCCCCCACGCGGTCCGACGTGATGCTCGACGCGACCGTCGGCGGCGCGTCCAAGCGCGCCCTCTCGCTGCGCGCGCCCGGGTTCGTGCGGTGCTCGGGGTGGCTGCCGGCGGACGCGACGCTCGAGGCTTCGCTCGCGACGCTCGGCGGCGGCGACGCCGAGGTCGAGGCGCGCCTCATCCGCGACCGGCGCCCGCCCGTGGTGCTGGCGACGGCGCACGTCGAGGGCGGCGGAACGGAGTGGGTGCCGTGGTCGGTGCCCGTGACGGGCCTCGACGGCGACGGCGCGCTCTCCTCGCTGGAGCTCGTGGTGAAGCGCGCGCCCAAGGGCACGCGCGTGCTGCTCGGCGAGCCGCGCGTGGTGGCGACCGAGTCGGCGCCGCTGCCGGCGGCGCCCCCGCTGCGCGGCGTGCTCCTCGTCGTGCTCGGGAGCACGGGCGCCAAGGCCCTCGCGCCGTGGGGCGGTCCGCACGCGGTGCCGGAGCTCACGCGCCTCGCGGGGGCCGGCACGCTCTTCGGCGCCAACCGCGCGTCGAGCACGCTGCCGTCGGCTGACGTGGCGTCGATGCTCACTGGCCTGTCGCCGCGCGCGCTCTCGCTGGACGACCCCGACGCGCGCCTGCCGCACGGCCCCACGACGGTCGAGGACGCATGCCACCAGGCCGGCGTCGCGACGGCGATGTTCACCGCCGACCCGACGACGGGCGCCGCGTTCGGCTTCGCCCGCGGCTGGGACGCGTTCGCTCCGCACGACCCGCTCGACGGCGCGCCGGCGGCCGCCGTGTTCGACGACGCCGCGGCGTGGATCGACGCGCACAAGGCGGACCGCTTCTTCGTCGTCGTGCACGCGCGCGGCGGGCACCCGCCGTGGGACGCGACGCCCGAGGAGCTCAAGACGATGCCGCCCGAGGGCTATCTCGGCATCGTCGAGCCCGCGCGCGCCGGCGAAATGCTCGCCAAGTCGCGCAAGCACCCTGGGCGCTTCAAGGACGAGGACCGCGTGCGCGCGTGGGCGCTCTACGACCGCGCGATCGACGCGCACGATGCGGCGCTCGGCCGGCTGCTCGCGGGGCTGCGCGCGGCGGGTCGCGAGGAAGACACCCTGGTCGTCGTCACGAGCGACGCCGCGCCGACGGCCGGCCCCCCGCTGCCCTTCGTGGACACCGAGACGCTCGACGAGCCGCAGCTCGCGACGCCCCTCGTGGTGCGCTGGCCGGGGGCCGACGCGCTCGCCGGCCGGCACGTCGATGCCCCGAGCAGCCCCGTCGACCTCGCCCGCACCGCGCTCGGCGCCCTGGGCCTCGCGCCGCCCGCGGCATTCGGCGGCGTGGACCTCGCGGCCCTCGCACGCGGCGCGCTCGTCCCCGCGCAGCGTCCGATGACGGCCACGCGCGGAGGCCGCTTCTCGGTGCGCTGGGGCCCGTTCGTCCTGCTCGGCGCGCGCGAGCGCGAGACGCGCATGTGCGATCTCTCGCTCGACGCCGCGTGCGTCGCCGACGTGCGCGCGACGACGCCGCTGGCCCTCGAGCCGCTTCACCGCTGGGCGATGCACGCGCTGTCCGCGCCGGACGCGCCGGCCCCGTATCCGCGCGAGCCCGCCGTCCTCGACGAGCACACGACGGCGGTCCTCGTGCGCTGGGGCCGCGGCGGGGGCGACGAGCGCGAATCGCCCGACGAGCGCTGACGGCAGGCCCCTTGCTTCAGGTCCTCCCGCGACACCATCCCCCACGGAGGAGCCTTGCCATGTCCACCCCGCGAACCCTGGTCCTCGCCGTCCTCGCAGCCGCCGCGCTGTCCGGGTGCGTCGTGGAAGAGCGCACGACCGCAGCCCCGGCTCCCCGCTGCCACGGCGCGGAATGGGTGGAGGGCCACTACGGCCCGCGCGGCGCCTGGCACCGCGGCCACTGGCGCTGTCCTGGCGTGGTCGAGGTCGTCGAGGTCGACTAGCCGGTCTGGACGCGCCGTTCAGCGCGTGGACGCGCTCGCGTCCGGGTCAGCTCGGCGGAGAGAGAGGGATTCGAACCCTCGGTACCGTTGCCGGTACACATGATTTCCAATCATGCACCTTCGACCACTCGGTCATCTCTCCAGAGGTCCCTCGCAGAGCGAGGGCTCAGCGGAGAGCGTGGGATTCGAACCCACGGTACCCTCACGGGTACACCTGATTTCGAATCAGGCACCTTCGGCCACTCGGTCAGCTCTCCGCCGCGCAACCTGCTAGGACCGCAGCAGATTGTCAAGCGGGGGCTTCGGAGCCCCTGGCGGACCAGGGCAAGGGAGAGCGCCTGGCGGCCAGGCCCAGGGCGCAGTTGCGGGCGCCCGAGCACCTGCTGCGGACGCCCCAGCACCACGTGCTCACGGCCGAGCACGGCGTGCTCAGGCCCGAGCAGCGTCTGCTCATGACCGAGCAACGCCTGCTCATGACCGAGCAACGCCTGCTCATGACCGAGCAACGCCTGCTCATGACCGAGCAACGCCTGCTCATGACCGAGCAAC
>Ga0335082_10003660_pt1 | contig 16737 bp, 19 predicted proteins | sample Lox_Sample_41_FD_206718 | JGI IMG/M metagenome (GOLD analysis project Ga0335082, IMG submission 206718) | Soil microbial communities from Loxahatchee National Wildlife Refuge, Florida, United States - Lox_Sample_4.1 | ecosystem: Environmental > Terrestrial > Soil > Wetlands | place: USA... | reverse complement strand
GCCGGAAAAGAGGTGTTACAATCCGCCGACGCAGTAGAGAACGGACGAGAATATCGCGAGGGCAAAAGCGGGAATGCCGGTGGCGGAAGCGGCGATGAAAGTCGAGAAGAACTTCTTCGATTTGCTGGTTGCCCAACGGGAGCTTACCAGCGCTGAAGCAGACGCCAAAAGAGTCCAAGCCAAATGGCTGACGGCGAGCAACTCGGGGACGCCAATTGTTTCGACGGTACAAGAGACGGACATGCTCGGCGCCGAAAAGGCAGTCCTGCTCTCAACCGGCAAGGTGCAGGAGCTGACCGCCTCACTCAACCAAATGATTGGTCTGCCGCAGGAAACAAAGCTGGAACTCATCCCGCCCCCACCTTTAGTCGAAGATATATCGCAACAAGCAGCCACGGACAAAGCGGCGGCGAACCCCGCCGTGATTGAGGCAGAGCAGACCGCGATAAAGGCGCATGCGGGCCTAGCGCTGTCAAAATTGACTTATGTTCCCACGGTCGCGATCTTTGGCGGTTACGCTAACGGAAACTTCATTAGCAACACTATTCTGCCCAAAGATTTCACCTATCTCGGGTTCGTAGCCACGTTCACCCTCTTTGATGGCTTCAAGCGCGAGCACGGAGTGAAAGAGGCCAAGGCACAAGCCGAAATGGCAGACCTGGGGGTGCAATTGACCAAGGCCAAAGTGGCGGCCGGAGTCAAGAGCAGCTCTTTGGAACTGGAGCGCTCGCGCCAACTCTATCAATTAGCGCGCCGGATGGTGTCAGCGTCTCAATTCGTTGAGGCGAGCTACAAACCCGACGACCCGGAAGCCGTATCGGCACGGGCAAAAATGGAAGCAGACATGTTTCGGGCTGAGCTCGAATATCGGCAGGCTTACGCGAGGTTGAAGGCTGAGATGGGCGCGCAATAAGCCACGTCTTCGGTTCGTTTGAATTCAATTCTTGGCCAGTGACAGAGCGGTAAACCACTAATATCTGTGATCGCGATGTCGGCGCATCTGTTGCTGAATGGCGCTCGCATCGCTCTTCTTAGGACGCGCCTGATTCACGGTCACTCGCCGCCCGTCAAACATGGTTCCATTGAGGGCCGCGATGGCCGCTTGCGCTTCGGCGTCGCTACTCATCTCAATGAAGGCAAATCCCCGAGGAAGTGCGGTGTCCCGATCTTTGACGATGTTTACGCTCAGTACCTGCCCAAACGCTTCGAAGAGAGTACGCAGAGGTTGTTCTGAGGCGTCGATTGCAAGATTGCCGACAAAAATGTTCTGCATGTCATTTCCAAGGGCTGCTGCCCAGGCTAGATACCAACCGCCAGCTGTAATCTGCGCAGGGAGACGAGAGCCTCGCCCAGGCTAATATCAGGTTTTATGCTCAGCTCCAGCGCGGCCGCGGTGGAAAGATTGAACCTATACTTTTCGCACTCTTCTATGGCACTCGGTGGGCTGAAATTCCACTGCTGACGGACAATATCCTTCCACGATCCCGCCCCAGAGGGCAGCCATCGCAAGACAAAGTCCTGGGTACGGGCAAAGGCCTCTTCTTTAAAGACCAGCCTAATAAGATGAATTGTCTGCGGCTGATCGAACAAGAGTCGAATGGTCTGGGTGCCGGGCATGCCTGCGCGCCAGCCTCGTCCATCTCTCAACAGCGCTTCCTCCACCGGGTATCCTTCAGCCTCGGGAGTGACTTCGACCATGGCGGATTGGTCCAGCTCCAGCCAGCCACGCCCCCGCACGGCGGCACTACTGCGAATCGGAGAAATTAACCTTTTTCGCATAGATGGCAGATTCCCTTCTTCCTGTTGATGGCAAATGCAGCGCGGGCCCGCTAACTTTCCAGCTTTTCCTGACTCTTTCTCAGGCGATCCTTCTCCATCGCCAGCCGCGACTGTGCTTTCTTCAGTTTGATCTTGAGCTTATCGTGCTCTTCCCTCGCTTTCTTGACGCGCTGCTGCGCGGATTTAATCTCGGCGATGGCGTCTTTGTGTACTTTCAGCATTCTCAAGATGCGTGTTTCGGAAGCATGAATATCCGGCTTCCTTCACAAAACCGCTGACCCTCCCGGCTTTGTCCCGGTGAATTATTGTAGACCCGCGAAGGCTTCGCCGACCTGTAATGTGGCACAGGTGGTCTGCTCAACCGTCGGGACGCCAATTTCAAGGGTACCGTTGGTATTTGGATTCCGCCCATGAGTGAACAGGTTCTGGTTCATCAGAATTGACTGCAACAACCGGCCGAGTCGACGCGAGTGATAGCCATTGGAGAAGCGCGGTCCATCCGACCATACGATATCCAACCTCTACAAAACCATTTCGTTGCGGCAGCAAGTCACAAGCTTCTCTCACGGCTTGCCGCAGCGACTCTCCCCACTGAGCGCCATGCTTTTCAGTCACGTACGAATCTTGCAGCGGTTCAAGATGACAAAGCGTGGCGGGCCCACCAGGAAGGCCACGTTCTGCTTCGGATTCTCACTTCTTGATCTCATCACGCCAAGCCAGACAGCCATAGTGGTCCCTTCGAATGTCCATGAGCACCAAATCATAGCGGTCGCGATACCAGATGGAACTGGCCTCCACCAGGTCGGTAGCGGAGATGACTTCTAGGCCATGCAGCGAGAGCGCCTTTTTGCGTAACGTGCGCCGCTCGGCGTTGATGTCCATCAACAGAATGCTAAGTTTGGCGCGCGTGGTGGGCGAAGGCTGTCCAACGTTCATGTCGGATCTCCTCGCGTGAACAGTAGCTTAGGACATGGGCCGCCGTTCAAGAAAAACTCTCTTTGTCACTGGCAGGAGAGCGCGGGTGAGGAGGGCTGAAGATTTTGCTTTCTTCCCATTAGCAGGAAGCGCAAAGAAGAGCTATCTCAACGGTGCGAGATGGCTTCATTATACGCTCAGCCCAATGGATGGGTGTCGCTCAGGAAAATACTTCACCCGGCATGCGGGACAGAGTACGCGTCGGCAGAGTGTTCCGCAGTACCCGTGGCGATCTCCGCTGATTGTGGTTGACCTGCTTGCGGGCGATCTTCAATTTCAGTGCCCGCTCGATCGATCGTAACTCGCTGATCTCCGCCCCGGAAACCAGGGTTGAAGCTCGGCCGGCAGAGCCCATGCGCCCGGTGCGACCGACGCGATGGATGAAGTCCTCCGGAACTTGCGGCAAATCATAGTTGATGACATGCGCGACACTGTCCACGTGGATACCGCGCGAGGCGACATCGGTGGCCACCAGCACCTGGAACTTGCCTTCTTCAAATCCATTCAATGCGCCGTTGCGCTGCGATTGGGAGCGGTCGCCGTGGATCATGGCAGCGGCAAAGCCGTCGCGCACCAGGTTCTTCGCCAGGCGCTCAGTTCCGCGCTTGGTGCGGGCAAAGACGAGTGTCTGCCCCTTCTCCGAGTAGAGTAGTTGCCGCAAAACTTCAGCTTTGTCGGCCTGTGGAACTTCGAAGGCTTGCAGCTCGACGGTGTCGGCCGGCTTCGACGTAGACCCAAGAGCCACGCGGACGGGCTTGCTCATGTATTCGTTCACCAGATTGGCGACTGAAGCTTCCAGCGTTGCCGAGAAGCACAGGGTCTGGCGCTCGCGCGGCAGTGTTGCCACGATACGCCGGATTGGCGGCAGGAAGCCCATGTCGAGCATACGGTCGGCCTCGTCCAGCACCAACGTCTCTACCTGGCGAAGATCGACCAGTTTGCGGCGGAGATAGTCCTCCAGGCGGCCGGGAGTTGCGACCACCACGCGGGCGCCCTGGCGCACCGCCTCAATCTGGCGGCGCTCACTCATGCCGCCGATGATTAGCGCGGCGGAAGAAGCTTTGCGGGAGCGCAGCTTTTCGTACTGCTCATGTACCTGCATGGCAAGCTCGCGCGTGGGCACAAGAATCAGGGCCGAGATTCGGCGCTGCGATTCACCAAGAGCTAAGCGCTCGATGAGCGGGATGAGAAATGCCAGCGTCTTGCCGGTTCCGGTTTGCGCAGTTGCGAGTACATCTTTTCCTTCCAGCGCGGGAGGGATGGCGGACGCCTGGACCGGCGTCGGGTTCGTGAAATGGAGTTGCGCCAATTTCTGCTGGAGCCCAGCGGAGAGGGGCATTTCTTTGAATTGTGTCAAAACGATTCTTCTTTCTGGAGGGGCGTCTCGCGAAATTGCATACGAGATGCGTGTCGCGAAGGTGCTACTGAAGCCGCTCTAGTTGTATTCGGCGCTGAACCAAACGGAAGCAGGATAGGCGGGAATCGGATCGAACTGCGGATCGGATGTCGCTTGCAAGCGGCCGTAGCCAAAAGCGTCTACAAGCACTCTATCACAGGGCAGCCGCGCTTGTCGCGAACGCATAGGACAGCGATGGGTTGTGTGGTAGTGAGCGGTCGTGAAATTTAATCCGCCGACGGCGGGCGCTGCATCAGGCTTTCGACGGCGGCTAACAGTAAGTCCGGCCTGCTGGCTTCAACCGACTGGTTCGCGATGGTGAGCTCTGGCTCGTTCGCTCGAAGCAAAGCGAGTACGGGAGCAGAGCAGTGCTGGCGCATCTCGTCAACAATGGCCTTTTTGTCATCGTGAGGAATGGAATGCCCCATGATGAGCAGATCGTAGCCCGCAGCGCGACATTTCCTCAGCGCCTCTATGTAGCCTCCGGCGGAAGTGACGGTGTATCCGCGCGACTCTAGCAACATCTGGCGGGTGCTCAGAAGAATCGCGCCGTAGGATACAGAAAGGATATGTGGCATCGCCTACTACCTGTTTTTACTGCTTTCCGAAATCGTGGAAGTCGAAACCCTGCGGTTGGCCTTCTTCATCGTAGGTAATCGCCAGATCGGCGACGGGGTGGCTATTCGTTGGGCTTTCAGAGTCTCCGACTTGCTTACGTTGTGCTTTGCGCTGCTCTTTCTCAGCTCGTTTGTCCAGCCGTGCCCGTTCTTTCTGTCGCTTCGTGAAGCTTGTGCGAGAGCTTCCTGCCATAAGAGTAGTGTATATGTTTTGTTTCACTCCAGTTGCGAGGCAATCGAGTCAATATTCCGAGCGGGCTCTCATCTGCATCGGTGCCCTGTATTGTTGCCACGCAGTCTGGATCGGACAGATCTTTAGTTTGGTACCGGACATACGGAAGCTCTTATGTCTGGTATCGTACAGCTCTTAAGTCTGGTATCGAACAGACAAAGGGTGGGGGGGGCGGTAAATTTTTTAGTAATTCTTTCTGTGGGGGGTTGGCCATGGCCTCTGGGTCGTGGCAAGACGAGTTTCCATCTCCGAAGTTTTCCAAAAACGGCATGCGAGTCATTCGTCGGCCGATGCCACCTGCGCATCGGCTTCTGTGCCCAGTCAAAGTGCGCTTGGTGAAATAAACCTATTGATGATCATGATCTCCGGAAGACGCCGGACTTTGTCTTCCGGAGTCCTGGTGTCCTTCAGTGAGAACGGTTTCAGCAAGAAATTCGTGTCGCCTCTGCGAAATTACAAGCAAGTCCAAATGAAAACCCCCAGTCCCAACGTATCGCCCGCGATGAAGGGGTTTGACGAACGCTCAATTTGCGGGTAACACAAGCGGTGCCGGAACGCTCTGCTGACGTCAGACCTATCCCAGCGATGCCGGAACATTGATCTGGACTGATTTTCCAACTGCGATCCCGGTCGTCCAGGACGCGTAAGAACCATTTTAGGAGCGAACGTATATGGTTAGTTATGCCGTTACCAAAGCAACAACCGTTCCACCGGGACTCGCGAGCAGCGATGGTATTTCCCACCCGGATCAGGTCTGGGATTGCCAGCAAGCAGCTCGGTTCCTACGTATCCATCCCAAGACCGTAAAGCGTTTGGCCCGAGGAGGTCAGCTCCCTGGCTTTCGCATTGGCAATCGGTGGCGCTTCCGCTTTTCCGACCTAGACGATTGGGCGCACAGTGAGCTAAGCTCACCTCACTCTTTGCGCCGCGAATAGAGGAGGACTCTTTTGCGGCGAAACACATATCAATTCGGTTGGATTGAAAAACAGAGGAGGTCCAGAGGGCCATCGGTGTGGCTTTGGCGATTTCGTCAAAAGCAAGCCGATGGAGTCTACAAGAAAGTTGCCGTGCAACTCGGGACAGTCCAGGATCTCAGGAGCGAAGCTGAGGCGTGGAGGAAGGCCGAGTCTCACCGCATACACGCGGATTCGGAAAGAGCAGCAGACGGACAAGTTTCGTTTGGTGCGCTATGCAAGCGGTACATTGAGAATGCAATGCCGTCGCGGCATTCCACCAGGAAGTCGTACCTGACCATTCTGAACAAACACGTCGTGCCACAGTGGGAGAACGTTCCCCTGCCCCAGGTGCGGCCAATGTACGTGCAGGAATGGCTTGATGGCATGACTCTCAGCGCAACCACCAAGGGGAAGATAAAGGCTCTCATGCATCGCCTCTTCGAAAGGGCGATGTTCTGGGAGCTGATTCGAACCGAGCGGAATCCAATGGGGCTCGTCGAGATACCGGATCAAGTCGGCGCTGGAAGAAACCGATCATTCTCACCCTGGATCAATATGTCTCGATTCTCGAGCTGCTCACGGAACCGTACCGCATCATGGTAGTTGTCGCGCAGTGCTTGGGACTTCGCGTCAGCGAAATCCTGGCATTGCAATGGGGTGACATCAACTTCGCCGATCTCACGATGCGAGTGACTCGCACAGTAGTGGACGGCGTGGTAGACGAGGTCAAGACCGAGTATTCTGAGGATGATCTCCCTCTCGATCTCGATCTCGCTACCGTTTTGCTCAACTGGAAACGGCAGTGTCCCCAATCGGAGGAAAACTGGGTTTTCCCCAGCCCGGTGACCGGACGCTGTTACCATGCCAGCCCAATCCAGCAGGATTACATCCGTCCTGCCGGCCGCAAGCTGGGTTTGGGGGACATCAGATGGCACACCTTCCGACATACTTATCGGTCGTGGCTGGACTTGGTCGGCACCCAGATAGGAGTGCAACAGAAGCTCATGAGGCACGCGCAGATCGCCACCACCATGAACATCTACGGCAACGCCATGATGGAATCGAAACGCGCGGCCAACAGCAAAGTCGTCCAGATGGTGTTCAGGCAAGAAGTGAGGAAAGCGAAATGAAAAGAGCTGCCGAAGCAGCCCTCGTTAATTGCCTTTCATCGGGAGGCGGCCATAGTGCCCTTTTTGCCCTCGCGGTGAAAACCTCCGTTGCTCGTAACTCTATGATTGCGTTGGTTGCGGGGGGTGGATTTGAACCACCGACCTTTGGGTTATGAGCCCAACGAGCTACCAGACTGCTCCACCCCGCGATACGATAATAAAGGTTGATGAACATCCGGTCAAACCCGCAGAGCAATCGAGAGCAAGACGACACGCCGCAGAGCGCGGCCGTGCTGTGGGCGCGATATTCGCAACTGGCCTTCATCATTCCGGCAGCCGTTGTGATTGGGTTGCTCCTCGGTAAACTTCTGGATTACTGGTTTCACACCCATTGGCTGTTTCTCGCCGGAGTCATCGTTGGGGCAATTGCAGGCTTCGTTGATTTGATTCGCACCATACTGCGCGACAAAAGCCTGAGCAGCTAGTGGCTGCTACCTTGAATGCAGTATGCTTCGTGGGCCAATGGCGATGCTGGAGCCCCTCCCATCGAAAGCCGATCAGTTCTACGATGGAACACTGGAGCGTATCCGCAAATTCATGCTCGCGCTTGCGGTGCTGGGCCTGCTGATTTGCTTGGTGGTCTTTCGCTGGCCGGTCGCAGCAGGATTTGCGGCAGGTGCGGTCGTCTCGTATGTCAATCATCGCTGGCTCGAGCGCGCTGTCGAAGCCGTGGGCGAGCGCATTACGACGGGTCAAAGCCGCGAACGCGGGCGCGGAATCATCGTTCGCGCCGTCTTGCGATACACCTTAGTCGCGCTTGGGGCGTATGTTATATTTAATATTTCGCGCGCAGGTCTATATGGCTTCCTCGGGGGTGTTTGCCTTCCCATTGCAGCCATTTCCTGCGAAGTCGCAGTCGAGTTATTTGTTAGCCTGCGACGTGGACTGTGATTTCCCAGATCATTCCCGGCGCCCAGCACAGCCAAGGCCGAAAGTGTGCAACACCCGATCCAGGTTTGCGAGTTAAGCACTCATGCATGATCAACTGTGGATAGCCGCCCTGCTCAATAAGTACTTCGCCGGCGTGGCGAATGCGATTCTGGGTATCTTCCATTTACACGCGCACGATCCGCAGGCGCCCATCAGCAACTACGTGGCGATGCAGATCCTGGTGTTTGTGCTGCTGGTGGTGACCTTCGTCATCGTTCGCTTGCGTCTTTCGGTGGACAACCCCGGTGCCTTGCAGCACACGATGGAAGGGATCGACGGCTTCGTGGCCAAGCAGGGGCATGAAGTCATCGGCCACGGATATGAAAAATACACCGGCTACCTGACTACGCTGGGGATATTCATCCTGGTGTGCTGTCTCATAGGAGTGATTCCCGGCTTTGAGTCGCCGACAGCGATTCCGTCTGTGCCGCTCGGCTGTGCGCTGGTCACATGGTTCTACTATCACTACCAAGGTATTCGGAATAAGGGTTTCGCGTACGTGAAGAACTTCCTGGGCCCGGAACCGTTTGTGGCCCCGCTCCTGTTTCCCATTGAGATATTCAGCCACCTGGCACGAATCCTGTCGCTCACCATCCGTTTGTTCGCCAACATGTTTGCCGGGGACATGGTCACGCTGGTGTTTCTCTCGCTGTTTCCAATTGCGATTCCCGTAGTGTTTCTCCTGTTACACATTGGCGTGTCGTTCATTCAGACCTATATCTTTGTGCTTCTGGCGACGGTTTACATCGGGGAGGCTGTGTCGCACGAGCATTAGTTAACGCGTTCTGCTGCGAGCGTGAGGGCGTCAGCACGGTGAACGTCAACCACCCACTGGCAGCAATTCATAAGGAGAAGGAAAATGCGGAAACCGACGATCGTAATCTTCGCGCTGCTGGCCATTCTGATGATGACCATGCCGGCGTATGCGCAGGGCGGCTCTGCTGCTCCTGCGAACAACCTGGTTCCTATTGCTGCTGGCTTCGGCATAGCCATCGCGGCAGGCTTGGCCGGCCTCGGACAGGGCCGGGTCGGCGCGGCGGCCTGTGAAGCAATGGCTCGTAACCCTGCTGCCCGCCCCGCGATCCAGGTGGCCCTGATTTTGGGCTTGGCCTTCATTGAGTCGCTCGTGCTGTTCACTCTGGTCATCATCTTCGCCAAGGTTGGATAGCTTGTCTCTCATTGGTCAAAGTGCGAGCGCCCCGTCTGCGGACGGGGCGTTTTGTCGTAGGACCCATGAGATTTGGAGAGGTTTGTCAATGCGCAGACTTGTTGTAATTTTCGTTGCGGTTCTGTTGGCGGTCGGCCTGCTCCTCGCTCAGGCTGGAAAGAGCCCGTCTGAGAGTCCAGTGGCCAAGCCTTTGCCGCCTGTGCCCAAGGTTGCCGGCTTGCCGGCGGCGGCCGAGCAAGTGATGGCGGCGGTGGACCCTGAGAAAATCCGAGCCCAGGTGAAATTTCTCGCTAGCGATTTGCTGGAAGGCCGCGGAACGGGGGCACGCGGTGGCCAGATCGCTGCGGAGTACATTGCTACCCAATTCGCTCTCTATGGTCTGAAGCCGGCCGGCGATAACGGCAGCTACATGCAGAGAGTGCCAATGGTCGGCATTGCCACACAGGACGACACTACCTTTGCATTGGTCCCCGACCACGGCAATGTCATCAACCTGCGCAACCGCTCCGACTTTGTCGCCATGGACGAGACCACCAAACCGCAGGACGAAGTGGACGCTCCCATCGTGTGGGTCGGCTACGGCATCGACGCGCCTCAGTACAACTGGAACGACTACCAGGACGCCGACGTGCGGGGCAAAGTCTTGCTGATGATGGTGAACCAGCCGCCGTCGGATGATCCCAAGTTCTTCACCGGCAAGGCCCTTACATACTACGGGCGCTGGACCTATAAGTTCGAGGAAGCGGCACGCAAGGGGGCGGCCGGCGTCATTCTTATCCACAAGACCGACATGGCCAGCTACGGATGGAGCGTAGTGCGCAACTCGTGGTCGGGTGAGCGCGCGTATCTGCGCGACGACGCTGCGCCCAAGCTCAAGGTCGCGTCGTGGATTCAGTTGGACGTGGCTCAGAAGCTCGCACAGGCCTGCGGCATGAACCTGGACGAGATGATGACCGCGGCCCAAAAGCGCGGCTTCAAGGCTGTGCAACTGCCGATGAAGCTCAAAGCGCATATGGTGAGCACGGTGCGGCCGTTTGACGTGAATAACGTGATTGCCGAGTTGCCTGGTTCTGACGCCAAGCTTAAGGAACAAGCTATCGTTTATACCGCACACTATGATCATCTCGGCATGGTGCCGGGCATGCCGGGAGACAACATCTACAACGGCGCGCAGGACAACGCCACTGGTTGTGGCATCCTGTTGGAGATCGCCCGGGTCTTCGGGACAGCTCCGCAGCGTCCCAGGCGCTCAATCTACTTCGTATCGGTTACCGCCGAGGAACAGGGTCTGCGCGGTTCCGAGTTTCTGGGCAAGCATCCGCCGGTTCCAGCCAGGGAGATCTCGCTGGACCTGAACTACGACGATGTGCCGCCGCTGGGCGTACCGGAGGAAGTGAACGTAGCTGGCGCTGAGCGCACTACCTTCTACCCCACGGTGGAAAATACCGCGAAAGACTTTGGACTCAAAGTCGTGCCCGACGCACAGCCCGGCGCCGGACATTACTATCGCTCTGACCACTTCAGCTTCGCACGCACTGGAGTGCCCGCCTTCTCGATCGATGAAGGTCTCAAATACCAGGGCCACGATCGCGAATGGGGTTTGGAACAAGCCAAGGAATTTGTCGCCAAGCACTATCACCAGCCCAGCGATGAATACCGTCCCGAGATGGACTTCCGTGGCGATGCAGTGATGGCACGCTTTGGCGTCGCCCTAGGGTGGCTGGCTGCTGACCAGCCGACGATAATCGGCTGGAAGGCGGGTGACGAATTCGGCAAGGCCCGTGCGGCGAGCGGGCAGCATTAGAGACCCGATGTCCCGTCGGACTGAGGAACCCGGCATCCGCATCGCTCTTCTATAATGAAGAGATATACATTCCACAAAACCGCATTCTGTGCGACTCAGGATGCGTTCGCAAAAAGAACCGGGCTGTATGGAATTCAAGCTAGTCAGCTCCTATAAACCCCAGGGAGACCAGGGAAAGGCGATTGAATCGCTGACTCGAGGTGTGTTCGACGGCGAGAAGCATCAGGTCTTGCTGGGTGTCACCGGCTCAGGCAAGACGTATTCGATGGCCAAGGTCATCGAGGAAGCCAATCGTCCAACGCTGGTTCTGGCGCACAACAAGACCTTGGCGGCGCAGCTCTACCACGAATTCCGATCCTTCTTTCCGCACAATGCGGTGGAATACTTCGTCTCCTATTACGACTACTACCAGCCGGAGGCATACATCCCTGCGGCCGATGTGTACATTGAGAAGGAAGCCACGATCAACGATGAGCTTGACAAGCTTCGACTCTCAGCCACGAAGTCCCTGTTCGAGCGGCGCGATTGCCTCATCGTTGCCTCAGTAAGCTGCATCTACGGCTTGGGGTCACCTGAGGCCTACTACGGCATGCTCCTGTTTCTGGAAAAGGGACAGAAGATCAAGCGTGAGGACATCGTTCGGAAGCTGGTGGAGATCCTATACGAGCGCACCGAAGGCGATTTCCGGCGAGGCACCTTCCGGGTACGCGGTGACATCATCGAGATCTTTCCCACCTACGACGACCATGCCTACCGGGTCGAGTTGTGGGGTGACGAGGTCGAGTCGCTGGCGCAGATCGACCCGCTGTTTGGAACAGTTAAGCAGAAATATGCGCGTTTGCCCATTTACCCCAAGACCCACTACGTCATGAAGCCGGAACGTAAGCAAACGGCGGTCGAGTCCATTCTGGAAGAGCTGGCGTGGTGGGAGGCTGAACTGGAAAAGCAGGGAAGGATGGTGGAGGCGCAACGTGTCCATCAGCGCACCCGTTTTGACCTTGAGATGATCAAGGAGATGGGGTACTGCCACGGCATTGAAAATTATTCCCGGCACTTCACCGGGCGGCTGCCGGGTGAGCCTCCACCGACCCTGCTTGACTATGTGCCTCGCGACTACCTGTTGTTCATCGACGAATCACATCAGACGATTCCCCAGTTGCACGGCATGTGGCACGGCGACCGCTCACGCAAGCAGAACCTCATCGAATACGGTTTCCGTCTGCCAAGTGCGCTGGATAATCGGCCACTGACCTTTGAAGAATTTGAGCATCGTGTCAATCAGGTCGTGTATGTCTCGGCCACGCCCGGGCCTTATGAGCTGACCAAGTCGGCCGGCGTGGTGGTTGAGCAGATTATCCGGCCAACCGGCCTGATTGACCCAGAGGTAGAGGTACGGCCGGTCAAAGGGCAGATTGACGATCTGCTGCATGAAATACGGCAGCGTGCGGAACGGCGCGAGCGCGTATTGGTGACCACACTGACGAAGCGCATGGCCGAAGACCTGGCCGAGTACTACAGTGAGGTGGGAGTCCGCTGCCGGTACATGCACTCGGAGATCGAGACTTTGGAGCGCATCAAGATCCTGCGCGATCTGCGTAAGGGCGAGTTCGATGTGTTGATTGGCATCAATTTGCTGCGCGAAGGGCTCGATCTCCCCGAAGTCTCGCTGGTGGCGATTCTCGACGCCGACAAGGAAGGCTTCTTGCGCTCGTCAGGATCGCTGATTCAGACCATCGGCCGCTGCGCGCGCCATCTCAATGGCCGCGCCATTCTTTACGCCGACAACAGCACCGAATCCATGCAGAGGGCGATTGACGAAACCAATCGGCGGCGCGCCATTCAACGGACGTACAACGAGCAAAACGGCATCACGCCTGAGACCATTGTGCGGCCGTTGGACATGACGTTGGTGGCCGTTGCCGAAGCCGACTATACGGATTTAACGCATGAGGTCGAAGGCATACCCGAGTTTCATTCTCAGGAAGAACTCGACACTTACATTGGGAAACTGGAGAGCGAAATGCGGGAAGCCGCCAAACGCTTCGAGTTCGAAAAAGCCGCACAATTGCGCGATACGATCCGCGAGTTGCGAACCAAAGAGTTCATGGTCACCTGACACATCGCGCCTGCGAGGCGCTTAGTTGGTAATAATCATGACGGGCTGCTGCAGCGTGCACGAGCTGGTGCAGCCTGGGTTCTGCGTGGGCGGGGCGACGTTGACCGCTACGGCGTCGTTGACGGTCTGAATGACAGAGGTGGACGACTGGTTGGCCACATAGATCTTGCTGGAGGTTGGTTCGGAGGCAATCCACACCGGATTGGAGCTCGGCGGCAGAGCTATCGTGTTCAGTACGGCAAAGCTAGTGGCACTGACATCCGTAACGGTACTGGAGACCGAATTGGCGACGAAAAACCGCGTGCCATTGGGTAGAGCAGTAACGGAGACCGGAGCCGAACCAACGTTTGCGGTTCCCAGCAGCGGAATCGCCGGCGAGCTATTGATGTTGACGTTCGATGCGTCAAAAACGTTGACTGTGTTACTGCCGCTGTTCGTCACGTAGAGCCGAACCAGCGTGGGATCAAAATAGGCGAACGTTGGTTTCACCCCCAGCGGCACAGAGGGAATCACGCTGTAATTGGTGGTGGAAATAATATTCAGCGCACCCGGATTTACTCCATCGCCTTCCGTCACCACGAAGATAGAAGCACCATCTGCGCTCGAGGTCAGGAATACCGGATTCAGGCCTATCCCGGCGCTCATGCCAAAAATCGCTGCGATCGACTGACTCGGCGGATCGTAGACCCAGATGCTGTTGTCCCCTTTACTGATGACATAGACTCGCCCGCCGCCGGCCGCTTGAACCATGGCGATCGGATTCACACCGATACAAATAGTGCTGCTGATAGCCAACGTGGCTGTGCTGAGCGTGCTGATGGAGCCGTTATTCGGGCATGCTGCGGTGGGCCCGGAGTTAAGAACATACATGACCCCGATTTGGGTGGAGGTCACGGCCACGGGATGAGATCCCGTCGGCAGATTGATGGTGGTCACGGCTCCTGTCTGCAGGATGGAAAACTCGCTGACGCTATCGTTGGCCGCATTGGTCACAAATAACACGGTCGCAGTGTTGCTCAAGAAAGCCTCATAGTTGGACCCCAGGCCGGTGGTCTGGACCTGAGTGACGCTGTCGCCCGAGACGTCGATCTGGGTCGTGGAACCGTTGCCGCTGGGGTTGAAGTTGAGCACGTATGCAAAGTGGGTCGTCTGCGGCTGGCCGCCGGGTCCGACGACAGGATTGGCCACCGGCCGATATTGGTCCCCGCAACCCAAGTTGAGCAACAAAAGGAAAGTCGCAAGGATCATAGCCCCGGCGCTACGCATTAACTTCATCCACACTCCTGGCGGTGCTGTCGGCAGCATATCGCGAAATGCAAGAGGAACTGATCATTGTATAGGGTGCCGCGGCGTCGCGCAGCGGAGAGGGTCTCTTGCCTTGAACCCCGGTAGGAGCCCAGCCGTCGCGGTAAGTGGTTCGTCGCCACCACACGTGGTGAGGCCGATCCAGCAAAAACAAAGCCCCGCCGCTTTCAGCAGGGCCAGTTGAATTTGCAGCGAGCGCCGCTAGACGCTGAAGGAAGATCCGCAGCCGCAGGTACTCTTTACATTCGGGTTATCAAACTTGAATCCGGCGCCTTCCATGGTTTCGACATAATCGATGTTTACACCCTTCAGGTACATCAGCGAAGTTGCGTCTACGTATACTTTCAAACCATCGAAGTCGAAGGTCTTGTCCATCATGCCGGCGCCATTTTCAAACTGCATCGAGTACTGAAAGCCGGAGCAGCCGCCACCGGTAACGCCCACGCGTAGTCCTGCAGGCACGGGGTTTTGCTGCGCCATAATCTCTTTGACCTTGGCGATGGCCGTGCTTGTAAGGGCCAAAGGTTTGGTGTCAACCGCCGGAGTTACGGTGGTCGGTGTGGTGGTTGTGGTTGCCATTTATCTCTCCTCAGGAACTGTCGGGATTATAACAAACTCGTCACGAACTGATAATGCGCGGAATCCAAACAAAAAACTGCACTAAATTGGATGCTGAGCAGACTCCGCGCGTCGCAAGGACTCGCAACTCGGGTTGGCTTCGCAAGTCCGACAGCGGATGGATCCCGATTGCTCCTGTGGCGCGCGGGCGCATAGGAAAAGCACTGACGACGCCGCGACAGCCAGCGGTCAGAAGTGATCATGCGACTGCGCTACACTGAACCCGTGCGCAGGCTGATTATCAATGCGGACGATTTTGGCTTGACCGCCGGGATCAACCGCGGGATCGTCGAAGCGCAGCAGCGTGGCGTCGTGACGTCCGCTACACTGATGGCCAACGCGGGTGCTTTCCATGAAGCGGCTGTTATAGCGCGGGGGCTGGCCGCTCAGAATGCCCGCTTCAGTGTGGGTTGCCACGTAGTGCTGCTCGACGGCCAACCGGTCTTGCCGGCCGCTCGCGTCGGTAGCCTGCTGGGTCCCGGCACCGGGAACGGAAGCCATTTCCGCGCCAAGCTCCAAGATTTCGTCCTGGCCGCCTATTTAGGCAGGCTCCAGCCCGACGAGATCGAAGCCGAGTCGACGGCGCAGATCCAGCGCTTGCGTGCCAGTGGACTCGAGCCCTCGCATATTGATACTCATAAGCACGCCCACATGTTTCCCATGGTGTTGCGGCCGTTGTTGCGGGCGGCGCGCGCGCAAAGCGTCCCGGCGGTTCGCAATCCCTTCGGGCAGGTGTGGCCTTTTGTGCTGGCAGACACAGCACCGATCTACCGGCTGTGGAAGCGGTCAGCCCAGCTCGGAGTGCTGCATAGCTTCGCCGCGAAGTTCCGGCGCGACGTGGAGGCGCACGGTTTGCGCACCACCGACGGGTCAATCGGCGTACTAGTCACCGGCTTTCTGGACTCGAAGCTCTTCAACAAGGTAATAGAAAACATCCCCGAGGGAACGTGGGAGTTCGTGTGCCACCCTGGCTATCACGATTCAGACCTCGACCAGGTACCCACACGATTGCGCCAGTCGCGCGCGCTGGAGCTGCAGGTACTGACATCGCCTGAAGCAAGGCAGGCGTTGCAGCGGCAGGGAATTGAGCTGATTAGCTACCGGGAGTTGTAAGTGAAGGTTGTTGCGTTTGTGGCTGCCTGACATGCAAAGCATTTCGCAACTCATCAGTTCGGCGCCGCGCAACGCGATTGTAACCACAGCCCCCTGCCGTGCCGATCTTGCCGGTGGCACGCTCGACATCTGGCCTCTGTATCTGTTCCACGCGGGCGCGGTCAGCGTCAACATGGCGCTGAACATCCTGACTGTATGCCGGATCGTGCCACAAGCCGGGCGACGCATCATTTTGCGATCGCACGACACCTCCCGCGAAGACCGCTTCGCCAGCCTCGATGCGCTGCTGGCGGCACGGTCATACCGCCACGCCCTGGCAGCCCATGTTGTGCGCTTCTTCAGACCCGAGCGTGGCTTCCTCCTGGAGACGCTTTCTGAAGCGCCGGCGGGCGCCGGAATCTCCGGGTCGTCAGCGCTCATGATCGCCACCAGTTCTGCCCTGGCTCGCTTGGTCGGCAGCGATGCAGACATCGAGCAGATTCGCGTGATCGCACAGGACCTTGAGGCTCAACTGATTCGCGTCCCTACCGGCTGCCAGGACTATTACCCCGCGATGTAT
>Ga0335082_10003658_pt1 | contig 16739 bp, 13 predicted proteins | sample Lox_Sample_41_FD_206718 | JGI IMG/M metagenome (GOLD analysis project Ga0335082, IMG submission 206718) | Soil microbial communities from Loxahatchee National Wildlife Refuge, Florida, United States - Lox_Sample_4.1 | ecosystem: Environmental > Terrestrial > Soil > Wetlands | place: USA... | reverse complement strand
GACACCTTCGTGGCCGTGCGCGCCGCGTTGGTCGGCGGCGTGCGCGCGGTCAACCTCTGCACCCTCGATGGGCTGGCGCGCGAGCTCTACACCTACGAGGGCTCGGGGACATTGTTCACGCGCGAAGACTATTGCCGCATCGAGCGCCTCGGCATCGACGACTTCGAGGAGGTCGAGCGCCTGATCGCACGCGGTCAGCGCGAAGGCTATCTGAAGCCGCGCTCGGCCACCGAGGTGGCCCGCATTCTCATCAACGGCTTCGGGGCGGAGATCGGCTCGCATCACTTCGCCGGCGTGTGCGGGCTCGAGATCGACGCCTACCGCCTCGAGCGGGTGGGCGAGATCGTCGGCCTCTATACGATCACGCGGTTCAAGGGCGAGGGCGTCGGCGGCCGCCTCATCGCGCGCGCTCTCGCCGAAGCGCGGGCCCTCGGTCTGCGCTACGTGTTCGCCTGCACGATCGACGAGCGCGCCCGGGTCTTCTTCGAGCGCCAGGGGTTCGTCCGCGTATCGCCCGACGACGTGCCGGCGACCAAATGGGTGGGATACGAGCGCCAGCGCCGCGCCCGGCTGCGCGTGCTGCGCTGCGACCTCTCGCCCGAGCGTCCAGCGGACGCATAGGGAGGCGGCGTGGTTCGGCATGCGCGCACGATCGGGTTGATCATCGCCGGCATCGGGCTGGCGGTGTTGATCGGCTTCACCAGCGTCGGCGTCAGCGGCATGGGCGACTTCGACAAGGCCAAGCTGCTGCGCGAGCGCAACCCCGGCAACGCGATGTACGACCTGCAGTTCTTCATTGCGACGGTACGGGTCGCGTTCGTCGTGGCCGGCGCGGTCGGCGGCGCGCTGCTGGCGCTGAACGGCTTCACCTGGATCGCGCTCGGCACGGCGGCCCGGCGGCTCGAGCAGGACGCGGCCGGACGTCGCGGAGGGACGGGGTGAGGGTGACGATCGACCACGTCGGGATCATGGTCGCCGACCTCGACGCGGCGCTGCGCTTCTACACCGAGACGCTCGGCCTCACCGCCGGGCCGATCGAGACCCGCACGCAGCCGCCGATTCGGCGCTGCTGCCTGCGCCTCGGCGACGCCGAGCTCGAGCTCATCGAAGCGCACGACCCCGATCAGACGATGATGCGGTTCCTCCCGCACCGCAGCCCCGGCGTCTATCACGTCGGCCTGCGGGTCGACGACGTGGACGCCGAGGCGGCGCGCCTGGACGGGCTGGGCGTCCCGCTGGTCGATGGCATCCGCGAGGGCGGCGACATGCGCATCCAGTACCTGCATCCCGACGCCGCTCAGGGCACCTTGATCGAGCTGGTCACGCGGAAGAGGCGTTGACCGTTTCCCGTTGTCCGTGTCCGACAACGGACAACGCCCAACGGACGACGTCCTATTGACCTTCGCCATTTCTTTGCCTATGGAAGGGCGAAGAGGAGGCGAATCGATGCACGCGCTGCAGGACCGCTGGGCCATGGAGGGCACGGTCAGCATTCCGCTGCTCGGCCAAGTGGCGGCCGGGACGCCGCTCGAGATGTTCTCGGTCGAGGAGAGCCTGGACGTGCCGGAGTCGCTCTGGCACGGCCGCAAGGTGTTCGCCCTGCGCGTGCGCGGTCAGTCCATGATCGACGCCGGCATCCGCGACGGCGACTACCTGATCGTCGAGCCCTGCGATACGGCGGACAACGGCCGCACGGTGGTAGCCGAGATCGACGGCCACGTGACGGTCAAGAAGCTGTTTCGCTCGGCCGGTGGGCAGGTCCGCCTGCAGCCGGCCAACCCGGAGATGTTGCCGCTGATCGTCAGCGGCGACCAGATCCGCATCCGCGGTGTCGTCGTCGGCGTCCTGCGCAAGTACGGCTTCAAGCCCGGCGTCGTGCGCGACGGCGGCGCGAAGCGCCCGGCGGCGCGGCCCGCGGCGAGCGCGCGCCCGGCACGCCGGACGCCGGCCGACGCGGACACGCTCGATCTCTCGCTCAACGCCATCGACGCCCAGCTCGAGCGCTGGCGCGCCCTGACCGAGGCCAGCGCGGCCGCGAGCACGGCGCGCGAGCGGGCACAGATGGCGCTGCTCGGCCGCGACCTGCAGGCATTGCGCGAATGGTATGCGCGCACCACGAAGGCGGTGTTGCGCAAGGCCATCCTGGCCGATGCCAACCGCATCATTCGCCGCATGCAGCGCCATGCGGCGGCGCGCGGGCTCGACCGTCCGACCGACCCGGCGGCCTGAACCCAGCCCGCCGGCAGCTTGTCGCCGCGCGGCCGATTGCGTAGACCACTGCGTGGTTGCGCAGATGGGCAAGCTGGACGGCAAGTTCGCCTTGATCACCGGCGGGTCGCGCGGCATCGGACGCGGCATCGCGCTCGAGTTCGCGCGCGAGGGTGCCAGCGTCGCGGTCAACTACCGGCGCGATGAAGCCGCGGCGCGGGCCACCGCCGAGCAGATCGAGGCGCTGGGCGGCCGCGCCCTGGCCGTCCGCGCCGATGTCGCCGAGTGGCCGCAGGTCGAGCGCATGGTGGCGGCGGTCCTGGCGGCCTTCGGCCGGCTCGACGTCGTGGTGGCGAACTCCGGCGTGGCTTCGCGTACGCAGAGCGTCTGGGACATGGACATCGACCACTGGCACCGCGTCATGGGCGTCGACCTGCACGGGGCGTTCTACACCTGCAAGGCGACCGCGAAACATCTGGTCGACCAGCGGCGCGGCGCGATCATCCTGGTGTCGTCGATCGGCGCCGACGTCTGCGGCCCGCTCGGCGCCCCGTACTACGTGGCGAAGGCGGGAGTGAACGCCCTGACCAAATCGCTGGCGAAGGAGTGCGCCCCGGCCGGCGTGCGCGTGAACTGCATCGCGCCGGGGCTGATCGAGACCGACATGGGCACCCGGATGATGCAGTTCTACGGCGACGCGCTCCTCAGCGGCATTCCGCTCGGCCGCCCCGGCCAGCCCGAAGACGTCGGCCGCGCCGCCGTCTTCCTGGCCAGCGACGACAGCAGCTTCGTGACCGGAAAGATCCTGCGCGTCGACGGCGGCGCGTGGATGTGAGATCGGGGCTCGAGCGTCCGCGATGCAGCGCGAGATCACCGTTCGCAGCCGGGAACGCTACGAGGTGATCGACCTCACCAGCGAGGTGGCGCGTCTGGTAGCGGAGGCGGGGATCGAGGAAGGCATCTGCTCGGTCTACGTGCCGCACGCGACGGCCGCGATCGTCATCAACGAGAACGACGATCCCAACCTCTGCACCGACCTGCTCGACGCGCTCGACAAGCTGGTGCCCGAGGGGATGTGGCGGCACGACCGGGTGGATCGCAACGGCGCCGCGCACATCAAGGCCGCGATCCTCGGACCCGGCGAAGCGATCCCGGTGCGCGACGGCCGCCTGCTGCTCGGCACGTGGCAGGCGGTGATGCTCGTCGACCTCGACGGTCCGCGCCAGCGCCGGGTGATCGTCACCGTCCGCTGAACCACGCGCGGCCGCATGGTCCGGCGTCAGCGGCGCGATGCTGCCGCCGCCGCGATCGTCGCGGGGATCTCGTCCACGCTCGCCTGGAGCGCTTGCACCGACCCCGGGTCGGTTGCGCCGTTGGCGAGCGTGAAGCCGAGCATCATCACCACGCCGAACCGGCGCTTGATCGGGTCGCCGCTCGCCATGGCGACGCGCAACAGTCCGGGTTGCGGGGCGTTGGCGCTGGCGATGCCCGAATCGCCCGGGCGCTGCAGCGTGGCGCCGGTCGGGGTGAGCCGCGCCGGATCGTACGCGACCTGCAGATCGAGCGAGTTGTACGAGCCCATCGCCCGGACGAAGACGGGCACGTGCACCTGCGTACCGCTCACCTGCGGCGGTCCGAGACGAACGCGTGCCCCCGCAGCACCCGCCGCGATCGCCGCGCGGCCGAGCCCCGCCGCCGCGGTTGCGTCCCAGTTGCCAGTGCAGTCGCCGAACAGGAGGGCGGTCAAGCCCTGATCCGGGAGCTGATCGGGCGGGTCCTGGAGCGCGAGCATGGCCGTGGAGCAGGCGCTCGCGGCGCTGCTCGTAGTACCGGCCGAGAGCGGCCCGTCGGGATCGGCGACGAACGTCCAGTCCGAGCCACAGGCGACGGCCACCGGCAGTCGGGCGAGCAGCCCGACGCTGAACTGCAGGATGCGGGCGGCATCGAGCGCGCTGAGCTGACCGTCGCCGGTCACGTCGCACGCCAGCCGCTGGCTGGGCGTCAGGGTGCGCAGCTGCGCGATGGCTTGGAGGACGTATGCCGCGTCGAGCGGCGACACCCCGTTGCCGAATCCTCCCGTCTTGGCGACGGCCATCTGCCATTGCCCCGCCGAGACGTCGTCGAGCTGATAGTCGCCGCTGCCCGACGTCTGGGTCGCGTGCTGCGCGGCGCCGCTCAGTGTGACGGTGGCGTCGGGGACATCGCCGCCGCTGCTGTAGTAGTGCACGTGCCCGCGCACCGTGTACGGCGCGGGCATCGTCGGCGTGCTGGGCGGAGGAGGCACGTCGGTCGGCGTGGAGGTCGGCACCGGTGTCCACGTTGCGGTTGCCGTTTGCGTCGCCGACGGCGCCAGGGGTGGCGCGGTGGACGTGCGCGTCACCGTGGCGGTGGACGAGCGTGTCGCCGTCGTGGTCCGACTCGCGGTCGGGCTCGGCGGCTTCGGGGTCGCCGTCGGCGTCGGCGTGGCCGCGCCCGGCGCGGGATACACGAAGGTCGTCGCGGCGATGTCGTCGGCATGGACCGACGCGCAGCGGCCATCGAAGTGCGCGGTGGCGTACATCGTGGCGTCGGGATCGGTCGAGTGGCCGAAGCCGAGCGTGTGGCCGAGCTCGTGGGTGGCCACTTCGGAGAGGTTGCAGCGGTTCCACCCCCCACAGGTCGACCAGCCGTTGTTGAAGGTGACCTTGCCGACCACGATGCGGTTGAAGCTCGTGCCGTTGACCGTTCGCGTCTCGCCCGAGGAGCAGAACCCGCCGACCGCGAGAATGCCGCTGCAGCCGCTCGGATCGGTGACCTCGTTGAACGGATCGTTGAACACGACGCGGTTGCCGCCGCTGCAGCCGGCGAACGCGATCGGCTGCGCGAGCGGACCGCCGTCGCTCAGGGTGAGGCTCGCCGTCGGGATGGTCGACCAGGCGCCGAACGCGTCGACGATCGCGTCATGCGAGGTCGTTCCGCCGAGGCCGACATCGCCGGTTGGGTCGATCAGATACGAGATCGGCAGGCCGCTGTCGGGCTCGAACCAGCGCGACGGCGTGCTGAGGAACGTGAAGGCTTCCTGATGCTCGCTGCCGACGGCGCCGGTCAGCTCGGAGGGCGTCAGCTGGATCGCCAGGGCGCGGCGCAGGTCGGCGACCCGATGCGCGGACGCCACGCGGACCGCGTCGACCAACGCCTGCAGATCGTAGCGCTCGGGCCCGGATGCCGTGACCAGGTGATGGTGCTGCAGATCCCAGAGCGCCACGCCCTCGCCCAAGCGGCGCCGCGCGATCAGCATTCCGCGCGCGTCGTCCTCCAGCGTGAACTTGCCCATCGACATGCCGGTCGTGCGCAAGGTGCCGTCGGTGTTCTGCGAGAGGAAGACGAGTACGTGCTCGCCGACCCGGTACTCGGCACTGCCGTAGATCCATTCGCCGTGGCCCCGCACCTGTCCGCCGGTCTCGCGCAGGACCAGTGGCCCGTCGGGCAGCGAGCCGAAAACGACGTCGCCCGGCGCGATGTGCACGTACGTGTTGACTCCGCCCGACGCCGAATCGCCGACCGCTTCGATGTCGGTCACCCAGCCGGTGACGGCAGCCACCGATCGCGCCGCCAGATCGCCCTCGTTCATCAAGATGAACGTGGTGGCGAAACTCGGCGAAGCGCATGCGACAGCCGCCAGCACCCCGAACGTCACCAGCTTCAACCGCCCAACCCGCATCCTCTATGGCCTCGCGTATGATCTCACGCGTGCGATTCGAGCCAAGGCCGTGCCATGCGCTGCTGACGGTACCGCCAACGCCGACCGGTGCGCCCGCGATCTGCGGCGGTGTCAGATCCGTGACGCGCCCACAGAACGTGAATCGGCACGGCCTGTTGGCGCAGGTTCGGCGGCTCGCTGGGTACGCCCCGGTTACGCCGGAGCGAATCGCGCCGCGAGCAGCGCCAGCAGGTGACGCAAGGCCTGGATGAGGAGTGTCAGCCACTCGCCCGGTCGCGGCACGGGGGTCAGCGTCGGCGTCAGGCTCGGACTCGCGGTGGGGGTGACGGTCGGGGTGCTCGACGGGCTCGGCGTTGATGACGCGGTCGGACTGCGCGTCGCCGGCGGCGTGGCGGAGGCGGTGCCGGTCATGGAGGGGCTGGACGTCGGCGACGCGGTCGGCGTGCGCGTCGGGGCGCTCGTCCGTGTCCCCGTCTGCGTGCGGGTCGGCGTGAACGTGCGGGTCGGAGTCGTCGTCCGCGTCGGCGTGCGCGTCACCGTCCCGGTGCGGGTGACGGTCGCGGTCGGCGGGGGCGAGGGCGTCACCGTCGGCGTCGCCGTCGCCGTCGGCGGCAGCGGGTAGACGGACTGAATCGCGGCGACGTCGTCCGGATCCAGACCGGCGCAGCGCCCGTCGAAGTGCGCCATTGCCGCCATGGTGGCACTGGCCACCTGCGAATGCCCCAACCCGACCGAGTGCCCGAGCTCGTGGGTGGCGATCTCCGCCAGGTTGCACGCCGTCCAGATCGGGCAATCGCCCCACCCGTCGTTGAACGTCACCTTGCCGGTGATGATCCGCTTGTAGACCGTGTCGCCCACGGTGCGTGTGTCGCCGCTGTTGCAGAAGCCGCCGATGCCGAGCACGCCGCGGCAACTGGTCGGGTTGTCGAGCTCGCCGAACGGGTCGTTGAACACCACCCGGTTCTGGTCCGGGCAGCCGGCGAACGGCTCCGGGCTCGCGTCGCCGGAGTCCTGCAGCTCGAGGGGACTGTCCGGCACGGCCGACCACGCCGCCATCCCGGCGTCGACCGCATTGCGCGATACGGTCGGCCCCAGCGTCGCGTCGCCCGTGGTGTCGACGATGTATTCGACCGGGGTTCCCGAGTCGGGCTCGAACCAGCGCGAGAACGGGCTGAGCAGGGTGAACGCCGGACGCGTCTCGAGCACGACGCGCTCCAACTCCGGCGGGCGGCCGACGATGTCGCCGGGTGCCGTGGCAGCGCCGGTGGCGGCCTCGGAGCGGACGCTGGCGAGCAGGTCGGCCAGCACGAGCGCCTCGTCCGGGGCGTTCTGCCGCAGTGCGCCGGTCTGCGGATCGAGGATCGCGACGTGTGCGCCGAAGCGGCGCACGGCGGTGGTCACACCGGCGTGGTCCTCGACGCTGAACTTGCCCAGGCTGAGCCCCGTCGTGTGCAGCGTGCCGTCCGGCGCGCGGCTGAGAAAGACCAACACGGACTCGCCGACCCGATACTCCGGGCTGCCGAAGATCCACTGCTCGCGGTCTCCGACGCGGCCGCCGATCTCGCGCACCACCAGGGCGCCGGGCGGCAGCGGGCCGAAGACGCGCTCGGCGGGATCGATCGACACGTAGGTATGAATGGCTCCGCTGTCGGGATCGGCGGCGGAGTCGATCCGCGCCACCGTGCCGCGGACCGCACCCACCGAGCTCGCCACCAGCTCGCGCACGCCCATCGGTACCATGGTCGTGGCCCGCGCCGCCGCACCGGCGGCGAGCAGTGCGCCGGCGGCGCCAAGCAGGGTCAGGAGCGCACGCGGTGGACGCCGCCGCGTCTGCGGCCCGCGTCGGTGGGGCCCGGGCGCCCGGCGACGACGAGTCGTGTCAGAACTCCGGGAACGGCAGCGGCTTCTCGTCATAGTACATCACCGCGATGATACGCTTGCCGGTCTTGGGGTCTTTGCTGACGCTGATGTTGGTGACGGTGTCGCCCTTCTTGAATGACAGGAAGGACTGCTCCTTGCCCTGAAACTCCTGCGTCGGGTTGCCCCAGCCGCTGCCGTGCATCGAGTTCTTGTAGAGGTTGAACACCTCGGACGTCTCGCTGTCGGTGGAGAAGATGACGCTCTTGCCGTTGTTGGCGAGATTTTGCACCGCCGCGACCTTGGCCCCGTCCGGCACCGGTATGCCCGCGGGGAAGTTGTCCGGAATGCTCGACTCTCCTGGCGTCGGCGGCAGGGTCGGCACGGTCGGAGGGGTGACATCCCGGGGCGTGACTTGGTTGCGCGCCATCTCCCCTTCGCCCTGCTCGACCCGCTCGGCCCACTTGCGCGGGGTGACCATGGCGCCGAAACCGATCGGCCGCTCGGCGGCCTTCGGCGGGGGCTCGGGCGTGTCGTGGTGGCACGTACACGAGCTGAAGGGCAGGAGGCTCAGGGCCACGGTGGCCAGGGCCACCGACCGGCGCGACAGCACGACGGGCATCGTCTTTGGGTTCACGATCCCCATGTATACCGGTCCCGATAGAGCGGTGAAAGTCTGCGGCGCACTGCCCCCCAGGGTCGCCTGCGACCGGTCCGCAGCGCCCCTGGGCGGGACGGTTGGCAGGGCAGCGGAGACTTGTTAGGCGTGAACGGTTCCCGCCTCGGCATGACGACCCGATTCTGCACGCAGTGCGGCGCCAAGCTGCTGTCGAACGCGCGCTACTGCGCCGAATGTGGGCAGGCGATCGGAGCGACGACGGTGGCCCACCGGCGCCGCATTCCCTTCGAGCGCTGGGCGCCTGCGTTCGTGGTCGGTGCCGTCGTCGTGGTCGGCGGCGCGGCGGTCCTGACGGCGGCCCGATCGGCGCCGCCGCCCAACGTACCCCCGCCGCGCACGACCGGCGGCGGCACGAGCGCGGCGGCGATGCCGGAGGGACATCCACCCGTCCAGGTCCCGGAGGACGTCCGCAACGTCATCGCCAAGCTCGTCGACGCGGCCAAGAAGACCCCCGACGATCTCGACGCCTGGCAACAGCTCGGCTTCGTGCAGTACCGAGCCGGCCAGGTCGACCCGGACTATCTCGCCGACGCGAGTGAAACCTACGCGCACATTCTCGAGCGCCGCCCCGACGACCTCGACGCCCTGCGCGCGCTCGGCAACATCGCCTTCGACCAAAATCAGCCCGACCGCGCGCTCGAGTACTACCGCCGCTACCTGAAGGTGAAGCCGGACGACCTGAGCGTGCAGACCGACGTCGGCACGATGCTGCTGTCCAGCCAACAGATCGACGCGGCGATGAAGGCGTATCGGGACGTCCTGGCGGTCGACCCGAAGTTCTTCCAGGCGCAGTTCAACCTCGCCATCGCGTACCGCGCGGCGGGCGACAATGCCAAGGCGCTGGCCGCCCTGGAAGCGGCGCGTGGGATGGCCGACGACGACGCGACCCGGCAGCGCGTCGACGTCCTGCTCGCCCGCCTCAAGGGCGAGCCGCCCCCCGCGGCAGCCGGCGAAGCCGCGGCGGGCACCGGCGGCGATCTGCGCAGTGACGTCGAGGCGATCTTCCGCTCCCATCCGATCGTCGGACCGAAGCTCGACCGGATCGATTGGCCGAGTGACGCGCGGGTACAGGTCGTGCTGCGCGAGTTCCCGATGGACGGCATGCCGCCGGTGGCGCGCGAGAAGTTCACCGCCCGCATCCAAGGCGGCCTGCGCGACGCCCAAGCGCGCCATCAGACGGCGGCACCCCTCACCGTCGAGCTCGTCGACGCGGCCAGCGGCCGCGTCATGGACACGATCACCGCCGCCACGGCGCCTGCCGCGCCCGCCGCCGCACCGGCCAACGCCGTCGGCGGCGACCTGCACGGCGACGTCGAGGCGATCTTCCGCTCCCATCCGATCGTCGGCCCCAAGCTCGATCGGGTCGAGTGGCCGAGCGATGACCACGCCCGCATCCTCCTGCACGAGTTCCCGATGGAAGCGATGCCGCCGATGGTGCGCGACAAGTTCACCGAGCGCATCCGCAGCGGCGTGCGCGACAGCAAGGCGCGCAATCAGCTGGGTGCCCCGGTTACCGTCGAGCTGGTCGACGCCGCGAGCGGGCGGGTCATGGAGACGATCACGGAGTAATCGCCGGGGGCTATGGCGTATTGCCGCCATAAGCCGTAGGCCATAGACGAGCGCACGGGCGCTGAGCCGCGCACATGTCCGAGCAGCCGTACTACCTGCCGATCGGCGACGAGGTGAGCGTCTTCCAGGCGGCCTACGCCTGCCGCCTGCCGATCCTGCTGAAGGGCCCGACCGGCTGCGGGAAGACTCGCTTCGTCGAGTACATGGCGCACACGCTGCGCGGTGCCGACGAGCATGCCGTGCCCGGCAATCTGATCACCGTCGCGTGTCATGAAGACCTCACCGGCAGCGATCTGGTCGGGCGCTACCTGATCAAGGGCGACGAGACCATCTGGGTCGACGGTCCGCTGACGCAGGCCGCGCGCCTGGGGACGTTCTGCTATCTCGACGAGATCGTCGAAGCGCGCAAGGACACCACCGTCCTCATCCATCCGCTCACCGATCACCGCCGCATCCTGCCGATCGACAAGCGCGGCGAGATCATCGAGGCACACCCCGACTTCCTGTTGGTGATCTCGTACAACCCCGGCTATCAGAGCGTGCTGAAGGACCTGAAGCACTCGACCCGCCAGCGCTTCGTCACGATCGTTTTCGACTACCCGCCGCGCGACAAGGAAGCGCAGGTGATCGCGCACGAGAGCGGCGCCGCGCTGGACGTGTCCATGGACCTCGCCAAGCTGGGTGAGAAGGTCCGACATCTGAAGGCGAGCGGCCTCGAAGAGGGCGTCAGCACGCGCCTCCTGGTCTACGCCGGCCAGCTCATTCGCCAGGGCGTTGTGCCCCGCCGCGCCTGCGAGGCGTCGGTCAGCAAGTCGCTCACCGACGATCTCGACAGCCAGCGCGCCATCGACGAGCTGGTGTGCTCGATCTTCGGGAGCTGACCGCCGTGCCGCGCACGGCCCGCGCCGCGGCGCGGCGGCGCTCGCCATGAGCAGCCTGCGCAGCGTGTGGCTGGGCAGCCATCTGCTCAGCGATCCCGCTGGCGCCGCCGCCCACGCCGCGGCGCAAGCGCTGGGGCCCGCGGTGCACACCCAGTTGCTCGAGGCCGGCGATCGCCTGGCGGGGGCCTCCGCTGTGCTCGCCCAACGCTACTACCGCCGGGCCGCCATGGCCTGGCGTGCGTTCGGTGCCGAGGGCTTCGGCCGCTGGCTGGCGCTCGGTGAAGCGCTCGCCACCGCGGAGCCCTCGTGCCGCGACGCGGCGACGGCCTTCTTCGGCGTTTCCCCGGCGGGGTTCGGCCGCGGCGGGCTCGCCGCGGCCGCGGCGTGGTGCGCGCTCGGCCGCGAGGTCGCCGCCACCTCACCCAAGCTCGCGGCGATCTTCTTCCGCAGCACCGCCGCACTGCTCCGCAAGCCCGGCGCCCTCGAGCGCTTGCGGCCCTGGGTCGAGGTGGGCCGCGGGCTGTACGGTCAACACGGCTGGCAGGGCGAGTTCCTCGCCCAAGCGTACTTCGCGGCCGCGCCACAGGCCATCGTCGCCCTGCATCCGGGCGCGTACCGGCTGTGGGCCGGCGCGGCGGCCGCGCTCTATCCCGCCGTGAAGGAACGCGAGTTCTTCGGCGGGCTGGCGCGCGCGGTGAAGGACTGGAGCGAGACCGACCAGGTGCTGTTCCTGCGCACGACGATCGGCCTGGCGGGTGCGGCGCCGAAGGACGCGTTCCTCTTCTATCTCGGGTTGCCCGACTCGCTGCGCCCTCTCGACGCGCCGGTGCGGTCCGCCCTGCTGCGCATTCTGGCGGGAGCCGGCAAGCGCCTCGCCGGGACGGCGGGCGACATCACTCCGGTGGCCGGGGCGCTGCTCCAACAGGTGCCGGCCGCGGCGGTGCTCGACGCGTTGGCTCAGGTCGAGCGCGTCGCGTCGGTCTGCCCGGAGGCGGTGGTCGCGGCGTTGCGCTCCCTGCCGCGCGTCTACGAGGAGGCCGAGATCCCGGCCGTGCGCGAGTGGTTCGACAGCGGCGTGCGGCTGGCGCGCGACCACCGGGAGGCCGGCCTGGCCTACTTCGCACTCGAGTCGCGCACCAGCCTCAAGGTCCTGCACGCGGCGTCGACCGCCGCCACGCTCGAGGAAGTGCAGGGTCTGCTGCGCAAGTACGTGAACATGCTGAGCGGCGTCCCGGCCAGCATTCGCGCCCACGAGGGGCTGGGCCTGCGCCCGCTGCTGGAGGAGTTTCCCGGCGAGAACGAGATCGCCTTGCCGCTCCGTATCGACCTCCTGTCGACCCATGAGGACAACCTGCGCCTGTATCGCTTTCTCGCCGCACAGCTCGCCGGGCGTCGCGAGTTCGGGACCTATCAGTTCGTTCCGCCCGACGGCGACGACGCGGACGCGCCGCCGGGCAACGCGCTCTTCCGCTACCTCTCCGCGGGGGATGGACCCGGCGTGCTCGAAGAGTTGTTCCTGCTCACCGAGGGCGTGCGGGTTCACGCCCGGCTGTGCGCGGAATACCGCGGTCTGGCCGGCGAGGGGCGATGGGTCGCCGACCAGCTGTTCGAGCGCTGGGCGCGCCTGCCGTCGCTCTCGCGCTCGCAGCGGCTCGACGCCATTCTCGCCGTTGTGGTGCGCGGCGCCGGCCCGATCCCCGAGTGGTTGGAGGGCGGCGCGGTGCGGCTGATCGCTCGCCTCGTCGCGCCGCTCACCTCGCCCGACGCCACCGTCGCCGACGCCGTGCGCATTGCCGAGGCGATCGCCGAAGCCCTCGCGGCCGCCGAGCCCGCGCTGGCGCAGAGCGACCGCGAGCTCGACGGCTTCGCGCTCGATCGGCTCACCGGCGACGCGCTGCTCGATCAGTACATCGATGACGACGTGGCCGGTCCGCCGACCGGTGAGGCGCCGGCCACCCGCGCGGCCCAGGGCCCCGGCGAGGCGACGCTGCAGGCCGAGGAGATGCCGCTCACCCTCTCGCAGGAGCCCGACGACGGCATGGGCGGCGCGGTGCCGATCTCACCCGAGGAGCTCAAGCGCCTGCTCGAGAGCGGCGCCAACCTGCGCATCACGCAGGGCAGCGGGTCGGAGATCGAGGGCCTCGGTCTCTACATCAGCGACCTGATCGGCAAGCTGCCGAGCGCCCAGCTCGATGAGCTGCGCCAGCTGCTCGCCGATCCCGAGATGGGCCCGCGGCGCACGGCCAAGCGCTTCCGCGACGACGCCGGCGATGGCTCGTACTTCTGCTACGACGAGTGGGACTACCACATCGACGACTACCGGAGCCGCTGGTGCCGGCTCTACGAGGTGAACCTGGACGGCGACTCGGGCGAGTTCTTCAACCAGGCGCTGGGCGACTACGCCCGCTTGATCCCCGAGGTGCGCCGCCAGTTCCAGCGCATCCGGCCGGAGATGTACCGCACCGTCCGCGGGCTCGAGGACGGCGAGGACTTCGACCTCAACGCCGCAATCGCGGCGCGGGTCGACGCCCGCGCCGGACTGGCGCCGTCGAGCCGCCTCTACGTCGCCCGCAAGCGCGAGGAGCGCGACGTCGCCACGCTCTTTCTGGTCGACATGAGCGCGTCGACCGACGAGCCGTTCGCGCCGGCGGCGCCGCCGGCCAACGGCGGCCAGGCGGCGCGCGCGGGGACCGGCGCGAGCGCGGGACGGCCGGCCGGGGACCGCACGCCGCGGCGGATCATCGATCTGACCAAGGAGACGCTGGTGATCATGGCCGAGGCCTTGGAGGAGATCGGCGACGCCTACGCCATCTACGGTTTCTCCGGCCACGGACGCGATCGGGTCGAGGTCTACCGGGTGAAATCGTTTGCCGAGACGCTCAACGCCACGGTCAAAGGGCGGCTCGGCGGCATCGAGCCCAAGCGCAGTACGCGCATGGGCACGGCCTTGCGCCATGCGGTGGAAAAGCTGGCGGGGGTGACCTCGCGCTCGAAGCACCTGTTCCTGCTCAGCGACGGGTTCCCGCAGGACTACGATTACGGCCAGGATCGGCGCAGCAACGTGTACGGCATCCGCGACACCGCCGTCGCCCTGCGCGAGGCGGAAGCCGCCGGCGTCACCCCGTTCTGCATCACCGTCGACAAGGCCGGTCATGACTACCTGCGGCAGATGTGCGATGAAAGCCGGTACATGGTGATCGAGGACATCACCGCACTCCCGCGCGAGCTGCCGAAGATCTACCAGCGCGTCGTGGGCGCCTGAACGGCTGGCAGCGAGGAGGGTCCATGTCGGCATCGCTCATCCACCTGCAGGCGCGCGATCCGGTCGCCGCGGTCGTCGACGCGCTGCACGAACACGGCGGCGTGGTGGTGGAAGGCCTGCTCGACCGCGACCTCCTGGCGCGCTTCAACGCCGAAGTGGACCCGTTGCTGGCCGGGGTGCGCCCGGATCGGAAGTTCCTCAACCCGGCGCTGGATCTGTTCTTCGGCGAGCGCACCCGCCACATCACCGCGGTCGCCTCGAAGTCGCGCACGTTCGTCGACCACGTGCTGGTCCATCCGACGCTGCTCGGCGTGAGCGAGGCGATCCTCGGCCCGGCCTGCGCTCGCATCCAGCTGAACCTCGCCCACATCCTCGACCGCGGCCCCGGGGCGGAGCAGCAGTTCATCCATCGCGACGAGCTGGTCTGGGTGCACGTGCCGCGCCCCCATCCGGAGCTGCAGGTGGCGTCGGTGATCGCCCTGGTCGATTTCACCGCCGACAACGGGGCGACGCGGGTCGTGCCGGGCAGCCATCGCTGGGCGTGGGACCGGATGCCGGAACCGCAGGAGTTTGCGATCGCGGAGATGCCGGCGGGATCCGCGGTGGTCTATCTGGGCTCGACCCTGCACGGCGGCGGGCCGAATACGACCGCCAGCACGTGGCGGCGCGGCATGCACCTGAGCTACGTCGTCGGCTGGCTGCGAACCGAGGAGAACCACTACCTCGCGACGCCGCCCGACATCGCGCGCCGCCTGCCGCGCCGCGCCCAGGAGCTGCTGGGGTACGCGGTGCACGACGCGCTCACCTCGGGCGGCGGCTACCTCGGAGCGCTCGATCTCCGCGACCCGGTCGACATGCTCGCCGACGGCACGCTGTAAACCGATGCGCAGCGGGACGATGGCCGGGGCGCTCGGCGCCGCCCACGACGTGCTGAGCCGCTGGCGCGTCGACCGCCCGATCGCAGTGCCGCACCACCGCCAGCCGGCGGCGCTCGACGCCCGTGTGGTCTTCGCCTGAGCCCCGGGCCGCCGGCGTGAACGAGGCCGGCGCGGTCGACTCGCACGGCCTGGCGCGGGTCGTCCTGGTGCCGTCCCCGGGCCGCTTGGCGCCGCTCGAGTACCGCGTTCCGGCCGGGTGCGGGCCGATCGCCGCCGGGACACGCGTGCTGGTGCCGCTCGGCACGCGCCGCTCGATGGGCGTCGTGGTCGAGGTGATCGACGCCCCCAGCGTCGACGCGGCGTTGCGCGACGTCATCGCGGTTCTCGATCCCGCGCCGGTGCTCGACACCGCCCTCCTGCAGCTCGTGCACTGGATGGCCGACTACTATCTCAGCGCGCTCGGCGACGCGTTCGCCACCGCGCTCCCCGGCGCGCTGCGCATCGACACGACGCGCGCGGTCGTCTTGGCGGACGGCGCGCACGACATCGCGGCGTTGCCGGCGCTGGAGCAGCAGATCGTCGCCGTGCTGGCGGCCGAGAGCCCCTGCGACACCACCCGGCTCGCGCGCCGATGCGGCGCCGGCGCGGTGCGGGCGCTGCGCCGCTTGCAGCAGCGCGGCGTCGTGCGCGTCGTCGAGCGCCCGCATCGCGAGACGGCGCCGACCCGCCGCGTGCGCTTCTACGAGGCGGCGGCGACGGTTGGCGACGACGACTCGCGCCTGTCGCGGCGCGCCGCGGTGCGGCGACTCTACGCGTACCTGCGCGACCACCCGCTCCGGCGCGCGCCGGCGCACGAGCTGCGCCACTCGTTTCCCAACGCCGCGGCGAAGTTGCGCGAGCTGATCGGCGCCGGCCTGGTGCGGGTGCGCGACGAGGAGTGCTATCGCAGCGTCCTGCCGCCGCTCGCGGCGGCGGACCGGCCGGTGGCGCTGACCCCCGCCCAGCAGACCGCGGTGGACGCCATCGTCGGCGCGCTGCCGGACGGCTTTTCGCCGTGGCTGGTGTGGGGCGTCACCGGCAGCGGCAAGACCGAAGTCTACCTGCGCGCCATCGCCGCGGTGCGCGCGCAGGGACGCAGCGCGCTGGTGCTGGTGCCGGAGATCTCGCTCACCCACCAGCTCGTCGAGCGCGTGCGGGCGCGCTTCGGCGACGCGGTGGCCGTCCTGCACAGCCAGCTCGGCGTCGGCGAGCGCTGGGACGAGTGGCGGCGCATCGCGCGCGGCGAGGCCCGCATCGTCATCGGCGCGCGCTCGGCGGTGTTCGCGCCGCTGCGCGACCTCGGCGTGATCATCGTCGACGAGGAGCACGACCCGGCCTACAAGCAGGCCGACGGCGTCCACTACCACGGCCGCGACGTGGCGGTGATGCGCGCCAAGCTGACCGGCTGCCCGCTCATCCTCGGCTCGGCGACGCCGTCGATGGAGAGCTTCGCCAACGCGCGCCGCGGCCGCTACCGGCTGCTCGAGCTGCCCGAGCGCGTCGAGGCCCGCCCGCTCCCTCCGGTGCGCCTGCTCGATCTGCGCGCCCGCGGCCACAGCCACATCGAGCCGCTGAGCGCCGAGCTCGGCGCCGCCGTGGCCGCCAACCTGGCGGCGGGCGGCCAGAGCCTCCTGTTCCTCAACCGGCGCGGCTTCGCCAACTTCCT
>Ga0335082_10003656_pt1 | contig 16745 bp, 18 predicted proteins | sample Lox_Sample_41_FD_206718 | JGI IMG/M metagenome (GOLD analysis project Ga0335082, IMG submission 206718) | Soil microbial communities from Loxahatchee National Wildlife Refuge, Florida, United States - Lox_Sample_4.1 | ecosystem: Environmental > Terrestrial > Soil > Wetlands | place: USA... | reverse complement strand
GACCTTACTCTGGACGACTCGTTCGCGGGCATGGCCCGCCGCGTTCTCGCCCAGGCACCGGAGCGCTTCGCGCTCGCAGGCCTCTCGATGGGGGGATACCTCGCGCAGGAGATCATGCGAGAGGCGCGCGAGCGGGTGGTGAAGCTTGCACTTCTCGACACCACCGCCCGCGCCGACACGCCGGAGCAGACCGCGCGCAGGCGGGGCCTCCTCGAGCTTTCGCATAAGGGCGAGTTCAAGGGCGTAACGCCGCGGCTCTTTCCGAGCTGGGTCCATCCCGCGCGCTCCGAGGACGCGCCGCTCCTGGAGATCGTCTCGGGGATGGCGATGCGGGTAGGCCGGGACGGCTTTCTCCGTCAGCAGACTGCGATTATGGGACGGCCGGACGGCCGCGAGGACCTCCGCCGGATCGGCGTTCCAACACTCGTCCTCTGCGGCCGCCAGGATGCCGCGACGCCGCTGGCGCTCCACGAGGAGATCGCGGGGTTGGTGCCGGGCGCAAGACTGGTGGTGATCGAGGAGTGCGGCCATCTCTCCACCCTGGAGAAGCCGGTCTCCGTCACCGCGGCGCTGCGGCAATGGCTCCTCGAGTGAGCTAGCGCGGCCTCGCCGCAGAACGCCCGGGCTGGAGGAGGCGGGAGCATGGCGACGATCTATGTGGCGCGCAGCAGCAAGCTCGGGAAGTGGGCTTTCGACGTCGGGCTCAGCAAGCACATCTACAAGATCGGCGTGACCGAGGAGCCCGCGAAGCCGCTCGTTGCCGCAGGCTGGGCGGGTGAGGCCGACTGGATGCTGGTAAAGCAGCAGCCGGTCGACGACCTCGCGGAGGCCGAGGCGATCGAGCGCCTCGCGCGCAAGGAAAAACTGATCGATCCCAACCTCTATCCGAAGCTCAAGGGCGCGCTCGGTGTCTTCAAGGTGTTGCCGGCGCATGTTGAGAACCACATCCTCGTGCGGCGTGCGCTCGCGGGCGAGGCCGAGCGCATCGAATTGAAGCTCAAGCCCGCGGATTTCGCGGACTACTTGATCGGCAACGCGATGAAATGAGCGAACGGCGCGCGAGAGGCTTGCCAGCGACGCCTTCGAGGTGAAGAATCTCTCTATGGCTGAGAAGACCGATTGGGAGATTCCCGCGGAAGCGCGGCCGCGTCCGGAGGATTACACCTTCGATCTCGACCGCGCGCTCGCCTCGGTCCTGCGCCTCGAGGCGAAGGTGCCGCAGGATGCCTTCTCCGCGGGCACCCTCGGCACGGACCGCGCCGGTAATGCCGTGCTGATCCGCGACAGCGGGCTCGTCCTCACCATCGGCTATCTCATGAGCGAGGCGGAGACGATCTGGCTCTATTCGAGCGACGGCCGCGCACTTCAAGGTCACGCGCTTGCCTATGATTACGAGACGGGCTTCGGCCTGGTGCAGGCGCTGGGACGCCTCGACATACCGTCTCTCGCGCTTGGCAGCGCCGCCGATCTCGCGGTCGGCGAGCCGGTCGTGGTCGGCGGCGCCGGTGGCAGGCGCCGCGCGCTCGCCGCGCAGGTAGCGGCTCGGCGGGAATTCGCGGGCTATTGGGAATACCTCCTCGACGAAGCGATCTTCACCGCACCTGCGCATCCCCAATGGGGCGGCACCGCCGTCATCGCGCGCGATGGATTGCTCGCGGGGATCGGCTCGCTCTTCGTGCAGCAATCCGTCGACGGCGGGCCCGCGCAGGATCTCAACATGATCGTGCCGATCGACGCGCTAAAGCCTGCGCTCGACGATCTCCTCACCTATGGCAAGGTGCGACGCCCGCCGCGGCCCTGGCTCGGGATCTACGCCGCCGAGGCTGACGGCCGCGTCGTCGTCGTGGGTCTTTCCCCGCATGGGCCCGCGCAGCAGATCGGCGTGCGCAAAGGCGATGTGATCCTCACCGTCGGGGATACCGAGGTCACGACCCTCGCCGACCTCTACCGTCAGGTCTGGGCGCTGGGCGCGGCGGGCGTCGAGGTTCCGCTGACGCTCGCGCGCGACGACCGGCCGCGGCTTGCGGCGATCAAATCCGCGGACCGCACGCAGTTCCTGAAGCAGCCGCGTTTGCCCCAGGCCTGAAGGCGCGTCGGCGATATCGCCTAAAATCCCGCGCAATGCCGTCGGCGTTAACGCGAGCTTAACGCCGAGGCCGCACTTTCGTGGTGTCGAACCCTAAAAGAGAGCGGAGGGCTTGAGGCAAGCCGCTCATTCCGGGTGTTGGCGTGCACGGGGAGGGCGCATGGCCGGGGGGATCATTTCGCTGCGATCACGAGGGCGCTCCGGCGCCGCTGCGGTAGAGCTCGCGCTCGCGTTGCCGTTCCTCGCGGCGGTGCTGCTGCCGATGGTCGATATCGGCATGGCAGCCTATCAGCAGATGGCGGTCGACGATGCCGCGCAAGCCGGCGCCGCCTATGCGCTCGCCCATGGCTGGAACAGCACAGCGATTCAGGCCGCGGTCACGAGCGCGAGCGACATCACGGGGATCGCGGCCTCGCCCGCGCCCGCGGAATTCTGCGGCTGCCCAAGCGGGGGCAGCGTCGCGAGCGCCACCTGCGGGAGCATCTGCGCCAACGGACTTTCCGTCGGCACATACGTCACCGTGAGCGCGCAGCGCACCTTTACACCCCTGGTCCCCTATTCCGGCTACGGGAGCTCGGTCGTGATCTCCGGCAGCTCGACCGTCCGGATCGACTAGGCTTGAACGTCGTGGCGCGCAAATGCTCACTCCTGCGGCTGCTCCGCGCGCGAGGCGGCGCTACGGCCGCGGAATTCGCGGCGATCTTGCCAGCGTTGCTTGCGATCTCGCTTGGCATCATGGAATTCGGTCGGCTCATGTGGACGAAAAGCGCGCTCAACTATGCGGTCGAGGAAGCCGCGCGCTGCGCCGCAATCAACACGAGCACCTGCGGGACCCAAGCCCAGGTGCAGAGCTACGCCGCCTCGCATGCGGGCCAGACCTTTGCCGTCTCGGTCTTCACGCTGTCGACGCCTGCTTGCGGGACGCAGGTCTCCGCGACTTATCCCTTCCAGTTCGTCGTACCGCTCGTCGACTACTCCGTCACGTTGCAGGCGAGCTACTGCTATCCCACTTGATCGCCCGCACGGCGGGCGCGTCACGCTTCCATCGGGCTTGATCTCCCGGCCGCATTCGCGCGACCGTGGCGTTCTTGGAACGGGGGGAGCGATGGCAGAAATCCTGGCGGGCCTCCTCGAGCGGTTCGAGGCGGTCCCCGCGGCGGCCAATGCGGATCAATGGCTTCAGTGGCGCGGGCGGTTCTTGCGCGCGGATTGCCTCGTTGGCATTGGCGCCGTGCCCTACCGGCTCTCGATCGAGCACGGTCGCATCGCGCGATGCGAGCGCGGGCCCTTCGTAATGCCGTCCTGGTGCTTTGCGATCCGTGGCGATGCCGAGGCGTGGCACGGTCATTGGGAGCCGATGCCGGCTCCGCACTACCACGACATCTTCGCGCTCTCGAAGCGCGGCTTGCTGCGGATCGAGGGCGATTTGCATCCGCTCATGGCCAACGTCTTCTACTTCAAGACGCTGCTGGCGCTGCCGCGACGGCAGGCGGGAAGGCATTGACCCATGGCCGCACGGATCGATCCCATCGTCGGACGCTATGTCCATCTGAGCCTCGGCGGCCGCGCGCATAGGATTTACTTCGAGGAAGCCGGGCAGGGGATACCGCTGGTGTGCCTACACACTGCGGGTGCAGACGGACGCCAGTTCCGGCATCTCATGACGGACGCCGCCGTCACCGATCATTTCCGGCTGCTCGCCTTTGATCTTCCCTGGCATGGGAAATCGACGCCTCCCGACGGGTGGGAGCGCGAGGAGTACCGCCTGACGACGCACTCCTACACCGAGGCGATCCGCGCCTTCTGCACGGCGCTCGAGCTCCAAAAGCCCGTGGTGCTCGGCTGCTCGATCGGCGGGCGCATCGTGCTCAACCTCGCGATCGCGCATGCCACGGAGTTCCGCGCCCTAATCGGGCTCGAGGCCGCGGAGTTCCAGGAATCCTGGTACGACACCGAATGGCTTCACCGCCCGGACGTGCACGGTGGCGAAGTCTGCGCGGGTCTCGTCTCGGGCCTGATCGCACCGCAGAGCCCGGAGGTGCCGCGCTGGGAAACGCTCTGGATGTACATGCAGGGGGGTCCCGGCGTCTTCAAAGGCGATCTCCATTTCTATCGCCTCGAGGGCGATCTCCGAGGCCGCGTTGCCGCCATCGACACGCGCGTCTGCCCGCTCTATCTCCTCACCGGCGAGTACGACTATTCCTGCACGCCCGAAGATACGAGACGCACCGCCGCGCAAATCGCCGGCGCCGAGGTCGTCGTCATGAAGGAGGTCGGTCACTTCCCCATGAGCGAGAACCCCGCGCAGTTCCGGCGCTATATCCTTCCAGTGCTGGATCGCATCCGCGCAAAATAAGGAGAGACCATGAGCGATATTCATACCGCTCTGCTGTTCACGATCAAGCTTCAGGCGGCCGCACCGCAGATGCTCGGAAAGACCCCGCTCGGCGAGCGGCGCATCGTCCCCGTGACCGGCGGGCATTTCGAAGGGCCGCGTCTCAAGGGAACGGTCGAGCCCGGCGGCTCCGATTGGATCCTGGCGCGGCCGGATGGCTCGCTTCGGCTCGACGTGCGTCTCACGCTCAAGACCGATGACGGCGCTCTCATCGGGATGACCTATGCGGGCTTCCGCCACGGCCCGCCCGCCGTGATCGAGCGCCTGGGGCGCGGCGAGGCGGTCGATCCCTCCGAATATTATTTCCGCACCGTGCCGCTCTTCGAGACTGGCGCCGCCAAATACGCCTGGCTCAACAACATTGTCTCGGTGGCACTCGGTCACCGTCCACCGGACGGGCCCGTCTATCGCGTCTTCGAAGTGCTATGAGCCCGCTTCAGGCGAAGAGGCGCTCGCCGATGAATTGCCCCTTCTCGATTCCGGCGGGACAGGCGAAAAGGCCGCTCGCGGTGTGGGTCGTGAACTGATTGAGCGCATCGAGCTTCGACATCCGTTCGAAGATCTTGATGAAGCCGGTCCGGGGATCGCGCTGATAGCAGACGAACAAGAGGCCGGCATCGTACTCGATGCCTTGCCGCCACGGCGGCCAGCGCTCCGCCGTGAAGTTGACGCCGTCGTTGTACGAGTAGGCGCGGCGCAGGATGCGGGCGCCGTCATTGCTGGCGGCTGCCGCAAGGCGCACATGCGCGTCTTCGGGAATGATGGGATTGCCGTCGCCGTCGGTCGCCGATAGGTCGAGCGGATCGAACTCGGCTTTGCCGCCAAGCGGGGCTCCGCTCAGCTTGTGGCGCCCGATCACTTGCTCCTGAAATTCAACATCCGTCGAATCCCAATGCTCGAGCGCGATGCGGATGCGCCGCACCACGAGATAGGTGCCGCCGCGCATCCACTCCGGTCCCTCGCTTCCGACCCAGAGAAGTTCCTGCGGGTTCGGGATGTCGGAGGCGGAGGGCTTGTGGCCATCGGCGAGCTGTCGCGAGATCGGGTTCTCAGTGCCGTCCTTGAAGCCCATGAGGTTCCGCGGCGTATCCTCGGGTGCGAAATCGGCGGAGAAGCCCGTCTGCGCCCAGCGGATTTGCGCAACGCCGTTCGCGAGACGCACGAGCTCGCGGATCGCGTGGAACGCGACCTGGGGATCGTCGGCGCAAGCCTGGACGGAGAGATCGCCGCCGGAGCGCGCGTCTACGAGCTGATCGCCATTGAAGCGCGGCATGTCCACGAGCGCCGCGGGCCGGCGCGCCGCAAATCCGAAGCGGTCCTTCCCTTCCTTGACGAAGAGCCCGGCGCCGAACCCGAAGGTCAGCGTCAGCCGCGCCGGCGGCAGGCCCAGCGCCACCCCCGTGTCCGAGGCGGGGAGGCTGAGATCGGCGATGGGCGGAGCCGCGGTCTCGCCTGCGGTCATGCGAGAGGCTGCGGCGGTCCAGTCCTGCAGCATCTTCGCGATCGCGCTTGGCTTCTCGGCCACGAGATCGAAGGCGGCGAAATAGGTGTGTGCCTGCACCTGCGTGAGGATGCCGCCTTGATGAGCGCCGAAGAACTGCTCGGTCGCAGGCGCCGGCGCGCCGGGGCTCGGAACCGTCGCCGAGCCGGGGCGTGGACCGAGCAAGCCGGCGCCCAGCGCCCCCGCGAGACCGCCCGCCGCGCCGAGAAAGCGGCGGCGAGAGGTGAAGGGGCAGCGGCCGCCGGCGCCGCTCATCGCGCGAGAACGAGCGAGTTCATCTCGTCCTTCACGTAATAGAATCCGTCGCCCGTGGGCGTCATTGCGATCCCGAAGAGATCGCCGCTCCCCGGCGGCGACTGCGCGCGATTGGCGTCGATCCAGAGCGCGTGAAGCTGCTTTCCCGTCGTCGGATTGATCTCGACGCATTGACCGTTGAGGCCGTTCGTGACGAGAAGATTGCCGTTGGGCGCCATCACCATCGCGAGGGGCCGACGCAGGAGTCCGTCCTTCGTGACGTCCTCGCCGGTGCCCGCGCTCGTGGTGCGCTTCACCGCGTTCGGAATTCTGGCGATGCGGTTGCCGATCGCGTCCGAGACGTAAAGCGCATCGTCGCGGCCGAGGGCGAGGCCGGTCGGGCCGATGATAAAGACGTCCTTGTCCGCCTGCTCGCCGAAACCGCTGGCGATGACCGTCTCCTTGGCGACCGTCGGCGGCTTTCCTGCGGGGATCGTGAGCTCAAGCCGAACGACATTGGCCTGGTTGACGACATCTTGGCCGGGGGCCTCGACGCCGAAGCCGGTGTTGCTGAGGAAGAGGACGGCCGAGGTTCCATTGTCGATCACGGCCATGTTGCCCCAAGGGCCGTTGATGTTCGCGCTGGTGATGACGCTCGCGAGATTTCCCTGGGAGTCGAGGACGACGAGGCAGCCTTGGCCTTTGGTCGAGGTGGTGCCGTCCTGGCTCGGCAGGCTTCCGACGATGACCCAGCCGGACTTGAGCATGGTCATCGCGGTGGTCAGTCCGATCCCGCCGGGACATTGCTCGAGATGACGCGGGATCGAGGCAAAGAGCGTCAATTTCTTCGTCGAGGGCGTGAAGGCGACGATCGTCGTGCCGAGACCCTGCAGGTTGTTCTTGTCGTTGAAGTTGGTGACGAGCACGTCGCCGGCCGTGATCTTGCCCGCGGAGACCGGTGCGACGACGATCGCGTAGGGATTCTGATCCCCATTGTCCGGCACTGTCGAGGTCAGCGTCGTGAAATGCTTGATCCCCTTCAGGTAGCCGGGATCGTCCTCGGCTTTCGCCGATGCGCCGGCGAGCGCGATTCCCAACGCGAGCGATCCCAGCAGCAGGAATCGCGCGCCGTTGTGGATGCCGAGCCTCGATTTTGAATCACGGAAGACTTGCATGTCTCTGCTCCCTATCCCGCGCGTCTCACGCGACTAGAAGGTCAATGTCGTGCGTAGGCCGAAGACGGCCTCATTGTGGATGAGTTGGCCAGGGTTGTTGGGATTAGCGAGCCCGGCGCCAGGCCGGAAGACGTATTGAAAATCCGGCTGCAGCATCCACCATTGCGCGAGCTGGATCTGGTACGTCACCTCGATGAACTCCTCAGTCGAGCGGACCGGCGTAAATTCGCCGGTATAGAACGCGGTGTCCCGGTCGAGTCCGCTCACATTGCGCCCGACCTTCGCGAGCCCGAAACCGATCCCGAAGGTGTCGTCGTCGCGGCCCGGAAGCGGAGCCTTCAGCACGACGCCGAGGTTGAGGCCGAAATCGATGAGATTGCGGTCGCCCGGCGCGATCATTGCCCGCCCGAAGACGCCGAGAGATTGCGGCTCCTCGGGATCGGGCTGCCAGACCACCTGGTCGAAGACGCCGTAGATGCTGAAATTGCGGCGGTCCATGCGCGGGATGCCCGTGCTCGCGGGATTCGCGAGCGAGAGGCCGTCGCTGGCGTAGCGCTGGTCGGGGAACGACGCAGTGTCGAACCAGAAGCCGAGCTTGTATGTGCCGGGAAGGCCCGCATGACCGGTAGTCACGAGATCGCCTTCGACCGGCTGATTGACGGCAAATTGGACCTCGCCGATGAAGAGCGCACCGGTGTTGAGATTGAATTGCATGCCGTATTTCTCGGCGCCGCGAAGCTGTGAATCGTCGTTGAAGGGGCCGCCCGGGGGATTGTCGTTGAATACTCCCGCGAGGACAGTCACGGAATGCGAGGGGTGGAAGCGAATGCGTGCGCCCAAAGACGACAGCGGGTAAGCGGGGCCCCCGGCATAGAGGTCGTAAGAGGGAACGACCGGCCAACCCATCATCGTGTTCATGAAGGTGCCGGCATAGCTGCTGCCGATGAATTCCTGGTCGAGGCTTTGCTGCCCGACCTTCAAATCCGTGTCGCTGTCTCCGAACTTCTGCATGTACCAGAGTTCCCAGAGCCGCGTCGAACGCTCGGCTTCGATGCCGCTCGCAGTTTGCAGGCTGAGCAGGTTGTCGGCGCTCAGATTGCGGCCATGGATTTGCAGGGCGCTGAGGTTGAAGGAACCACCCGTCCAGCCGAACGCCTTTTCTGCGTCGATGCCCACGGTCATGGTCGTCAGGCCGTCATAGGCGGCACCTGTCTTGATGCCACCGGTCACGTTGCCGAGGACCTCGCTCGTCTCGGTTATGCTGAGATCGATCCCATAGCGTCCGAGCCAGGTGCGGAGGCCCCACATGTCTCCGAGCAGCGTGCTACGGGACGACCCGAAGAGCTGCGTCGTGAAGCCGGGCTCGCCCGGAGCCGGTCCGGCCGGCGCTGAACCGCCCGCGGGCGGCGCCGATTGCGCCCACGCCCCCGCGGAAATGCCCGCATTCAACAGCAGCAACGCCATCATGCATCGCCTCAAACTGGCCCACATAGGAACCCCCTTCCCTCATCGGCTGCTCATCAGTTCTCTGGCTGGCGACCGACGCAGGTGAGGGCGCGGAAGCTCGCGGAATCGCGCGTCTAGTGCTCGACCTATTTCGTCAGGATCAGTTTTCCCTTTCGTGTGATTTGAAGTCGGTATTGCTCGGTGCCGTGGCGGATCAGGATCAGCCTCTCTCCCGCCATGACCTCGCGACTGTCGACCGTCCGCACCTGCGGTGGAGCGACGCCGAAATATCCGAGTATGGGAGGAGTGGCCGCGCCGGAAGCATCGCTCTCGTGCGATCCAGCAGCGCTCGAAGCCTCACTCGGTTCTCTCCGCCGGTCGATGGCCATATCCCGCAGCCCAAATGCTCCGTGAACTGTTCAATACCTGAACTGCGAATGCGTCGCAATAGCAAAGCTTGAGCACGATAGAATGCGCCAGCGCAAGGGGTTGCATTCCTTGCCGAATGTTAGCCGCCAGGAATGTCCTATGCCGCGCCGAGGAGCGCGCGGCGAAAGCGGTTCTTGAGCTCGACGCCGTCCTTCTCCGGCAGCACGAAGGGAGGACGATCCGGCCGCACCTTGATGGTGGCAAATATCGGCCCCGGCGCGTGACGGAGGAGTTCGACCGCGGCGGCGAGCTCACGCTCGCTTCGGATCGTCTGCGCGCTCTCGAAGCCGGCGGCGGCTGCGATCCCCGTGAGGTCGACGCCGTGAGCGGTGTGCGTGTGCTGGAGGCCGGTTTCGGCGTAGCGCTCGTTGTCGATGACGGCGATCGCGAGGTTCCGCGGCCGCTGCACGGCGATCGTCGCGAGACCGCCTAGGCCCATGAGCATCTCGCCGTCACCGGTCGCAACGAGGACACGCTTTTTCGGCTGCGCCAGTGCGAGGCCGAGACCGATCATCGCCGCCGCGCCCATGGCACCCCAGAGGTAGAAGTTGAGGGGATGATCCCCGGCCGCCGCGAGGTCGTAGGTCGTCGATCCCAGTCCCGGCACGACCAGGAGGTCGTCGCCTCGCTCCGCCACCAGTGCGCGCATGACCGCGCGGCGCTCGAGGCTGGCTGCGGCTTGCTTTATGGGTTTGCGCATGGCCGGCTCATTTGAAGGACTTCGCGCCGATGACGCGCTGGGAGATCAGCACGGCGGCGGCGCGGTCGCCGTTGAAGGCGATGCGGGCGGCGGCTTCGACCGTTTCCTCCGCCGCATCCGCCGCGGTGAGGTGGTAGATGAGCACGCCCGCCTCCTCGAGGATCGGCGGCGTGCCCTGGCCCATCGGGATTTGCCAGGGATTGAACTCGCCCCATTCGCCGCGCATCGTCACGAGCATCAGCAGCGGGAAGCGGCACACCGTCGCGAGCGAGAGCATGTTGATGCAGTTGCCGACGCCGCTGCTCTGCATGAGGAGCGCGCCGCGCTCGCCGCCGAGCCAGGCGCCCGCGAGGACGCCGATGCCCTCTTCCTCCGTGGTGAGCACGACGGACTTCATGTGGGGGTCGCCCTGGCAGCGCCCGATGAGCCGACTGTGTCCGGCATCGGGGACATAGACGACTTGGCGAACGCGCTCGCGCACGAAAACGTCGTAGATGCGGTCGGGCCAGGCGGGACGGGGCTTGGGGGGCATAGAGGCGAATGATGATGGGATGCGAGGCGGAGGGAGCGACACTCAACCACACCGAGGGCGCAAAATCGAGACCGGCACGCACGAGACTGGTGCGCGAGCACGATCGGAGCCAAGATGATCCCGTGAGCATAGACGAATTCAAGGCATCGCTTGCGGCAAAGACGCCGCCGAAGGCGCTTGGAGCTGCCGAGCGCGCTCTCTGGTGGGACGCCAAGGGCGATTGGGACAAGGCCCACAACTCCGCGCAGGAGGACGAGGGGGAGGCTGCGGCCTGGGTGCATGCCTATCTCCATCGCAAAGAGGGCGACCTTAGCAATGCGCGCTATTGGTATCGTCGCGCCGGTAAGCCTGCCGCGGCTCAAACGCTCGCGGCGGAGTGGGAGGCGATCCTCCGCGGCCTGCTGAAGCACAAGTAGCGGTTGCGAGCGGTCCGGATGCGCGGGGACGCTGTTGATTCCCCGCCGCGGTCCTGGGATGCTGCGGCGGCTTCACGCGGCGGGGGAGACCTCCGGAGTCATGATGGTATGGCGTTCTATCGTGCTGCGCTGCTCGATGGCGCTCTGGGCGGTAGCTGGGCTCGCGGTCGCCTGCGCGGCGCTCTCCTGCGCCGCCCGGGCGCAGGCTGGGCCCGAGACCTATGTCCTCTACTTCGATTTCGCGAGCGCCAAACTGTCGGCGAAGGCGCGCCCCATCATCACTGAAGCCGTCGCGGCAGTTGGACGCGCCAAGGCCAATGGCGCCTTCTCGCACGTCAAGGTGATCGGCTACGCTGACAGCTCCGGCACCGCCGAGGGTGCGGACCGACTGTCCGAGCGTCGCGCGGACGCCGTCCGCAGCGAGCTCATCCGCGACGGGGTCGCTGCGGACGACATCAAGATCGAAGGACGCGGCAAGCGCGAACCCGAGGTCAAGACGGAGGACCAGGTCATGAACCCGCGCAATCGCCGCGTACGCATCGTCATCTATCGGCCCGGCGATTAGAGCGGACCCTCGCTCGGAGGAGGACTTCGGTGGAATTCGGCTATTTCACCCTCAGCGACAATCACTATCCCGAGAACCCCAGGAGCGCCGAGCAGTTCATCCTGGAAATTCGCGAGCAGGCGATCCTCGCGGACCGCCTCGGCATGCATTCCGTCTGGATCGGCGAGCATCACTTCGACAGTCTCGGCGTCAATTCCTGTCCAGAGATGCTGCTCGCCAGTATCGTTCCCGTGACCTCGCGCGTGCGCCTCGCGCCGGCGGTCTCGGTCCTGCCTCTGCATCATCCGCTGCGCGTTGCGGAGCAATGGGCGACGCTCGACCTCATCAGCGGCGGCCGGGTCGATTTCGCCGCCGGGCGCGGCTACGACCGCCGCGAGTATGAGCCCTTCGGCGCCAACTTCATGGAATCGATCGAGATCTTCTCCGAGGGGATGGAAGTGCTGCTCAAGGCCTGGTACGAGCCCGGCGCCTGGTCCTTCAAGGGCCGATACTACGACATCGAGGACATGGCGATCACGCCGCGACCGCTGCAGCGGCCGATCCCGTTCTATGTCGCCTGCTTCTCGCGCTCGAGCCTCGAAATCGCGGCGCGGAAGGGGCTCGGCATCATCTATGCGCCCTTCGCCGCCGCGATGACCTTCGGCGGCTTGCCTCAGGCGGTCGAGGCCTATCGTGCGGAATGCGCGAAGCACGGGCAGAAGCCGAAGAAGGCGATGTGCAGCTATTTCATCCACATCGCGGAGACGCCCGCGGAAGAAGACTACGCGCGCGAGACGCTCATGAGCTATTTCCGTCACTGCGTGCTGCCGGCTTTCCCCGCCGATCCCGCGAAGGCGCCGCCGACCATGCAGTACTTCATGAAGATCGTGGAGATCCTGAAGGGGATGCGGAAGGAGGACCTCTCGGACAAGTCGATCCTAATGGGGCCGCCCGCGAAGATCGTCGAGACGCTGAAGCGGGTCGAGGCGGCGGGGATCGAGGAGGTGATCCTCTATTTCAACGTCGGCAACAAGCCGCACGCGCTCGTCAAGGAGCAGATGGCGAAGTTCATGGAGGCAGTAGCGCCGGCCTTCGAGGGCTCGCACCGTCTGGCGCTGGCTTAGGGGTCTACCCCCTCAACCACGCAATCGTGGCGAAGGATTCCGTGCTCGACGGCCGCCAATCGCAAGGTGATCGACGCCATCGTCCGCTTCGCCGTCGAGCAGAAGGTAATTCCGAAGACGCTCAGCCCCGAAGAACTATTCGCGGTGGCGTAAGTCCTTGCCCTGCGCTTTCGCGCGGGAGAGGGAGCTATACGTCGAGGTCGCGGACGAACTTCGCGTTTTCCTGGATGAACTCGAAGCGGAGCTCGGGCTTGCGGCCCATAAGACTTTCTACGAGCTTCAGCGTCTTCTTGTAGTCGCGTTCCTTGGGATCGGGGAGCGTCACGCGCAACAGGGTGCGCGTCTTCGGATCCATCGTGGTCTCGCGGAGCTGCTTCGGCGGCATCTCGCCAAGGCCTTTGAAGCGGCTCACCTCTATCTTGCCCTTCGCCGCCTTGAAAACGGTCTTCATCAGCTCGTCCTTGTGCGCGTCGTCGCGGGCATAGACGGTGGTGGAGCCGCTGGCGACGCGATAGAGCGGAGGCATTGCCAGGAAGAGCCGCCCCGTCTCGACGAGCTTAGGCGTCTCCCGGAAGAAGAATGTCATGAGCAGCGACGCGATATGCGCGCCGTCGACATCGGCGTCGGTCATCACGATGACGCGCTCGTAGCGGAGCTTCGTCTCGTCGTAGCGCTCGCCGTGGCCGCAACCGAGCGCGAGCACGAGGTCCGAGAGCTCCTGGTTCTGCCGGAGCTTGTCGGCGGAGGCACTCGCGACGTTGAGGATCTTGCCGCGTAGCGGAAGGATTGCCTGTGTCTCGCGCTCGCGCGCCTGCTTGGCGGACCCGCCGGCGCTGTCGCCCTCGACGAGAAAGATCTCGGTGCCGCGTGCATCGCCACGGCTGCAGTCCGCGAGCTTGCCGGGGAGGCGAAGTTTCCGGGTCGCGCTCTTGCGCTCGAGGTCCTTCTGCGCGCGCTTGCGTTGCCGGTCCTCGGCCCGCTCGATGACGAAGTCCAGGAGCTGCCGCGCACCTTCGGTGTCGCCGGTGAGCCAGTGATCGAAATGATCCTTGAGCGCTCCGTCGACGAGGCGGAGCGCCTCGGGTGAGGAGAGGCGTTCCTTGGTCTGGCCCTGGAATTGCGGCTCGCGGATGAAGAGCGACAGCAGGACGGCCGCGCATTCCATCACATCCTCGGCCGTGACCTGCGCGGCGCGCCGGTTCCCGACGAGCTCGCCATAGGCCTTGAGGCTCCGCGTGAGAGCGCCGCGCAGTCCCTGCTCGTGCGTCCCGCCCTCGGGCGTCGCGATGGTATTGCAATAGGAGTGGCAGAAGCCGTCCTCCTGCGGGCACCAATGGATCGCCCACTCGACGCGGCCGCTCTTCTCGAATTCCGCCTCGCCCGCGAAGGGTGTCGTCGTGATTGTCGCGCGCCCGTTGATGCTGGTCGCAAGGAAGTCAGAAAGCCCGCCCGGGAAATGCAGCCGCTCTTCCCGCGGCACGCCCGAAGGGCGCGGCAACGCGGGATCGCAGACCCAGCGGATCTCGACGCCGCGGAAAAGATAGGCCTTGGAGCGCGCGAGACGATAGACCTGCGCGGGTTTGAATCGCGCGTCGGCGCCGAAGATCTCGGCGTCCGGGTGGAAGCGGATCGTGGTGCCGCGGCGGTTCGAGACCGCGCCCTTGTCCTTGAGCTTGGTCTTGGGCTTGCCCCGACTGTACTCCTGCGTCCAAAGACGCTTGTCGCGCGCGACCTCGACGGTGAGCTTGTCGGAGAGCGCGTTCACCACGGAGATGCCGACGCCGTGCAGCCCACCGGAGGTCTTGTAGGCATCGCCGCCGAACTTCCCGCCGGAATGAAGCATCGTCAGGATCACCTCGAGCGCGGAGGTCTTCGGAAATTTCGGATGGGGATCGACGGGGATGCCGCGGCCGTTGTCGCTGACGGTGACGCTTCCGTCGGCGTGCATCTCGACTTCGATGCGGCTCGCGTGACCCGCCACCGCCTCGTCCATCGCGTTGTCGAGCACCTCCGCGACGAGATGATGCAGCGCGCGCTCATCGGTGCCGCCGATATACATTCCGGGCCGGCGGCGCACGGGCTCAAGGCCCTCGAGGACCTCGATGTCCTTGGCGGAATAGGCGGCACCGGATTTGCGTGCAAGCGAGTCGAATAGGTCTGCCATGGCGCGCGGAGTATAAGGAGACGGCAGAAGCCGCTGCAAGCAGCATACTGTGTCCGTGCCATCTGCGACCACAACCTATTGTGAAGAAAGGGTAAGGGCCATGCCCTCCGTCGACACTGCAGCGGCGCGACCGCCGAGTTTCGAGCCGGCTCTGCGGACCATTGCCATGCCCGCCGACGCCAATGCCAACGGCGACATCTTCGGCGGATGGGTCCTCGCGCAAATGGATTTGGCGGGGGGTAGCACGGCTTATCGGCGTGCGCGGGGGCGGGTCGCGACTATCGCCGTCACGGGCATGACGTTTCATCTGCCGGTATTCGTTGGCGACCAAGTGAGCTGCTATGCCGAGATCACCGCGATCGGTCGCACCTCGATCACGGTGCGCGTCGAGAGTTGGGCGCGCCGCTACACCACCGGCGAGGCGGTCAAGGTGACCGAGGGCATCTTCAAATTCGTCGCGATCGGGCCCGATCGCAGGCCACGGCCGGTGCCGCCCGAATAGGGTCCTACTTTGCGGGCTTGAGCGTCCGCAGATAGGCCACCAGCGCGTCCATGTCGGCGTCGCTGATGTTCTTGTACCAATCGAAGGCCATCAGCAGGACCAGCGGGCGATCGGGACGGATTCCCAGTTGGATTGCTGCTTTGACCTGCGCGTCCGTCCAATGCGCGATACCTTGCTCGTTGGCGGGCGTTAGGTTCGCGCTGATGACGGTACCGCCGATGAATGCCGGCAGCTCCTCGCCGCCCGCGCCCGCGCGCGTCATGTCATTGGTCCCGGCGGGAAGGCGAGGGGTGTGGCAGTCGAGGCAATGGCCGAGCGGCCCCGCGAGATAATGCCCATAGGCGATTCTGTCGCTGGACGGCACGTCTGGCACATGCGTGACCGGCGGGCCGTAGGCCGGCGGCAGCGGGATGTTGTAGGTGGATTTATCGACCTTGTTGCGGATCGGCCTCACCGAGCGCAGATAGGCGACGATCGCGCGCACGTCAGTGTCGGACATGTCGCGGTAGAAGGGGATCGGCATGGGCGGGCCGATGATCGTGCCATCGGGACGCTTGCCGTTACGGATTGCGTCGATGATCTGGTCGTCGGTCCAATTGCCGATGCCGGTTTCCTTGTCCGGCGTAATATTGGACGCGACCGCGCGGAAGATCGGCACTTCGATGACGAAGCCGCCCGCGAGCTCCTGTTCCGCAATTGGCTTTGCGTCCGCGTTCTTCGGCGTGTGGCAATTGCCGCAGGCGACGATGCCACGCATGAGATAGGTTCCGCGCTCCAGCGGCGTCTCCGCACGTGCCGAGACCGCCGCGCCGAGCGCGAGCGCGAAGAGTAGAGCGATCCTCGCTCTCGTCATGGTGCCCCCCTTTATGCGTCACCTCGGACGCGTCACCGTGCGAGACTATAGCTGCCGTGGGGATGGGCTCAAATCGCTTGCAGGTATTTCGCCGGTCGAGCGGGCGAGGGTCGCGTCGAATTTGCTAAAAGGCCCTCGAAATTCTGCCGAAATTGCACAGCAGGATCGGAAAAAAGCGTCGCAAAGTGACGAATGTCACAGCGATGCCGGTACGCCCGCGGTAGTGTTTCCTCGTCGCCGCATCCTCCCTGTCTAGCCCCCAAGCTAATGGCACAACGGCGACAAGGCTCTCGCGAGGTTTCCCAGACCTGCGAGAGCCGTTTTTTTTGGTGCAATCCCGGATGCGCGGGGATGGTGCCGACCGCCCCGCCGTAGAAATTCACAAGAGAGGCCGCGGCTCGATCGATCGTCGGTAACCATTGCCGTCGATCCGGGAGCGGCATCATCCGAACCACGGAGGATTGCGGTGTTCTCAAAGCTCACCCTCGGTGCTGCCCTGTCGGCGATCCTCGCATGCTCGGCCCAGGCGCAGACGGTCGGCAACGAAGTCCAGCGCGACGTGAACCAGCAGCAACGCATCGAAAGCGGCCTCGATTCCGGGCAGCTCTCGAGCGGCGAGGCCGCGCGGCTCGAGGCCGGTCAAA
>Ga0335082_10003655_pt1 | contig 16748 bp, 14 predicted proteins | sample Lox_Sample_41_FD_206718 | JGI IMG/M metagenome (GOLD analysis project Ga0335082, IMG submission 206718) | Soil microbial communities from Loxahatchee National Wildlife Refuge, Florida, United States - Lox_Sample_4.1 | ecosystem: Environmental > Terrestrial > Soil > Wetlands | place: USA... | reverse complement strand
GTTTCAAAAATCGCCTGACGACGAACCGCTTGTTCCCTCAGGGGCTAAAGCCCAGGTTAGAAGCGACCCGGAACGGCACGGCTGAAGCCGTGCCCTTTCAAACCGCCTTTTTGAAACACGCTCTAGTTGTTGCCGATCCATCGCGTCACCCCTTGATGGTGCTGGTGGACTCGTCCCAGGTGACCACTGACTTGCGGAAGTAGGCCGCGTTGGCCATGTGGCAGGCGGCGGCGGCGTGGTGGCCAAAAACGGCGTCCTCGACCACCGGCTTACGGGTGCGCACGGCCTCCATGAAGGCCCACATGTGGGGCGCGAGGTCGTCATAGGACGGGCCGGAGTAGGTGACGGCCTCGGCGACGAACTCGTGTCCGGGCTCGGGATCGTGCTCTTTGTGCCAGTCGGTCTGGTAGGTGGTGCGCATGGCCTTGGGGAATCCCTGATCGTAGTAGCTGGGAGCGGTGTCGATCCCACGCTGTGGGACATAGGTGAAATCGTGCTCGCGGATTTCGAGCATGCCCTTGGGGCCCATCAGGCGGGTCATTTCGGCGGTCTCGGTGCCGAGGGTGAGACGCACGTAGGCGGGCACGCTGCCGTACTCGAAAATGGCGGCCTGCAGGTCGGGCATGTTGCGGCCGTCTTTCCAGCGGACGATGCCTCCGGTGGCGTAGGCGCGCGAGGGCGCCTGGTTGATGCCGGCGACGAACATCATGCCGCTGACGAGATGCACCATGAGGTCGCCGGCGACGCCGGTGCCGTATTCCTTCCAGCAGCGCCAGCGGGCGTAGGTGATGGGATCGAAGGGCTTCCTGGGCGCGGTGCCGAGCCAGGTGTCCCAGTCGAAGTTTTCGGGCGAGAGGCCGGGAGGCGGGGGGTACTCCCACGCCCCGGTGGGATCGTTGCGGCCGAGGGAGAGCTCGACGGAGAGCAACTCGCCGATGGCTCCCGCGTCGTAGAGTTGCTTGGCTTTGGCGAGCAGGGCGGAGCTGACGCGCTGGGAGCCGATCTGCACGATGCGTCCGGATTTTTTGGCGGCGGCAACCATGGCGGCGCCATCTGCCACATTGTGGGACATAGGCTTTTCGCAGTACACGTCCTTGCCGGCGGTGACGGCGTCGACGACAATCTGCTTGTGCCAGTGGTCGGGCACGGCGACGATGAGGGCCTGGATGTCGGGGTTGGCGAGGAGCTCCTGATATTTGCGGGTGACGGCGATGCCGGGGCCGGCGATTTCCTGGGCGAGGAGCTGGCGGCCGTCCCAGAGATCGCAGGCGGCGAGGCATTTGGCGCCGGGGAGTTCGACGGCGGTCTTGAGGAGGCCGGAGCCCTGCATGCCGATGCCGATGATGCCGAAGTTCACGGTCGCGCCGCTGGCCCATTGTTGCGTGTACGCGGGTTCGGGCAGGGCGATGACTTTGGTGGCGAGCGCGAGCGAGGCGGCTCCGGCGGCGGTTTGGAGGAAGCTGCGGCGGGTGAAATTTTTCATGGCGTGATCGCCTCCAGGCGAAATTCGAATTTCCTCAGGGGCTAAAGCCCCGTGTTTATGCGGCTGTGTACGGCACGACTAAAGAGGCTGCTGAAAAAGTCTATTCAGAAATGGGAACAGAAGCGCAGGGGCTAAAGCCCCAATTTATTTTGAAGCATTTACGGCATGACGGAAGTCATGCCCTGCTACGAAACATTCGCGATCAGAAGTTTTTCAGCAACCTCTAAAGTCGTGCCCTGATACAGAATAAAGTCGTGCCCTGATACAGAACTTGCGCAAAGCGAGGGTTTCGTAATCTTAAAGCTGTGCCCCTGCAAAACAAGACTCCAGGGCTAAAGCCCGGGTGGATTCCGCGTCTCTTATCACCGGCCTAAAGGCCGGTGCTTCCACCGAAACTGCCACCTCAGAGTTTCCGTGCGCACGATGACGCAGTTCGCGCTTCGTATTTGTCCGACGGCTTGATGACACTCATTTTCACCGGCCTAAGGGCTGGTGCTTGCACCTATTTCGTGAGCGGTTTGATGGCGACTTCCTTGAAGAAGACGACGTCGTGGTCGCTGTGGTTCTGCAGGCCGATCCATCCGATCATGGGCCGGCGGCCGCGCCAGGGCTCGAAGTCGAACTTCTTCGGCGGCACGGGATCGCCTTCGGTGTAGTCGGTGACCTTCTCGCCGTTGACGAAAACGACCGTGTGCGGGCCGTCGATGGTGATCTCCATGGTGTTCCACTCGGGCCCGGGCTTGCCTGGCTTGGCGAGCGGCTTGGTCAGGGAATAGAGCGTTCCGGTGACATGGTATTCGTCCTCTTTATCTTCGCCACGCTCAGGGTGGTTGTCGATTTGCACCTCGTAGCCGTAGTGAACAGGCATCCAGGCTTCACGCGGCTCGATAGGAATGCGGATGAAGACGCCGGAGTTGTCGTTCTCGTCGCGCATCTTGAAGACCACGCGGAGGGTGCAGTTGCCGACCGGGCCGGCGGTCCAGTAGAGAAGGCCCATGCCGCCGTGGGTCTGGATAAGGCCGTTCTCGACGGTCATGGAGCCGGGGCCGACGTGATGCCAACCGGAGAGGTCCTTGCCGTTGAAAAGCTGGATCCAGCCGTCGGACTGGGCGATGAGTGGGAGTGCGAGAAGTAACACGAAGGCGAGCAAGATGAGACGTTTCACGGTATGCCTCCGAAATATGGGTTCGGGTGAAGACAAAATGTCCGCAGCGGAGAATGATGCTCCGACGCAGGGCATGTTTGCAAGAGAGTAAGGAAGAACCCCCGCCCTACCGGCCAAAGACGGGCCGGTAGAACGGGGCACCCGGCAAGGGAGTCAATTGGCTCAGGGCATCTGGGGGCGCGCGCTGGTGAGAATTCTGGCAATCCAATCGGAGTGGGGAAGCGGCGAGGCCGAGAGAAGCTGCAACTCCCGTTGAAGGTCGTATGCGACGCGGCGGATGGTGGGCTGGGAGTCGTCCAGCAATATGTACGCGGCGCGAGGATCTCCGTCGTAGGAAAGGCTGACGCTGCCGGAGTTGGCGACGAGCAAGCCAGATACGAAACGAACGGACCAGCGATGGATGTGTCCGTAGACGGCAACCGGCTGCCCGAGCGGCGCATAGAGGGAATACAGTTCGTCATCGCCGGCTTCGAGATTGGGCGCGCGCCAGGGGTCGCCCGGACTGGCGTGCACGAGTGCCAGGGGCGGGTAGGTCTGGGTGCGGGGCAACGAGCGCAGCCAGGCGAGGCGCGCTTCGCCGAGCATCGCTCGCGTGGCGGCAGCCATCTCGCGGATGGCGGGCAACAGTGGTTGCATGACGGGCGATTGCAGGGCGAAATCTTCCAGTGTTTGCGGTGAAGTGAGCATTTCATCGGTGTTGCCGAGGACACCCTGCCAGCCGAGGTCGCGGATGCAATCGACGATTTCGACGGGGCTGGAACCGGCATCGGCGAGGTCGCCGCCGTGCAGCACGAGGTCGGGCGCGGTCTTCCGCAGGTCCGTGAGCACGGCCTCGAAGGCCGTGCGATTGCCGTGAATGTCGGAGATGATGGCAATCCGCATGACTCGGATGTGCGAAGTGGCTTAGGGAATCAAGACGTGACGGTAACGACAATATACGCGATGAGCACCAGAGAAACCCAGAGGTCGGTGAGCATGGCGACGTTTTCGTTGGCCGATTCTCGCGGCTGGCGTGTGTGATAAATGCCGGCCAGGCCGTAGAAGACTGCGCCGACTATGGCAATGGGCAGAACGAAGGAAGGTCTCCACAGGGAAATGATTCCGGCGACGCCCGTGGCGAGGTTGGCGATGCCCAACTCGCGCACGACAGGCAGGGCTTCGTCGCCGGTCATGTGAAAGATTTGTTTTGCCGTGAATTGCGGCTGCGAAGTTTGGCGCAGCCCCGCGACGAACAGACGAACGCCCGCTGCCCAGAAGACGAACCACTTGCCCAACAATGCCGTGTGGGAGAGCGGGCTGTGCAGGACGAAGCGATCCACCGCGAGCGAGAGGAGTGGAAGGAGGACAGTCAGGAGAAGAACGGATACGAGGTACACGGGATAAAGTCCTGGATGAAAAGAGTGCGAGCACGATAGCACGGGGTGGAGGGAACGCCGCTCCGTGGCTGGACAAGCACGCCGCGGCTCCGGCGCTTGATTCCTACAATGGTTCCAGTACCTGTTCGCAGCGCCTGGTCAGCGCACGAGCTCGAGCACAATGACCTGATCAATGGTGTCGGACTGCCGGTCCGGCAGTTGCAGCAGGAGGCTGCCGGCGGCGGCGGTGAAATTCACCTTGGCGCCGCCGTGCATGAGGCGCGCGCTGCGAACCGGCTTGGCGATACCGGGCAAAGCGAGAACGGTAAGGGTCGGGTCGAGCACGTGAACATAGATCGTGTTGCCGCGCTGTGTGGTTACGCCCCAGCCGCCGGGCTTCACCGGACCGCCGCTGGTTCCATAAATCGAATCCCCGTATGTCTGCAGCCACTCGCCCATCTCGCGGAGGCGGGCGGCAAAGGCCGGCTGGATTTCGCCGTTGGGCATGGGGCCGACGTTCAGCAGGAAGTTGGCGTTGTTGCCGGCGGCGCGAACGAGGTACTGGGTAAGATCGCGCAACGATTTGGGCTCCATGTCGCGCATGTTGTAGCCCCAGGAGCCGCCGCCATACATGGTGTCGGCGGTCTCGAGCGGAAGCTGGCTGATAGCGGCGCCTCCCCATCCGGTAGTGTTCTCGCCGGGAAGGTCTTTCTCGAATGTCTGCACGTCTTCGCCGGGGTTGGGCTGCTGGTGGTGGTTGGAGACGATGAGGGCCCCGGGTTGGAGCTGATGGATCAGCGCATAAGTTTTGGGAAGTTGCCAGTCGGCTTCGGGCTTGTCCCACATGCCGTCGAACCAGACGCCACCGAGCTCGCCATAGTTGCTGAAGAGCTCGGTGAGCTGCGCGTTCATGAAGTCGAGATAGCGCGGCCACTGGCCGTTGCGCGGGCGGCCTTCCCACCGGCCGGTTCCGCCGAGCGGGTAGTAGTCGGGGTGGTGCCAGTCGAGCTGCGAGTAGTAGACGAAGAGCTTGATGCCCTGGCGGTGACACTCGTCAGCGAGCTGCTTGATGACGTCTTTGCCGTACGGCGTGGCGTCAACGACGTTGTACCTGTTTTGTTTGGTGGCGAACATGGAGAAGCCGTCGTGGTGGCGCGAGGTGATGACGATGTAGCGCATGCCAGCCTGTTTCGCCAACAAGACCCACTGAGCGGCGTCGAACTTCACGGGATAGAACTGCGCGGCGAGCTGTTCATATTGCGGGCCAGTGAGATGCTGGGTTTGCATGACCCATTCACCGTTGCCGAGGATGCTGTAGATGCCCCAGTGAATGAACATGCCGAAACGGGCCTGCTGGAACCATTGGCGGGACATGAGATTTTCGGGGGAGGGCTGGTAGCCGGGCTGGGCGGCGAGCACCAGGGGGAACGCGGCGAGCATGCCCAGGACGAACGAGCAGCGCGTGATCCAAGCGCAGCGAAGGCGGATAGGGTTCGGCATGGGAGACAGATTATACGAAGGACCGGGCGGGAGCGGTATGCGAACCGCATGCATGGGCAGGCATCCTGCAAACTCACGAGGCCTTACGTATGGCCCGCTGAACTTTCGGCCGAGGCGGGGGGAGTTCGGCCGGCTCCGGCTGTGGACGCACGGGAACGAGCAACCGCTTCAGCATGGCCCAGGCTTCATGGCGAAACTTGCCCGCAAAGCGCAGCAGTTCACGGAACTTGCGGTTGTAGATGTAGTACCAGAGGTAGGCCAGGGACTGGAGGAACTCCAGTTGCCGGTGGGAGAGACCTTTCACCGCCAGGGCGTTGCCGAAATACTTGTCGTACATTCTCCAGTCTTCGGTCAGCAACTGATAGCCGAATTCGCCGGCTTGCGCCATGCGCCAGACCTCAGTACCGGGATAAGGGACCATGACGCCGACCGCGATGGAGTTGGCTCGGCAACGGGCTGCGAGGTGAACGGTCTTGAGGGCGGTTCGCCAGGTTTCGCCGGGATGTCCAAGAATAAAGAAGGTTGCGGCCTTGAGGCCGGCCTTTTGCGCGGCCGCAACCGCATCGATCGCCATCCTGGGAGTAATGCCTTTACAGATCCGTTTCAGGATTTCTTCGTCGCCGGACTCGACCCCGAAACTGACGCTGTTACAGCCGGAAGCCTTCATGCGGCGATAGGTTTCCACGTTGGCAAGATTGGCACGGGAGTTGCCGCCCCAAGTCCAGACGTAGCCACGACGCTGATTGCGAGCGGAAAGCTTTCCCAGGAATTCGTCGGCCCAGCGTTTGTTGATGCCGAAGGTCTCATCCTGGAACCAGGTGTCGCGCTGGCCCAGACGCTCCTCCAAGGCATCGAACTCCGCCAGCACGTTCTCCACACTGCGCATCCGCACGCGCCGGCCGAGGACACGCTGGCAAAAGACACATCCGAATGGGCAGCCGCGGCTGGCCATGACAGGCCACCAGACCTTCGGAAAGAGCTCCCACGCTGGGAAAGGCATATTGTCGAGATTGTCGATCCAGGGCCGTGCGCGGTTGCGCACGACGCGGGAGCCGTCGCGGAAGGCGATGCCGGCAATATCGCCCAATTGTTCAAGGGGTCTTCCCTGCCTGTGGGCATCGGCAAGTTCGGTCATAGTGAGCTCGCCCTCGCCAGCCACAGTAATGTCAACGGACGGGAATTCTTCGAGGGTCCGCTCCGGCAGCGCGGTAGCGTGGGGTCCGCCAACTACGGTCCAGGTCGCCGGGCTGGCACTCTTCACAACGGAACACGCATGGGCAGCAGCATGCACTTCATGCGTCATGGCGGTGACGCCAAAAAGTTGGGGAGTGAAATCCGAAACGTGGCGGCGCAGAACATCGTCGTTCACAAGCGAGTTCTTGGCGTCGAGGATGCGGACTTCATGCTGCTTTTGTAGCAGAACTGCTGCGATGTAGCCCAGGCCGAGGTGGCCGTTACCGCTGCGGTGAGTCTGAAGATGGCTTCCTGTCGCCGGATGCAACAACGTAATTCTCATCGCACGCCACCTCCACAGCTTGGACCCGCGCAGCCCGCATTGCTGCATGCTTCCGGAGAACGGTATCAGGCATGGTTGTTACGAGGTGGCACTACTTTAGTCTAGGCTGGAGTGCCGGCACCCATAGAAATACCGAATATTGCGAGTGGTTCCCGAAATGGGAATTGCGGTGGGAAAGAAGTAATCGTGCCGCCGACTGGGAGAGCTAGGTCTGAACTGAAGACACCAGGCTCTCGCGATACCAGTTCAAGGTGCGGCGCAGACCCTCTTCCATCGTGAAGCGCGGGGCGTGACCGAGTTCGCGGACGGCGGCGGTGGTGTCGGCTTGGGAGTCGCGGACGTCGCCGGCGCGCGGCGGGCCGTAGTTGGCAGGGATGGTGACACCCTCGATTTTCTGCAATAGCGACCAGACCTGGTTGAGGGAATACCGATTCCCATTGCCGGCGTTGAAGACCTTTGCGGCGGTGCCCGGAGCTTTCGAAGTTTTGATTACGAGATCGACGACATCTTCGATGAAGGTAAAGTCGCGGGTCTGTTCGCCGTCGCCATGGATGGTGGGCGAGGTGCGTTGCAGCAGGCAGGTCATGAAGACAGAGATCACACCAGAGTAAGGACTGCCGGGATCCTGGCGTGGACCATAAACATTGAAGAAGCGCAGCGAGGTGGCATCCAGTCCATAGCAGGAGGAGAAGGCACTGCAGTAATACTCGCCCATCAGTTTCTGCGCGGCGTAGGGAGACTTGGGGCTGGGCTGCATAGTTTCAACTTTGGGCAAGACCAGCGTGTCACCATAAGCCGAGGATGAGGCCGCATACACCACCTTGCGGACCTTGCCCTCGACGCAAGCACGCAGGACGTTAAAGGTCCCATCGATGTTGGATTCGTGGGAGGGAACGGGATCGACGATGGATTTGGGGACGGACGGGATGGCCGCGATATGAAAGACGGTGTCGGCGCCGGCGATGATGGGCAGGATAGCGTCGAAGTTACGGATGTCGGTGTGGTGAAATGCGATCTGCGACGCCACCTGGTCGAGGTTTTCAGGACGGCCGGTGGAGAGGTTGTCGATGACCTCGACAGATTCGTCGCCGAGTGCGAGCAAACCGCGAACCAGAGAAGATCCGATGAAGCCTGCGCCGCCGGTTACGATGTATTTAATCATGGTCCCCAGAAATACGGTTGGTTGATTTGTCCTGCCAGAAATCATTGTACTTGGCATCAATCAAGCGCCGTCGCGAGGAGGTGGGCGAGCTCGGCTCCGCACATTGCCGACGGCACATGCTATCCTTTATGCTGCCACGTTTGTGGTGGAAGCATAACTCTGTAAGGCATGGGACAACGTGTCGATGATAACCTAGACGCGAGTTCCGAGAACGATTCAGGCGGAAGCGGCGGGCGTGAAACACAGCAGCCAGCCGTAGCCACAATCCAGATACGATGCCCGCGTACAACCTTTTTCTCGCCAGTCCTGGAGCGCACAAGGTTTGCTGCTGCGTAGCAAAGGAAAGGCCGAGTGTAGAACGGGGCAGGCCGAGTACCGTCAAACCAGAAAGCGATTGAGGTGACGAACTAGAGTGACGCTGGTACCCACGAAATCGACGGAATCAATGGCAGAAGTCGAAACGGCAGGAACTCCCATCGCGGGCGGGGCTGAGGGCGGAAAATCGCTCAGTGCCGGGGAACTACTCCGCAGCTTCGGCTGGCGGGGCGCGCTTCTGGTTGCAGCGATGTTGGCGCTGTATGGGCCGGTGTTAGTGCGACTGGTCAAGCAATGGTATAACGATGCGGACTATTCGCACGGATTCCTGGTGCCTTTGCTCTCGGCATACTTAATCTGGCAGAGGCGCGACAAACTCGTGGAAATCGCCCGCAAACCCTCGAACTGGGGCCTTCTGGTTGTGCTGGGCTCGCTGGGCATGCTGTTTCTGGGAAGCCTGGGAGCGGAGCTGTACCTCAGCCGTACTTCGATCATCGGAATGATCTGCGGGCTGATCGTTTATTTTTCGGGTTGGCGCCTGCTGCGTGCGATGGCGTTTCCGCTGGTATTTTTATTGTTCGCCATACCTATTCCCGCCCTGATCTACAACGAGATTGTGTTTCCTCTACAGTTCATCGCTTCACGGTTCGCCACAAGTTGTCTGGAGACCCTCAATCTATTCCCCATCATGCGGGAAGGCAATGTGCTGATCATGCCCGGCATGCGGCTGGAAGTGGTGGAGGCGTGCAGCGGTATCCGCTCGCTAATGTCGTTACTGGCACTCGCGGCAGGCTATGGATACCTGGCGGAGAAGAGCATTCCGGTGCGCTGGTTCCTGTTCCTGGCGATGGTGCCACTGGCCATCATCAGTAATGGCACGCGGGTCATGATTACGGCGCTGATGACGAATTACATCGGGCCACAAGCGGCGGAAGGGTTCATGCACGAATTCTCGGGATGGGTGATTTTCGTGGTGGCTACGGCGCTGTTCCTAGCCCTGCACAGCTTGACAGTGGTGGTGCGGAAGAAGTTGGGATGGATGCCGAAGGAGACGGACGCGAAAGCGCCGGGGCAGGGATGAGTAATGCAGTGCGTTATTGGACAATGGTCGCCGTTCTGCTGGCGGCCACGGCGGGCATGGGGTTCCTCTCCCATGGTGAAGCGACGCCTCCCGCACGCCCCTTGAGCGATTTTCCCAAGGACATCGGGAATTACCGCGCCGTAGCGGAGATTCCGTTGGACCAGAACACGCTGGATATCCTGAAGGTGACGGACTATACGAATCGGTTGTACTACTCGCCGACGCAAGGCGAACTGGGACTGTTTTTGGAATACTTCCGCACGCAGCGTACTGGCGCGGCCATTCACTCGCCCAAGAATTGCCTGCCGGGAGCGGGATGGCAGCCAACTGTGTCGGAGATTTACAAACTACCGTTGGCTGACGGCCGCAAGGTGCCGGTGAACTTGTACATTATCCGTAAGGACCTGGACCAGCAGATCGTGTTGTATTGGTACCAATCGCACGGGCGTGTGGTAGCCAGCGAATATTGGGGTAAGTTTTACATGGTGTATGACGCACTGCGATTGAACCGAACGGACGCCGCCATGGTTCGCATCACAGTGCCGGTGCGCAACGGCAATATCGATGCGGCGCGCGACCAGGCAATCGCGTTCGCCCAGCAAGTGGCAATGGATGTTGAGCAGGTAATTCCCCGGTGACCCAGGAGTGTTCATGCGGAATCGTTATCTGGTTACGGTAGCAACGGTGCTGGTAGCCGTGTTGATGGTGGTTGCGACCGGATGTAAGGGAAATCCCGAGAAGGCGAAAAAGAAGTACCTGGAGAGCGGGCTGAGTTATGTCGAGAAGAAGCAGTATGACGCGGCCGCGATCCAGTTCAAGAAGGCGTTGCAGGTGGACCCGAAGTACGCCGAGGCGCATTACCAACTGGGACTGGTTTATCTTCGCCAGCAACGCGGGAAAGAGGGATATGGGGAGCTGTACGAGGCGACCCAACTCGATCCCAAGCATGTGAAGGCCATCCTGGAGATGGGCAACATCCTATGGGCGGTGAGGCAATATAAGCCCGCCGAGGACCAGGCCCGTAAAGCCCTTGCGGTCGATCCCAACAGCGCGGAGGCATACGCGCTGCTGGGTACGTCGCTGTTCGCCGAGAAGGAGCCGGACGAAGCCCTGGAGGCCTACAACAAAGTCATCGAACTGAAACCGAACGATTCCAGCGGGTACCTGAACCGCGGCGTGCTGTACACCAGCATGAAGAAAGACGCGGAGGCAGAGGCTGATTTCAAAAAGGCTATCGCCCTGAATCCGAAGAACATTGAAGCATATGCGAATCTAGCACGCTTCTATCAGTACAAGCAGGACCTGCCCAAGGCCGAACAGGTGCTGCAGGAAGGCATCAAGAACGATCCGGATGCGTCGGCGAACTATTTGCGGCTGGCGGGCTTGCTGCTGCAGGAGAAGCGCATGGCGGACGCCGAAGCCGTGATCCAGAACCTGCGCAACCAGCTTCCTAAGAAGGCTGACGTGGCGGGGGCGATCGCAGAATTCTACATGGCGGCGCGAAACCCGGACGCGGCCATCAAGGAGTATCAGCGCGGACTGTCGATCGACCCCAAGAACGAGCGTCTGCAGGTGGCGCTGGCGGAGACGTATCTGTTGACGGGCCACATCGAAGAGGCGACCAAGCTCGATGAGCAGATGCTGAAAGACAAGCCGAATGATGTGCAGGGACGGATGATCAAGGGACGCCTGGAAGGGACAAGGGGGGATTATTCGGCAGCGGTGGTCACCTTCCGGGGAGTGGTGAAGGATGCTCCCGAGAATCCGCAGACCCATTTCTTTCTGGGCGAGGCTCTTCTCAAGACCGGAGACCTGGCGGGCGCAAAGAACGAATTTCAGGAAGCAATTAAACGGAATCCAGACAACCCGATGTATCTTCAGGCCCAGGCCGAGGCCTATCGCGATTCACGCGACTTCGACACCGCCAGGGAGTTCGCCAACCGGCTGCTGAAGATGAACGACAAGAACCCTCAGGCGCACATGCTGATGGCCAGTATTGATCTGGGAGCGAAGGAATACCAGGCGGCACTGAATGAACTCAGCCAGGTGGCCCAGGTAGCGCCGAATGACTCCGCGGTCCACCTGAACATGGCCTTTGCCTACAGCGGGTTGAAGAAGTATCCGGAAGCGGAACGCGAGTTCCAGACAGCGCTGAAGTTGAATCCGCAGTTCGATGGCGCGGCTGGGGAGTATGTGGCGATGCTGTTCGGACTCAACCAAAGCGCCAAGGCCCTGCAGGTCGCCAATCAGTACATGACCGCGAATCCCAACCGGGCGGGTGCGCATTTCATCTATGCGTCGGCGCTAGCCACCAGCAAGAAGCTCGATGAGGCCATACCGGAGTATCAGAAGGCCATCCAACTGGAACCGAAGACAATCATTTCGTATATGCAACTGGGGCGCGTGTACGAACTGCAGGGCAAGCTCGACGATGCCCTGGCTACGTACCAGAAAGCGCTTGCAGTGGCGCCGAATTCTACGGCGGTGCTTGGCGCGATCGGCAACACGTATCTGGCAAAGAACGATCTCACGTCGGCGCAGCAATACTTCGAGAAAGCGAATACGCTGGCGCCGCACGATGCGCTGATCCAAAACAACCTGGCGTGGGTGTATGCCATGCAAGGGCAGAACCTGGACCAGGCGTTGTCACTGGCGACGCAGGCCAAGCAGGCGGCCCCCAACGTGGTGCAGATTAACGATACCCTGGGGTGGATCCAGTATAAGAAGGGTAATTACATCATCGCGGTCGGCTTGCTGACCGACGTGGTCAATAAGCTGCCGCAAAGCGCGGAATACCGCTACCATCTGGGCATGGCGCTGAATGGCGCGGGGCAAAAGGACAAGGCCAAGGAAGAGCTGAAGAAGGCGCTGCAACTGGCGCCGCCGCTCAGCCAACGAGACGCCAAACAGGCGCAGGATACGCTGGCCAAGTTGTAGGTCTCAGTTGGTGCTGCCCGCGGTCCTGACCAATGAGATTCCCACCCGGCCTGGCAGTTTCCCCGCCCGGCCGGTGGCATTTTGCGCCCGGATCGAGGGCCGGGGTACACGGCCGTACCGGCAGCAAAGCATGCACTCCGCAATCGGGAAAAACCTGCTCAATGTCACTGACTTGCCGCAAGCGCGGACGTATCCTGTCGGAAAGTGCAGTGTAGAGCTCTTCTGTGGAGGGCCGAGACATGAAGGCTTACGTTGTGGTGACCGCCAGGGCCGGGACCGCGCGGGACATAGCCGATGCGATGGCGGCGCTGCCCGGCGTGCTAATGGCCGATGCCTGCTGGGGCGGCGGCGATGTTTATGCCGTGGTGGAATTTCCGGCATGGCCGGAACTCAATTCGCTGGTTCTCGACAAGGTCCACTCCATGACTGGGGTGATCCGCACCGAGACCCACGTGGCGGTAGAACGATAGCCGAGATAGAGTTTCGCCTTGTTGGGCGAGCAGGGGCGGAGCCGATTTCGCGCGTGCGCCGCACCGAACGCGGACGAGCCAGCGAGCGACCGGCACGAAATTGCGGAGTCGCGCGGATGATCCCTATAACGGAGTCATTGGCGGTCCGGCGGAGGTGACGAAGAACTGCGAGGCTCCGGCGGCGGAGAACTCGCTGCATTCGTAGGCATCGCGCCAGTGGGCCATGAAATCCGGCGCATCGTTTCGATACACCAGCGCCCACGCGCTGCCGCCAAATCCTGCACCAAACGCCGACGCCGCAAGCGCTCCGAGTTCACGCGCCTTTCGCGCCAGCCAGATGATCTCCGGAACCTGATTGCCCAAGAGCGAGGCTGCCGCGGACTGAGACTCGTCCACCAATCCGCCGAAGCGGTGCAGGTCTCCTCTGGCAAGAGCGTCGAAGGCCTGCGGAAGGATGACCTCGGACTCGCGCCAGAAGTGGTCGAAGCGGTGAAGTAACCAGCCGGTATCGGGCGCTTTGGATTCGCGTAAGGCAGCGCGCAACCGGACCGGCGCATCCGGCGAACTGTTGGCCGCGGCGGCAACTGAGGCCGGGTTTGATCCTGTGACGGAACTCCAGACTTCCAGAATTGACCGGACGGCCTGCGAGGCGCGATTGTAGCTCGCCTTCGCCGTGCCGGTTTTGTCGGCGACGACGCCGCTGACCGCGATGACGAAGGTGCAATCGGGAGGCAGGTCCACGGTAGCTTCGAGGCGCACCGGGCAGAAGGAATAACGCTTTAAGCGGCCCGGTTCGCTGGCGAGGATGGCGGTGTGGTCCTCGCTACCACCGAAGGTACCGACGCCTCCGTCGCCGGCGAGCGACTTGTAGCTCTGGCCGTTCTCGATGCAGCCCAGGTAACCAGCGAGGTCTTCCGCGGTGTGAATATCTGCGAGGTACTCGGGACGCTGGTTCAGCCGGTTGGCTGCGCTGAGCACGGCAAAAATGGCCACCAGCAGCGCGCTGGAGCTGCTCATGCCGGCGGCGGAAGGAAGATCGCTGGCCAGAGCGATGTCGGCGCCGAGGTGTGTACCGGGAAAGTTTCGTGCGAGGCGGCGCGCCAGCACCGCGGTGTAGAGCCGCCATGAGGATGCCGGCACCGCGAGCTCCGGCGAAATGGTGAATTCGAAGCTCTGGTTGCGGACGACGTCGTGGATTTGCACCAGTGAATCCTGACGAGGGACCGCTGCCACACAGAAGCCACGCTCGGCCGTGCACAGCAGGCTGCGTCCGCCGGCGTAGTCGGTGTGCTTGCCGAGGACTTCGATGCGGCCGGGCACGAACCAGCGCAAGGGCTGCGACCTGCTCGCATTGGCGAGATGGCTGTCGAGGGTGGCGAAGAGCAGCGCTTTCTTAAGCGACTCGGCTTCGCTCATCCCCGCTTGCGTGAGGCGCTCGACAATGGGCGTGCTCACAATTGCGCCTGCACGTTCTCGAGCCTCGCGGCGACCACAGCGATGTCGGAGCGGCGGGAGAGATCGAGCACGCCCGAGCGGCTGCGGGCGACCTTGAATCTCTCACCCCTCTGAATTGACAGCTTCACCGCATCCGGAAGCTCAAATTCACCACGCGGCGACTGGCGGACATCGCGACAGGCAGCGAAAATGGCCGGCCCGAAGCGCCAGCAGTTCATGCTGACCAGCTTTTCATGCGGGAGTGCAGCAGCGGTGGTTGCGTCGGGCTTCTCAATGACCTCGGCCAGGAAGCCGTTCTCATCGACCACGCAATCGGCGAAGGTACGAATGCGGTCTTCGGAAATGTTGCCATTGCGAACGAGCGCAGCGGACTCGAACAGCACGGTGCCCGGTTGGCCGAGACGCTGTACTGCCAGGAGCGCGTCGAGCGGATAGTAGTTATCGCTGTTAATCGCGAGGAACTCGTCGGCTGCGGCGAAATCCTCGGCGGCGAGCACGGCGTTGGCCGTGCCGACAGGCTTGGGCTGAATTGCGAAGCTGATCTGCAATCGCGTGGGATGCAAGGTGCGTGTGTAGTATTCGCGGATGGCGTCGTGCTCGGGGCCGATGACCAGGCAAACCTGCTGGAATCCCGCGTCGGCAAGCGCGCTGAGCACGTAATCCAAGAAGGGGCGGCCTACGGGGACCATGGCTTTAACTCCTGTATCGGCAGCCTCAGCTTGTTCCGCCTCGAGACGCGCGTCCGGATCGTTACGGCGCATGCGGGTGCCTAGGCCGCGCGCCAGAGTGACGCACTTGCTGATCGTGCCCGAGGTGCTCATGTCAGGAACACAGTCTAAAGCACGCAGTGCAATGAGGGGCGCCCTGAAGTGCCATGAATTACAATCACGGCGACCATGAACAGCTGGTACTACTTCTGGATGGCGAACTTTGTGGTGGCGGGATCGGCGTTCGCCGTCATCACTCTGATCGTGCTGGTGCGCGGACTGCGCGATCTGCGCGAGATGTTTGCCGGGTTACGTGCCGAGGCGCAACGGCCGCGATGATCGGCACTCACTTCTCTACGCTCGACTGGGCGATCGTTGTCACCTACCTCGCAGCCACGATGGCCACCGGGCTCTATGGGCGCAAGTTCGTCGGCGGGATTGCCGACTTCCTCGTCGCCGGGCGCGAGTTGGGCACGTTTCTGGCCGTGGCGACGCTGGCGGCGACCGAGATTGGCACCATCACGTTCATGTACTACGCCGAACTCGGGTATAAGACCGGCTACGCCTCGTTCGTCAACGGGCTCGTCGCCGGGCTGGTGATGATTTTCATTGGCCGCACCGGATTTATCGTAAAGCGGCTGCGTGCGATGCAGCTCATGACCGTTCCCGAGTTCTTCCAGGTAAAGTTCAGCCGCAATCTGCGTGTGTTCACAGGAATTCTCGTTGCTGCCGGCGGAATCCTGAACATGGGAGTGTTCCTCAAGGTGGAGGGGACGTTTCTCGCCATCATCTCGGGCATTTCGCTGAGCCACATTAAGACGGTGATGACTGGCATTCTGCTGCTCGAACTGGTGTACACCGTGCTCGGGGGCATGGTGTCGATCGTGATCACCGACTTCATCCAGTTCGTGGCGCTGAGCATCGGGACGATCCTGGTGACCATCTGGTCGGTGCGCGCCGCCGGGTTCAACCACATGTACGACGCGGTGCGGCAGACGATGGGCGCGGGCGGCTTCAATCCGTTCGCCAATCCGGACTACGGCTGGGCTTACATCGCGTTCCAGGTGCTGATCTGGTTGGCTGTGCATACTTGCTGGCAAACGACGGCGATGCGCACGTTTTCCACCCGCAGTCCCGAGGTCAGCAAGCGGGTGTTCTCATGGGCTGGCTTCATCTTTCTCGGGCGCGGCATGATGCCCATGATGTGGGGCATCGCGGCGCTGGCCATGCTGGGTCCGGCGCAGAACTCGCTGGAAGCCATGCCACGCATGCTGGCGACGATTCTGCCGTCGGGTGCGCTTGGGCTCGTGGTGGCGGGCATGCTGGCCGCAACCATGTCGGTCAACAGCTCGTACTTGCTGGGCTGGAGCGCGATCATCGCGCAGGACATTATCCTGCCGCTGCGTAAGCGGCCCTTGAGCTCGCTGCAGCAAGTGATGCTGAATCGTGGGGCAAACCTGTTCGTCAGCTTGTTCGTCATGGTCTACGGCCTGTGGTACACGCTGCCGGGACCGACGTACTTCTACCTGAATATCACGGCGACGATCTATCTTTCGGGGACGCTGGTGGCGGTGATGGCCGGGCTGTTCTGGAACCGTGCCT
>Ga0335082_10003654_pt1 | contig 16749 bp, 19 predicted proteins | sample Lox_Sample_41_FD_206718 | JGI IMG/M metagenome (GOLD analysis project Ga0335082, IMG submission 206718) | Soil microbial communities from Loxahatchee National Wildlife Refuge, Florida, United States - Lox_Sample_4.1 | ecosystem: Environmental > Terrestrial > Soil > Wetlands | place: USA... | reverse complement strand
TGAAGGTTGTTACGCAGCGACACTGCACGGGAAGGAGGACAATCGTACAGGGGTATCGGTTTCCCGCGTTTTCTGATCTCTCCGAAGGCAATACGCTTCCACGCGATCGCCGCGGTCGGTTTGATTTCTTTCGTGATCGGTGCACCCGGGGTCCGTCCCATGAGGAAAAGGAGCAGGGTATGCGCACCGGCGACGGACGATTTGCTGAGCAGGACGCTCGACGGACGCTCTTCACTATGCGTGTAGGGGATGTTGAGCCCCATTCCGCCGGTTCCGCTTGTGCCGATCTTGACATAGATCTTTGTTCCGAAATGATTCATCGACCGGTAGAGAAGCTGGACATGCCGGATGAGTTGCGGCGTGTAGAGCGTGCAGAGGAGACGCTCGGTTGCTTCGTTGAGCGATGACGGGCTAAATCGGCCGGGGGATTTTTTCATCTGGTGGAGGACCTGGCGCGCGCTGTTGAAGATGTCCTGGTAGGCGATGGCGGTTGCAGAATTGATGCCGTCGATGATGATATCCGGTTTCGTCTGCCGGATGAGCTGATAAAGCGCCGATCGCTTCAGGACCTCGTCCGTAAGCTCGTCCAGCATATCGTCGATGAGCATCGCCCGGAGCCGCGGGTTGTTCATGATGTCTTCCCGCCCCATATCCTTCAGGGTTTGCCGCACGAAAATATTCCCCCACCAGGCGCTGAAGAGCTGTTTCGGATGCCCGGGGAATTCTTTCCGCAGCATGGCAAGCGTTGTGTCGGTTTCCGACTTCAGCAGCGAAGTCACAATGATCCTTTTGGGTTTTTCGGGAATGAGTTTCCGGCAGATGGCGCAACCGACGAGTCCGCTTCCGCCCAAAACGAGTACCGTTCTGTTCGTAATGTCCATAGGTCAATGAGAATGTTCTGAAAATTAAAAGCGGCACGCACAATATCTGTGGTGCCGCTCTGTTCGTTAAGGCGATGTCACTCGGTGTGCCATCACACTTTTTCTACAATGACTGCCGTGCCGTATGCGAGGACCTCTGTAACGCCCGTCGCCACTTCGTTGGCATCGTACCGCATCCCGATGACGGCGTTGGCACCCATGTATTGGGCATGTTGCATCATGATCTCATATGCTTCCTGCCGGGCCTTCTCGCAGAGTTCCTGATAGAGCGAGATGTTACCTCCGAACAGAGTCTGTATGCCGGCTCCGATATTGCCGATCAACGATCGCGACCGGACGGTAATGCCGCGCACCAGGCCCAACTGCTTCGTCACACGGTAACCATCCAGTGTGAACGCGGTGGTGACAAGAGCATGATCCATGGTCAACTCCTTATTTTAGTTTAATGGAATTCACACACTTTTCAAAGGGCGTGAAATAGACATCCTTCTGCGGCGCAAAATAATTCACCGTAATTCTGATCACCTTGTCGTTTTTCACGACGAAATATGCGCGGCTGTTGACATCCTTCATCACCGAGTAGTCGACCCAGAGCGCTTTGACACCGTCGATGGTCGAGCTTCCGGTTCCTTTGGCCTTGTAACGGCCCTTGTTCTGATCCCACACTTTCTCTACCGTCAATCCCTTCGCACCGAACACGTCGATGTGAATGCTGCAATCACGCCGGTCGGGAGCACGCATTTCCATTGCAAAGTCGTTGCTTCCTTTCGGCACCTGTGCAATTTCCAGGTTGTCGGGATACTGCATCGTGAAGAATGTTCCGCCGGGATAGGTTTCCAGGTTCGCCGACGGTTGCCAGAACTCCGGTTTCTTGAGCTCAATTACCGGCATCTCGAACGATTTCTTCATCGTGTCAAATACCGCCGCGTGTGCGGCATACTGATCACCGTAACCCTCAAAATCGAGCTTATAAATTGCAGTATCGCCGCCAACATAGATCGAATTTCCGAAGATGCTCGACTTTGTTGTGACCTTCAGGGAGTAGGAGAATGCTTCTGCCGGTTTTCCCGCGAGCTGGATTGTTGTAGCGGGCGTCCCCTCTCCCTCGAGCGTATAGTTTGCCTGCTTCATGTCGGTCATATCCTGCTGAACCACTTCGTCCAGCTTCTTGCCGGCGTACGGGATTACTTCGACGGTAATCTGCGCTCCCGCTTCTCCCGAAGTCGGATCAAGGAATTTGTTGATCACTTCCTGTGATCGCGCAAAGACCGCTTTCCCTGCTGTTCCAAGTTGTTTCCAATCTTTCGGATAGAAGATCTTGAATCCGAACGCCGGGTCGCGATAGGAGGTCAACTCCCCGACAACAACCGGCTCGATCTTCTTCTCGCAGCCGATCACAAAGAACGCAAGGAGGATTCCGAACTTCAAAAACGTTTTCATAAGAGTCTCCAAGAATTAAATGATGGTTTATCAGGATGGCGATACAATCGTGTTGTACCAGGGCTTTTTCTCGCGTGAAGCCAGTTCGTCGATGTGAACATGTTTCAGTTCCATATATTCGTGCAGTCCTTCGATTCCAAATTCGCGGCCGATCCCGCTTTGTTTGTAGCCCCCGAACGGCGCCCGCTCGGAAATCAGATGCCATTCGTTGATCCAGACCGTCCCGGCACGCAATTGCCGGGCGACGTCCAATGCCTTTTTCTCGTCGCGTGACCAGACGCCCGCTGCCAGCCCGTACATCGAATCATTCGCCTGCGCAACGGCATCGTCGACAGAATCGTACCGGATAACAGAGAGCACCGGGCCGAAGATCTCTTCCTGCGCAATCGTCATACCGTTTTTCACACCGATGAAGATTGTCGGCTCGACAAAATTTCCCGACTTCAAATCGGCCGCGGCGGGAATTCCGCCCCCGGCGATCACACGCGCACCTTCTTCCTTTCCTTTTTGAATATACGAAACGACACGCTCCTGCTGATTCCTGGAAACCAGCGGTCCGATGACCGTGTCTCCGGATTTTGGATCGCCCAGTTTCATCGCTTTCGTTTTCTCCACCAGTTGCTGGACGAACGTATCGTGAAGCGACGACGGGAGGAATACTCTCGATGCCGCCTCACAACATTGTCCCTGGTGATAATAAATGCCATAGAGCGTTCCATCAACCGCAAGCCGGAGATCGGCATCCTCCAAAACGATACTTGCCGATTTCCCGCCGCATTCCAGTGTGCACTTCTTCAAGGTGCCCGCCGCAAGTTGCATGACGCGCCGGCCGACAACAGTCGAACCGGTAAACGAGACTTTATCCACCATCGGATGGCTGGCGAGAATTTCCCCGACTTCGGGGCCAAACCCCGGAACGATATTCACGACACCCCGGGGAAATCCAACTTCATGGATGATGCGGGCAAGCTCCATCGCCGTAACCGGCGTCAGTTCGGAGGGTTTCAGGACAACCGTATTGCCGGCGGCAAGTGCGGGTCCGAGTTTCCATATCGCCATCTTGAGCGGAAAGTTCCAGGGGATAATGGCGGATACGACTCCCACGGGTTCATGGACAAGAAGATTCCGGCTGAAACCCGGTTTGGAAAGTGCATCGAGAGGAGCAACTGGATCAAGAACGGCGAGCTTGGAGAAATAACTCATGGCGCGTGCACTCAGGTAAATATCATCCTTTGCCTTCCTCAGTGTCGAGCCCGAATCTTCTATCTCCAGTTGCTCGAATTCGGATTTGCGCTCATTGAGTTTGTCGGAAACGGACTTGAGGAGTGCTGCACGCTCGTCCCGGCTCATGCGCGGCCAGGGACCGTTATCGAATGCCTTCCTTGCCGCCGCGATTGCCTTCTTCCCGTCTTCGGCATTCGCCCGATCGACACGCGCCACAATTTCCTGATTATACGGATTGATGGAATCGAACTTCTGTCCGGATAAGGATGGAACAAATTCTCCGTTAATATAGAGAGAATAGTCGCGCATGCTGGCTATTGTCCTCCGAGCCGGCCGTACACCGAGAGAGCGAGAATAACAGCAATGAGAATCCACATGACCGCGTACGAAAGTGCGATCTGGCGGTCGAAACCTTTGAGCAATTGTTGTGCATCTGCGGGTGCCTGGTTACCTGCCATTTGCTGGACGAGCTTTCCGCGTTTTCCGGACTGGATTCCGAACAGAATCCCGCTGATCACCGCGATCGCAAAGAAAATGATCTTGGCAGTCAGCCATCCGAGATCCAGTACTCCCAGCCCAAGCTCGTGCATGTTTCCAATACCCGTAATGAGCATGATGAGTACGGCGATCGGGCTCAGGATCCCGATGGGGCGCATTGCCCGAACCAATGTGGCTTTCCCCTGGATATCCGGTGCCTTCTTGTATTGGGAATTCAGGATGAAACCAGCGATGCTGACGGTCATCAGCATGCCAAATCCGACGAGGTGAATCCAGAGAATGAGAAAACGTTCCACGCGAATACCTTTCCGCGAATTGATGAGAGATCTTGTCTGATATTTCCCCTCTGGGAAAGGGGTCGAAAATGTGGTCACTAAGATACAAAATGTTTCGGAGAGTCTCAAACCCGATAAGAGGCAAAAGTTTGTGAATCCATACTGATTTTCCTATATTGCCGGGAATGAGTTCGCAACCCTCTCAACAAAAACCGATCGGCGTTTTCGATTCCGGCATCGGCGGACTTACTGTTGTGCGTGCCCTCATGCGCCGGCTTCCCCACGAGAATATTGTTTACTTCGGCGATACCGCCCGTGTGCCCTACGGACCGAAATCCGCGCAGACCGTCCGCGAGTATGCTGCACAGGATACCGCGTTTCTCACCTCGCACGATGTAAAAATGATCGTCATCGCGTGCAACACCGTTTCCTCGGTGGCACTCGATATCGTACAGAAGCATTCAAAAGTACCTGTCATCGGTGTGATACTGCCCGGGGCCAAAGCCGCCGTTGCCGCAACGCAAAAGAAGCGGATCGGAGTCATCGGAACCGTTGGGACGATTGCAAGCAATGCCTATACCAACGCGATCCGCCAGATTGATGCATCGGCGACTGTGTTCGGGCAGGCATGTCCGCTCTTTGTGCCGCTGGCAGAAGAGGGATGGATCGATCATAAAGCAACAGATCTCGTCGCACGGGAATATTTGTTCCCGCTCAAACTTCAGAAGATCGATACGCTGGTTCTCGGCTGCACGCACTATCCGATATTGGAGGAAGTGATCGGTCGAGTCTTCGAAAATGGAGTGACACTCATCGATTCTGGTCTTGCCACAGCGGTCGAGGTTGAATCACTGCTCGACGAGCGCGGAATCCGGAATCCAAGTTCCCAGAAAGCGAATCTTCAGTTCTTTGTCAGCGATATTCCTCACAAATTTACCGAAGTCGGCGAACGATTCCTCGGTCAGAAGCTCGGGCGCGTTCGCAAGGCAGAAGGATTTTTCTAATCCATCATCTCTTTCACCATCAGTGGAGTGAGCATGCAATCAGCAGAATCGTTCTTACAGGCGCTCGATGAGATTGTCCGGCGCAACAGAATGCTGGACCATCCTTTCTATCAAACCTGGAATGCCGGAACTCTCAGCCGTGAGGCCCTTCGCGAATATGCAAAACAATATTACCGGTTTGTTCACGTCTTTCCGACTCTCCTGAGCGCGACGCATTCCAATACTCCTCATCTTCCGGTGCGGCAGGAATTGCTGGAAAATCTCCTCGAAGAAGAACGGGGGGAACAGAACCATCCGGCACTCTGGATGAAGTTCGTGGAATCGCTCGGAGTCGGCATGGAGGAAGCTCAGGCGGCAGTCCCGCTTCCGGAAACGAACGAGGCGATCAATGAGCTCCGGTCGGTCACGCGGGACGGCTCCTATCTCGAAGGCGTGTCGGCGCTTTATGCATACGAATCGCAGATTCCGCAAGTGGCGCGGGTGAAAACGGAGGGTTTGAAAGAATATTACGGCATCACAGACCCGACGGCGCTCTCATTCTTCACGGTCCACGAAGAAGCCGACGTCTATCATTCCGGCGGCGAACGAAAGATCCTCGCCGAGTACGCAACGACGGACACGGAGCGCTTGTCAGTTCTTCGTGCAGCGGAACGGTCGTCCAAAGCGATGCTGCGGTTGCTTGATGGTGTGTACCGTGCATATGTTCAACCATCGATGAGCTGATTCGTGGCAGTGTGCGAAATACTCCTCCTCGGAAATCCGGTCCTGCGGCAACCGTGTACTGCGGTCGGGAATTTTTCGGATGGAGTCGTTCATCGCACTCTCGTCGATCTTCAGGATACGCTCGTCGATTTTCGCCGGCGCAATGGGTTCGGCAGAGGGATTGCCGCTCCGCAGATAGGAAGCAACCAGCGTATCCTCTTCATCAGTACTGACAATCCTCTGCCGATGATCAACCCGGTCATTCTCCGCCGCTCCCGGCAGATGATGACACTGTGGGATGATTGTTTCTCGTTTCCGGAAATCGTCGTGAAAGTAAAACGTCACACGAATATCACGGTACGATATCAGGATGAACGAGGAGCGGAACGTACGATGACCGCGGAAGGAGGTCTTTCCGAATTATTGCAGCATGAGATCGATCATCTCGACGGTATTTTGGCAGTCGATCGGGCGATCGATTCCAAACATATTGTCTTGCGGAGTGAGTGGAAAAAGCTGGGGGAACATCAAATGGCTGTGAGATCATTATAGATGGAGAAACCATGAAAGTGTTGACGGATCCGGAAATCAGTGATGCAATGAAGAAGCTGAAAGGATGGAATCTCATCGGGAAAGAGATTCGGAAGACGTACGTTCATAAAGATTTTGTCCATGCGGTCGGGTTCGTGAACTCGGTTGCGCTTCTTGCGGAACGCGCGAACCACCACCCGGACATCGATCTTCGATGGAATACCGTAACGCTTTCCCTTTCGACGCACAGCGCCGGGGGACTTACGGAAAAGGATTTTAAACTCGCCGCAGAAATCGATGAGCTCTGAGATCCTTCCTCGTGGCTATCACGTACTATGACAGGCGAAGAAATACTCGCACTCTTCAGGAAAACAAAGGCGCTGCTGGAGGGTCATTTCCAGCTGACGTCAGGACTGCACAGTCCCAGCTATTTTCAATGTGCGAAGGTCCTTCAGTATCCTGCCAACGCGGAACTGCTCTGCCGTGAAATTGCTTCGAGGTTTCAGGATGACAGGATCGAAGTGGTGATTGCACCGGCTATGGGAGGAATTGTGGTTGGACAGGAAGTCGGCAGACAGCTGGGAACCCGTACCATCTTCACCGAACGCAAAGACGGTCTGATGGAACTTCGCCGCGGGTTTGAAATCAAACAGGGGGAAAGAGTGCTCGTCTGTGAAGATGTGATCACGACCGGCGGATCGGTCAACGAGGTCATCGGGATCGTGAAAAGAAACGGCGGCACAATCGTTGGTGTGGGTGCGATCGTGGATCGCAGCGGCGGGAAAGCAAAATTCCCGCGGTTTACTCCGACATTGACGATGGAAGTCATCACCTACTCCCCGGAATCTTGTCCATTATGCAAGCAGGGAAAGCCGGTCGAGAAACCCGGCAGCAGAACATCGGCCACAAAGACCTGAACGCGGCATTTTCCTATGCAGCTCAAACTTCTCAAACGGAATAACGTCTATCGGGGCCGCGTCTTCAACATCATCGTGGACGAAGTGGAATATCCTTCCGGCAACCGCGCTGTTCGCGAAGTTGCAGAGCACGGCGGAGGAGCGGTCGTCCTCGGGGTTTTTCCGGACCGGCGAATCATTCTCGTTCATCAGCACAGGTATCCCCTGAACGAATTCATTCTTGAACTTCCCGCAGGGAAGCTGGAAAAAGGGGAAGAGCCGCTTCATTGCGCGCAACGCGAGCTCGAAGAAGAAACCGGATATCATGCATCTCAATGGAGGAAACTGACTTCAATCTATACCACTCCGGGATTCTGCAGCGAGATCCTGCACATCTTTCTTGCGACGGGGTTGACTCCCGCACCGGATGGGAGAAAGCTGGAAGAAGGCGAGCAGACCATGACGCTCCGCTTCGAGACGCTGGAGGAATCACTCGCGATGATCGACCGGGGTGAAATCCGGGATGGGAAATCGATCTGCGGCATAATGACCGGTGACCGGTTGCTGCGAAAGGAGAAGTTGTTGTGATCAGTCAGGATGAGAAACGGCAAAAGGAGAGTAACCGGCAGTATCGAGTCGAATTGAAAAAGTGCATCATCCCCTCGTGCAGCGGAGAAGTCATTGAGCTTTCCTATTATGAACGCAACAACTGGGCTACCGCGGAATATCAGTGTAAGAGCTGTTCCCGGAGGTTTGTCGTGAAAGTTGAGATCTGAATGAAAACGTTCGCATGATCTTCAATCCCACAGAAATAATCCGAAAGAAGAGAAACGGCGGCACCCTGCGAAGGGAGGAAATCGAATTCTTCATCAACGGTGTTCTCCATTCGACGATTCCCGACTACCAGGCGGCGGCGTTCCTTATGGCAGTCTACTTCCAATCGATGACGTTTGAAGAAACGAGCGTCTTTACCGATTGTATGCTCCATTCCGGCGTTGTGGTGGATCTGTCCGGGGTGCCGGGAATAAAAGTGGATAAGCATTCTACGGGCGGCGTCGGGGATAAGGTGTCGATCATCCTCGCGCCGATGGTGGCTGCCTGCGGCGTGCCGGTCCCGATGATTTCGGGAAGAGGATTGGGTCACACCGGCGGTACGCTCGACAAGCTCGAATCGATCCCCGGATTCCGGACAGATCTTTCGTTGCGGGAATATCAGGAAGCTATCGGGAAAACCGGCGTTGTGATGATCGGACAAACGTCGGAAATTGCGCCTGCGGACAAGCGGCTCTACGCTCTTCGCGACGTTTCGGGAACAGTGGAAAGCATCCCGCTCATCGCGGGGAGCATTATGAGCAAGAAGCTCGCCGAAGGAATTGATGCGCTGGTGCTGGATGTGAAAACAGGGCACGGCGCGTTTATGGAATCCGAAGAGCGTGCGACGACGCTTGCGAAGACCCTGATTGCCGTCGGAAAGCAATTTGGGAAGAAAACCGTCGGCTTCCTCACCGATATGAGCCAGCCGCTCGGATTTGCCGTCGGCAACTGGGTCGAAGTTGTGGAGTGCATCGACTGTTTGCAGGGAAAGGATGTTCCCGATCTCATGGAAGTGACATACGTTCTCGGCGGTGCAATGGTGATGCTCGGCGGAAAGGCAAAATCGATTGATGAGGGAATGACGCTTTGCCGCCGGTCGATCAGTTCCGGTTCTGCATGGGAGAAATTTCTTGAGATGGCACGACAGCAGAAGGCCGATGTGTCATATCTTGAGAATCCGGGGAAATATCCGAAAAGCAAATTTCAGATGGATGTCAGGGCGGACGCGGGCGGGATTGTGGCGAAGATTGACGCTCTGGAAACAGGATTCGTCGGCATTATGCTCGGGGCCGGAAGGATGCGCCTCGCTGATGCGGTTGATCCGAAGGCCGGCGTCGTCTTCCAAAAGAAGGTGGGAGAGTCCGTTGCGAAGGATGAACGGATTGCGGTGCTCTACGGCGATAATGAGGAGCACCTTGGAGCGGCTGCCGCGCGCCTGAAGAGAGCTATAACAGTTTCTTCTCAACCTCCGGAGTCTCCTGCACTCGTTCGGGCCATGATCGATGATCAGGGTGCCCATCCATGGGAGAGATCTTCCCGCTGATTTCGTGACGAGTGATACCTGTTTGAATTTTTTCTGATTTTTTTTAAATTCCTACTGGGTTTCTTTTCATTTTCCCGTCATCATTTTGGAAATTCGCATCAGAATCATTATTGGAGCTCTTTCATGCCGGTCATTACCTTAGTCAATGAGGGAAAAACCCTCAATGTGGAACAGGGCACAAACCTCAGAAAAGCGCTGTTGAAGAACGGCGTCTCACCGTATGTTGGAAAAGATAAATTCCTGAATTGTCTCGGAAACGGATTGTGCGGTACGTGCCGCGTGGAGGTTGTGGATGGGAAAGGCGCGCCGGCCATGTCGGCGCTTGAGGAATCATCACTGGTGGGATTGGCTCCGTTTTACGGACGGCTCATTCCGAAGAATGTTCGCCTCGCGTGCCGCATCGCCGTCGGTGCCGATATGTCGATCAAAACGTATCCTACGGTGACGATTGATCTGGCACTGACGAAAGAACGGCTGACGATGTGTGCAATCTGGTTGTTCTTTGGCGGCTCGTTTCTCTACATAATGGGCCGGCTTCTTCTTGAGATTGCCACCGGAAGATAATCCGATTCGACTTCTTCGCTTGCGGGATTGCTCCTACAGCTTCGAGAGGATCTTCTTCATTTCTTCGTGTACCCGCCCGTTCGTTGCGAGAATCTGCTTCTCGTAAATTGAAAATCCGTTGCCGGAGAAATCCGACAGCATTCCCCCCGCTTCGGTAAGGATAATCGCCCCCGCTGCCATATCCCACGGGTTGAGCCACACTTCCCAGAAACCTTCATACCGGCCGGCAGCGACATACGCCAGATCGATTGCCGCAGAACCCATGCGCCGCACTGCCTGTGCATCCATGAGAAACTGAACGAAGTGTTCGACGGCATGATCCGGATTCTCCGCGATATTATACGGAAAGCCGGTGACGAGAAGACTTCGCTTCAGCGAGTCGACGGAGGAGACGTGAATCCGTTTTCCGTTCAGGAAAGCTCCCTTGCCTTTCTCAGCCGTGAAGAGTTCGTCAAAATTGGGATCATAGATCGCACCGGCGATCAGCTCGCCGCAATGCTCGAGTCCGATCGAGACGCAAAACACCGGAAAGCTGTGCGTGAAATTGGTCGTTCCATCGAGCGGATCGATGATCCAACGGTAGTCGGATGACTGGCCGCGTGTCTTGCCGCTTTCCTCGGCAAGAATATCATGTGACGGATGGTGTTTCTTGATGATCTCGATGATGATCTCCTCCGAGTGCTTGTCGATTTCGGTGACGAGATTCTTTTCGCCGCCATCCTTCAGCTGAATATTCCTGACTTTCCCCAGATTCTTCTTGAGGTATTTGCCGGCCTCTGTCGCCGCTTCGATTGCAGTGGAAATCATGATTCTTTTTCCTGAATATCGAGAGAACGTCCCAGGAGTTTCCGGAGCCGCTCGATGTTTTTTTGATTGATGCGAAAGTGGACGCGGATGTGATTGTCTTCGTATTCCTGTCCGGTGATGTCCGCGATTTCATGCAGCTTGGCGATTGTTCCGTATTCGGATTGCGCGATCGTGATGGTGTGCTCGGCAGTATGCTGTTCCATCAGCTTCAGGATCATCGCAGTGAGGCCGGTGAGATTGATGCCTCGTTCCGCCGAGATGAACACCGCGTGATCATACCGCAGACCGAGTTCTTTTAACAGTGAGCGGTCGGTCAGCCGGTCGATCTTGTTGAAGACATAGATGACCGGTTTTCCGGAAGCATTGATCTCCTCGAGTGTATGATCGACGACCGCGATATGTTCCTCAAACAGCGGATGACTCACATCGATGACGTGGAGGAGAATGTCGGCTTCTGCCGTTTCCGCCAGCGTGCTCCGGAACGATGCAATGAGGTGGGGTGGGAGTTTGCGTATGAATCCGACCGTATCCGACAGGAGAATCTTCTTGGATGGCGTAATCGGAACCTGGCGGACGGTCGTGTCGAGGGTCGCGAAGAGACGGTCTTCGATGAACACATCGGCATTCGATAAAGCCCGGAGGAGGGTCGACTTCCCGGCGTTCGTGTATCCCACCATGGCTACGCGCGTCATCCCCTTGCGTCCCTTGCGCTGGATTTCCCTCTCCTTGCTTATCTCCTTGAGCTTTTCCTTGAGATGCGAAATGCGTGTACGGATCGCGCGGCGGTCGGTCTCGATCTGCGTTTCGCCGGGACCCTTCGTCCCGACGCCGCCGTACTGTTTGGAGAGGTGCGTCCACTGGCGCGTCAGCCGCGGAAGGAGATACTGGAGCTGTGCAAGCTCCACCTGCGTCATCGCTTCCTTCGTCTTTGCGCGGGCGGCAAAAATATCGAGTATCAGCGAGCTGCGGTCCAGGATCTTGCAGGGAATGACTTTTTCGAGGTTCCGAACCTGAACAGGAGAGAGATCGTCATCAAAAATGACGAGATCGATCTTCCGCTCCGAAACAACATCTCCGATCTCCTTGGCTTTCCCGCTCCCGATGAACGTGGCGGGCTCGATCCGATCGCGTTGCTGAATGAACCGGAAAAGGACGTCCGCTCCCGCCGTATCAGCTAGAAGGACAAGCTCGTTGAGATATTCTTCCACCTGCGGGCGCGTTGCCGAGCGCGATTCCAATCCCACAACGACGGCCGTTTCCCGCTCTTCGGTCCGGATGGTGGTCATTTTCATCGGGCTGATCCTCCGGTCTGCTCGAGCGACTTTCGCGAATCGCGTGCGACGAGCATCTCGACGAGTGCGAGGATCAGTGCGATGGCGATACAATATTTCCAGAGCTCGACGCCGAAGCGCGTCTGCAGAATCGCCGATTGCATCGTCGTGCCGGAAGAGAGTTCGGTAACGCGGCTCGGGGAAAGGCCGTGCCGCAGCCAGAGTTTCTCCCGGTCGTCCGGTGTCGCAGTTCGTGTATCCGATTCGCGCGGGTCGGTGTTTACCGCAAACACCGACAGGGTTTTTGAGCCATTGTCGAGCTCATAAATTCCGGGGACTCTCAGAAGCGGACCCTGAACGGTCATCGCCGTCGAAAATCCGCTCACACGGGCGGATTGGACAGACGGCTGCACGCGTTCTTCGGTTTGATCCGGAGACTTTACCGCGAATGGTTTGTTCGATTCGACCGTCTCCGAGATTGTAAGAGTCGGCTGGGTTCCGGTGATGTATGATGATTGCAGATGTTCCTTCGGCGAAACGTAGATGATGGAACGATAGACGAGCGGTGCGAACAGCGCCTTGTACGGCAGGTCTGACCAGCGCGGTGTCGGAGAAACCGAATAGAAGAGCACTTTTCCCGATCCGACAGGATGCTCGGTGAGGAACGGACTCCCATTGCTCAGCGAGATGATTGTCCGCGAGCGCTTCCCGGGTTGACGCTGCGCAACCTGATGTATGGCCGGCGATTCGATCTGTTCGGCGGATCGCTTCTGTGCGAAGCGGTCGTGTTCATACATGGTGTTGAGAAGCGGATGATCGATGTCGGTGGTCCGGAATGTAATCCCCCCGCTTCCTTCCGGTGCGGAAAGGATCCCCTGAACAGGCGGTATGTCGAGGAGCGGGAAGAGTGTGGAATTATAATTTGCGTAATTCATTTCGTTTCCCGGAAAGATGATGAGCCCTCCGCCCTCCTGGAGAAATGCCTTGATCCGGTCCGCATCGCTCGAGCTGAAGGAGTGAATATTGGTGCAGACCAGCACATCGACATGGTTGAGATCCACCTGCGGGAGCTTGTCTCCTGCAACCTGCTGGACGGAAACGAGCGAGGGGCCATTCCCGCGGCCGGCTGCCTGGATCGCGAGCGAGAGAAACCTGTTGCCGGCATCGTCCGATCCGACGATCGTGACGTTGATGCGGTCGGGGATGTACATGGTGAAGTACCGCCGGTTGTCGATGTCCAGAGCATCGCTTTCGAGCTCAACATATCCCCGGATGAATCCGCTGTGATTCGGTGTGACGATGAATTCGAGGGACGACGCTCCGAACGGTTCAAGTGAGACGCTGCTTTGGGCTTCCTTCGTGCCGTCGAGAGAGACGCTCACGACGGAATTCGTCAAGGGAGTGTTGCCAAAATTCCGGAATGATGCATATACCGATGCCGGCTTGCCCTCTTCAAGGAGCGTGCTTTGCACGTGTGCGGAATCGACCGCGGTGTTGGGTATTTCCCTGCTCCCGATCGGAATGAGAAACACTGCGGTTCGTGCATCGGCGAGTGAATCCGCCCGGCGGGCGGAGGAGAGGTCGAACAGAGTACGCTGCATGTCGCTGATAATATAGAGCTCTTTGTTCGCGTTTGTGGAGCGCCGCAGCAGGGGAAGGCCGGCCGAGAGTGCCTCATCGAGCGTATGCCGTATGTCGGAGACCTTTGTTTCCTGAAGTGCTCTTCTGATCACGCCGAGATCGTGTGTCGGAGGATTGATGGTGACTTTGGGGAGCTCCGAAAGCCTGATAAAGTAGATCTCATCCCCCTGTTTCACGACCGGGAGGAGCTTTTCCGCCGCATCCTTCGCCTGCTTGAGCCGGTCGCCGTGCTCGTCGCTCACATCCATGCTGAACGAATCGTCGAAGACGATGAGTATGGTGGAATGCGCCTCGGTGCCGATGCCGGGGAAGAGCGAGCCGTGGAGCGCAGGACGTGCGAATGCCAGCACGATGAAGATGATCAGGAGCATCCGGATGAGAAGGAGGAGGAGTTGCCTGAATTTGAGCCGGCGGATGCGTGTCTGCTGTAGCTCTTTCAGGAACGTAAGCGTGCTGAATTCGACGGTACGAAGCTTGCGGAGAGTGAGGAGATGGAACAGGACGGGGATTGCAGCCGCGGCTAACCCGAGCAGTACAAAGGGATTAAGGAACGTCATGAGGAGAAGGGAAGCGCCTTCAAAGCTGAATCATCACCCATTTTCTTCAAGAAGTGCAAAATTTGTGAGAAAAGCAATCCGCCTGAGGCGGATGCCCCGCGGCGAACCGGTATCTTGTCACGAAGAAACGAAGGAATTTCTTGACAATCCCGCGAGAATCTTTTACCTTTGATGAACACTGGAGGAAGAATACACGGAGGGGACCGATCAGCTTGTTGTTGCCAAGTCGCTTCGCTCACGAGAAGAAATTAGTCCATTTGACGTCTTGTCAAATGTTGGGCAACATTCACTTCGTTCATGAGCATTGCCCAATTCGCTCGACTCGATAACAAACGATCAGAATTCGCTCGACGGGCTCGCTTGGGCATACGTCAGTCGCAACTAGAGAGGGCTAGTGACATTGACTTTCTTGCCTCGAATCAGATTAGGAATTCGTCCAATATTTGTGAGCCATGTCTGATTCGGAGCAATTAAAGTGACCTGTGAGATTCGTATGGAAACCGACTAAGAGATGATATCCGATAACAAGGTTCGAATGGCGGCCTTTGAATGGCTTGCCGAGCAGGTTGACATTCATGGACTGGTCCTTCCGCGAAATCTTCTTCAAACAGGATTCGTGCTGGAAGGGAGGAGAGTCCCACTACTTTCACCACAAGGTATATTTAAACCCGCAGTACTTCCCGACATTCCTCTTTCCATCGTTACTTCACCGGAGGGGCCGTACAATGACGCGTTTAGTCACGATGGATTGCTCCAATACAGATATCGAGGTAACGATCCGAGGCATCGTGACAACGTCGGTCTTAGGAAGGCAATAGAGGATCATATTCCGCTGATCTATTTCCATGGCATCGCACCTGGAAAGTACATGGCGTCGTGGCCCGTGTACATTGTGAGCGACAATCCCGACACTCTCACGTTTACGGTGGTTGTGGATGATGTTGCAACAGTTACTGCCCGCCGCGGTGAGGAGCCTACGCAAGCAGTGCCTGACGATGAATCCCTTTTCGCACGCAGAGTCTATGTCACCCGTTTGATGCGGCAGAGACTTCACCAACAGGCATTTCGCGTGCGCGTTCTGGCAGCCTATCGAGAACAATGTGCCTGCTGCAAGTTGCGCCACGAACAACTTCTGGATGCAGCTCACATTATCCCAGATTCTGAACCAGAAGGCGAGCCAGTTGTCAGTAATGGTATCGCATTATGCAAGCTGCATCATGCCGCATTCGATGGATTCTTCATCGGGATCACCCCAGACCATCTAATCCGTGTAAGACGAGACATTCTTGACGAGTCGGATGGTCCGATGCTGCTTCATGGCCTGCAGGGTCTCGATGGAAAGAAGATAGTATTGCCACGGGCGGAAAAGCTCCGCCCGAATCGAGACTATCTCGAAAAGAGATATGAGTTGTTTAGAAAAGTCATATGAGGTAGGGGCACTTCTGTTCGATACCGAAAGGTTGTCACTTTTCTATTTCCCGCCAATGTCTTACCTTGGGGTTTGGTTTAGCGAATAGATTATCGCAGAACCATTAGTACTTATCCACCATCACCAGGAGGTATCAAATGCGTCGTTCTCAAGTGCTCGTTGTTGCAGCAATCGTCTTCATTGTAAGTCAAGCTATAGCCCAGAAACCGCCGTCAGCAGTCGACAGTGCCCGGGCGAAGCTGCAGTTTCTTGCCGGAAAATTCACGACCGAGGTCAACATGCCGCCGGGTCCCGGGATGCCCAAAGGCGCCACCGGGAAGGGAACCTCACTCGTCATCTGGGCGCTCGATTCGGCATTCCTCATGATCGATGAACAGAGCGTGAACTCGCTCTTCGGTCCGTACAAAGGACACGGCATGCTCTGCTACGATGCCACCGCGCAACAGTACATGCTCTCCATGTTCAACAACTTCGGAGACCACCCGTCGTACAAAGGAGACTTCTCCGGCGACACGCTCGTTCTCCTTACCAAAGTGCCGATGCCGGGGCATCCCTTTGATCAAAAACTTCTCTGGTACAGAGACGGAGGTGCCGTCAAGCTGAAAGTCCTGAACGATATGGGAAAGGGTTTCGGTCTTACAGTCGAACAAACGGCAACGCGGGTTAGATGAAGGTGAAAGGAAGCCTTCTTCCATGCGTCAAACATATCTCAACTACAGAGTGAGGCATCCATGAAAGCAATTGGAACTCTGACCACTCTTTGCATCGCGGTTGTCATCGTGATGTCAGTCATCGGCTGCGCAAGCCAGCCGTCTCTTACAAAAGAGGAGCTTCAGCTAAAAAAGCTCTACCACCGGGAAGTGGCTGAAGACAAAGATTATGTTGTCAGGCC
>Ga0335082_10003651_pt1 | contig 16751 bp, 18 predicted proteins | sample Lox_Sample_41_FD_206718 | JGI IMG/M metagenome (GOLD analysis project Ga0335082, IMG submission 206718) | Soil microbial communities from Loxahatchee National Wildlife Refuge, Florida, United States - Lox_Sample_4.1 | ecosystem: Environmental > Terrestrial > Soil > Wetlands | place: USA... | reverse complement strand
CGGGGGACGGCGCCCGCCATCCCCCGGCGCGCGTCAGCCCTTGCGGCTGGCTTCGCGGATGGACTTCACTTCGTCGGCGGGAATGTGCAGGAATTCGAGGAACTCCTGATGTTCCTGCGGCGCAGATCTCTCGAACTCCACGTGAAAGCGGTGCATTTCCGCCTCGGTGAGGCCGGCCGCGCGCATAACTGAAACGAGCTTGTCCTTGGTAACCACCTGAGATCTCCTGAATGCCGATTGGCCCAGCAGGGCGGCAATCGCGTGCTGGTGACCGCGCAACCTCTCGATCTCCTCGCTCAATGCTTCGAGCCGGCGTTTCAGAACGGCGGAGGCGTTGCTGTCGGGTTGGTCGAGTAACGCACGAATATCCTCGAGCGTCAGGCCGGATTCGCGCCACAGGCGGATGCGCGCCAGCCGCGCGGCATCCTTCTCCCCGTAGACACGGTAGTTGCCCGCGCTGCGCCGCGCCGGCCTGAGCAGCCCGATGGATTCGTAATAGAGCACCGTGGAGCGGCTGAGGCCGCAGGTGCGGGCGAGTCTGGAAACGGTCAGCATCGTCCTCCCCCAGCTTCAACCCTGAAGCTGTAGACAGGTCAAGGGGTCAGATGAAGACATCGGCCGATAGGTGGAAGAACTCGCCAAGCTGGCGCGCGTGCGCCTTGCTGATGCCACGCTTGCCGCTGAGGACCTCGGACACATAGCCGCGGGACTTGAAAATGGGCACCAGATCCGCCTGACGCAACCCGCGCTGCTCCATCAGGTAGGCGAGCATCTCGCGGGGCTCGACGTCTGGAATCGGGAAATGCTCGTTCTCATACGCGCCGATCAAACGAACCATCAACTCGAGCGCGGCATCTTCTTCCACCGTGCGGCGTTCGCCCTTGTCCATCAGCCCTTCCACGCGCGAGAGCGTCTGTTCGTAGTCCATCTTCGTCGTAATGACCCGGGGCAGCACCCTGGCGAGAACCCGCGCATATTTCTTGTCGTCGATGACTAGCGCGCCCATTTCTTCCAGTCCCCTTTCATGTACTGAGTGTGCGTCAGGAATTCCTTGATCATCAGCAGCCGTGCCCGATAATCGACCTTGACAATCAGCCGGTAGTAATTGTGCCGGATGTTGAAGATCAGCAGACACCTGAACTGGTCGGCATCCGGGAAGATCCGTCGGACGTCGGCCAGGTTTATCCAGGTTGCACGGCTCGCTGCCTTCGTCCAGCGGTGCAGTTCCTCGGCCGCATCGGCGTGATGCGCGGCGTACCTTTTCAGGGTGGACCGGCTGATCACGTTCACACCTCATGTTCGCATATTGTGAACAGTCAGGCAACCTGCTTAGGACTGGACACGTGTTAAGATCTTCAACGATGGCGGACAATCTCCGGGACGTGAGCGCGGCGACGTTCGCAGTCTTGAAGGATGGTACGCATCACTACGCCGTTGGTGGGCTCACACGCGAAGAGCCTGTCACGCTTACGCTTTGGGGCGGCCGGGCGAGGATGCGGCAGGCACAATTCGATCTTTGGGGATCTGGATGGGAGCTTCGAGACCAAGTGGTCGAATCGTTTCGCACCGACTATATGGAGCATCTGCGTGCTCTTGGCAGAAAGGTCAACTGGAAGCGCGTCGAAATCCCGTCCGGCTCATCGCAATTGCAGTTTTCGATCATCAAGGGAGAAGAAGGTACGTGGCTTCTCAAAGCCGCACAGCTGATTACTGATCCGAAGAACCTCAAACGAGCGGATTCGCGCACCTGACACGGATTCTCTGCGAGAAGATCATCCGAAGAGTCGCTCACAAAACCCCGCATGCTAGCATGAGATTTGTCAGGCCCCGGGCTTCGTGCAATGGGCGGCCGTGAACCCCGCCAGGTCCGGAAGGGAGCAACGGTAACGGTTTAACTCGTGTGCCGCGGATCACCCGGGGTCTGGCATTTTCCCCGTCCATGTCCTATCAGGTCATCGCCCGCAAGTACAGGCCGCAGTCGTTCGCCGAGCTGATCGGGCAGGAGCACGTCCGCACCACGCTCGAAAACGCCATCGCGCAGCGCCGCATCGCCCACGGCTACATCTTCAGCGGCCAGCGCGGCACCGGCAAGACCACCGTTGCGCGCATTCTCGCGCGCTGCCTGAACTGCATCGAAGGGCCCACCGCTACGCCGTGCGGCAAGTGCGCGAGCTGCCTGGAAATCGCCGGCGGCTCCAGCGTGGACATGATCGAGATCGACGCGGCTTCCAACCGCGGCATCAACGAAATGCGTGAGCTGCGCGAGAGCGTCCGCTATCGCCCCGCGCGCGACCGCTACAAGGTCTTCATCATCGACGAAGCACACCAGATCACCAGCGAGGCTTTCAACGCGCTGCTCAAGACGCTGGAGGAGCCGCCAGAGTGGGTCGCGTTCATGCTGTGCACCACCGAAGCGCACAAGATTCCCACCACCATCGCCTCGCGCTGCCAGCAGTTCAGTTTTCGCTCGGTGGATTTCGGCGAGATCATCGGCCGCATGCTGTGGATCTGCGAGCAGGAAGGCATCGAGGCCGACGCCGAAACCCTGGCCGTGCTGGCGCAGGCGGGTGAGGGCAGCGTGCGCGATTCGCTCTCGGCGCTCGACCAGGCCATCGCCTGCTGCGGTACGAAGCTCAATGCGGCGGAGGTGCGCGGCCTGCTCGGCATGTTCTCGCTCGATTCGCTCGACCAGGTGGCGCAGGCGCTGACCGTGTCCGATTCGAAGCGCATGCTCGACATCGTGCTGGAGCTCGAACGCAATGGCCGTAATCTGCAGCATTTCTGCCGCGAACTGGCACGTTATTTCCGCAATCTGCTGGTGGCGAAGGTGGCGGGTGCGGGAACGCGGCTCATTGCGGCGTCGGGCGCGGAGCAGGAGCGGCTGGTCGCTACGGCCGCGCAGTTTTCCGAAGAAGACCTCACGCGTTACCTGCAGCTCACACTCGACCTGTTCAAGGATCTGCAGTTCTCCCTGCAGCCGCGACTGCATCTCGAGATAGGGCTGATGAAGCTGGTGCACGTCGGCCGGTTACTGCCCATCGAGGAGGCGCTGGCCGCGCTGAAGCCCGGAGCCGCTCCCGTGAAGACCGCGGCGGCCGCCGCCCGCACCCAGATGCCGCCACCCGCTCAGTTCCGCGCGCCAGCGCCTGCGAAACCCGCCGGTCCCACGCCGCTCGAGCGCGACACCGCACGTAAAACCGCGGCGCCGGCCGCGCCGCCGCAATCGGGCGAGTGGAAAGATCGCCTTCACGACGCGCTCGTCGAGCTCGGCATGAGCTTCACCGCCGACGCCGTCCGGCACTCCGACGTCAGCGAATCGAACGGCGAGCTCCGCTTCGTCACGCCCGACGATTACCTCCTGTCGATGGACCAGCGCGACCTCGGCAGGGCCATCCAGCACGTCGCCGGCAAACCGATGCGCGTAAAGATCGAGACCGGTGCGCCCGCCGCCGCGTCCGAAACGCTCAGGCCGAAACCGCCCGCAGCCGGCGAGGCCACCGAGCGTGCCCTCGCGCATCCCGAAGTGCGCCGCTTCCAGGAAATGTTCCCCGACGCGCATGTCCGCACTGTGCGAGATTTGAAGGAGTAGCCAGGAGACACGTCATGAAGATGCCCGGAAACATGCAGGCCATGATGCAGCAGGCGCAGAAAATGCAGCAGAAGATGCAGGAGGAGATCGCGCAGATTCGCGTCGAAGCTTCCGCGGGCGGCGGCATGGTCACCGTCAACATGGACGGCCAGAAGCACGTCACCGCCGTGAAGATCGACCCCGAAGTCGCCGGCGACGTCGAAATGCTGCAGGATATGGTGATGGCCGCCTTCAACGAAGCCGCGAAGAAGGTGGACGACGAAACGCAGTCGAAGATGAGCGGCATGCTCGGCGGTCTCGGTCTTCCGCCGGGAATGTTCTAGCGCCCGCGTATGTCCGATTTCGCCGAACCGCTCGCCCGGCTCATTCAGGAATTCAAGCGGCTGCCCGGCATCGGGCAGAAATCGGCGCAGCGCCTTGCCTTCCACATGCTGCGCAGCCCGCGCGAAGACGCCGAGCGCCTCTCCCAGGCCGTGCTCGACGTCAAGGACAAGCTGGAGCTCTGCGTCACCTGCAACAACATCTCCGACAGCGAGACCTGCAACTTCTGCCGCGACCCGCATCGCGATCACTCGACGATCTGCGTGGTTGAGGAGCCGCACAATATTCTGCCGGTGGAGACCACGCGCCAGTTCGAGGGCCTCTACCACGTGCTGCACGGCTCCATTTCGCCGCTGCGCGGCATCGGTCCCGAGCAGTTGCGCATTCACAGCCTGCTGGAGCGCCTGCAGGGCGGGGAAGTGCGTGAAATCATCCTCGCCACCAACCCCACCGTGGAAGGCGAGGCGACGGCGGTCTATCTTTCGCGCCTGCTCAAGCCGCTCGGCGTGAAGGTGACGCGCATCGCCATGGGGATCCCGGTGGGAAGTGACCTCGACTTTGCCGACGAGGTCACCATGTCGAAATCACTCGAAAACCGCCGCGAGATGTAAGCCGCGTTATTTCGCGCGATCGTTCCGGTAGACCACGCCGTCCTTCATCACGAAGAACACCTTCTGCGTGAGGGCGATGTCGTCCAGCGGATTGCCCGGCACCGCCACGATGTCCGCCAGCAGACCCGGCTTCAGCGCGCCAACCTTGTCCGAGAGCCCCAGCAGGTCCGCGCCCGCCGCGGTCCCCGCCTGCAGCGACTCGGCCGCCGTCATGCCGTCGGCCAACATGTAACCGAACTCGGCGGCGTTCTGGCCATGCGGGTACACCGCGGCGTCCGTCCCCAGTGCGATCTTCACGCCCAGCGCGCGCGCCATCCGCATCATCGAATCCTGCGTCTTCACCGCGAGGTCGGCTTTCGCCTTCACGGCGGGCGGGAAGTGGCCGGACGCCAGCCCGATGCGCGTGGCGAGCGTGGGCACCAGATAAGTCCCGTGCTCGTGCATCATGCGGAAAGCCTCTTCGTCGAGGAAGGTGCCATGCTCAATGGAATCGACGCCCGCACGGACTGCTCTCTTGGCGGCCTCTGCACCATGGCAGTGCGTCGCCACCTTGCGCCGCTGCGAGTGCGCCTCATCCACCAGAGCGTTCAGCTCGGCCTGGGAAAGCTGCGGCACGTCCACAATGTCGGTCGGCGAAAGCACGCCGCCGCTGGCACAGGTCTTGATCACGTCGGCCCCGTACTTGATGTTGAAGCGCACCGCATAGCGCGCCTGGTCCGGCGAGTTGATCACGCCGTCCTCCGGCCCGGTCTCGTGATTAAACAGGCCGTAGCGATAGCTGTCGCCCGAATCGCAATGGCCGCCCGTCGAGCCCAGCGCGTGCACTGCCACCAGCATCCGCGGACCCGGCACCACGCCCGAATTGATCGCGTTGCGCAGGCCGACATCGAGAAATTCGCCCGACCCGACGTCGCGCACCGTGGTGAAGCCCGCCATCAGCGTCACCTTCGCGTTCAGCGTCGTGCGGATGGCCATCTCCGGGACGGTGCGCTTCAGCTCCAGCAGCTCCATCGACGCGTAGTCGGGATTGTAGTCCATCGTCAGGTGCGTGTGCGCATCAATGAAACCGGGCAGCAGCGTGGCGTCGCCGAGGTCGATGGTCGTCGCGCCCGCCGGTACATTCGCCTCGCCGACGGAGACGATTTTCCCGGCCGAGACCACCACCACTCCGGGGCTGACCACCTTGCCGGTGGACGAATCAAACAGGCGCGCGGCCTTGACCACGTAGTTGTCGGACTGCGCAGCGAGCGCGCACGCCAACGCGAGCGCCACTGCCGCGATTCGCAGGGTACGTGAAATGAGCATGAGAAATCAGCGTAGCAGAGTAGGACAGCGCCATGCGCTGCCTGCGACCCTATTCGAGCACGCGCTCGAACTCGGCCACAATGCGGTACTTCTCTTCGTCGGGGTCGATGTCCCAGGAGGGATACTCCGGATTCAGCGACTCCAAATGAATGCGTGTGTGCCGCCACTCCTCGTCGGCCACCGCTGACTTCTCGCTGCTGTAACGCTTCACCGTATACCGGTTCGTACCCTCGTCGCCGACATTCTCCACCAGCACCAGCCGCCCCTGCCGCGACCCCGTCACGCCCGCACGAAACACCGCCAGGCTGCCGTCGGGAATCTGCGGCTCCATGCTGCGGCCCACGATGCGCGCGACGAACAGGTCCTTCGTCAGCCGCAGATCTGGCGGCGCCTCCTCCCATCCGTCTTCAGCGACCTCATCGTTATCGAGGAACAGCCCCGCGGCCACGCGCAGCGTGTAGCGCGGCAGGTGCGTACGAAACGGAAGTACACGCGCGGGCACATGCTCGCGATAGAGCCGCGTCACGGCGCGCTCCGGATCGGCGGCCATCACTTCGCGCCGCTCCGAAAGCCGCACCGCGTTCGAAAGCGAATCCTCCAGCAGCCCGAGCAGGGCCGCGGCGCCCAGCTCGCGCGCCTTGAGCTCCAGATCGTTCGCCAGCGCGCGCAGCACCTCCGCGTCTTCGTCATCGGCGATCTCATCCCAGTCGCGCCGCATCCTCAGGTGCAGCGAGTCGCCGACGGGGTCGCGCAGCAGAATGCCGATCGTCTCGCTCCCGCGGCCCGGCAGCGCGGCTTCCATCAGCCACCATTCCGCCAGCCGCGTCTCGATCGCCATAACGTTCTTATCGGCCAAACAGCCACGAATTCACATGAATCAACACGAACCATGCGTCCGGAGCCCATTCGTGTTTATTCACGTTCATTCGTGGCTCATTCGTGCACATCCGTGTTGATTCGCGGCCCTCACGGATTGTTCGGGTAGTATTCGCGCCGCGCCCGCACCACCACGTTGGGCAGGTCCACGTTGACCTTGATGCGACGCGCCTGCGTCTTCGGATCGGTCGGCGCGCCGTCGGCGCTGGGGATGTAGCGCAGAATGTACTGCGTCGTCACCTCGCCCGCGATGCTGGCAATCGCCTGGTACAGGTTCTTCGAGAGCTCCGATGCGTAGCCGCCCGTCTCCGCCTCGAACACGTAGTTGCCCGCGTCCTTCGGCGTCGAGAGATAACCCGAAATGTCCGAGTAGACCTTCTGCAGCGGCGACACCACGCGCCCGCCGGTCTGCTCGGCCAGCTTCACCAGATTTTCTTCCTCCGGGGTCACCTCGCCGAACGCCGAAGTACTCACGCCGTAGATGGTCACCAGATTCCTCTGCGCGATCTCCAGCGCCTGCTCCAGCGTGTGCGTCGAGGCGTTGTCGTGTCCGTCGCCGATGATGATCAGAATGCGCCGCGGCTCGATCGGCTCGCCCTTCACCAGCTCATGCCGCGTGCAGGCCATCCACACCGCGTCGTAGAGCGACGAACCGCCGCTCGGCCGCATCTTGCGCAGCTTCGCGGTGAGCTTCTCGGGATCGGTGGTGGTGTTCACCACAATCTCGGCCTGCGTCGAATACGAGATCAGATATCCGCTGTACTTCTGCTCGCCGGGCATCAGGTTGTACACCAGCTCGATGGCGCCGTCCTGATAGCTCTTCCAGTGAATGGCGGAGGCAGCGCTGAGGTCGATCAGAAACCCGATCACCACCGGCTGGCTGCGCTCGCGGCTGAAGTACTCGATCTTCTGTTCTCTGCCTTCATCGAAGATCGTGAAATCCTTACGGTCAAGGTCGGAGACAAACCGCCCCTTGTCGTCGGTGACGGTCACCGGCACAATAACCTCGTTCACCTGAACCCTGATGTTGGGACTCGACGGGGCCTGTGCGAACAGAGTCAACCCCACAACGGCGCACGAAAGAAGACGACGCATCGGACTCATTCCATTATCGATCACGAGGAGGTACAGGGAGGTAAAGGGCGATAAAGGGAGGTAAGGGAATCGGAGCCCGGCCATCCGTCCACGCACTGCCTTTACCTCCTTCTTTAGCTCCCCTTGCCTCCCTTTACTACCTCCGTCAGTGCTGGCACCACCTCGAACAGATCGTCCGCGATCCCGTAGTCGGCCACTTCGAAGATCGGAGCATCGGGGTCCTTGTTGATCGCGACAATCGTCTTCGAACCCTTCATGCCTACCAGATGCTGGATGGCGCCCGAGATCCCCACCGCGATGTAGACCTTCGGCGCCACCGTCTGGCCGGAGCTGCCCACCTGGCGCTCCATCGGCAGCCAGCCGTTGTCACAGATCGGCCGGGAAGCCGCCAGTTCCGCGCCCAGCGCCTTCGCCAGATCCTCCACGATGCCGATATTGCCTTGCTCGCGAATGCCGCGGCCCACCGACACGATGATCTCCGCCGCGGTCAGGTCCACTGCGCGCTCGGCCTCGCGGAACGGCTCACCGGGTTTGGTGCGAATCGCCGCCGCGTCGATGGATGGCGTGAAGCTCTCCACCGCCGCCGCCCCGCCCGCGTTCTCTTCGGCCCGGAACGCCCCCGCCTGCATCGACACGAACCATGGACCCGCGCCCTGCGGACGCACATCGGCATTCAGACGCCCCTGGAAAAGCTGCCGAACGAACACCGGCCCGGCCGCATCCACGCGAAACGCCGTGCAATCGCTGATCAGCGCCTGGTCGAAACGTGTGGCCAGCTTCGGAGCGAAGTCGCGCACCTGGTACGTGTGCGGCAGCATCACCACCGCGGGCGCCACGCGCCGCACAAGCTGTTCCGCCGCCGCGGTGAACGCGTCCGGCGTATACGAGGCGAGCAGTTCGTGATTCACCGCGAACATGCGCGCTACGCCGGAGATCCCGGCTGCCAGCGCGTCCACGCCGTTGCCCAGCACTGCCGCGCTTGCTTCGACACCCATGGCCGCGGCCAGCGCCCGCGCCGCCGCCAGCGTCTCCAGCGACATCCGGTTCCACGCGCCCGCGCGCTGCTCGAGAATCGCCAGAACGCCGCTCACAGCACCCTCGCTTCGAAGCGCAGCTTCTCCACCAGCTTTTCGGCCGCCTCGCGCGCCGACCCCGTCAGCATCTGCGTCTGTTTCGATTTCTGCGGCGGATACACGCGTTCGATCGCGGCCTTCGCCTCCGTCGCCGCGCCCGCGGGCACCACGCGGATCTCCTTCGTCTTCGCCTTCTTGATGCCCATCAGCGTGGCATAGCGCAGCTTGTTAATGCCCGATTGAATAGCGAGCAGCGCTGGCAGCGGCATCTCGACATTCTGGAACCAGCCGTCTTCCAGCTCACGGCGCACGCGAATGCCGCCGTCCGTCGTCTCCACCGCCATGACGATGGTGGCGTGTGGCAGCCCCAGCACTTCGGCCAGAATCACGCCGGTCTGCCCGAACCCCATGTCGTCGGATTGCAGTCCGGTGACGATCAGGTCAGCCTGCTCGCCGCGTGCGGCCTCGGCCAGCAGCCGGGCCATCCCCAGGGAGTCGTACTGCGCCGCGGCCCCGGTCTCGATGTGAATGGCGCGGTCGGCGCCTTTGGCGAGAGCCTCGCGAATGGTCTGCGTCGCGCGCGCAGGACCGGCGCAAACGGCCACCACCTCGCCGCCATGCTTCTCGCGAAGCTGCAGCGCGGCTTCCAGAGCGTAGGCGTCGGGCTCGTTGATCTCGAAGCTGAGATCGCCCTCCTCAATCCACCGCCCGCTCGAATCCACGCGCAACGATGCGTCGCGTACCGGCACCTGCCGAATGCAGACAATGATCTTCATCCCTGAGCCGCGCCGGTCGGCGCGTTACCCCTCAGTCAGAATAGCGCCTAAATACCAGACTCCCGTTGGTCCCGCCAAATCCGAAGGAGTTCGACAGCGCATACTCGATCTTCATCGGCCGCGCCTCGTTGGGCACGTAATCGAGATCGCACGCCGGATCGGGGAACTCGTAGTTGATGGTCGGCGGCGCGATCTGGTCGCGCAGCGCCAGCACCGTCAGGCCCGCCTCCAGCCCGCCGGCGCCGCCCAGCAGGTGTCCGGTCATCGACTTCGTCGAACTCACCGCCAGTTTGTAGGCGTGCTCGCAGAAGCAGCGCTTGATGGCGATGGTCTCGATGCGGTCGCCGACGTCGGTCGAGGTGCCGTGCGCGTTGATGTAGTCCACCTGCTCGGGCCGGATGCCCGCATCCTTCACCGCCGCGCGCATCACCCGGAAAGCTCCGTCGCCGTCCTCCGACGGAGCGCTGATATGGTAAGCGTCGCCGCTCATCCCATACCCGACGATCTCCGCCAGGATCGGCGCGCCGCGCCGCCGCGCGAAGTCCAGTTCTTCCAGGATCAGAATTCCCGAACCTTCGCCGACCACGAAGCCGTCGCGCTGCGCGTCCCACGGCCGGGAGGCGCGCTCAGGCTCGTCGTTGCGTTGCGAAAGCGCGCGCATGGCCGCGAATCCGCCGATGCCCATCGGGGTGATGGCCGCTTCCGCGCCGCCCGAGATCATGATGTCGGCATCGCCGCGCTGGATGATCTTGTAGGAATCCCCGATCGCGTGCGCGCTGCTGGTGCAGGCCGTCGCGGTGGCCGAGTTGGGCCCCTTGGCGCCGGCGCGGATCGAGACATTCCCCGACGCCAGGTTGATAATCGTCGCCGGAATGAAGAACGGCGAGATTCTTCCCGGCCCTTTCTCGAGCAGCGTCTTGTGCTCGCGCTCGATGATCTCAAACCCGCCAATGCCGCTGCCGATGTAAACTCCGGCGCGCTCGGCCCATTCCGGCTCAATCTTCAGCCGCGCGGCCTGCATGGCGAAATCCGACGCGGCGATGGCGAACTGGATGAAGCGCGCCACCTTCTTCACCTCTTTGCGCTCGATGAAGCGCGTCGGATCGAAATCCTTCACCTCGCCCGCAATACGGCACGCGAACGCCGCCGGGTCGAACTGCGTGATGGTGTGAATCCCGCTCCGGCCTTCGCGTATCCCCTGCCAGGTCTCTTCCGTGCCAACGCCCATGGCACTGACCAGACCGACACCTGTGACGACGACTCTTCGTGACAATCGAAACTCCGCGCCGCCCTACGACTTCTTCTTCGCGTCGATGTAGTCGATGGCGTCTTTCACCGTCGCGATCTTTTCGGCGTCCTCATCCGGAATGTCGATGTCGAACGCCTCTTCGAAAGCCATCACCAGCTCGACGATGTCCAGGGAGTCCGCCCCCAGGTCGTCGACAAACGAAGCAGTGGCGTCCACCTGACTTTCGTCCACGCCCAACTGCTCCACGATGATCTGCTTCACCTTCTGCTCAACTGACATGAATCCTCCCTCTCTGGCAAACACACCGATTCTATCGGCCAGATCATACAAGTTCAACTGTTTGCGGATAATGCGATGTTGACGATTCTATACTATCGGCTCCGTTGCTATGTTGTCAGCATCGCCGGTCCCTTCGCAACTGCGGTTTTCCACTTTCCCCGCCGTAGAATGAGATATGCTCCGGGCGCTCGGGTTCTTCTGCTGTGCCCTTGTTGCCGCACCTGCGGGCCTTCTCGCGGTTGACGATGCTCAACCGCCGCTCATCCATCAGCTTACGCTACAGGCCGGGAAATTCTGGGGCCACGCGCCGTACTGGTACTGCCGTGAGACGCTCCGGCAGACCGGGCCCGCTATGCGCACCGGGCGCCTCCGGTTCCATCTGAGCGACGCGCCCGCGAAATCGCCGGCCACGGTGACGCGTGAGATTGTTTCGTGGTACGGCTTTTCGTCCTTCTCGGAGAACGCGGAATCCATTCACGAAATCCGCGAGGTCCTCACGGTCGATGGCAAGCCGGCCGAGGAAGCGCGGTCGGCCGAGGCCTTCTGCGGACTGTTGCGCGGCCGCAGAGATTTCGACAAACAGGCGCTCGCCGAGAAGTTCCAGCGGTCTACACTGACCGATGCGCCGTCAGATTTCGGCCAGCTCATCATGCTTTTCACGCGCCGCTCCATCGATCGCTACCGCTTCCATCTCACCGGCAGCGCCATGATCGGCGCTCAACCGGTTTCCGTCTTCGAATACCGCCAGGAGACAGGCTCACCCGGATTGCACCTCGACCGCGCGAACCTGCCGCTGGCGGGGACCATCTTCCTGCGCGATGACGGCGCGCCCCTGCGCATCACCGTAGTCTCGTCGCGCCGCGGCAAGGACAAGATCGAGGTGCGCGACGAAGCCGAAGTGGAATACGAGGAGGCGCGGAACGGTGTCCTGCTTCCCGTTTCTCTCGTCCACCGCCGCCTGAACAATGGTGCCGTGGCCAGCGACGACCGCGCGCAATACTCCGACTGGAAACCAATCCCCGAGGCGCAGCCGAAATGACCCGAGTCGTCTATGTGCACGGATTCGCCAGCGGGCCGGGCTCGCGCAAGGCTGCGTATTTCCGCGATCTGCTCACCGCGCGCGGCGTCGAGGTGGAGGTGCCGGACCTCGCCGAAGGCCGCTTCCGTGAGCTCACCATCACCGGCCAGCTCTGCGTCATCTCGCGCGCCAGCCGCGGCGAGCCTGTGACATTGATCGGATCGAGCCTCGGCGGCTATCTTGCGGCGCTCTACGCCGCCCGCCATCCTGAAGTGGATAAAGTTGTGTTGCTCGCGCCTGCCTTCTCGTTCGCGAAACACTGGGCGAAGACGCTGGACGCCGCCAAGGTGGAGGCGTGGAAGGCCAGCGGCGCGATGTCCGTTTTCCACTATGGCGAAAACGCCCTGCGCGAGCTGGGCTGGCAGTTCATGCTCGACGCCCGCCAGTACGATGACGAGCCCGACTTCACCCAGCCCGGCCTCATCTTCCATGGCTCGCACGACGACGTGGTGCCGGTAGCTTTCTCGCAGCGGTTCGCCGAAGCTCACCCTAATGTGACTCTGCGCGTTCTGGAATCCGGCCACGAACTCACCGATGTGTTGGAAACAATGGGTCGCCAGACCCTGCAATTCCTGGAATTGTGATGCTCAGCAAAGACGAGTTGTGGAACCGCCTGCTGGCGGACCTCGCCAGCGAGTGCGGCCTCACCGAGACCGAGGTACATCCGAAAGCGCTTCGCGTGAAGAAGGGCAAGCGCAACATCGTGTACCTGGTGCCCGGAGACAAGACCTTCACTGCGGCTTTCGCTCTCGGAGCCAAAGCGGTGGAAGAGGCGAAGCGCCTCATGAACCTCGACGACGCGCCGAAATACCCGGAGGGAACCGCCGTCCGTATCATTGTGAAAACGCTGGCCGATGTGGCCCTGGTGACGAAGCTGGCGGCCATCAAGATGAAAAACTGAGGGGTGGGGCCGCACCCTGCGCCGCCGGCGATCTGTGTTCATCGGCGTTCATCTGTGGCCATCACACGCTCTTCGCGATATCGATCAAGTCGCTGAACACCCCGTAGGCCGTCTGCTCGACGCCCGGGTCGATTTCCACCGTGCCGATGGTCCCCATCAGATCGGTGTGGATGAGGATCAGGTTCGACGTTCCGTGCACGGAAGCGAGGATATCGGTCTCGTCCAGCACTTCGGCGCGCACGCGCAGCTTGATTCCAGTGGACGTGCGCTTCGCGCGGCTCACCAGACACACTGTCTTGCGCTCATCGGCCAGCTTCCGCACGCGCTCCGGCGTCAGCCGTCCGATGCCGCGCCGGTCCACTTCGAGCGGCGTCACGTGCGCGTCCATCAGAACATTCGCCAGAACCGCTGTTTTGGCCGCCGCGTCCCAGCCGTCGGTGTCATAGCTCGCGTCGGCCTCGGCGATGCCCATCTTTCGCGCCTCCACGACGCCGTCCTCAAACGACCGGCCCTCGCGCATCGCCTCGATCACGATATTCGACGTGGAGTTCAACACGCCCGTGAACCCTAGCACCTGAATGCCCGGCAGGTTGTGGCGCACCACGTTGAATACTGGCGCGCCGTCCATCACCGTGGCCTCGAAGCGGAACTCGACGCCGGCCAGACGCGCTTCCTCGCGTAGCGCCGCATAGGCATGCGCCAGCGGACCCTTGTTCGCGGTGATCACGTGCCGGTGCCGCCGGAACGCCGCGCGAATGTGCCAGAGCGCAGGCTCGCCCGTGGCCGGATTCAGCGTGGTGGCCTCGACTACCACATCCGACGGCGCGCGATCCAGAAACTCCTCGACGCTGGCCGCCGCGGGGCCGAGTTCGGTATCGGGCTTCACCCCGGCCGGGTTGACCGCCGAGCCGTGCCGCGTGTGAATCCCGACGACGCGAAACGGAAACACCGACCGCTTCTCGTGCAGCATCCGCACGAACGCCCGGCCCACGTGCCCGTACCCGATCAGCGCCACCCTCACGGGGATATCGTACCGTGTTATCCGCGTTCATTCGCGTTCATTCGTGGCCCTGAATCCTTTTCACCCCTCCCGCATCTATTACCTTGACGTCAAGGTAATCAGTTATGACCACCACGAAAACCACCCGCGGAGTCCTCAACAAGGTCCCCGCCATCCCGACCCTCGAAGGCGCCGGCGTCCAGATTCACCGCGCCTTCCCGACCCGCAACTTCGACTACCTCGATCCGTTCCTGCTGCTCGACGAGATGGGCCCGTTCGAGTTTGCCCCCGGCCAGTCCGCCGGCTTTCCGGACCATCCCCACCGCGGCTTCGAAACCGTCACCTACCTGCTCGACGGCCAGATGGAGCATCGTGATTCCTTCGGCCACCACGGCCGCCTCAACCCGGGCGACGTGCAGTGGATGACCGCGGGTTCGGGCCTGGTTCACTCGGAAATGCCCGGGGCCGATCTCGCGAAAAACGGCGGCCTGCTGCACGGCTTCCAGCTCTGGGTCAACCTGCCGAAGCGCGACAAGATGACGGCGCCGCGTTATCAGGAGCTGAAATCAGCCGAGATCCCCACCGCCGCCACGCCCGACGGCTCGGTGAAAGTGAAGGTGATCGCGGGCGAAGCACTGGGCGCGAAGGCCGTGATTGGCACGCACACGCCGATCCTCTATCTGCACTTCGCGCTCGCCCCGGGCGCGACGCACGTACAGGACGTGCCGCATACCTGGAACGCCTTCGCTTACGACATCGCCGGACACGAGTTCACTATCTTCGCGAAGAACGGCGACACGGTGGAGCTGACCAACAGCACCGACAGGCCCGCCGAGTTTCTGCTCATTGCGGGAGAGCCCCTGGGCGAGACCATCGCCCGCTACGGCCCCTTCGTCATGAACACGAAGGAGGAGATCTACCAGGCCGCCGAAGACTACCGCGCCGGCCGCATGGGCACCATCTGACCGCAAATACCTGGAACTCCCCGAGCCCTCATCCGTACTCTAGACTTGAGGAGTTCCATGAATCTCGCGTCTGATGTCCGCTTTGCCATCCGCAACCTGGCGAAGGCCCCCGTGTTCACGGGCGTCGCCGTTCTATCCCTTGCCCTGGGCATCGGCGCCAACACCGCCATCTTCACGCTCATCGACCAGCTCATCCTGCGCCTGCTGCCGGTCCGGAACCCCCACGAACTCGTCCAGTTGGACAGCAACGGGAACCACTACGGCAACAACCGCGGCGCGAACGCTTTCTCGTACCCAATGTTGAAGGACTTCGAGGCGAAGAACACGGTGTTCAGTGGAGTCCTTGGACGCGTGGCCACGCCGGTCAGCATGAGCTTCAACGGCAGAACCGAGCGGGCCGCGGGAGAGCTGGTCTCAGGGCCCTATTTCAGCGTGCTGGGCGTGCCCGCCGCGATGGGACGCACCATCACTCCCGACGACGATAACGCACCCCTGGCCCACCCCGTCGTGGTCCTCAGCTATCGCTACTGGCAGAGCCGCTTCGCCGGCGACCCCTCGGTGCTGAACAAGACCATGGTTCTCAACGGCCACAACTTCACCGTGATCGGCGTCGCCGGCCGCAATTTCGACGGCATCGAGCCCGGCTCGGTCACCCAGATCTTCGTGCCCATCACCATGAAGGGCTGGCTCATGCAAAACGCTCCGGGCCTGGAGGAGCTGACCGACCGCCGCGCCGCCTGGCTGCAGATCTTCTGCCGCCTGAAGCCCGGCATCACCCCGGAACGGGCCAAAGCTTCCATGCAGGTCCTGTTCCACCAGATCATCGTCGAGGAGGCGAAAGACCCACAAATCGCCAACGCCTCCCCGTACGACCGCAAGCAGTTCCTGAACTCCACCATCGACCTGCTCCCCGGCGCCAACGGCACCTCCTTCCTGCGCTGGCAAATGTCGCGCCCGCTCGAAGTGCTGATGGCCATCGTCGGACTGGTGCTGCTAATCGCCTGCGGCAACGTCGCCAACCTGCTGCTGGTGCGCGCCGCGGGTCGCCAGAAGGAGATCGCGATACGGCTGGCGCTGGGCGCCGGACGCTGGCAGATCATGCGCCAATTGCTGGTGGAGAGCGTGCTACTCTCGCTCGCCGGCGGCGTGATCGGCGTGTGCCTCGCGTGGGCCGGCGCGGCCGCGCTGCTCGGATTCCTGCCGCAGGGCAACATTCCGCTCGGCCTCTCCGCCGCACCCGACGCACGCATCCTGCTGTTCAACTTCGCCGTCGCTCTGCTCACCGGACTGCTCTTCGGCCTCGTCCCCGCGCTGCAAGCCACGCGGCCCGACGTCGCGCCCACGCTGAAGGATCAGGCCGGATCGGTGGCGGGCACCGGTCACGCGCGACTGCGCAAATCGCTGGTGATCGCTCAGGTCACGCTCTCGCTGCTGCTGCTCATCGGCGCGGGACTCTTCATCCGCAGCCTGCGCAACCTGCGCGATTCGGGCATCGGCATCCGCCCGAGCAACCTCATCTCGTTTGCCGTCGATCCTTCGCTGAACGGCTACAGCGGGCCGAAAACGGTCGCGTTCTTCCGCGAGCTGGACGCGAAGCTCAGCGCGCTGCCTGGCGTGCAATCGGCCGCGCTGG
>Ga0335082_10003650_pt1 | contig 16752 bp, 18 predicted proteins | sample Lox_Sample_41_FD_206718 | JGI IMG/M metagenome (GOLD analysis project Ga0335082, IMG submission 206718) | Soil microbial communities from Loxahatchee National Wildlife Refuge, Florida, United States - Lox_Sample_4.1 | ecosystem: Environmental > Terrestrial > Soil > Wetlands | place: USA... | reverse complement strand
TCATGTGCATGCTCGGCATGGGGGCCGGCGGCACCTGCGAATGAGCGACTGACGCCGCCTGGCACGAAGCGCGCTTCCTCCATCGGGCGCGATGCTCGAAGCTCATGCGCCAACCCTCGAGCATCGCACGGCGCAAGCGCTCTCCGAGCTGTCGCGCAGCATGGGCACGGACTGGGAAGGGTGGATCCGCCGCGTCCTCGAGTTCGACGCCGAGGTCCTCCACGTCGAGCGCGTGAGCTTCTGGAGCCTCCGCGAGGAGGGCTCGAGCATTCACTGCGACGCAGGCTTCGTCGCCAGCGTCCACTCGTTCGAGCACGGCGCCACGCTCTTCCAGACGGATCTGCCCGAGTACTTCGCGGCCATGCGCGAGGCGCGCATGCTCGAGATGGTCGACGTCCAGACGGACCCGCGCTGCCGCGGATTGCGCGGCTACTGCGCCTCCCGGGGGATCGCCTCGATGCTCGACGTCCCCGTCTGGCACGAGGGTCGGCTGTCCGGTGTCCTCTGTCACGAGCACGTCGGCGCGACGAGGAGCTGGAGCGCCGAGGAAGAGGACTTCGCGACGAGCGTGAGCCAGGTCGTCTCCTCCGGCCTCGCGGCGCGCGCCCACACCCGGGCCGAGGCCGATACCCGGCGCGCCGCGTTCCTCGACAGCGTGTCGCGCCTCGCCTCGTCCCTCGACGCGCGCGAGATCGCCGAACGCGCCTTGTCCCTGTGCGTCGTCCCCTGGTTCTCGGAGCTTGCGGGCATCGTGGTGAGGCGCGAAGGCGAGCTCGAGCTCCTCGGGCTGAAGCACCGCGACCCGGTGACGCAACAGGCCATCCTGGACCACATCTCCGGCCGCGACTGGACATTCCCCGTGCTCGAGCGCGTCGTGCGGCAAGGGCAGTCTCTGCTCCTTACTGACACGACCCCCGAAGTGGCCGCGCGATACGGCTTCACCCCGGAGGACATGACGCTGATCGAGGCTGTCGGTGTGAAAACGGCCATGTCGGTGCCGCTCGCCGTCGGGAACAACACGTTCGGCGCGATGTCCTTCGCGTCGACCGACCGTCGCTTCGGCGCCGACGACCTGGCCCTCGCGGAGGACGTCGGGAGTCGCGTCGCCTCAGCGCTCGAGAACGCGCGCCTCTACGCCGTCGCGCGAGAGGCGATTCGTGCTCGGGACGAGCTGCTCGTCGTCACCGCGCACGAGCTGCGCACGCCCCTCACCGCGCTCCAGCTGCGGACCGACCAGTTGCTTCGGAAGGCCCGGCGTGGAACCGACGCCTCCGAGAAGACCTGGAGCGAGAACATCGCGAATGACGTGCGACGCTTCAGCTGGGTCGTCGACCACGTCCTGGACGCGTTGAAGATCCGGACCGAGGGGGTCGTGCTCGTGCCTGGGCCATGCGATCTCGCGACGATCGTGCGACACCGGGTCCGTCTCGTCGCCGAGCGCGCGCGATTGGCGGGCTGCCCTATCGTGCTCGACTCCGTGCCTTCGCTCACCGGTCGGTGGGATCAAGCGTGCCTCGAGAAGGTGATCGACGTGCTGCTCGACAACGCCATCAAGTTCGGTGGCGGTGGCCCCATCGCCGTTTCGCTGCGAGCCGTCGGGCCCTGGGTCGAGCTGGCGGTGCACGACCAGGGCATCGGCATTCCGTCCGAACGCCTGCGGGCGATCTTCCAGCCTTTCGAGCGCGCGGTCCCGAAGGAGCACTTCGGTGGCCTGGGTCTAGGGCTCTACGTCGCGAAGGCGATCGTCGACGCGCACTGCGGAACGATCGAGGTGACCAGCAGCCCGGGCGCAGGCTCGGCATTCACCGTGCGATTGCCGCTCCACCCGGCTGGCGCGATCCGATGAGCCTCTGGCGCGATCGGATTGGCGGCGCCGAGTCTGCATGGAAGGATGACGACGATGCAAACGAGCACCGCTCTTGCGCACCTGCCTTCCACGATTCGACTCGGCGACCTCGAGGTCGTTCGCCTCGGCTTCGGCGCGATGCGTCTCCCGGGACCGGAGATATGGGGAGAGCCCGAAGACCCGGCGCGTGCGCGCGAGGTCGTGAGGCGCGTCGTCGCCCTCGGCATCAACCTCGTCGACACCGCGTGGTACTACGGGCCGCACGTCTCGAACCGGCTCATCGCCGAGACGCTGCATCCTTATCCTAAGGACCTCGTCATCGCGTCAAAGCTGGGGGGGAAACGACTCCCGAACAAGGGATGGGCTCCGTTCCTTCGCCCCGAGGAGCTGCGCGAGGGGTGTGAGACCGATCTGCGAGAGCTTCGTCGCGAGGCGCTCGACGTCGTGCACCTGCGCTACCTGGGCAAGGCAGCGCCCGTGCCGTTCGCGGAATCGCTCGACGCGATGATCGCGCTCAAGAAGGAGGGCAAGATCCGCCACCTCGGCCTCTCGAACGTCGGACCCGCCGAGCTGGAGCTCGCCGTCGCGCGAACTCCGATCGTCTCGGTTCAGAACATGTACAGCGTCTCGGGAGGGGACAGCGTGCTCGCCCGGGTGACCCACTCCGAGGTCGAGTCGCCGGACCGCGTGCTCGAGATGTGTGCCCGGAAGGGCATCGCGTTCATGCCATTCTTCCCGCTGGGAGTGGGCGCGCACGCGAAGCCCACCGGCGCGGTGGACGCAGTGGCCAAGAAGCACGGTGCAGCTCCGGCGCAGATCGCGCTCGCGTGGCTCCTGGCGCGCTCGCCCGTCATGCTTCCCATCCCGGGCACCAGTCGACCCGAGCATCTCGAGGAGAACTGGGCGTCACGCCTGATTCACCTCGAGCCCGACGAGGTCGAGGCCATCGGCGCTGCGGCGCGCAGCGGGACGCCCTGACGGCACCTACGGGCGCCACGTTTCCCCGGTCTCGCAGCTCACGTGGTGCATCTGGACCCCGTCGCGGCGGATGTCGACGACGGCGAACACGATGGGCAAGCGGAAGCGGCGCGGGCCGATGGAGCCGGCGTTGAGCACGGCGATGCCCTGATCGCGTCCCATGAAGGGAACGTGCGAATGCCCGCAGACGACGAGAGACGCGCCCGCGGCGCGGGCGAGGCGCGCCGCGTCGGCGCGCAGCTTCGGACCGTACAGGGCGACGTGCAGCAGGAGCATCGTCAGCAGCGTCGCGTCGCCCTCGCGCACGTCGATCGTCACGACGTCGGGGACACCGGGCATCTTCGCGTCGATGTTGCCGCGTACCGCCGTGACCGGCGCGATCGCGGCGAGCGAGTCGAGCACCGCGGGCGAGCCGATGTCCCCGCCGTGGAGGACGTGATCCGGATGCTGCGCCGCGATGAGCGACAGGCTTCGCGCATCGGGCCGGCTGTGCGTGTCCGCGACGACGACGAGGCGCAGACTGCCGTCGCGACGCAGCGCCAGCGCCTGCTTGGCGTGCACGGTCTTCCTCAAGGCTCAGCTCACGACCGTGACGATCACGTTGCGCGCAGACCTCGGCCCGTCGAACTCGCAGAAGAACACGTCTTGCCAGGTGCCCAGGGCCAGCTTGCCGTCCTCCACCGGTATGGACACCGAGGGTCCCACGAGGGCGCTCTTGATGTGCGCTGCGGCGTTGTCGTCGACGCGGTCGTGTAGCCAGCCGTCGTGCTCGACGACGAGCTTGCGGAGCGCCGACTGGAAGTCGACGCCGATGTTGGGGTCGGCGTTCTCGTTGATCGTGATCGCCGCCGTCGCGTGGGCGGCGAACACGGTGCACACGCCGTCATGGACACGGGACTCGCTCAGCACGCGCTCGACCTCGCGCGTGATGTCGACCACCTCGTTGTGCTCGTGCGTCGCGATCGTGAACCGGCGGCGGAAGACGGCCATGGTGGTGCATGTCCTACCTGCTCGCGCCTCGACGGGCCACCCGGGGTGTAAGGTCTGCCTTAGCCGCGCGTTTCTCGGGCATGAACCGCAACGAGATCCCCATCGCGAGCCCCTGCCACGCCGACTGGTCGACGATGACCCTGGCCGATCGCGGCCGCTTCTGCGGGGCGTGCCGCAAGGTGGTGCGGGAGCTCCGTCAGATGACGGAAGCCGAGGCGCGCGCCCTGCTCGCCTCACCGCCCACCGAGGGCCTCTGCGTGCGTTACGTGCACGATGCGACCGGCGAGATCCTCTTCCGGCGCGATGACGTCGTCCCCGTCGGCAAGCTCCTGCGCCGCGCGGCGGTCGTGGCACTCGCCGCGGCGCTGCCGATGGGTTCGATGGCCTGCATGGGAGCTGCCCCCGCGCTGACCGGCTCGCCCGCGAACGTGCCGGTCGCGTCTTCGGCGAGCGCCCCGGTGCAGGCGGTGATGGGCGAACCCCCTCCGGCGGCGCCGACGCCAGCGCCTTCGTCCTCCTCTTCGTCGCCTCAGTGAAGATCGCCGCGGGCGCCCAGACGCTTCTCGTAGAAGACGCTGGTCGCGATCGCCGCGGGGACCATGGTCGAGTACGCGCCGAAAGCGGAACATCGGCGGAAGCCGGAGCGCTCGTAGAAGCGAATGGCCGCGTGGGCGCGATTGCCCGTCTCGAGGCGCAGCAGGTCGAGTCCCGCTTCACGCGTGTCTTGCTCGATCCGGTCGAGCAGCGCCCCTGCCACGCCGGTCCCGCGCGCTCCTTCGCGCACGTACATGCGCTTCACTTCGGCGAAGTCGGAGAACAGCGCGACCCCGCCACACCCGACCGCCGCACCTCGAACCCGCGCCAGGAAGAACCGGATGTGCGACTGGAAGATCGCGTCGAGCGGGAGACCGTGTCGTTGCTCCGGTGTGTAGTCCGCCGAGAGGACGCCTTCGAGCTCGCCCACGAGCGTTCGGACGTCTTCGGTCGGCCCCACGGCCCGCTCGATGGAGATCGCTTCCACGCGGTCACAGGCTAGCGCGGAACGTGGGATAATCCCTGCAGGGGAAGGAGGGTGGCGATGCGCCCGATCGCACTGGCACTCGGCGTCGGCGTTGTGGCTCTCGGGGCGTGGGCGTGCGGCGGGTCCACCGCCGTGTCGAGCGATGCGGGCGCCGACGGCGCGAGCTCGTCGAGCTCCGGGGGATCCAGCGGCGGCGGCTCCGGCGGTTCTTCCGGTGGAAGTTCGAGCGGCTCGGGACCCGGAAGCGGATCCAGCAGCGGCGGAGGGCACGTTCCCGTCAATCACCGACCCAGCGACGCACAGTGCATGACGACGGCGCCGGCGGGCGACTGCTCGTTCGCCAACCCGGGTGCCGCGTGCCACACCGACGCCGACTGCTTCGAGGCCGGACCGAGCGGCCGCTGCATCGTGCCGAACGGTCCCCCGACGTGCTTCTGCACCTGGGACTCGTGCACCGGCGACTCGGAGTGCAAGACGGGTCAGACCTGCGCGTGCCACGGGTCGGCCTACACCGCGGGCGTGGGGAACGCGTGCATGCCGGGCAACTGCCGCGTCGACGGCGACTGCGGGGCCGGAGGGTACTGCTCGCCGTCGGCCGCCACGAACACCTGCGGCACGCTGAGTGGCTATTACTGCCACACGCCGAAGGACCAGTGCACCAACGACAGCGACTGCGGCTCCTCGGTGCCCGGCAACATGTGCATCTACTCGCCGAGCGCAGGCTACTGGAGCTGCCAGCAGTCGGGTCTCTGCGCTGGGTAGCTCGCGTCCTCGCGGCCGCGGTAAGATATCCCGCTGCGGATAGGAGGCGACGATGCGTGGAACCCTCGGCCACTGGCTCACCGTCGCGGCGATCGCCGCGGCCGCGTGTTGCACATCGTGCTCGAGCTCGAGCCAGAAGGGCCTCCCTCCCTCGACTTCCCCCGACGCGGCCGCAGAGGCCGGGCCGTCCGCGACGACGGCTTGCGCCGACTTCGCGCAGGCCTTCTGCGACCAGCTCTCCATGTGCACGCCGTTCGCGCTGAAGGAGGCCTTCGGCGACGTACAGACGTGCGCGCAGCGTTCGGTCATCTCGTGCCCCAGGACGCTCGCGGCGAGCGGCACGAAGATGACGCCGTCCGGCCTCGAGAAGTGCGTGCAGGTCATCAAGAGCCAGTCGTGCGACGAGGTGCTCGACAATCCGCAGCCGCCGGAGTGCGCCGTCCCGGGAAGCCTCGCGAGCGGCGCCGCATGCGGGTCCGACTGGCAGTGCACGACCGGCTTCTGCGAGATCGTCGCCGGAAAGCTGTGCGGCGCGTGCGCAGCGCGCGTGTCATCCGGCGAGCGTGCGCCCGACGGCGGCGCCGCGTGCGTGGTCGACGACGACTGCGATGCGAAGCTCGTCTGCGCCGCCGGCACGTGCGTGTCGCCCGGGGCGGTCGGCGCGACGTGCAGCGGCACGCAGCCGTGCCTGCGCACGCTCACCTGCATCGGCGGCAAGTGCGCGACGTCTCTCGCCGTCGGTGTCTCCTGCTCGGCAGCGACGGACTGCAACGGTTCGACGGGCCTCTACTGCGACACCGCCGGGACGAAGAAGTGCGTGCAGGCAGGCACGGCGACGGCGGGACAGCCGTGCGGGGTCGTGAGCGGCACGCTCGTCGCCTGCGTGAGCGGCGCCCTCTGCGCCAACATCGACATGCAGGGCCAGGGCACGTGCCACGAGCCTGCCGGCGACGGCGCGCCGTGCGGCACCCTCGCCGGCATCGGCTGCGCCCTGCCGGCCGTGTGCATCGACGACACGGGCTACAAGTGCGACGTGCCCGACCCGGGCAGCTGCCACTGACGCAGCTCCGCTGCGGCCCGCGGCGAGAGTCGATACGCCCTGACCGGCTTCGCGAATCCCTTCAGCGTCACCTCGCCGTGCGGCTCCGTGGCGACCGCCCCTTCGACGAGCGCGTGCGTCTCTTCGTCGACGAGGACGCTGCCGGGTGGCGCCTGCGGCTCGAGCCGCGCCGCTCGGTTCACGGGCGCGCCGACCACCGTGTAGTCCGAGCGATGCGCAGCTCCGAAGGAGCCCACGGTCGCCGTGCCCGATCCGATGCCGATGCGGAGCTCCAGCGGTGCGCCCGCCCCGAGGCGCACGAATTCCTCGCCGAGCTCGCCCACCCGACGCTGGATGGCCAGCGCCATGCGCGTGCAGCGAATCGCCTGGTCGCGCTCTCCCGTCGCCTCCGGCGCGCCGAAGAACACCATGACCGCGTCCCCGATGAACTTGTCGATCGTCCCGCCGTGGTCGAACGCGATTCGCGAGACCTCGTCGAAGTACCGGTTGAGCACGTTCGCGAGCACCTCGGGGTCGACGCGCTCGACCATCGGCGTGAATCCGCGCAGGTCGGCGAACATCACCGTGACGGGACGCCGCTCACGCCGCATCGCGAGGTCCGCTTCGGAGCGCAGGATCTGGTCGGCGAGCTGAGGGGCGACGTAGCGCTTGAGGCGCGCCGCCCGCTGGAGTTGTTCCACCTGTTCGCGCACGCGCGTCTCGAGGCCCGTGTTGAGCTCGCGGAGCGCGTGCTCGCTCGCGCGGTAACGGTTGGCCACGTAGCTCGCCATGGCCCACACCACGGCGTAGATCGCGATGACCCACAGGGCCGCGCCGAGCATCGTCGCAGACGACGCATACACCTGCTGCAGCGGTCCGGAGCGGTACATGGGCTGCGAGGCAACGACGTGCGTCACCTCGAGGAAGATGAGCCCTGCGTGCATCCCGATCGCGCAGGCCAGGGCCCAGAGCCCGAGTGACGCGTCGAAGTACACGCGGACGACGGCGACGATGATGACGAAGAACACCGTGTTGAGGTTCGGAGTTACGCTCCCGAGCAGCCACACGCCGGGAAGCGAAGTGAGGAACAGCAGCGGTACGTTCGCCCAGGCGGCGGCCCGGTGCAGTCGGACGTGGTCGCCGGCGCGCAGGAGCGCCCATGCGTTCACGGCGTAGAGCGCCGCGTGAGCCGGGAGGTTGATCGCGAGAAAGCGGTCCACGGCCGCCACGTTGGCGCCCGCATCGTGGGCGAACATGAACCGCGATCCGACGTTGAGCGCGGCGAGGCACGGCATCATCACGAGCAGGATTCGCTCGATGCGCTTCCAGTGATCGATCGAGATCGGCTCGGGGTGATCCGGGCGAACGAGCGCTCTCAGGGCCCGGAGAGCCACGTTGCCAGAGTATCATCGGCCGGTAGAGGAGATGCCATGCCCGAGGAGGGAATCGAGACGCAGGAGTTGAAGGAGAAGCTCGACGAGTCCGAGGAGCACGCGCACGGCGAGAAGGCTTCGGCGCCGTGGATCCTCTGGCTCTCGCTGTCGACTGCGATCATCGCGGTCCTCGCCGCCATCGCGTCGCTCGAGTCGGGCGCGTACGCGAACGATGCGATCGTCCAGAAGAACGACGCCATCCTGCACCAGTCGAAGGCCGACGACGCCTGGTCGTACTACCAGGCCAAGGGCATCAAAGCGGTCGTCTACGAGACGCAGCCCGACTCGAAGTGGCGCGACGCCGCCGAGAAGGAGAAGAAGGCGCAGGAGGAGCTGCGAGCCCAGGCCGAGAAAGAGCAGGACACGGTCAAGGAGATGGACGAGAAGTCCGAGCAGAGCCTCCACGTCCACCACCAGTTCGCAAAGAGCGTCACCATCTCCCAGGTCGCCATCGCCCTCGCGGCCATTGCGGCGCTCACGCGCCGGAAGCCCGTCTGGTGGGTCAGCCTCGCGGCCGGCGCCGTCGGTGCGTGGTTCTTTGTTCTCGGGTTTCTCGCCCACTGAGCGTGCCCGACTTGAAGATGGCCATCCTGCAGAACCTGCGGCGCCTCGTGCTCGCGGGGAGCGGGCTCACGTTCGGCACGATCGCGATCGCGGCAGTGGTGTGGCCGCGTACCGTGGCGGTACAGTACGGGCTACACCTCGACGGAGTCGATGCGTTCAACGAGTTCCGCGCCGTGTTCGTGGGCTTCTGGCTGGCGCTCGCTACCTCGATGATCGTCGCTGCCAGGCGTCCCGCGCTGTCCACGCTGGGCGATCTCTGCGGGATCGCGCTCGTCTTGCAAGCCATGGGTCGATTGCCAAGCGTCGCGGTCGACGGCAGGCCGAGCGTGCCGTTTCTCGGCGCAATGGTAGGCGAGGCGCTGGCCGGAGCCGTCGTGCTGCTGGGCCGCGTCCGGGGCGGAACGACCACATCCCCGACCGGACCCGCTGTAGGCTAGCCCTCCCATGCCCGTCCTCTCCATCCGTAACTGTCTCGCGAGCTCGATCCTCCTGCTTCTCGCATGCGGCGGTGCCCAGAAGCCGGCCGATGCAGTCGACACGTCGTCGCTCGAGTCGACCCCGTCGCCCTCGGCGGCCGGCGGCGATACCCCTGCGGCGTCGGGCCCGTCCAGCAGCGGTCCCTTGAGCGCCCTCAACTCGTCCGCGACGCCCTCGTCGCCGTCGTCCGACGCGGCTCCGGCGCCTGCGGCCGCGATGCATCCGGTTCCGGGGGCGACCGGCTCGATCGACGGCAAGCCGTTCTCGCCGAAGCTCGCGCAGATCGCGTCGCCGATGCAGAAGGACGGTCGCGTGACCCTGATACTCCACGAGGGCAGCGACTGCGTCGCCGCCGCCGACGCGAAGCCGGGCGACGCCTCGTTGATGCTCGTCGTGCCCTGGCAGGACGGCTACAAGACGGACCTCTCCGCCCTGCGTCGCGCCAAGAAGGGCAACATGGGCGAGGCCGCCTTCGTCCGCATCGGGGATGACGGCAAGAAGCAGGTGTCGACGACCTTCAAGCCGAGCGGCCTGGTCACCGTCGTCTCCGCCCCCACCCAGAAGGATGCGATCGGCAAGCTGAAGATCGACCTGCAGTCCGGCGACTACATGGTCGCCGGCGATCTGGACGTGAAGCTCTGCGTGGCCGCGAAATGACCCGTCGTTGAGATACACTCTCGATCGGCGTGGACGGTGAGCTGATCCCAGCGGAGTTCGCGCCCGGCAGCGTCGTGGGCGGGAAGTACCGCGTCGATGACGTCATCGGGGACGGGGGGCTCGGCGTCGTGCTCAAGGCGTGGCACCAGCAGCTCGACCAGCCGGTGGCCATCAAGGTGGTCAAGCCGGACGCGGTCTCACGCCCCGGCGTCGTCGAGCGCTTCTTGCGCGAGGCGCGCCTGGCCGCGCGAATCAAGAACGAGCACGCCGTGAAGGTCTACGACGTCGACGCAGCCGAGAGCGGCGTGCCCTACATGGTCATGGAGTACCTCGAGGGGCGCGACCTCGAGCAGATCGTGACGGAGACGCCGCTCAACGTTCACGTGGCCATCGACTATGTGTTGCAGGTGATCGAGGCCGTCGCCGAGGCGCACGCGGCCGGCATCGTGCACCGCGACCTTAAGCCCGCGAACCTCTTCCTCGCGCGGCGCCCGGGCAGCACCTCGATCGTGAAGGTGCTCGACTTCGGGATCTCGAAGATCACGTCGGCGGATGCGGACCAGCGAAAGCGCCTGACGCGCCACGACGAGCGCGTCGGCACGCCGGCCTTCATGTCGCCCGAGCAGCTCCAGGCAGCGCCCGACGTCGACGCGCGCGCCGACGTGTGGGCGCTCGGCGTCGTCCTCTACGAGCTGATCACCGGCAAGCTGCCGTTCGATGGCCTCGACGTACCCGAGCTGTGTGCGGCGGTGCTGACGAAACCGCCCATCCCTCTCTCGGCGGTGCACGCCGACGTGCCACCGGAGCTCGAGGAGGTGATCGCTCGCTGCCTGCAGAAGGACAGGGCGAAGCGCTACCAGAACGTCGCGGAGCTCGCGCAGGACCTCGCGCAGATCTACGAGGGAGAATCGCCGTCGCGCGTGCGCAACATCACGCGCGTCATCGGCGAGGCCGGGCAGAAGATTCGGCCTCCGACACCGTTCCCCGGGACGATCGAGCTGGCCTCGTTGCAGCCGCCGGCCGTCGCGCCGGCGGCCGAGGATCGCGTGCAGGCCGTCTACTCGGACGAGGCCGGGACCGCCGTGGTCGAGCTCGAGTTTCGTTCGATCGACGCGGCCTACGAGCACGCGACCAAGCTCGGTGCGAACGTGGTGCGCTGTGACGTCTACGACGAGTTCGAGGGCGTGCGCGGCCGGTTGCGCGTGACTTACGTGCGCAGCCTCGAGACAGGCCACTGGGTGCCGCAGCTCCCCTGACCCGAGCGGCTCCAGCGACGCACGCTAAGCTCTCCACGTGCCGCGCTACGCGAACCTCGACGGGACGACGCCCGACAGGGGGCTCGCCGACATCCTCAAGTGGCAGCTCGTAGACAGGCTCGCCGGCCGACGCCGGCCGGTGGATCGCAGCCCCTTCACGACACCCCGGCGGGACAACGACGGCAGCCCTCTACGGGCGCGCGACCCGCACATCACCTGGATCGGACACGCGTCGTTCGCGTTCCGGCTCGGCGGTGCGCTGGTCGCGACCGATCCCGTGTTCGCCGAACGCATGGGCCCGCGCCGCCGTCTGGTGTCTCCCGGCGTGGCGCCCGCGGCGATGCCTCCGCTCGACGCGGTTACGGTGTCGCACTCTCACTACGATCATATGGACCTGCGCAGCTTGCGCGCGCTCGCGCTGCGTGGGCGCCCGCTCTTCGTGGTGCCACGCGACAACGGCGAGGTGCTGCGAGACGCCGGCATCGACCGCGTCGCCGAGCTCGGGTGGTGGGAGTCCATCGAGGTGAGTGGTGTGCGCATCACTTGCGTCCCGGCGCAGCACTGGTCGATGCGTGTGCCGTGGGACCGGAACACGCGTCTCTGGGGTGGCTTCGTCGTGGAGAGCGAAGAGGGCACGGCGTACCATGCGGGCGACACCGCGATGAGTGAAGAGGTCTTCCGCGCGATCGCCCAGCGGTTCCCGCGCATCGACTGGGCCATGCTCCCCATCGGCGCGTACGACCCGCGGTGGTTCATGGCGCCTCAGCACATGTGCCCCGAGGAAGCGGGGCGCGCCTGGGAGTTGCTCGGCGCTCACACGCTCGTCGCGATGCACTGGGGCACGTTTCGGCTGACCGAGGAACCCGTCGGCGAGCCACCGGCGCGGATGCGCGCATGGTTCGGCGAACGTGGACACGACGCTTCGCGCCTCTGGGTGCTCGAGGTCGGAGAGACGCGCGCGCTACGGGCGCGCTAGGGCGAGCCAGATCGCGACTCCCGTCGCGGCGAGCCCGACGTAGCCCAGAATGTCGCCCGCGAGTATCTCGTTGCGCGCGGACGTCACGTCGGACGGCTTGCAATCCGGGGCGCAGCTGCCGGGGCCCGAGCGCATGCCGTCGAGCCGGCTCGTCCCGTCGATGGCGAGGTACCCGAAGCCTGCGAAGCTCGCGAGTCCGACGCCTCCGAGGATGTAGGCCGCGACGGGGATTGGACCGCGGCTTGCGGCGCGCGGTCGCTGTTCGGGGGCCGGCACCGGTTGCCAGAGGTTCGCGGGTGCCGGGACGGAGGTGGACGAAGGACCCCCTGGAGGCGCCACGGCATCGCCCGTCGGCCCCGACGCGGGAGGAGCGAGCGGCGTGAACGTCACGCGCACGATGCGGTTCTTCTCGCCCTCGCGGATCACGCTGCGGGTCTCGACAGGCGCGGCGCCGGCGACTTCGAAGTGGAAGGTGTGCTCGCCCGGATCGAGCACGACCGCACGACCCGGCTCGGTGTCCGCAAGCAGCTTGCCGTCGAGGAGCACACGCATCCCGGTCGCGTCGTGGCCGTCTACCCACACGGCCTCGAAGACGACCGACGGCAGGCTCGCGTCAACGTCCGTCACCCAGCGCGTGCAGTCCTGGCGAATGGCCTCGGGGCACACCGCGCGGGCGCACGTCACGAAGCCCTCGCGCGCCTCGCGAAGCTTGCCATCGATTCGCGCGACCTGGGCGTGCTCGACGGCGCGAATGCACGCCTCCTTGTCCTTTTCGTCGGCTGCGCTGACGCTCGTTTCCCCGGCGACGAGGAGCACGAGCGAGACGAGCGCGAGGTGCGCGGCTCTCACAGGCATTCGGGCTTGTAGTGACGAACGCCTCTGGCGTCGACCGTGTAGGGAGGTGAGCAGCCCGTGCGTTTGCGAACCGCGGGCGGCGGCGAGCGTCGGACGGGAAGCTCGTTCTGCAGCAACGGTCTTGCCTCCGCCGATTCGCTTGGCGCGGGGCCCTCGATGACCTGTGAGGATGCAGGTACGGGAGAGGACGCGACCGCCATCGCCGACGCCACCGACGAGAGCGATGCTCCAGCCGAGACCTCCGGGGACGAGCCTTGGCTGACCACGCGGATCATCAACACGAGCCCCAGCACGGCGCCTCCCGTGACGAGCCATACCAGGGTCGTCACGCGCGAACGGTGCCGCGTGAGCCCACGCGCGTTCATGTCCGACACCGAGGCGACCCCGGTTCGTGTGGGCTCCGTAGCCGGGTCGACGATCGTCTTGTCTTCGGATCGTGCGAGCCCTGGCACCGATACCGTGGGCGCGGTCGCCCCGGTCACGCTCGGCGCCGTGGGGCGGTGAGGTGGAAGCGCCCCGACCAGCACCGCATTGGTGCCCTCGGTTGGTTCTGCATCGATCACCCGGCTGAACTCCGCCTCGATGGCGGCGACGCGCTCCGCGCGCTGCGCGAGCGTGACACCGGCGACCCGCTCGACCCAGGCGCCCACCTCGATCGGGGTCGCCATCATCGCCAGGTCCTCGATCGCCAGTGCCATGTGGCGCGCTGTCGGGAAGCGCGCCGCCGGGTCGCGCTCGAGCCCGCGCATCACGATGGCCTCGAGCTCGCGCGTCACACCGGGCGCGTATTGGCGAGGCGAAGGGATCACCTCGGCCAGTAGACGGTTGACCACGTCGCCCTCGTCATCCCCCTGGAACAAGCGCGCGCCCGTGAGAGCCTCCCAGAGAACGACCGATGCCGAGAAGACGTCTGAACGCCGGGTGACCTTGCCGCCGCGGAGCTGCTCGGGCGCCATGTACGAGAGCTTGCCCTTGAGCTGGCCGACACGGGTCGTCTGCGCTCGGCCCCGTGCCTTTGCGACGCCGAAGTCGAGCACCCGTGCGATGCCGTCCGTCCCGATGAGTATGTTGTGCGGCGACACGTCCCGGTGCACGAGCTCCAGCGGCTCGCCCTTCGGGTCGCGCGCCTCGTGGGCCGCGTGCAGGCCCTCCAGCGCGCCGAAGAGTATCGCGCCCACGAGCTCGGGCGTCGCCGGCTCTCCGACCCGCCGCGCTTCGCGCAGCAAGCGCGAAAGCGAATCGCCGTGAACGTAGTCGAGCACGACGAAGAGCTCGCCCTCCGACGACTCGACGTCGAGCGTCTGGATCACGTGGGGGTGGTGGATGCGCGCGGCGAGTCGCGCCTCGTCGAGGAACATCGCTACGAAGTCCGGGTCCTCCGAGAGGTGCGCGTGCAACCGCTTGATGGCCACGGTGCGCGAGAAGCCCGCCGGCCCGAGAAGGCGCCCGTAGTGCAGAGTGGCCATGCCGCCCGCCGCGAACTGTTCGTACATCGCGTAGCGACCGAGCACGCGGCTGGGCAGGTGCGGGCTCGTCCAGGGCACGCCTTGGAGTCTACCCGATCCGCCTCCTCAGGGCCGGCGCGGGCGTGGGATCCCATAGGCGTTCAGCCGCGTCACCAGCGTGGTGCGCGAGATGCCGAGCACCTTCGCCGCGCGCGACTGATTGCCCCCGCACTCGGCGAGCACTGCGAGGATGTGATCCCGTTCGGGATCGATGCCCGTCGCCGGAGAGGACGCGGAGGGCGGCGGCACCGACTCGTGGCCGATGCGGTTCAGCGGCAGCGTCGACGCCATCCTCTGGATCGGGAAGTGCTCCGGCAGGATCTCGCCGCCCGGGGCGACGAGCACTGCCCGCTCGACGAAGTTCTTCAGCTCGCGGACGTTGCCTGGCCACGGGTAGCGCTGCAGCATGAGCAGTGACTCGGCCTTCAGCACGACCGGGGCGCGTCCGAGGTCGGCGCACGTTGCGCGTATGAACTCCTTCGCGAGCGGCTCGATCTCGCTCGTACGCTCCCGCAGCGGGGGGACGGCGACGAGCGCACCGTTCAAGCGGAAGTACAGGTCCTCGCGGAACCGTCCGAGGCGCACCTGTTCTTGCAGGTCGCGGTTCGTCGCTGCGACGAAGCGGACGTCGATCGTGCGCGGCGATAGCGCCCCGACGCGCAGCACCTGCTGCGACTCGAGGGCGCGCAGCATCTTGGCTTGCACTGCGAGCGGCATCTCGCCGATTTCGTCGAGCAACAGTGTCCCCCCGTCCACCGCCTCCAGCAGCCCGGGCTTGGCCTGCGTCGCGCCGGTGAACGCACCTCGCTCGTACCCGAAGAGCTCAGCCTCGAGGAGCGACTCGGCCACCGCAGCGCAATTGAGCCGGAGAAACGGCTGCGCGCGTCGGCGCGACCGCTCGTGCACCCGCTCGGCGACCAGCTCCTTGCCGACGCCGGTCTCCCCCACGACGAGCACGTTGATGTTGCCGACCGCGATGCGATCGACCAGCGCGTAGAGCGCGTGCATCGCCGGGTCGTGCACGATGCGTGCGCCCGAGCGCTGCCCGGGCACGTGTCCGGTGCCGGTCCCGTCGTCACGGCGCGTGGCCACTTCCTCCGAGATGGGCCGGCTCGGCACCACCGCCTCGTCGACTGCGTGGATCACCAGCAGCGCCGCGCCGAGCCGGAAGGCCTCGCCGCGGAAGACGGGGACGCGCTGGCCCGGCTCGATGCGCTGGTCGCGCACTCGCGTGCCGTTGACGCTGCCGAGGTCCTCGATCTCGATGCGGTCGCCGAAGTGAAGGCGCGCGTGCTGCCGAGTGATCGAGGGGTCGTCGATCTTGAGGTCACTCTTTTCCGAGCGTCCGAGCACGATGCTCCCGCGCGACGGCAGAGCGTAGCTCGCGAATGCGGCCTGGCTCACGACGACGAGCTTGAAGGGACGGGTGGCCACGATCAGAGTCCGAAGTCGGCGCGCACGTTGTCGTAGTAGAAGTCCGAGCCCCCTTCTTGCGCGAACGTCGAGCCGATGCCCAGATGCGCCGTCCCCTGCGCCCACGGCCCCTGAAGCGTGACGCCGAGCTCGAGGACCTGGCCGTCCACGGTGAGCCCGGAGAAGTATCGACCCTGGCCGTCGTCGACGGTCATGGTGAGCACGACGTGGTGCCACGCGCCCGGGAGCGTTCCGCCCTCGAGGGAGAACGTACCGTGGGACCAGCCCGCCCCTCCGTCGGGGCCCGAGAACCACTCCTGCACCTGGAAGTCCCCGTTGGGAGCGACGAGGACCTGCAGTGACTCCGACGTCTGCGTGGAAGCGACCCACAGATAGATCCCCACTGACGTCACCCAGGAGCCGAGCGGCTGCGGCATGAACTGGTACTCGAGGCGCGCGGTCTTCGGTGTGAAAGGGAAGTCCACGTTGTACGCGCCCGCGGTCCCCCATCCGCCGTTGAGCTTCACGCGGAGCGAGCTCGGTGGAGACACGTAGATGCCGTCGACGATGCCTGCGTCGGCCTGGTTCGCGTACAGATTGAGTGACGCGGCGTCGATGCCGTCGAAATCCATGCAATACGTGTGCGGACCTGCGTCGACGGGACAGAACGGGCCAGCATCCGCATCGCCTTCCGCGTCGACCATCGGGCTACCGCTGTCGCTGCCACTCTCGCGGGGAGCGACATCGTTGCCTCCATCCGGCCCCCCGCTCGTCAGATCGCCCGTCGATACTAGCCAGTAGCACCCGACGAGGTACCACCCCGCGATCGCCGACAGGACCGCGCCTGCGAACGGGAGGCGCCTCATCGGAGCGATCGTAGCACCGCGGCTCACATGAATGCCGCTCACGCACGCGCGCTTGTCGAGATGTAAAGCGCTGAACGAGTTGACCAGCGCGCACCCTTACAAGTTGTTCAACCC
>Ga0335082_10003648_pt1 | contig 16756 bp, 17 predicted proteins | sample Lox_Sample_41_FD_206718 | JGI IMG/M metagenome (GOLD analysis project Ga0335082, IMG submission 206718) | Soil microbial communities from Loxahatchee National Wildlife Refuge, Florida, United States - Lox_Sample_4.1 | ecosystem: Environmental > Terrestrial > Soil > Wetlands | place: USA... | reverse complement strand
GCGAGCGCGCCGTCGAACACGATCGCCTCCTGCGGCAGCCATTCGAGCGCCCCGTCCACTTTGAATTTCAGCTTCTGGCTCGCCCAGGGACCGCCCGAGCGGTACCACTTCGCCGCCCCCGGCGTCGTCAGCAGCGCGCACGCATTCTTTCCGGCCGTCGCTTGAAGAAACAATTCGTCTCCGCCGGCGATTCCTCCCGGCGGGTGGACGACGATCGCGTGGCAGACCTCGCCGCCCTCGGGATAGAAGGGCTTCTGCACCACGAGCGGCCCGTCGTGGACCTTGCGCGCCAGTCTTGTCTTTTGATTCTCGAATGCAAAGCCGAGAGAAAGGCTGGCCTTCCAGCTGCTGGCGATGGGCTCCGCGACCTGCATCGGCAAATCATACCGCCAGCAGGGACTTGACGCCGTCCTTGTCCATGTCGGACCCCGCGCCGCGCCTGAGGATCTCGCCGCGCTCCATGACGAGGTACTGGTCGGCGAGCGAGCGCGCGAAGTCGTAATACTGCTCGACGAGCAGGATCGCCATCTCCCCCGTGGCGGCGAGCGCGCGGATCGCGCGCTCGATGTCCTTGATGATCGAGGGCTGGATGCCCTCGGTGGGCTCGTCCAGGATCAGCAGCCGCGGTCCCATCGCGAGCGCGCGGCCGATCGCGAGCTGCTGCTGCTGGCCGCCGGAAAGGTCGCCGCCGCGCCGGCCGAGCATCTGCCCGAGCACGGGGAAGAGCTCGAAGATGCGCGCCGGCAGCCGCGCCCCGCGCGGCAGCGTGGCGAGGCCCATCCGCAAGTTCTCCTCCACCGTGAGGCGCGGGAAGATCTCGCGCCCTTGCGGCACGTAGCCGATGCCGACCCGCGCGCGCTCGAAGGGCTTCGCCCTGGTGATGTCCTTGTCGTGGAAGGCGACGCCGCCCGTGCGCGCGGGAACCAGCCCCATCAGCGTGCGCAGCAGCGTCGTCTTGCCGACGCCATTGCGCCCGAGCAGCGCCGTCACTTTCCCCGCCGGGACCTCGAACGAGAGGTCGCGCAGGATGTGGCTGCCGCCGTAATACTGGTTAAGGGAATTTACTTTCAGCATGTTTGCCGTGAAGAACTCTGCAAATAGAACCTACCTGCCAAGGTAAACCTCGATCACCTTGGGATCGTTCTGCACCTGCTGCATCGGGCCCTCGGCGAGCACGCTGCCCTCGTGCAGCACCGTGACCTTGCGCGCGATCTTCTCGATGAACGCCATGTCGTGCTCGACCACGACGAGCGAGTGCTTGCCGGCGAGCGCGAGGAACAGCTCGCCCGTGCGCTCGGTCTCCTCGTCCGACATGCCGGCCACCGGCTCGTCGAGCAGCAGGAGCTTCGGCTCCTGCATGAGCAGCATGCCGATCTCGAGCCACTGCTTCTGGCCGTGCGACAGCAGTCCCGCGAGGCGTTCCGCGCTCTCCTGCAGGCGAATGGTCTTGAGCGTCTGGGAAATCAGGTCTTTCTGTTCGGATTTCAGGACGGAAAACAGCGTCCGGCGCACGCGCTTGTCCGCCTTCATCGCGAGCTCGAGATTCTCGAACACGCTGAGCTGCTCGAAGATCGTGGGCTTCTGGAACTTGCGGCCGATGCCCTCGTGCGCGATCTCGGCCTCCGTGAGGCGCGTGAGGTCGATGGTCTGGCCGAAGAACGCGCTGCCCTCGTCCGGGCGCGTCTTGCCGGTGATCACGTCCATCATCGTGGTCTTGCCGGCGCCGTTGGGGCCGATCACGCAGCGCAGCTCGCCGACGTCGATCTGCAGCGACAGCTTGTTGAGCGCCCGGAAGCCGTCGAACGAGACCGAGATGTCCTCCAGGTACAGCACGACGCCGTGCGTCGCGTCCAGCCCCTCGGGCGCGAGGCGCCCGAGCGCGCCTTCCTCGTTGGCGACGATCTCCGGGGCGCTCATCGCGCGGCCTCGCGCCGCTGGCGCTGCAGCGCGCCCACCATGCCGCGCGGCAGGAAGAGGGTCACCAGGATGAAGATGAGGCCGAGCGCGTACAGCCAGTACTCGGGGAAGGCCTGCGTGAAGAAGCTCTTCGCGCCGTTGACCACGCCCGCGCCGAGGATCGCGCCGGCGAGCGTGCCGCGGCCGCCGACGGCGACCCAGATCGCGATCTCGATAGAGTTCGCGGGCGACATCTCGCTCGGGTTGATGATGCCCACCTGCGGCACGTAGAGCGCGCCCGCGACGCCGCAGATCACCGCCGACAGCGTGAAGATCGCGATCTTGTAGTGCACCGTGTTGTAGCCGCAGAACGCCACGCGCGTCTCGGCGTCGCGGATCGCGGTCAGCACGCGGCCGAACTTGGAGGTCACGATCCAGCGGGCAAGCAGCAGAGTCCCTATCAAGACGATTCCCGTAGCGGCGAACAGGATCATCCTCGTCTCGGGAGTCGTGATCGGCAGGCCGAGGACGCGCTTGAAGTCGGTGAAGCCGTTGTTGCCGCCGAAGCCCATGGCGTTGCGGAAGAACGCCAGCATCGCCGCGAACGTGAGCGCCTGCGTGATGATCGAGAAGTACACGCCCCTCACGCGCGAGCGGAACGCGAAGAAGCCGAACACCAGCGCGAGCAGCCCCGGCACGAGCACCACCAGCAGCGCCGCGTACCAGAAATGCTCGGTGTTCCACCAGTGCCAGGGATACTCCTTCCAGTCGAGGAATACCATGAAGTCGGGCAGGTCGGACTGGTACTGGCCCTCGCGGCCGATCTGGCGCATGAGGTACATGCCCATCGAGTAGCCGCCGAGCGCGAAGAACAGGCCGTGGCCGAGCGAGAGGATGCCCGTGTAGCCCCAGATGAGGTCCATCGCGATCGCCACGATCGCGTAGCACATGATCTTGCCGACGAGCGTTACCCAATACTGGGAGAGATGAAACGAATTCTGATCTGAGACTTGCAAACTCAATACGGGAAAGACGATGAAGAGAATCGAAGCAAATATCCCCAGCAGGACCCAACCCTTCGTGCCGTAGAGGCGGCTCATGCCTCCACCGCCCGCCCCTTCACCGCGAACAGGCCCTGCGGCCGGCGCTGGATGAAGAAGATGATGAACACTAGCACCACGATCTTGGCGATCACCGCGCCCGAGACCGACTCGAGGAACTTGTTGGCGAAGCCGAGCGTGAGCGCGGCGTAGACCGTGCCCGCGAGCTGGCCGACGCCGCCGAACACCACCACCATGAACGAGTCGACGATGTAGCCCTGGCCGAGGTCGGGGCCGACGTTGCCGAGCTGCGAGAGCGCGCTGCCCGCGAGCCCGGCGATGCCCGAGCCCAGGCCGAAGGCCCACATGTCGACGCGCCCCGTGGGCACGCCGACGCAGGAGGCCATGTCGCGGTTCTGCGTGACGCTGCGGATGAAGAGGCCCAGCCGGGTCTTGTTGAGCAGCAGGAACATCGACACCAGCACCAGCGCGGCGAAGACGATGATCCAGATGCGGCTCCAGGGGAACACCACGCCCTGAAAGGCCTGGATGCCGCCCGACATGAAGTCCGGGTTCTCCACCTGCACGTTCTGCGCGCCGAAGATCGTGCGCACCGACTGGATCAGCATCAGGCTGATGCCCCAGGTCGCGAGCAGCGTCTCCAGCGGCCGGCCGTAGAGCCAGCGGATCACCACGCGCTCGAGCAGCATGCCGACCGCCGCCGAGACCACGAAGGACGCGGGCACCGCGGCAAGCAGGTACCAGTCGAAATAGGGCGTCTTCCTGAAGAGGACCTGGACGACGTACGTCGTATAGGCGCCGATCATGATGAGCTCGCCGTGCGCCATGTTGATCACGCCCATCAGCCCGTAGGTGATGGCGAGGCCGAGCGCCGCGAGCAGCAGGATCGAGCCGAGCGAGACGCCGGCGAACAGCAGGCCCGCGCGCTCGCCCCAGGCGAGGCGGCCCTGCACCTCGCGCAGCGCCTTCTGCGCCTCGTGCTTGATGTCCTCGTCGGCGTCGGTGACGGCCTCGGAGAGCAGCGTGCGGCTGTTCGGGCTGCTCGCCTGGCCGAGGCGGCGGATCGCGGCGATGCGCTCCTGCTTGCTGCCGCCCTTCATCTCCATCGAGGCCGCAGTGAGCTCGAGCAGCGATTTGATCTGCGCGTCGGTTTCCTTGCCGAGCGCCTTCCTCACCAGCGGCAGCATGGCAGAGTCGGCGCCGCCCGCGAGCTCCTTGGCCGCCGCGAGGCGCGTCTCGCGCTGCGGCGACAGCAGCTTGAGCGCCGCGAGCGCGCCCTCGATCTCCTTGCGCAGGCGGTTGTTGGCAACTACGTCCTCGGCGCCCTCGGGCACCGGGTCCACCTTTTCGCCCGTGATCGCGTCGGCAGCCTGGCCGCCGCGCACGACGAGCACGCGGCGCACGCCCTTCTGCTCGAGCGTCTGCACCTCGCCCTCGGCCACCGCCTGCAGGAAGTCGGCCGCCTTGTCGTCGCCCTCGGCAACGAGCGCTGCGATCGCCGCGCTGCGCTCGTCGAATTCGCCGAACGCGAGCTTCTCCACCGCGCTCTTGTCGAGGGCGAAGGCCTGAGAGGCCGCCAGGCACGCCGCGAGAATCAGAATCCGCATAAGAAGAGGGCCGCCGCAGTTTGCACTACGGCGGCCCTCATTCTCTCAAAAGAACCGCAATCTACTTCTTTTTCTCGGCCATCAGCGCCGGCTCGTCCTTCTTCTTCTCGTTGCCCTCGATGTACGGGCTCCAGGGCTGGGCCTTGATCGGCCCCTTGGTCTTCCAGACCACGTTGAACTGGCCGTCGGCCTTCACCTCGCCGATGAACACCGCCTTGTGCAGGTGGTGGTTCTTCGCGTCCATCATCGACGTGATGCCCGAGGGCGCCGTGAAGGTCTGGCCGGCCATCGCCGCGGTCACCTTGGCGACGTCGAAGCTCTTCGCCTTCTCGACCGCCTGCTTCCACATGTGCACGCCGATGTAGGTGGCCTCCATCGGGTCGTTGGTGAGCGGCTTGTCCTTGTGGCCGGCGATGTTCTTCGCCTTGGCGTAGTCGGACCAGGCCTTGATGAACTTCTCGTTCGCGGGCGACTTGATCGACATGAAGTAGTTCCACGCCGCGAGGTGGCCGACGAGCGGCTTGGTGTCGACGCCGCGCAGCTCCTCCTCGCCCACAGAGAACGCCACGACCGGCACGTCGGTCGCCTTCAGGCCCTGGTTGCCCAGCTCCTTGTAGAACGGCACGTTCGAGTCGCCGTTGATCGTCGAGACCACCGCGGTCTTCTTGCCTTCCGAGGCGAACTTCTTGATCTTGGCGATGATGGTCTGGTAGTCGGAGTGCCCGAACGGGGTGTACTCCTCCATGATGTCGGACTCCGCGACGCCCTTCTTCTTCAGGAACGCGCGCAGGATCTTGTTGGTGGTGCGCGGGTACACGTAGTCCGTGCCGAGCAGCACCCAGCGCTTGGCCCCGCCGCCTTCCTTCGACATCAGGTACTCGACCGCCGGGATCGCCTGCTGGTTGGGCGCGGCGCCGGTATAGAACACGTTGCGGGAAATCTCCTCGCCCTCGTACTGCACCGGGTAGAAGAGCAGGCTGTTCAGCTCCTCGAACACCGGCAGCACCGACTTGCGCGACACCGAGGTCCAGCAGCCGAACACCACCGCGACCTTGTCCTGGGTGATGAGCTGGCGCGCCTTCTCCGCGAACAGCGGCCAGTTCGAGGCCGGGTCGACGACCACGGGCTCGATCTTGTAGCCCATGACCCCTCCCTTGGCGTTGATCTCGTCGACCGCCATCAGCACGGTGTCTTTCAGCACCGTCTCGCTGATCGCCATCGTGCCCGACAGCGAATGCAGCACGCCGATCTTGACCGTCTTGCCTTGCGCGTACAGCGACGTGGAACCGAGCCCGATGGCGGCGACCGAGGCCGCCAGGGCCAACTGCTTAACGAACATGCGACGTTTCATGGACTCTCCCGTGTGCGAGGTGTGATTTGGGCGAAGCTGGAGGAGCCAATGCAACGTCTGTGCCTGCGACTAACTACATGATTTTCCTGCTCGTGCGAACCCTGCGGCGGCGCGCAGGCACTATGACGGTGCACGCTCTCCAGATTGGTGCACCATGAAGCGCCGCAAGCGCTCGACACCTGCGGCAAGGCGTTCTTCGCTCGATGCGAAGCACCAGCGCGCGTAGCCCTCGCCCGAGCGGCCGAACGCCGATCCCGGCGCGAGCCCGAGGCCCGCGTCGCGCACGAGCCGCTTGCAGAATTCCAGACTGTCGCCGACGCCTTCTACGCGGAAGAAGGCGTACATCGTCCCGGCGGGCGCCGCGACGCTCACGCGCGGAATCCGGTTGAGCTCGGCAACCAGGAAATCGCGCGCGCGGCGGAAGCGCGCCAGCGTGCGCGCGATCACCGGCTCGCCCTCTTTCAGTGCGGCGACGCCCGCGCGCTGCACAAAGACGGGTGCGCAGGACGTGTTGTACTCGATGAGCTTGCCCAGGTCGGCGACCAGCCCCGGCGGCACCGCCAGCCAGCCCAGGCGCCAGCCCGGCATGAGCCAGGTCTTGGAGAAGGTATTGGCGCTCAGGACCCGGTCGTTCTCGTCGGAAATATCGAGGAACGAAGGCGCAACCCCGCCGTCGCCGAAGTAAAGGCGCTCGTAGGCGTCGTCGGCGAAGATCCAGATGCCGTGCCGGCGGCAATGCGCGAGGATCGCCTGCTGCTCCTCGCGGGTGACGGTCCAGCCGGTCGGGTTGTTCGGCGAATTGAGGTAGAGCGCCTTCGTTCCGGGCTTCAGCTGCTCAATCAGCTCGTTCAGATCCAGCTTCCAGCCGGACGACGAAAACTTCAGTGCAACAGTCTCCACATCCGCGCCCAGGATCCGCGGGATTTCCTGCAGGTTCGGCCAGAGCGGCACCACCTCCACCACGCGCTCGCCCGGCTCCACGATCAGCTGCGTGGCGAGCATGAGCGCGTTCACGCCGGCGCTCGTGGCGATCGGCTCGCGTCCCGCGAAGCCCGGGTGCAGGCGCCGCAGGTATTGCGCAAGCGCCTCGCGCAGCTCGGGGATGCCGAGGTTGTGCGTGTAGAACGTCTCGCCCGCGGCGATCGAGTCGGTGCCGGCCTTGCGGATGAACCCGGGCGTCGGCTCGTCGGGCTCGCCGACCCAGAACGTGAGCAGGTCGGCGCGGCCGTAGCCCGCGTTGAACAGCTCGCGGATCTTCGACGCGGCGAGCGACTGCACGGCGGGGCGGGCGGCGATCACGGGGCCGGCTCGGGCTTCCACTAGAATCGCATCTTAGGGGGAAAAACCATGTCGGGCGGCCACGGCGGGCACGTAGACCCGCACAACAAGGAGAACCAGTCGAAGACCATCCGGCGCACCACGCTGCGCACCGCCGCGCAGCAGACCGCGCTGCTCGCCGGCGGACTGGGCGTGCTCGCCGTCGCGTTCTGCGCGATCGGATTCTGGTTTCCTACGGCGGTGCACCTTTTCTAGGCTGCGCGCTTCTTGAACGAGCCCGCCGCGCGCAGCGCGCGCTCGATTCCGGCGGCGTCCACGTCCAGGTGCGTCACGAGGCGCAGGCGCGCGCCGGCGAGCACCAGCACCTCGTTGTTCACCATGTGGTCGGCGAAGCCGGGCGGCGCCTTCACGAACACCATGTTGGTCTGCGGCGGCTCGGCCTCGTAGCCGGCCTCGCGCAGCCCGCGCGCGAGGCGTTCGGCGTTGGCGTGATCCTGCGCCAGGCGCGCGACGTTGTGCTCGAGCGCGTACAGCCCCGCCGCGGCGATGATGCCCGCCTGCCGCATCGCTCCGCCGAGGATCTTGCGCGCGCGCAGTGCCTTTCTGATGAACTCGCCGCTGCCCAGCAGCAGCGTGCCGGCGGGCGCGCCGAGGCCCTTGGACAGGCAGACCGACACCGAGTCGAAGCCCGCGCAAAGCTCCCTTGCGCTCACGCCGAGCTTCACCGCGGCGTTGAAGATGCGCGCGCCGTCCAAATGGGTAGAGAGGTTCCTGCGTTTTGCCAGTTTCAGCGCCTCGGAAAGATATTCCTTCTCCAAAACCCTTCCACCAATCGTGTTCTCCAGCGCCAGCAGCCGCGTGCGCGCGAAGTGCGGGTCGTCGGGCTTGATCGCGGCCTCCACCTCGGCGAGGTCGAGCGTGCCGTCGGGCCGGTTGGCGAGCGGCTGCGGCTGGATCGAGCCGAGCACCGCGCCGCCGCCCGCCTCGAAGCGGTAGGTGTGCGCCTCCTGCCCGACCAGGTACTCGTCGCCGCGGCCGCAGTGGCTCATCAGCGCGGCGAGGTTGGACTGCGTGCCCGAGGGGAACAGCAGCGCCTGCTCGAAGCCGAGCATCTCTGCGGCGCGCGCCTGCAGCCGGTTGACGGTCGGGTCGTCGCCGAACACGTCGTCGCCGACCTGCGCCTCGGCCATCGCGCGGCGCATGCCCGGCGAAGGCCGCGTCACCGTGTCCGAGCGCAGGTCGACGAGCGTGCCCGCCTGGTCTCCGATCACGGCCTGTTCCTCGAGCGCTCGGGGCTCACGCCGCGGAATATAACCCCTTGCGCGCCGCCAACCTCGCCGTGAGCGCAGCCAGCGATTCCAGCGCGGGCGCCTCGACGCCGGCCGCGCGGGCGAACGCGCACGGCGCGGCGAGGATCGCCTCGACCTCCATCGGCCGGCCGGCCTCGTAGTCCTGCAGCATCGAGGGCTTGTGCTGCGCCGATCCGGACGTCGTCTGCCCGGCGCCTCCCGGCCGCCGCGGCGCGGCGTCCGGGTCGACGCCGTGCGCGCGCGCGATCGCGCGCCCCTCCGCGAACAGGCGCTCGCGCGCCGCGCGCAGGAGCGGATCCTCGAGCAGCGCGGCGATCGGCTCGCCGAGCGGCACGCACAGGGACGAGCCGAAGTTGATGATCAGCTTGTCCCACACCGCGGCGCGGATGTCGGCCGACGGCGGCGAAGCCATGCCCGCCGCCTCGAGCATCGCGCGCAGCTCGCCCACGCGCGGGCTGTCGCGGTCGTCGGTCTCGCCCAGCACGAGCATGTTGCGGCCGACGCTGTGGTTGTGCACCTTGCCCGGCGCGGCGAGGTCGTTGGAGGAATACGCCACGGCGCCGATCACGCTGCCCAGCGCGAGCGCGCGCGCGAGCGCCGCGCCGGGATCGAGCCGCGACAGATCGGGAGGCCGCGGCCGCGAGGCGTCGAGCCCCTGCGCGTACCACCACGGAATTCCGTTCTGCACGAACACGAACGCCGTGGACCCGTGAGCCAGGTGCGGCGACGCGGCCGCGAGCGATGCGAGCGCGGTCGCCTTGGTGGCGACGAACACGACGTCCTGCGCGCCGATGTCCGCGGCGCGATCGCTCGCGCGCAGGCGCCCCGCGTAGGTGCGCTCGCCCTCCCGCAGCGCAATACCGGCCGTCCTGAGCGCTTCGAGCTGCGCGCCGCGAGCGATCGCCGCGACCTCGTGCCCGGCGGCGGCGAGCTTGGCGGCGATGTGCCCGCCCACCGCGCCCGCGCCGAACACGCAGATCCGCCGCATCGCCATGATTGCGCGCGATTCTACCTTTTGGTGTATCATCGCCCCCGCTGGATTCCCCAAAGAGTTCCCGCTGGACACGATGCAAAATCCCCGCGCTTTCTTCCTTGTGGTACCGGCAATTCGGGCTACGGCTCATCTCTAAAATTTTTTTGCGAGGCGATCAGACATGGCAACCGGTACCGTCAAGTGGTTCAACGATGCGAAGGGCTACGGCTTCATCACCCCGGATGGCGGCGGCAAGGACGTGTTCGCGCACTTCTCCGCGATCCAGGGCTCGGGATTCAAGAGCCTGAAGGAGAACCAGAAGGTTTCCTTCGACATCACCACCGGCCCGAAAGGGGACCAGGCGACGAACATCAAGCCGCTCTAAGCGGCGCTTGACGGTGAAAAGGCCCGCGCGAGCGGGCCTTTTTGTTTATGGATCATCCTGCCTGGCTCTGGATCCCGGTCACCTTGTGGGCGGCGTTCGCGCAGACGCTGCGCAACGCCGCGCAGCGCGGGCTGACGGCCTCGCTCGGCACGCTCGGCGCGACGCTGGTGCGCTTCCTCTACGGCCTGCCGTTCGCGATCGCCTGGCTCTGGCTCGTGAGCGCGTGGACCGGCGCCGCGCTGCCCGCGCCCGGGGTGGCGTTCCTCGCCTGGACCGCGCTCGGCGCGCTGTCGCAGATCGCCGCCACCGCGCTGCTGCTCGCCGCGATGCAGGAGCGCAACTTCGCGCTCGGCGTCGCCTACTCGAAGACGGAGGTCATCCAGGTGGCGCTGTTCGGCTTCGTCGCGCTCGGCGACCGCCTCGGTCCCGCGGCGCTCGCGGCGATCGGCTGCGCGAGCGCGGGCGTGCTGCTGCTCGCGCCCGCCGACCGCGAGCGCCCGTTGCGCGCGCTGCTCGCGGGATGGACCGGGCGACCCGCGCTGCTCGGCCTCGCCTCGGGCGCGGGCTTCGCGCTCGCCGCGGTCGGCTTTCGCGGCGCGACGCTCGCGCTGGGGGGCGCGCCCTACCTCGTCGCCGCGGCGCTCACGCTCGCCGTCGGCCTCGCGCTGCAGACGGCGACGCTGGGCGGCTGGCTGATGGGAAGGCAACCCGAAGTGGTCCTGGGCGCGCTGCGCGAATGGCGGCCGTCGCTGTTCGCCGGCTTCATGGGCGCGGCGGCTTCGGCCGGATGGTTCACGGCGTTCGCGATCCAGACCGCGGCGAGCGTGCGCACGCTCGGCCTCGTGGAGCTCTTCTTCGCCGGGATCGTCTCGCTCAAGCTGTTCCGCGAGCGGCTGACGCGCATGGAGCTGGCCGGCATGGCGCTCATCGCGCTCGGCATCGCCGGCATCACCTTCGCGCGCTAGGCGCGCGCATCGCAGGTTCGCGCGCTCGACGCGCGGCTCAGCCCGCGGCCGGGCCCCAGCGGCCGCGCTCCACGGCCGCGAAGAACGCCGCCAGCTCGCGATTGAAGGCCTCGGGCTCCTCCAGGTTCACCGCGTGCCCGGTGTTCGGGCAGACCCAGAGTCCGGCGTTGGGCAGCGTGCGCTTGAGGAACACGCTCGGCTCGATGCACGGCGCGTCCTCGTCGCCCACGGCGATCAGCGTGGGCAGCGCCATCTTCTTCAGCTCCGCCTCCCAGGCGTAGACCGGATCGCGCTCGCCCTGGTAGCGGCGCTGCGTGAGCGCGGTGCCCTTCACCGAGTGCTCGCGCAGGTGCGCCATGAATTCGTCCCAGGCGCGGCGATTCTTGTGCTTGAGCTGGATGCGCGTGGGGCTGTGGCCCGTCTCCTCGGCGATGTTCACCCAGCCTTCCTTCAGCAGCTGGTCGGACTTCTCGCGCTGCGTGCGCCGCCAGAGCTCCAGCTCGGCGAGGTTCGAGCCCGAGCCGATGCCGGCGAGGACCAGCGCGCGCGCGACCCGCGGGTGTCGCAGGCTGAAACGCAGCGTGGCGAACGCGCCCATCGACAGGCCGACCACGAACGGCTGCTCGAGGCCGAGGCCACGGATCACCGCCGCGATGTCGTCAGCGGAAGGGTCCTGGCCGTAGAGCTGCGGGTCTCCCGGCACGTCCGAGGGCGGGTACCCGCGCGCCGCGTAGGCGATGCAGCGGTACTCGCGCGAGAAGCGGCGCACCTGCAGCTCCCACTCGCGGTGGTCGGCACCGAATTCGTGCACGAAGACGATCGGGTGGCCGCGGCCCGTCTCCTCGTAGTACAGGCGCGCGCCGGCGGATTGGACGTGGGGCATGCCGCGAATTCTAATTCACGCGCTATCTCATTCCGAGATAGCAGCGTCCGATGCCGCAAACTCGATTGACCGGCGCGCGCGCGTGCAGATATGTTGCTCCATAGGGAATAGAAGACATGAACGTCGCACCGCTCTACTCGATCGCGGTCCTGATCTGGGGAACGACCTGGATCGCGGCCACCTTCCAGCTCGGCACGGTCGCGCCCGCGGTTTCCGTGGCCTACCGGTTCGCGCTCGCCGGCCTGCTGTTCCTCGGCTATTGCGCGGCACGCGGCATCCGGCTGCGGTTTCCGCCCCGCGAGCACGCATGGTTCGCCGTGCAGGGCGCGCTGCTCTCGGCCTCGTTCATCTGCATCTACGTCTCGATCGGGCACATCGCCTCCGGGCTGGTGGCGATCGTCTACTCGCTCGCGGTCGTCCTCAACATCGTCGGCGCGCGCGTCTTCTTCAGGACACCGCTGCGCCCGCAGGTTCTCGCCGCCGCCGCGCTGGGCGTGATCGGCATCCTGCTGATCTTCACGCCCCTGGTGCGGCCCTCGTCGGACCAGCACGCCGCCGTGCTCGGCGCCGGGGCTGCGGCGGCGGGGACCGCCGCGAGCTCGTTCTACAACATGACCATCGTCAGGGGCCAGGCCAAGGGCATCACGGTGATCCAGATGAACTGCCTGGCGATGCTCTATTGCGCGCTGATCTCCTGCGCCTACGTGGTCGCGATCGGCGGCACTTTCAACTTCGACTGGCGCGCGAAATACGTGGTCTCGCTGCTCTACCTCTCGGTGGTGGGAACGGCCATGGTGTTCCTGGCGTACGTGGAGCTCGTGCGCCGCATCGGCCCCGAGCGCGCGGGCTACGTCGGCGTCGCGGTGCCGGTCGTGGCGCTGATCGTCTCCAGCCTGTTCGAAGACCTGCGCTGGGAGACCGCCGGGCTGCTGGGCCTCGCCAGCTGCGTCGCGGGCAACGTGCTGATGCTGCGCAAGGCCCCCTCCTGAAAAGCGAGCGCCCCGGGGCTTCCGCCGCCGGGGCGCTCGTGGTGCGAAGGCAAGACCGGCGTGCTAGCCGGTATAGCTCCCGGTCCTGCGAGTTGATCCGGAGCTATTCCCGCCGGTACCGCCTTGGTGGACTCTCACTGGATCACCTCCTTTCGTGATTGGGGAAGGCGCAGTGTAGCAAAGCTAGCGCAGCGCGACTTTCAGCGGCAGCCCGCCGCCCGGCTGCAGCGTGACCCGCGCGACCGGCCTGGGCGCGAGCCCGGGCACCGGCGAGAAGCGCGCCTTCCGCAGCAGCGTGGCCAGCATGGCGGTGGCTTCCAGCATCGCGAAGGCCATGCCGATGCAGATCCTCGGCCCCGCGCCGAACGGCAGGTACTGGTAGCGCGGCATCTTCGCCTCGCGCTCGGGCGCGAAGCGCGCCGGGTCGAACGCATCGGGATCCTCCCAGCGCTTGAGGTGCCGGTGCATCGCGTAGATCGGCATCACGACCGTGGCGCCCGGCGCGATCGCGACGCCGTCCAGGCGCGTCGGCGCGACGCACTGCCGGCTCATCAAGGGAACCGGCGGATAGAGGCGCATCGACTCCTTCAGCACCTGCTGCACGAGCACGAGGTGCTCGAGGTGCGCGGCTTCGACCGCGCTGCCGCCCGTCACGCGGGCGATCTCGTCCTCCAGCGCCGCCGCCCACTCGGGCGATTGCGCTACGAGGTACAGCGTCCACGCCAGCGCGCGCGCCGTGGTTTCGTGACCGGCGAGATAGAAGGTGAGCAGGTTGTCCACGAGCTGCTCGTCGTTCATCGACTGGCCGGACTCCGGGTCGCGCGCGCGCATGAGCCGGTGCAGCAGGTCGTCGGGCGCCGCGCCCGCCGTCGCTTCGGTCTCGCGCCGCTCGCGCAGCATCGAGGCGACCGCGCGGCGCAGCAGCACCGTGCCGCGCGCGCCCGAAACCACGCCTGGACGCGGCAGCCAGTGCGGCGCGCCCGCCATCGCGTAGAGCTGTCCCCAGCCGCCCGCGCGCTGGAACAGCGCCATCGACTCCTCGAGCACCGTTCCCACCGTGCGGTCGGCCGAAGGCAGCAGCGTCGCCTGGATCACGTCGAAGGTGGCGCGCGTCATGTCGCGGTCTACGGGCTGCACGGCGCCGGCGGGCGAGGCGCGCCAGCGCTCAAGCACCGACTCGGTGGCGCGCACGAACGCCGGCACGAAGCCGAGCAGATCCTGGTGCCGGAACATCGGCGCCGAGGCCTGGCGCTGCCACTTCCAGTCGGCGCCCTCGCTGGTGAGGATGCCCTTGCCGAGCAGCGGCGAGAGCAGGCGGATCTGCGAAAGCTTCTGGAACTTGTCGCGCTCGTCCAGCAGCACCGCCTTCACGAGCGCCGGCGCCGTGATCCAGAGCCTCTGCACCCGCCCGATCGGGTTGGCGACAATGTCCTGCTCGTAGACCGCCTGCGGCGCGACTTCCAGCGGATTGCGCACGAAAGCGGCGAGGAATTGCAGGCCCCGCAGCGGCGCCGCGGGCGGGACGATCCGTGCGGGAACGAGCCTCATCGCGGCCCGACTATAGTCGAAGCGGCGTGGCGAGACTGCCGGAGTCTGCGCGGCCGGCGCCGCCGGAGCCCGGCGGCGCGGCTACTTCTTCGGCTGCCGGGTCTCGGCTTCGCGCGCCTTCTGCTCGGCCTTGCCCTGCTCGCTGTAGCCGAAGCGCCAGATCAGGAACGCGACGATCAGCAGCACGAAGAAGGTCGTGCCCGCGAGCGCGCCCGCGGGCGCGCTGTCGATGCGGCCCGCGATGTCGAGGGCCTCGGCGTCGCTGATCGCCGCGACGCGCTCGCGCGCGGTGCCCGCGGCGATTCCGAGCGCCTCGAGCTGGCGCGCGATCGTCTCGCGCGCCTGGCGCGCGGCGCCGGCCTGGGCCGCGGCGCCCTGCAGCGCGGCGTCGGTGCCGATCATTCCCGCCTGGGCCGAGATCGAGGACGCGGCGAAACAGACGACCAGGATGCGGCACAGCGCGCGGACGAAGGCATTGATCTGCATGGCTCGGCTCCCTATGGGCAGCGTGCAATCTAGGCTGCGCCGCCGCCCGCGTCAAGTTGGACGGGAAGCATCCACGCGGTGATGCTCGTGCGCGAGGCTGTACCAGACCCCCACCGCGATCAGGCCCGCGCCGAGGAACACCATCGGGTCGAAAGGCTCGCCGTAGAACGTCGCGCCCACCACCGCGATGAGCGGCAGGCGGAAGTAGTCCACCGGCACCACCACCGTGGCGTCGGCGAGCTTCATCGCGCGCGTCATGCAGTAGTGCGCGGTGAAGCTGCCTGCGGCGATCGCGAGGATCCACGGCAGGTCCGCAGCGACCGGCGCGGTCCAGCTCGGCAGCGCCGCGGCGAGGCAGAACGGCGTCTGGATCACCGACATCCAGAACAGCACCGCCATCGGCGATTCGGTGGCGGCGAGCTTCTTGGTGCCGATGAATTGAATCGCAAAACAAAGCGCCCCCAGCAGCATCACCAGCGCGGCGGGCTGGAACGCCCCCAGCCCGGGGCGCAGGATCACGAGCACGCCGGCCAGCCCGAGCGCGAGCATCGCCGCACGGCCCCGGTTCATGTGCTCGCCGAGGAACAGCACCGCCAGCACCGCGGTCCAGATCGGCCCCGTGAACTCGATCGCGAACACCGTGGCGAGCGGCAGCGCGCCGATGGCGTACACCCAGGACGCCTGGCCGCCGAGGTGGATCACGTTGCGCCACAGGTGCACGCCGAAGCGGCGCGTCCTCAGCGCGCCGAGCCCGCCGGGCAGCGCCGCGCCCAGCACGATGAGCAGCGCGACGCCGGTGCGGAAGAACAGCACCTCGAAGGTTCCCAGGTGCACGAGCAGCTGGCGCGCGGACACCGCCATCGCGCAGAACGACAGCACGGCGCCCGACATCCACAGCACTCCTCGTACGGTCGCCGTCATTGATCAGAAAGGGTGAGAGCCAAAAATTCGCGGCGCGAAAATTTGACTCTGACCCCTAATCCGCTAGAGGGTGGGCGAAGCCGCGCTTGCTCGCGGCGATGAAGGCGCCGAGCTCGCGCACCGCCTCGCTCGGGCTCTCGCGCATGCGCGCGGCCGCCTCCTTCAGCGGCACGCGCTGGTGGAGCAGACGGTAGGCCTCCTTCAGCGCCGCGATGTCGGCCGCCTTGAAGCCGGCGCGCCGCAGGCCTACGAGGTTCAGGCCGCGCGCGCGCGCCGGGTTGCCGTCGGTGATGCAGAACGGCAGCACGTCCTGCACCACCTTGCTCAGGCCGCCGATCATGGCGCAGCGCCCCACGCGGCAGAACTGGTGCACGCCCACGAGGCCGGAGATGAACGCGCGGTCCTGCACCACGACCTCGCCGCCGAGCGTGGCCGCGTTCGCCATGACGACCTGGTCGCCGACGATGCAGTCGTGCGCGACGTGCGCGAGCGCCATCAGGAAGCAGCCGTCGCCGATGCGCGTGGCGCTGCCCGCGCGCGAGCCGCGATGCACCGTCACGCCTTCGCGCAGGATGTTGTCGTTGCCGATCTCGACGCCGGACACGCAGCCCGGGTCGAACTTCACGTCCTGCGGCGCGCCGCCGATCACCGCGTGCTCGTGGACCTGGTTGCGCGCGCCCAGGCGCGTGTAGCGCTTGATCACCGCATGCGCGGCGATCATCGTGCCCTCGCCGATCTCGACGCCCTCCTCGATCACCGCGAAGGGGCCTGCGCTCACGCCTGCGCCAAGTTTGGCGCCGTGGATGACGGCTGTGGGGTGAATCATCCACGCAGTCTAATTCAGGAGCGCTTCTGGCGCTCAACCAAGACAGTCCCGAAGCGGAGCTACTTGCCGTTCTGATGACTCGCAAAAACCTGCTTCATGTCCTCCATGAGCTTCGTTAACTTTCCCTGCGTCTTCAACTCCGTGAGAATTTCATTGATGAGCGCCAGGAGCTCCGATTCTGCTGAACGGACCGCAATCGCATAGGGCTCGCTGCGATCGGCTTGAGTGACCTCATTGGGGAAATCGGTGGCGGCGAATTTCCTGAATCCAAGTTGCG
>Ga0335082_10003647_pt1 | contig 16756 bp, 16 predicted proteins | sample Lox_Sample_41_FD_206718 | JGI IMG/M metagenome (GOLD analysis project Ga0335082, IMG submission 206718) | Soil microbial communities from Loxahatchee National Wildlife Refuge, Florida, United States - Lox_Sample_4.1 | ecosystem: Environmental > Terrestrial > Soil > Wetlands | place: USA... | reverse complement strand
GCAGTTGCGACGCGGTGAGCACCGGGAAGCCGAACACCGGCATGATGAGGTAGCCGCTGGTCGGGTCCTTCTCGAGATCGATGAAGTGGTCGACGTAGTAGCTTTGCGGGATGCCGCGATAGCCGTAGATGTCTTCGTCGTAGATGGCGGAGAGCAGGACGCTGGGATGCAGATGGAGGTTGCGCCCCACCTGTCCGCTGCTGTTGGCGATGCCGCTGTTGAGGAGGATCTGCGGCGAGTTGATGGCGCCGGCGCACAGAACGACGACCTGCGCGTCGACGTGCAGCGTGTGTTGCGGCCGATTCAGCGCGTCGACCACCATCGCCTCGACGGCGCGCACGCGGCTACGGTCGGCGTGGATCTTCCCCACCGGACAGTTCGCGTAGATGCGGGCGCCCGCTGCCGACGCCGCCGGCACGTAGGTGATCAGCATGCTCTGCTTGGCGTCGAAGGGACAGCCGAGCAGGCAGAAGCCGCTCGTCGTGCAGTTCTCGCGGTTGTGCTTGGCCACCAGTCCATGAAACCCGAGCTTCTCGCAGCCCTCACGGATCTTGTTGTTCAGGGTATTGATCTCGTGCGGCAGAATCGGTTTCACCTTGAGCATCTTCTCGACGCGCTCGAAGGCCGGCACCATCTGCTCGTAGCTCATGTCACGGACGCCGTCTTCGCGGCCCCACATTTCCAGAATCGGCGCTGGGGTGCGGAAGCAGTAGCAGAGGTTGTGCACCGTGGACCCGCCGACGTTGCGGCCTTGCAGGATCACGATCGATCCATCGCTGGTCGCGCGCTGTCCCATGTCTTCGTAGAGCAGCGGCATCATCTCGTCTTCGCGTTGCGTGAAGTCGTCCTTCGTGTAGTACCCGCCCTGCTCGAGCACGATCACGTCGCGACCTGCTTCCGCCAACTCCTTAGCCACCACCGCCCCGCCAGCTCCGGTGCCGATGACACACACCTCAGCCTTGAGGTTGAGGTCGCTGGTAATCTCGTTGCCCTTGATGATCATCTGGTAACTGGTCCCTGGTTATTGGTCCCTGGTCCCTGGTTACTGATCACTGATCACTCGATGACTCTCCGCGGCCGCGGCACCCACGGGCCGTCGTAGTGGATCCCTTTCCACGTGGCATCCTGCGAGTAGTAGCCGAGCATCGACAGATTCTTCAGGGCGCGGAATGCGAGCCGGCGCGTGCTGCTGCGGCTGGTCGCCCAACCCTGCAGGTAGCTGTCACGCTCCTCCGGTGTGAGCCCTGTGAAGGTGTTGAGCTTAAGCTGGAACAGCGGCGGCCCCCATTGTAACAGGGTCAGCAGCCAGCCGACCTGAGACTGCACGGCCGGATCGAGCTGCAGCAGCGCCTGATCGATCGTCACGATTGCTTGCGTGTCACGCACCGCGGGCATGGTGTCGGTGCCGGTGAAGGTGATACGTTCGACGATGGCCGTCAGGATGTCGGCTTGCTGTGGTGTCAGCACGCGAAGCTCGGTCGCCAGGGTGGACTGCGCGGCAATTGCCGGCGTCAGCCGCAGGCGCGACACGGCCAGCAAGCCGGCGGTTATCGCGGTGTAGCGCAGGAACGAACGACGGGACAGCATCCCGAACGGCCTCGTCGTGTCCATCAGCGCGGAGGCTAGTCGTGATGCAGGATCATTTGCAAGTAACAGAGGTTGCTGCCCGTCACGCCGGCAGCACCGGTCCGCTGAAAAACTGGTGAAAGGGACGCGGCAGCTGCTGATAGTCGGGCAAAGTGCCGAGATGCGCCGCCGGATCGATGCTGCTGTACGTATTCCAGAACAAGACAGTGCCGTTGCGATACTCGGCAGCGCGCACGGCATCGATCATCCCCGCTAAGCACTTCGCCGTATACGTGGTCTCCAAGTGGATGCCCTCTAGCTTCTCCATCAAGTCGCGCGCGCCGCGGGCCGCATCGGTCGGTGTGCCGTAACTCGGACCGACGTAGCCCTTGATGATCGCAAAATCGCTCGCTGCAACCGCACCCACTGGCACCTCGGACGTTTGGTGCTGCAGCAACGCGAGGCTGCGCACCGCCAGCCTGGCCAGTTTGTCCGCCGAGGGAGGTAGAATGTCGGTGACCAACACGGCGGCAACGCGCGAGCGCAGGCCGGCGAGCTTGGCCCCCAGCACCAGTCCAGCCACCGTCCCGCCGCTGCCCAGCGGAACGAAGATCCAGTCCGGCTCCGGTAGGGCTCCCGCGCGAATCTGCTCCTGCAGCTCAAATGCGGCATTCACGTAGCCCAGTGTACCCAGCGGCGATGTGCCGCCGGTGGGGACGATGTACGGCAACTCGCCACGGAACAGCTCACGCCCGCAGATGCGCAGTGCCCGCGCGGTCACGAGCGGCACAGTCGCTGCGTAGTGCATTTCGGCGCCAGCAGCGTAGTCGAGCAACAAGCAGCGGCGTACGTGCTCGGTCACGGGCTGTTTGAGGAGTGCGAGGATGGCGCGCAACCCGACGGCGCGCGCACAGACCGCCGTCGCCAGGCCGTGATGCGTACCGATGCCGCCAAATGTGAGCACGGACTTCTTGTGATCGGCGAGCGCGTCGCCGAGCAGGAACTCCAGCTTGCGGGGCTTGTTGCCGCCGTAAAGCGGCCCACTTTCGTCGTCGCGCTTGACCCAGAGACGATCAACGTGCAGCTCGGCACCCAGGCGCTCGAGGGGGTGCACCCGCGTCGGCAGTTGCGTCAAGCATATCCGCGGCAACCGGCCGCGCAGCGCAGGGTAACGCCGCTCGATGGCGAGTCCATCGTCCGTCGCACTCTGCAGAAGTCTTGGGTCCACAGCGCCTCCGCTAGTAGCACGGTCCGCCCTGCTTTCGTAGACGAGAAACCGGAAACAGAAGGCCGGAAACACGAAATGGGAAACCTGGGAGGGCATTGACCGGTTTTGAATTTCCGGTTCCCTGTTTCCTGTTCCCATTCTCCTATCGCTGTGAAAGGCCCGACAGGCTGCGAGGCTGTGTCAACCACAGCCCCTGAATTGCACCCCTGTGGAGGCTCAGCTATACGTGTCGGAAGCACATGAACGGGCGTGATCTTCTCACTTTGATCGAGACGGGCGGCGCGGTGATGTATCCGCTGCTGCTGTGCTCTATCGTCAGCATCGCCGTTATCATCGAGCGCTTGTGGACCCTGACACGCGCGGCGCGGGGAGCGACGCGGCTGCACCAGCTGGTGGCCGAGGCGGTGGACGAAGGCGGGCTCACCGATGCGCTGGCGCTCTGCAAGCGCGACACGTCGCCGCTCGGCGTGGTGTACAAGGCCATGCTCAGCGACAACAGCGGGGACGAGGACATGCGCGGGCGCATCGCCGTGCGCCGGCACGCCGAGATTGCGCGTGGTCTCAGACGCTACGTATGGCTGCTTGGGACCGTTGGCAGCCTGGCGCCGTTCATTGGCTTGTTCGGGACCGTGCTCGGCATCATTCGCGCCTTCGAGAGCATGGCGGCCACCGGCTCGGGTGGCTTCGCTGTGGTCGCCGCCGGCATCTCTGAAGCACTCATCGCCACCGCCGGCGGCCTACTGGTCGGCGTGTTGTCGATCTTCGCCTACAACGCCTTCAACGTACGCATCGGCAATCTATCCGCGCGGTGGCGCGAATGGACCGACGAGGTGCTCGTCCAGCTCGCCGTGCCGCGCGTTCGCGAAGGGAGCATACCGCGTGTCGCTCAGTCCCGTTAACCCCGACGGCGACCACAGTGAGGAGCCCATCGTCGCCGAAATCAACGTCACGCCGCTCACCGACATCTTTCTCGTCTTGCTGATCATTTTCATGGTGACCAGCACGGCGCTGACGCAGCAGGGCACCAAGGTGAACCTGCCGCGCGCCGGCGCGGGCGGCGCGGAGCCGTCCGGCGTCATCGTCACCGCCACCGCCGATCACCGCATCGAGTTGAACGGCAAGCCAGTTGACCTCGATGGATTGCGGCCTGCCCTGCTCGCCGCCTTCCAAAAGGGCTCCGAGCGCAACGTCATCCTCCAGGGCGACCGCAACGTCGTGCTGGAGCAGGCAGTGCAGATCATGACGATCGCCAAGGAAGCCGGCGCGGACAAAATCGCCATCGCCACGGCGCCGGCTGAGAAAAAGTGATCAGTGACCAGTGACAGTAACCAGGGACCGGAAACCAGGGACCAGGGGACGTGACCAGTGATCAGTAACCAGGGACCAGGGAGCAGGGACCTTCAGTGATGAGTGAGCAAAGAACAGAGAGCCGCTCGCTGCGGACGCTGCGGGAGATCATCGAGTCGGGGCGGCCGCTCACGTACATCCGCTCGGCGGAGGAGCAGCGCATCGGGCAATTGCTGCGCGATGCGGCTGCGACGTGCTTCGCGTCGCCCGTAGCGGTGTGGAGCTGGAGCCTCACCGAGGGCATGCGTCGCGCCGACGGGAACGCGGCAGACGCACAACCGCTCGGCGCGCGCGCGGCACTCGATTTCATCGCGAACTACGAGGGACCGGCCCTCTTCCACCTCAAGGATTTCCACGAGCCGTTGCGCGATGCCGCCGAGATTCGCCGGCGGCTGCGCGACCTGTACGAGTCGTGCTTCGACCGCGGCAAGTTCGTCGTCATCACCTCCCCGGTCAAGTTCGTCCCGGAGGAGCTGGAGCGCAGCACCGTATATTTCGAACTCAACGTTCCTGATCTCGTCGAACTCGTCGACTTCTTGGGTCGCGAAGCGCCGCCGTTCGGCGCCGGCGGAAACACCGTCGACTCCTCCGAAGCCACCCTGTTTCAACTCGCGCGGGCGCTGCAGGGCCTGACCCTCGATGAAGCCCGCCACGCGGTGCGGCGCGCGATCGCGCAGCGTCACGCACTGAATGCAGAGTCCGTACCCATTCTGCTCGAGGAGAAGCGCTTGCTCGTCAACCGGACAGGCATGATCGAGTACGTCGCCGACGGCACAGATATCGATCAGATCGGTGGCCTCGAGATCATGAAGAAGTGGTTGCTGGAGCGCCGCAAGCTGTTCCAGCTGCGCGAGAGCATCAGCGCCGAGATCGTGCCGAAGGGTGTGCTCGTCATGGGCATCTCCGGCTGTGGCAAGAGCCTGTCGATCAAGGCCATCGCCTCGTGCTTCGAGCTGCCGCTGTACCGTATCGACATGATCGAGATCTTCTCCGGTCGCCACGGCAAGCCGGAAGGCGCCTTCGTCCAGGCGTGCCGGATGCTCGAAGACATGGCACCGGCGGTAATCTGGTTCGATGAGATCGAGGCCGGGATCAGCACGCAATCCAAGGAAGGCGAGCTGGGGCGCATCTTCGGCTTCTTTCTAACCTGGATGCAGGAGAAGACGCGCGGCCTGTTCATCGGCGCCACCGCCAACCGCATCGACCTGCTGCCGGCCGAGATGATCCGCAAAGGCCGTTTCGACGAAGTCTTCTTCGTGGATCTGCCGCTCGATGACGAGCGCGTCGAGATCTTCCGCGTACACCTGCTACGGCGCGCCATCGACCCCGCCGCATTCAACCTCGAGCGCCTCAAGCGCTTCACCAAGGGCTGGACCGGCGCCGAGATCGAACAGTGCGTCGTCTCCGCCATCACCGCGGCGCGCCTCGAAGACCGGGACGTGAACGACGACGATCTCCTCAACGTCGCGGCGACCATCGTGCCGCTGTCGAAGACGATGAAGGAACAAGTCGACGTCATCCGTGCCTGGGCCTATGACCGCGCCGTGCGCGCCTCGCCGCGCGAGTTTTCCCGGTAGCGCCGCCCCAAAGGGGCTGTCGCTCGCGAGACGCCCCTCGATACGCCGCCAAGAGAGGGCGGCTACTCGGGGGGAACGGATCTTCAAGGCTCTTGTCCGTTCGTCCCCAGTAGGCCGCATCTTTTCAGCGGCCGTATCGAGGGACCGTTCGTGTCTAGCGACCGTGCCCCACGGGATTGGCGGCGTTGAGAACTCGGGCTCCGCTTACGCGAACTCGACCGAGAAGCGGACGTTCTTCTTCGCCATCCCGTCGAGCACGATCTGTGAGCCACCGCTACGCATCATCCACTCCAAACGGTGGTCGCGGTACTCGCGCACGAACAAGCCCTGCTCGACGATCGGACCCAGGTCCTGAAAGCCCGCCAGGGCTTCCATCGCTGCCGCCGCGCACTTCTGCACGCTGTCCCGCTCGCTGACGCGAGCCAGCCATGCCGCGAGCCGCGAGCCGTTCGGCGGCGGGAATCCGTTGCCGGCCGAGCCGGCGACGTACGGATACACGGAGAGATCGCCCCAGCCGAAGCGCTCGCCGGTGAAGAACGGGCGGCTACCCAGCTCGCGTTCGAGCCGCTTGTACATGCCGGCGATCTGTTCGCCCGCACGTGCCAGGAGCTGCTCGGCCAGCGCGCCCCTGGCGCGGCCGAAGACGCGGATCTCGGCGATCGCCCAGTTGATCGCTTCGTGGTACGTGTCTTCGAGCTCTTCGAGCATGCGCACCCGCGCCCGCTCCGGCGGCGTCGCCGGCAGCAGCGGCGGCTGCGGCCACTTGTCTTCGAGGTACTCGAGAATGATCGTCGAATCGAAGACTGTCGTATCACCGTCGACCAAGCTCGGCACTTCCAGCCGTGGGCTCGCTGCACTGAAGTCCTCCTCGGCCCCGCCGCCGAGGATGTTGGGAATGGCAGCCTCAAATGGGACGCCTTTCTCGTACATCGCGATCTTCACCTTCTGCGCAAACGGCGACAGCGGATGTTCGTACAGCTTGATCATCGGAACCCCCTTCCGTTCTCAAATTGATCGGCGCCCACTCTGGACTCCGAGCATAGTTGGGTCAAGAAGACTCCCTTCTCCACCATCGTCGATAGCAACTGAGAGCAAGCCCCTTTGCCTGGGCAAAGCGATCTTGTATCGTTCTCCGGCATGAGCGTACCGGACACCGTCATTGCAATGTGCCGAGCAGCGCGGCAATCAACGCGAGCGTTGGCCGCGGCATCCACCGACACGAAGAACCACTGCCTGCGCAACGCTGCGGCGCAACTGCGAGCCGACCGGCCGCGCCTGCTCGACGCGAACCGGCAGGACGTGCAACGTGGACGTGAAGCCGGACTCTCCAGCGCCTTGCTCGATCGGCTGACGCTGACTGAGGTCCGCGTCGAGGAAATGGCCAAGGGATTGGAAGAGGTGGCAGCATTGCCCGACCCCGTTGGTGAGACCATCGCGCAGTGGCGCCGCCCCAACGGCCTGGAGATCGGCCAGGTGCGCATACCCCTCGGCGTCGTCGGCGTGATTTACGAGTCACGCCCCAACGTCACCGCTGACGCAGCCTCGCTCTGTCTCAAGGCCGGTAACGCCGTCGTCCTGAAGGGTGGATCCGAGGCCCTCGCCACCAACAGTGCCATCGCCGCGGTCCTGTCTGACGCCGCGGCCGTGGCTGGACTGCCCGCGGCAGCCATTCAGCTCATTCCCACCGCCGATCGTCAGGCAGTGCAAGTGCTGCTCAAGCAGAGCCAGTATATCGACGTCATCGTGCCGCGCGGTGGTGAGAGTTTGATCCGCGCCATCACCGAGTCGTCAAGCATCCCGGTGATTCAGCACTACGCCGGCGTCTGTCACACCTACGTCGACGCGTCCGCCGACCTCGCGATGGCCGAGCGCATCTGTTTCAACGCCAAGGTACAGCGCCCGGCGGTGTGCAACGCCATGGAGAACATGCTGGTGCATGAGGCTGTCGCGGCAGAGTTCCTCCCTTCCATGCTGCGCAGGCTGCGCGACGCCGGCGTAGAGATCCGCGGTTGCGAGCAGACGCGCCGAATCGTCCCCGGCATCACACCGGCGACCGAGGCCGACTGGCGCTCCGAGTACCTCGATCTCATCCTGGCCGTGAAGGTCGTCGATTCGCTGGATGCCGCCATCGACTTCATCAACACCTACGGGACGGGCCACTCCGATGCGATCGTCACCCGCGACTATGCGTCCGCTCGCCGTTTTCAAGCTGCCGTGGACTCTGCGGCGGTCTACGTCAACGCCTCGACGCGCTTCACCGACGGGTACGAGTTCGGCTTCGGCGCCGAGGTAGGCATTTCCACCAACCGCTTGCATGCACGCGGGCCGATGGGTCTGCGGGAGCTGACGACGTACAAGTACGTGATCAGCGGCAGTGGGCAAATCCGAGAATGAACGAAGCAGTGCAACCACAGGTGTCGTCTCTGGTCCGTGGTCTCTGGTCCGCGGTCCTTGGTCCTTGGTTCCTGGTCCTTGGTCTCTGGTTCGAAAACTAGGGACCAGGGACTAGCCCATTCTGATGCGCATTGGCATTTTCGGGGGCACCTTCAACCCCATTCACCTCGCCCACCTGCGCAGCGCCGAGGAGGTCCGCGAGGCACAGCAACTCGATCGCATCGTCTTCGTGCCGAGCGCGACGCCGCCGCACAAGCGGGTGAACGGCCTGGTGGCGGCGGCGCATCGGCTGGCGATGGTGCGGCTGGCGATTCGTGGCAACCCGTGCTTCCGCGTCTCGACCATCGAGATCGATCGCCGCGGCCGCTCCTACTCGGTCGACACCTTACGCGCGCTGCACGGCCGCATGCCGCGCGCACAGTTCTTCTTCATCCTGGGCATGGATGCGTTCCGCGAGATCAGCACGTGGAAGGACTACCGCAGCATCTTTGCCCTCTGTAGTCTCGTCGTCACATCACGGCCCGCGTACGACGACGCGCCGTTACTCAGCGCCCTCCCCGTTGCCGTGCGCGCCGAGTTCTGCTACCGTCAACGCACGAAGAGATTGGAGCACCGTACGGGGAATCAGATCATCTTCCAGCGCATCAGTGATCTGGACATTTCTGCCTCTACCATCCGGCATCGGCTCCATCGTGGTCTGTCAGTTCGCTATCTCGTTCCCGCGGCCGTTGAGCGTTACATCCTGCAGCACCGGTTGTATGCGCGGAGGTCTGCCTCGCATTGACGCACGCTGACGGCCGCGAACGCGCGCTCCTCTGTGTGCGCTTTGCCCTCGAGAGGAAGGCCTACGACCTGGTCCTCATGGAGGTCGGCGGGCTGACGTCACTGGCGGATTACTTCCTCATCTGCACCGGACGTTCGGACACGCAAGTCCAGGCCATCACGCAGAGCATCGAGGAGAATCTCGTCCGCCTCGGCATCCGCCCGCTCTCAATCGAGGGCTACGCGCGCGGGCACTGGGTGGTGCTGGACTACGGCGACGTCGTCGTCCACATCTTCGATGAACCGCTGCGCGAGTTCTACGACTTGGAGCGGCTGTGGGCGCGCGCGCCCCACGTCCGTTTGCCGGAACCGTACAACAGTCAGGCACGTGACTTGCGTCTGGCCGGCGAAGCGCGCTAACCAGCGAGACTGCAGTCGGAGTTCGCATGAAACGAGCCCTCGCACTCATCGTGGGTGTCGCTGTCGTGTGCGTCGTCGGGTATCTGTCGTGGCTCAACCCAGCGGCAGTGACGTTCCACTTCTCGCCGGGCCGCAGCGTCGAGGCACCGCTGGCGGCGCTGATCATCTTCGCCTTCGTCGCCGGCGCACTCGCCGTCTTGGCGGTGATGTTGATCCAAGCAGGCCGGCGAGCTCTGGTCGAATGGCGCACCGGCCGGCAGCAACGGCGGACAGAACGCATCGACAGCTGGACAGCACAGGGCGAGCAACTCTTGTGGGAGGGGGATGTCCAGCAAGGGCGCACGTTGCTGCAGAAGGCGTGGCGCCGGCGCCCCGAGGACGCGCGCGCGGCGTTGGCGCTCGCCGCGTCGTATCGCGAAACGGGTGAGCACCAGCGTGCCCGCTTAGCCCTCGAAGAAGCGGCCCGCGAACACCACACGCATCCGGACGTCTTGCTGGCGCTCGCTGATGCGCAACGGGCCGCCGGCGACCACGCCGTGTCGCTGGACGCATTGGAACGCCTGCGCGCCCTTCACCCGCGCGCGCCGCGGGTTCTGCGGGCACTCCGCGACCGCTACGTGGAAGCGGAGCGCTGGGCGCACGCCGCGGCCATCCAAGAGACGCTGCTGGCGGAGCTGCGAGATCCCGAGGAGGTCGAGGGCGAACGCCAGTTTCTCACGGTGTTGCGTCACCAGGCGGCCAATGCCCTGACTGACGCGGCAGCGCGCGTGCACGCGCTCGAGGCGCTCGCCGAGCGCCGCACGGTGTCGGTACCGATCGCGGTCAGCCTCGGGCAGAGCCTGCTCGACGACGGCCGGCGCGACGAAGCGTGGGCCGTCTGGGAGCGCGCCCTGCGCAGCGTCCCGCGCACCGTCCTGGTGGAACGTCTGGCGGGTATCGCGACTGAACCGCAGCATCGCGAGCGGCTGCGCGCCGTCCTGCAGAAGTTGCGCCCCGATCAGGTGCAGGCTGACCACGTTCGCTTGCTGAGCGCGGAACTGCATCTCGCTGACGGCAACACTGAAGCGGCCGCACAAGAGCTCGACACCACCCGCGATCCCGCGAACGCACCGGCGCTGCTGCACACCCTGTGGGGCGCCGTGCATCGGCGTCGTGGCCAGTTGGAGCTGGCCGTCGCTGCCTTCGCCCGCGCCAACGGCAACCCACACAGCCATCGCTGCACGGCGTGCCACCGCACCGCATCGGAGTGGCTCGCCTGGTGCCCGGCCTGCCGCGGCTGGGATACGTACCGATCAGACGTTGAGATTGGAACGCACTGACAGACGATCGACGCGCCTAAAGGCAATGCCAGTGAGTCAAGGAGCGTCCTGCCCGGCGGGCACGCTTCGAGACGGCCGCTGAGAAGACGCGGCCTCCTCAGCGTGAGCGGGTATTTCGGAAGACTTTCCGCTCACGCTGAGCAGGCGCCTTCTTTCCAGGCGCCGTCTCGAAGCCTGTCCTGAGCTTGTCGAAGGGCGTGCGATCTTGGCAGCATGCCGCTTAACTCACTGGCATTGCGCCCAAAGGCGTTCCTGCTCCGCCCGCCGCTAGCGCGCGGGCGGCACGTAGCCCTTCACTTCAAGATACGACAGGATTGTCGCGACGCTCTGCGCCTCCGCTTCACGATCGGTATGGATAACAATCTCCGGGTTGAGCGGAGGCTCGTACGGCGCGGAGATCCCGGTGAACTCTGGAATCTCGCCGGCGCGCGCCTTCTTGTAGTGCCCTTTCGGATCGCGCTGTTCGCACACCTCCACCGGGCAATCGACGAACACCTCGATGAACTCACCGTCGCTCATGATCTTGCGCGCCTGATCACGGTCGGCGCGGTAGGGCGAGATGAAGGCCGTGACGTTGACGACCCCGGCTGAGGTAAACAGCTTCGCCACCTCACCAATGCGGCGGATGTTTTCGTTTCGATCTTCCGGCGAAAAGCCGAGGTCCTTGTTCAACCCATGGCGAATGTTGTCGCCATCCAGCACGTAGGCGTGCACGCCGCGATCCCACAACTCCTTCTCGAGCGCCACTGCCAAGGTCGATTTTCCGGAGGCGGGCAGACCGGTCATCCAAATGGTACAGGCCTTGTGGCCGGTGATCGTCTCGCGATCCGCCTTGGTCACCGCACCCGGATGCCATACGACGTGTTTCGACTTCAGATTCGCCATGCGTCACCGACTCCCCAAAACGACTGTCTCGCGAGTCTTAACCGACCAGTGCCACCGGCTCAAGGGCGCTCTGCTTGAATCGCTAGGCTATCCGCGTCGCTCCGGCTATCCTACCGCCGCAAGCCAGCGGTGAAGGAGCACCTGCAATGACCGGACAGGATACGGCCAAAGGAATTGCTTGGGATCTGTCGGATCTCTTTTTTGGGCCGGACGATCCCTTGATTGTGACGAGCCTCGATGCCGCCTTGACGGCAGCACGGGACTTTGGGCAACGGTACCGTGGGCAGATTCACGTCGCCGATGGTCCCGCCGCAGCGACGGTCATGGCAGCGGTAGGAGAGATGGAAACGATTCTCGAGCGCGTGGCCAAGGCCGCCGCGTACGCCGACTTGCTGCACGCCGCTGACACCACGCCGCCACAACACGGTGCCCTGGTGGCGCTGATGCAGGAGCGCAGCTCGGCGATTCGTCAGGAGGTCCTCTTCTTCGAGCTGGAGTGGCTGGCTCTCGATGACGCCGTTGCGCAACGGGTGATCGACGATCCGCAGTGCCGGAAGTACCGTCACTTCCTGCGCAGCCTGCGCCGCTACCGGCCGCACGTATTGTCCGAACCTGAGGAGAAGATCTTGGAGGACAAAGCGAACACCGGCTCGCGCGCGTTCTCGCGACTCTTCGACGAGCTGGTGTCATCGCTGACATTCGACGTGGAAATCGACGGCGCGCGCCAGCCGCTGAACGAGAGCAGCGTCCTGAACTTGCTCTACGAGCCGCGCCGGGAGGTGCGGCGGGCCGCCGCAGCTGCTTTGACGCGCGGGCTACATGCCAACGCGTTGGTGCTGGGATTCATCTTCAACACTTTGGTGCAGGACCACGCCTTGGACGACCGCCTCCGCCGCTTTGGCGAGCCAATGCAGGCGCGACACCTTGCCAATGAGATCAGCGCCGAAACGGTGCACGCGTTGCTGCACGCCTGCGAGGCGCGACACGATCTGGTCCAGCGGTACTATCGTCTCAAGAGCCGCCTATTGGGTATCGATCGACTCGCCGATTACGACCGCTACGCGCCGGTGATTGCGGACGAGGCGATCCTCTCGTGGTCGCGCTGCCGTGAGGTCGTCCTGGCAGCCTACGGCGCCTTTGCCCCCCGCATGCAAGAGATTGCGGCGCAGTTCTTCGCAAAGCGCTGGATCGATGCGGAGGTCCGTCAGGGCAAGCGCGGGGGTGCCTTCAGCGCGTCGACGGTGCCGAGCGTGCATCCGTACGTGCTGGTCAATTACACGGGCCGCATCCACGACGTCATGACGGTGGCGCACGAGCTCGGTCACGGTGTGCACCAGTACTTGTCCAGGCCACAGGGCTATCTGCAGGCAGACACGCCGTTGACGATGGCGGAGACGGCAAGCGTGTTCGGCGAAATGCTGGTCTTCGAGCATCTCCTGCGCGAAGTCACCGACCCGCGCGCTCGCCTTGGCATGCTGTGCAACAAGATCGAGGACACCATCGCCACGGTTTTCCGGCAGGCAACACTGACACGCTTCGAGCAGCAGTTGCACGCGGCACGGCGCGCGGAAGGCGAGCTGTCGCGTCAACGCATCTGCACGGTCTGGCAAACGGCCAACGCCGCGCTGTACGGCGATGCGGTAACGCTCACCGACGACTACCGCTGGTGGTGGGCATACATCCCGCACTTCATCCACACCCCGTTCTACTGCTACGCCTACAGCTTCGGTGAGCTGCTCGTGCTGGCGCTGTACGAGACGTACCGCCGCGAAGGCGAGGCCTTCGTCCCGAAATATCTCCACCTCCTGGCCGCCGGCGGCTCGGACACGCCGGAGAGTCTGCTCCGCCCGATGGGTGTCGACATCGAGGACCCGCAGTTCTGGCAGTTGGGCCTGCAGCCGTTCAGTAATATGGTCGAAGAAGTCGAGCGTCTTGCCGGCTGAAGGCGCGCCGCTTGCCGCAGCCGATAACCGGCGTTACAAATCGCTCATGCACATCACGATGGTGAAGAAGAAGCTGAAAGACGGCTCAGACTGTCGCAAGTGCGCCGAAATCACCGAGCATCTGCAGTCACGCGGCTTGTGGGAGCGAATCGACGAGGTGGTCTGGGCACATGAGGACGATCCCGACAGTCCCGGCATGCTCCTCGGTAAGCGGCTGGGTGTCGAACGCGCACCGTTCTTCGTGGTGCGCGATGAGACGGGCGAAACGACCTACACGAGCGTGCTGCAGCTCATTCGCGAGCGCCTAGGTCAAACGGTGACCACGCTGGATCAGGCGCGTGACGTCGATCCGGATGATATTGGGGGAATTTGAAGGATAGAAGCTTCAAGCTACAAGTTGCAAGTGCCAAGCCCGCCCGCCCCGCTTCTGGCTTGTAGCTTGCCACTTGGAACTTGCGGCTCTGATCTTACTTCACATTTCCCGCGTGCAGGCCGCACTCCTTCATCGTTTCCTCTTCCCACCACCAGCGGCCGGCGCGTTCGTGTTCGCCGGGGTTGGTGGGGCGGGTGCATGGCTCGCAGCCGATCGAGACGAAACCGCGATCGTGTAGCGCGTTGTAGGGCACGTCGTGCTCGCGGATGTAGTCCCATACCTGCCTGGAGGTCCAGTGAGCGAGCGGGTTGAACTTCACCAGCGGCCGTTCCACGGAGCCGAACGTTGGATCGAGTTGCACGACGGGGATATCGGCGCGCGTACCGGGGCTCTGATCTTTCCGTTGCCCGGTGACCCACGCCTTGAGGGGTTTGAGCGCGCGCACCAGCGGCTCGACCTTGCGCACGCCGCAGCATTCCTTGTGACCGTCCTTGTAGAACGAAAAGAGCCCCTTCTCGCGCACCAGTTTCTGCACGGCCTCCGGCTGCGGAAAGAAGGCTTCGACGTTGATCTTGTAGTATTCGCGTATTTTCTGCAGGAACTGATACGTCTCGGGGTGCAGTCGCCCGGTATCGAGGCAGAACACACTGAACTGGCCGCCAATCTTCGCGGCCATGTCGACCAGCACGACGTCCTCCGCGCCGCTGAAGGATACCGCGACGTCCCCCGGGTACTCGCGCAGGGCTATCGCCAAGATCTCACGCGGATGCCGGTCGGCATACTCCGCGGCTGTCGCCGCAATTGTCTTTGCATCAAACGCCATGACTCCCCCAATTCACCGTTTCGATTGCCCCGTGCGGTGTGCCCAGGAACCTAGTGTATGTATCGACTGCGCAAGCAACTCGCAACCCCTCTGCGAGCACGGTGGGAAGCGCCTCGACGACCTGCCCCCGCCAGATTCCCAGAGAGTCGCTGTTGTGTTATCTATCGGTGGCGAAGTTTGAACGCCCGACAGAACAGGAGGACTCGGCATGTCGGAGGATCGCAGCGCGACGGAGCGCATTCTCAACGTGCTGCGGCCGTACGCGTCCAATTGGAGCGGTACGCTGGCCCGCGGTGATCTGGTCATTCCACAGCGCGAGATTCCGCGCCTGATTCACGAGATCCTCGACGCCGTGCACGAGGCCGGTGAGCGACGCGGCGAGGCCAGCGAAGCCGACATCTTCCAGGTACTCAGCGGGGCGCAGCGGCTGCCGTCTCTGCAGGATCAAGTGCAGCGGCTCCGTAGAGCCTTCCTGATCGCCAAACGATAGCAAGCACATCCGGACCCCGCTTCCCGCCGTCCTGCCCCCGACGCCGTCGACGAGCCGAGCCTTGACCAGTTCCACACTCCGGTCCTAGCGGAGCACCTGCGGGCGGCGAGAACATGTGCCGGCTTCGATCTGCGATCGAGCGTGCCACTCTAACGGTGGCGGTGTGCGTGCCGCTGACGGGTTGCAGCCTCGTCGCAGGCGTGACTGGTAGCTCAGAGAGCCCCGTGGTTGAGTTGCAGGCCTCCAGGGTGGAGTCGGTCTCTCTCGGCACCACGCATCTCGTCTTCGAACTGGTGCTTCATAACCCCAATGCGTTTACGCTCACGGCACGCGCGTTCCAGTATCGTCTGACTGTGAATCGGACCGTGGTTGCCGACGGTGCCACGAACGTTAGCGTGACCGTGCCGCCCAAAGCGTCCGCATCGGCGGACCTGCCGATCGGCGTTGAACGGGACCGCTTGTCGAACGCGGCGCAGGGAGCGATGGTGCTCGGCGAGATTCCGTTCGATCTGGATGTCTGGCTAGCGGTGGACTCGTGGCTGCACCGGCGCGAGATCCATCTTCTGGCGTCGAGCGTGCTACGGTTGAACCTGCCGCTTGGCCTGGCACGCGAGGGTGCAATTGCCTTCCCTGGCGTGGGCTGGCAAAGCTAGAGGGCCTGCGGCCAGCGTCCTTTCTATGGCCCGCTCCCGCCCACACTCCGGAGGCTTCCGCCTGCGGCTCCGCACTCCGGAGCCCTGCGGCGGACGTGCCGAAGCCTTTGGCGGACGGGTCCGGCGGACGTGTTGGTCGCTGCGGGCTTCCAAGTGCGACGGCTGCTAGAGCGATTTACACACCGAGGAGCTAAACAACCCATGGGATTCAATCTCGCCGAGATCAACGAGGCCATCGCTGCCGCCGTTCCCGACCGCGAATGCATTGTCTGCCGACAGCGCCGAATCAGCTGGCGGGAATTCAACCTGCGCACGCGGCGCCTCGCCAACTTCCTGACGGGCCGCGGGTTCGGTTGTCACCAGGAACGGGCGGGCCTGCAGAACTTCGAGTCCGGCCAGGACCATCTGGGGCTGTATCTGTACAACGGCAACGAGTACCTCGAAGGCATGGTGGGCGCCTTCAAAGCCCGCGCCGCGCCGTTCAACGTCAACTACCGCTACGTCGAGAACGAGCTCATCTATTTGCTCAACGACGCCGACTGTCACGGCCTGATTTACCACGCCCGCTTCGGACCCACGCTGCAGAAGATCCGCGGGGAGTTGCCGCACCTCAAACTGCTGTTGCAGGTGGCCGACGAATCCGGCAACGCCCTGCTCCCGGGAGCGGTCGACTACGACGACGCGCTGCGCCAGTCATCCGACGCACGGCCTGAACTGCCATGGTCGGCAGACGATCTGTACATCCTGTACACGGGCGGCACCACGGGGATGCCGAAGGGTGTGCTGTGGCGGCAGGAGGACATCTTCTTCGGCGCGCTCGGCGGGCATCCACCGGGCGCCGCAAAGCACGAGTCGATCGACACGGTCGTCGCCACGGCGCAGCGTGGCGGCCTGCGCGCCCTCCCCGCTCCGCCGTTCATGCACGGCGCGGCGCACTGGATGGCGTTCAACACCCTGCACCAGGGCGGCACGGTGA